>ERZ1669251.43-NODE-43-length-57736-cov-10.339020_pt1 | contig 57736 bp, 44 predicted proteins | sample MGYA00579294_ERZ1669251 | MGnify/ENA primary metagenome ERZ1669251 (study PRJEB41166, sample SAMN08046056) | hot springs metagenome | biome: hot spring; feature: acid hot spring; material: thermophilic sediment; isolation source: thermophilic sediment from acid hot...
TCCATGAGATTCCTCAGATAAATTACGCATTGGATGAAGCATCGTCACTGGTGAATACTACAATATATGTGCAGTATTCTGTGCTAATCCTAAAACTTCAATCGTTGAACAGTAAGACTGAGGGGACTTTTAACTTGAATAGTACATTAAGAGCTCTGGGCATAAAATACAACTGGGTACTATATAATCCATCTTCGAATTTGAATTATTCAAACCTGTTCAAGAGATACAATACCGTGATAATAGATTCGGACAATTCACTGTTTTCTAATAACGCGAATACTCCCTCATCCTATGATCCAGCCCTTAATTACGCGATAAATTCCTATTATAATCTCGGAACTACATCCATGTCCGGTCTTTACTCCATGTTCTTTATGGGTAATGGCACACAAAATTTATTCAGCGAAGACAGTTATTTAAATACCCTTTTCGGAATTGGTTTTGGAAGTGCTGCAGGGTTGAGTCAGGGTCCAGATAACACTTATGAATTAATGGGAAATAATAACACAAATCAGACTACGGGATTTTTTGGGAGCTACATGTCAAATTCAATAGGGTATCTGTTGGACCCCTCTTCAATTTCTAAGAATATACCTTACTATATTATTAATAATCCAGGGTTGTGGCCAATACTTTCTAGTCAGTGGAATCAGAAAGGAGAAATCTTAGCAGCCATTGGAAATCAAGGTGGTTTCAGATACTTCGTAGATGATTTTGGATTATCCCAAATAGAAGGAATCATACAGTACCACAGTGCTCAATATGAACCATTGAACCCTTCTACAGATGCCAGAACATTCTTTATGTTAATGCTTATGGGATATGTTAATTACACCATAAATAAAGTTATTCCCGAAGTACTGCCTTCAACTATTACATATTCTTCCAGTGTGTTGATGATAGATAGATATTACGTTGTTAATTCATTAATAATAAATCTAGGTAAGAAAGGAGGAAGTTTAGAGGTTGAGGCGTTTGATGGTTCTGGTCTATTCGCAACTCAGACTGTGTATCTGCCACCACTGTCTGTTGTACCAGTACAGTTTATTTGGGACCCACAGTTCGCTGCCATGCCTCAATATCCGAGGGATGTTAGGATAGTAGTAAGCTACATTTCCGGGCCTACGCTGTCAAGCTTAAGTTTCCTGAGGGAAGGTATCAATCAAACACCAGTCTATGTGTTTTATGATAATCTTAGCACAGGAAATAATTGGAATTCTTATACAACGGTTTGGGCCTACACTGGAGTTAATTTCTATGGATCTAGCGATTTATTATCTGCCGAGCCATATAATACTGAAGGTTACGTTGCTACAGATCTTTCAAACTTACAAGGATCGAATATTTATTATACAAACTCAGCTTCTCAAAGTAATCTTTTCAGTAGAATAGATTCAAATGCATGGGGATTCTTTCCTAATGGTATTTCAGGAGGGTACAGTATTGGAACAAACTATTACTATTATTATGACCAAAATTCACATTATTGGAACAGTGCCGATAAATATTATGTAGTTCAGACAAATAATCTTGAGATTCACGGATCAGCTTATGTTAATTTAGAAATGGACGCTAATTTCATGCTATCTTTGGGTGGGGAAGGGGTAGCGGTATTCGTAAGTTATGCTGGAAGTTCTCAATGGTATGAGGTTATGCCTCTGCAGGGATATCCAGGTAATGTTAATGCATCAGGGCTTAGTTCTAGCTATTCATATCCTAGTAATAAGGCCGACCTAATGCCAGCATTTACTGGAGTTTCCAATGGTGAATATCAGGGCTGGGAACACTTCACTTTCAACTTAAGTAGCGTACTAATACAACATATTCCTTCTGGAAAACTCTATAAAGACAACTCCATAAGCATTGCATTTGTGCTGGTAATAGGTCCTTCTAACTATGACTTCAATGTTTATGGAAATGATTATTTCTATGCTGATAACATAAAGGTCATTGAGAATGGAACGACTGGATTGGGCAATACAATATCACAGATGTGGCACAGAGTTAAATACGGAAATAATTATGTTTTCAATAGCAGCACCATAGTGAATAGTGAGGTCTCATCCGTAGTTTCAGTTCCGATCACTTTGCAAGATCTTTACAATGCAACACTCAACTTTATGACTAATTATTCCATATATGCATGGTTTGCCAATGCGGAGGACCCACTTGATACCCCATACGGTTTCAGGTTATATGTAGGTACACCAGGCCAATATGGACAAATTATATGGCATCAGATAGACACCAGGTGGGCCGGAGAAGCGGGAAGCTTCCCCGAAATACAGAGTGCAGCACAGATACCCAGTGCATACTACCAGGGACTATATGCTTTCCATGAAACAGGCAGTAACATCAGCCTCACAGGTTTTATAGGAACGTCTATATACTTAAAGCTAGAAGTTAATGGCGATTATTACAATTATACAAAATCACCAAATGGTTTTGATGGATCCACTGGATTGTATGAACCCAAAATAAATAGTCCTTATTGGGCGGACTTTACTGATGTCATAATAACAGGGCAGAGCTATGCTGACTTAATACAGGTTAATCAGTACTGGTATTGATGTTATCAAATTTCCTTAAAATTAATTTTTTTAATTTATGAACATATCGGGGATGAAATCTTTTTATTAAGGTGAAATATTGTAGACTGAGATGAATCCTATAATAGTCTTTTCAGATTCAAGCTCGATTACCATTATAATTCTGGCATTATTGAGCATAATCATTAAAGATAAAAAACTACATATCCCAATTGCTAGAAGATTCATAATAGTATCAATCGTATCAATTCTCGCTGTGATCAGCAGCTTATTTTACGGTTATTGGTACATATTGTTCATATTTTTCATATTGCAGTTCATCTCCATAGTTATTCTATATCAAATGTATTTAAAAGCGGCACTTTATCAAGTATTTTTCCTTCCATTTGGATTGGTTGAGGAAGTCACAATAACGCTTTCTTTATATTTTTCATTCTTTATGACATTTTCATTCCTAGAAAAAAGGCAACTCGAAAGAAAAGGCACTCCTATAATCCTCATATCTTTGATAGTCCTTGATTTCTCAATACTGTTCGAGTTACTGAATTTTATTTTTATTCAGGGAAATTTTCTGCCTATATCCATTGCTTTATATGATTTATTCCTGATATTATTCTTTGCGCCATGGGTTTTACCAAGTGAATTGATATATGAGAAGGAACAGGAATGAAATTCAAGTTATAGTTGATTTCCTGAAATGCGTTCAGGAATCGGATAGTGATAGCCAGGTCTCATATATTTTGAGGAAGGCAAATATAACGCATTCAAAATATAAGGAAATCTCTGAATATCTCATAGCAAATGGTTTACTAGAAATGATCGAAGATGGTGAAAAGCAAATATTGAAATTGACAAATAAAGGGGTAAATTTCATAAGGGATTATGAGAGGTTTAAGAAACTCATCGAAGATAATTACGGTTTTAAGATTTAGAAAAGCTTTTTTTTGAGTTTAAAATACGTTATTTGATAGATATGTCTGAAGAAAACTTGGACAATATCAGCGGATCAAAGGTCGTAACAGCAGTTATACATGTTAAAACTAGTACAGATAAAATTGAAGAAATATCAAAGTCGTTGCAGGAAATTAATTATGTTGAGGATATATATTTGGTAACTGGTGAATGGGATCTAATACTGAAGGTTCGTTTTCCTGATGTGGATTCTATGAAAAAGTTCCTATTAAAGGATCTTCGCAATAAGGAAGGTATAAAAGATTCTCAAACCTCAATGGTTATAAGTATATTTAAAGACAGAGGCATAGTTTTCAAATAGAGGTGGTTATTATGGATAGTGAGACACAGCAACTGTTTGATGAATCTCTAAAGATATTAGATGAACTGTTGGCTGATTTTTCAATACCAAGGAACATAAGAAAAAATATACAGAATATCCGTACAAAGCTAGCATCAGATAAGACGCCAATAGATGTTAGGGCAGCATCATCAGTTATATCCCTAGATGAGATTGTCAACGATCCCAATATGCCGCCTCATGCAAGAACTGCCGTATACATGATAATGGGAAAATTGGAAATAGTTCAGAAGAAAACCTCTGGCTCAAAAAATTAATTTCTGTTCTCTTTTTCCTTTAATTCCAGCTCCCATTTTTTGTATGCCGCTTTTTTAATATGATCTATTATGACAGATAATGGTGTGCCTGGCCCGTAATTTCCGGAAATCCCCATTTTTTCGAGTTTCTCTCTGTCTTCTGGAGGAATTATTCCCCCTCCAACACACTGTATATCGCTAGCACCTAACTTTTCCAGCCATTTTTTAACCTCGGGGAATGCCGTAAGATGGGCACCATTGTGTAGGCTCAATGCAACCACATCAACATCTTCGTCCACCGCAATTCTAGCAACCCTTTCAGGTGTTGGAAGGAGACCAGCATATAGAACCTCCATTCCTGCATCTCTCAGGGCTTTAGCTAGCATTAGAACGCCTCTATCATGTCCGTCCAATGCAGGCTTTGCAACCAAAACCCTAATTTTTCTTCCCGGGAATCTGGACTCTAAATTATCATAGGTTCCTTCCACCCACCAAACACCTCCCTTCCAACGTTGGCTATTTCCTCCAGTGTAGCGTAATTCCTTACTGCTTCTATGACGGCTTCCATTGAATTCTCATTGCTCAGATACACTTCCCTCAATCTATCCAAACTCTCTATAACTTTTTTCTCATCCCTTTTCATCTTCAATCTCTTCAGTCTATCTATCTGATGATTTTCAGCGGTATAGTCTATCTTCAAAATGTTTATTGGCTGTTCATTTTCCTTCTGGAATATGTTAACTCCAACAACTTTTTCCTCTCCGCTTTCGATCTTCTTTTGGTGTTCATACGACGTTGCGGCAATTTCCCTTTGCAGATATCCATTCTTTATGGCATTAACTACTCCACCCATACTATCTATTATTCTAAAATATTTGTAGGCCTCTTCTTCCATCTTGTCTGTAAGATATTCAACATAATATGAACCACCCAATGGATCTATGACGTCAGCTACCCCTGTCTCATAGGCTAATATCTGTTGAGTCCTCAATGCTATTTCTACTGCCTGCTCTGAAGGTAAGGCCCATGCTTCATCGAATGAATTTGTATGGAGACTCTGGGTTCCACCCAATACTGCTGCCAGTGCTTCAATGGCTGTTCTCACAATATTGTTATAGGGTTGCTGCCATGTAAGTGTATAACCAGAAGTTTGGGTATGGAATCGGAGAATCATGCTCCTTGGATTTTTAGCACCGTAAGTTTCCTTCATTTCTCTAGCCCATATTCTTCTAGCAGCCCTGAATTTGGCAATCTCTTCGAAGAAATTGATTGAACTATTGAAAAAGAAACTCAGTCTAGGAGCAAAGCTATCAACATCCAATCCATTTTCTATACCCATTTTCACATATTCGAATCCATCTGCAAGTGTGAATGCGAGCTCTTGGACAGCACTGGCACCAGCCTCCCTAATATGATAACCTGAGATTGAAATGTAATTCCATTTGGGCATGTATTTTGTTGAATAAACCATCATATCTCTTATTATTCTCATGTGTGCCTCGGGAGGATATAGCCATTCCTTCTGGGCAATGTATTCTTTCAAAATATCAGCCTGAACAGTTCCTGAGAGCTTCTCCTTTGGAACTCCCTGCTTCTCCCCCACAACTATATACATCGCCATAAGAATATTCGCGGGCGCATTTATGGTCATTGAAGTTGAAACTTTATCAAGGGGTATATCCTTGAATATTGTTTCCATATCTTGTAGGCTGGATACATTTACTCCGCATTTTCCCACTTCACCATGGGCCCTCTCCGAGTCAGCATCATACCCATATAGGGTTGGCATATCAAATGCAATGCTTAAGCCAGTTTCTCCATGTGCAAGAAGATATTTTAGCCTATTATTTGTGTCTTCCGGAGTGCCAAAACCTGAAAACATTCTCATGGTCCATAGTTTTCCCCTATACATGTCGGGATAAACACCCCTTGTGAAAGGATATTCTCCGGGAAAACCCAGATCTCTATCATAATCAATGTTTATATCCCATGGACCATAGAGGAGCTTTAGTTCAATATTGGAACTATTGGTCCTTCTTTCAATCTTACCTCTGTTCCAGGGGGTTAGAGTCTCATTTATCCACCTTTTTTCATCCGGCATTAAAAGTATATTTAAGTTCATAGTATAATTTTTTCCTTAGTGAAGATTTAATAATGGGTAAATGATATATGCATATGCGAATCGCTATTATGACAAAAAATGGAAAAATAGCCCCTATGGATGAAGGCGAAAATGCCATGATACTTGATAATGATCTAGAATCCAAAGTGATTGATTTAGGAGAGTATGAGGATCACCCAGGTCTTCAGAAGATGATGGATCTTTTAAGAAAAGAGCCTACAGTAGATGTCATAATAACTGAAAGATGTGGTCCGCCTTGCATAAGGTTAGCTGCTAACAAAGGGAAGAAAATATACTTTTATTCGGGAGAAAGTCAGGATGCAGTTTCGAAACTGCTAGAGGGTAAGCTGACGGAAGCAACAGAAGATGATGCCATGAGGGCCCATGGTATGCATAGGCACGAACACCACCATCATTGATGCATCACAAAGAATAATTAATTAATGATAATATAGAGCCATGCCTTCAGAATTGGAAGTTAATGGTAGGAAATTTAGAATTTTTTCATTTGATTCACTTGATAAAGAAAAAGTGGACAAGCTTCCATATACAAAGAAAATAGTATTGGAGAATCTTCTAAGGCATCTGGGCAACGGAGTTGTCACACAGGACGACATAGAAAACTTCCTCTCCGGGAAAAAGGTGGAAATTCCATATTACCCCTCAAGGGTAATTTTACAGGACTATACTGGTGTGCCGGTTATTCTTGACATAGTTGCCATGAGAAATGCATATTCCAGGCGTGGCAAGAATCCTGAGGATATAAATCCAGTAATTCCGGTGGATTTGGTTGCCGACCATTCATTACAGGTAGATAAATTCGGAACTTCATTTGCCATATTAGAAAACAGAAAACTGGAATATGAAAGAAATAAGGAAAGATATGCATTATTAAAATGGGCCCAGGAGAACTTCAGGAATATGAGGGTTGTACCTCCTGGAAATGGAATAGTTCATCAAGTTAATATAGAATTTTTAGCGGATGTAGTTTCACAGAGGGACGGTGTGGTATTTCCTGATACTGTAATCGGTACGGATTCCCATACAACCATGGTAAATGGAATTTCTGTGCTGGGATGGGGTGTAGGCGGTCTAGAAGCTGAAGCAGTAATTGTTGGTGAACCCTCATATATATTGGTTCCGGAGGTTGTAGGTGTCAAATTATTAAATGCACCACGTGAAGGCGTTACAGCCACAGATATAGTCCTTTCCATTACGGAATTTCTAAGAAAAAACAACGTAGTGGGAAAATTTGTAGAATTCTATGGTCCAGGGTTATCATACTTAAGCACTCAGGACAAATCTACAATTTCAAACATGGCCCCAGAGTACGGAGCCACTGTGGGATTTTTCCCACTGATGGAAGAGACCCTTGACTACCTGTACAAAACTGGCAGGGAAGAAGAGCACATTGCAATGATAAGGGAGTATGCCAAGAAAATGGGCCTGTTTTATGATGGGAAGGATAAGGAATATGATAGGTATCTTGAATTTGATCTCTCATCAGTAGAACCGAGTATAGCAGGCCCAGCAAATCCAGAGGACAGAATTTCACTTAAAGACAATAGGGTATTAAGCAATTTAATAAGTGAAACAATTTCAAAAGAGAGAGGAAGCAATGAAAGGAAATCAAAGATTTTGAAAATTAACGGCAATGTGGATGAATTGAAGGACGGATCCGTAGTAATTGCTGCCATAACTTCCTGTACAAACACATCCAATCCAGATGTATTGGTTGGCGCAGCATTACTAGCAAGGAACGCGGTAGAAAGAGGACTTAGGACCAAATATTATGTCAAGACAAGCTTTGCACCCGGAAGCCCAGTTGTTTCAGAGTATTTGAAAAGATCAGGGCTTATGCCTTACTTGGAAGCATTAGGGTTCCACATAGTAGGGTTTGGGTGCACCACCTGCATCGGTAACGCAGGGCCATTAATTCCAGAAGTTGAGCAGGCAATCAAGAATGAAAAGATTTACACAGCCGCGGTTTTAAGCGGAAACAGGAATTTTGAGGGAAGGATAAACCCTTATGTTAAGGGGGCTTTCTTGGCCTCTCCACTGCTGGTAGTGGCATACGCCATAGCTGGTAGGATTGACATAGATTTTTACAACGAACCAATAGGTTACGACCCCAATGGAAATCCTGTTTATCTCAAGGACATATGGCCCGAAAAGCAGGAAATTAAGAAATATGAGGACATGTTCATAAGCAGAAATCTATATATAGAAAGGAAGAAAAAGATATTCGAAGGTGTGGAGGAGTGGAAAGCACTGGCAATTCCAAAGGGGAATGTATACGAATTTGACAAGAAATCCACATACATATTAGAACCACCATGGTTTGAAAACATCAAAAAGATAGGGAATATCAAGGATGCGAGGATTCTGGCAATATTTGGAGACAGGATAACCACAGACCACATATCTCCTGCAGGAAATATCGTAACAGATTTGGAGAAATACAGAAAGATATGGGATGAGTTCAAGAAGATGGGGCCAAAAGCTTTGGAATCAGTGGATATTCCAGCAGCTAAATATTTGATGGAGAGAGGCGTTCCCCCAGATGAATTCAACACCTATGGCGCGAGGAGAGGAAATCACGAGGTCATGGTCAGGGGAGGATTTGCCAACGTAAAGATAAGAAATTTAATGGTAGACAGGCAGGGCGGATATACAATCCATTACCCAGATGGCAAGCTCATGACCATATTCGATGCTTCAACGGAATATCAAAAAGACGGAAAGGAGCTTGTAGTGGTTGCAGGGAAGATGTACGGTGCTGGGAGTAGCAGAGATTGGGCAGCCAAGGCTCCCTATCTTCTTGGGGTAAGAGCCGTCGTGGCGGAAAGTTTTGAAAGAATTCACAGGAGCAATCTCGCAGCCATGGGAATTTTACCCATTGAAGCGAAAACATCTGATATTAGGCTAAATGGCAATGAAACAGTTTCCATTGAAATAGATAAATTAGTCCCTGGTGCGAAAGTGAGAATTATATTTAACGGGGAAAATGCAACAGTTCTTGAAGGTAAGTTGAGGCTGGACACTGAGGCCGAAATTGCTTATGGAGAAAATGGAAACATACTGAATTACACACTTGGAAAATTATTAAAATAAATTTAATTAAATTATTTATTCCTTCTTCTTCTAACAATTATCAAGGACACAACCACAATAAGGATTAAGGCAAAGGCAACGATGAATTCAGGAAGATAATAGCCTGATGTTATCTTTTGGAAACCCGTATAGTTAACGTTAACGTTGAATCCGAAAACGGTGAAGAAGACGTATGGTGAATTATTGAGCCTGTAGGAGACAAACAGCTGTGATGGATACTGGCCCACGGATGTTGAGGATCTTACATCAATTAAGAAAGTTATTATGAGAGATTGTCCAGGTTTTAGGCTCCCAAAGGTTATATTGTTTGCTGTCAGATAACCCAACGCATTTGAGGAAGGCACGTCGATGTAGAAAACATCTGGTGTCAGGATATGTATATTAATTCCATAAATGGTCTCAGGGCCGTAATTTGTCAATTTAAAGACAAAGAGGTTTTTGTTAGAACCAGGATAAACAGTGGGAACATTGGGAGTAACATTAAGCAAGGGCGTAGGTAAAACCTTCACAAACAACGAAAAATTTCCATATGTTGTGGAAAGTATAATCGAATTATTTCCACTTATATTTCCGGTTGACATAACATAGGTAATATTAATGATCTGGCCAGGACCAACCAAGGGGAAATGGTATACTACTTGGGATATGTTAAACTGAGATGAGGATGCGCTCACATTAAAATTCTTTGCAAGTCCATTTCCAGAATTAACGAATATGGCCTTCAAGATTACATATTGCTCGTCTTCATATACCCACGTGGGTTCAGTGTAATATGTTACAAGGTCTATTTTTGGTGTTCCGGCGATAATAACATGGAAAGTTAATACATTCCAAGATCCATTGTAATAAACATTAATTGATTCGTTTGCAACATAAGCTGATCCACTTATATTTACAAAAAAATTTATAGGTATAATACCGTATGATGGTATGGCACTAATGTTAACATATTGTATTGCACCTTCCAGCGGGTAGTTTGGATGGAAAACTATGGTCACATTCGTGGCAGGAACTATGGAAACATCTTCAATATAGACCGTTAATGGTACCCCCTTCAATCCATTTGAAGGGGCAACATTACCCAGATTAATGTAGGACTGAGCCACCTTAATCGTGGGATAACCTGCTAAGAATAAGGTAAAACTTAGATTTTCTCTAATCCCATTGTTGTATGTAACAGTTAAATTCTGTTTGATCCTTTCAGTTGCATTTCCAATGCTGACAAGAAAAGTAACTGGGATTGTACCATACTGTGGAATACCAGATACCGGTATATGCTGGCTAAATCCACTCAGTGGATAAGAAGGGGTAAAGTTTACGCTTAGGTTAAATGCAGGTGAATTACCCATATTCTCAAGTATTATAGTTATGGGTACATTGCTCATGTATGAGGTGGCGTAAATGGAGTTATTCTTAGTTCCAAAGAACGCATTTGCTACTACTGGCTTAGCATAACCAAGGACAGGTACTATGAACGGAGCTGTGCCATTATATGAAGCTGTAGACGTATCATACGAATAATTCAGGTACATTTGATAGTATCCTGTGGGTGTTTCGGGGCTTATATTAAGTAATTGAACTATACTGAAATTCTCACCAGGATTGGCTTCTGGAATAATGTAATAGCTTCTCAAATTCTTGTTAGGGCCGTGAACGTAGGTGTAAACAAAGTATTGCGGGTATGTAACGTTTACGGATACGTTTAGATTATAAATTGTTGTAGCAGATTCCACAATGAAATTAACAACCAACGGTATATTGTTCATACCCGGTTCAACAAGTTGCGAACTCTGAAGACTAAACCAACCTGACCTATCAACTATTAAGCTAGCAGGTACCTGACCATTTGCAATACCTATACTACTTATAATTATTAATCCAATTAAAGCATATGCCACAAGTCCTTTATTCATTTAGTTTCACCTCTTTTTTCTCATATATCCTCACATTATCCATGAGGAGCGTAAAAATTAATGAAACAAGCATGGTGATAAATCCAATAATGTAGATATAATCAAAGGCTAATGATGATGGGAAGTTAGCGAAAATGGGGGTAAAGGGTAATCCGAGAAAGTTCGAAGGAAGAAATCCGACCATAGCCGGTTGAACGAAATTTGTCTCAATTGCACCGGCTATAGCGGGGGATAAGCTGCTTCCTATGTTTCTAAAGACAGTGTTCATACCTGTTATCTGACCGGTATCTCCTCTTGGGGCAGAAACTATTATTGTATTGATGATTCCAACGAAAACAAAGGAAGTTCCAAATCCTATAAATGCTGCATCTTCAGTGATGGATGTCACCGTGCTCCGGTTCAAATAAAGTAAAATAAATGCAAAGAGCATTATCATGGTGCCTATAATAACCGATACTTTAGGGCCATATTTCCTGACTACTAAAGCAGCTATGGGTGCAACCACTATACCCAGAATAGATGCTGGAACCATAACTAAGCCCGAAGTAAAAATATCCTTTCCAAATCCAGCTGGTGGAGGATCCTGTAATATAGGAGGGATTGAATAAAAAAGGTAGAACATTCCACCTGATGCAAAAAGACCCGCTATGTTAGGGAGCATTATGTTCTTATGTTTCAGGAGATTTATATTTATGAACGGTTCATCAACAGTACTCTCATAAAATATGAATAGTACCAGTGCAGTTAAACCCAGAAAAACCAGGGATAATATAAGGGGGGATGTCCAACCCCAGTAAACTCCCTCTGATAACACCAGGATTGTTGATATGATGAAAATTGAGATCAGTGCAATTCCACCAAAATCAATTTTTTCTTTCTTCCGATAGGGGGATTCTTCCAGTAGTATCAGAGAAGCTATAAATAGGGCGAAAGCCACAGGAACTGCAGAATGATATGACCACTGCCAATCAAAATTCTGGGTTATCCATGCACCTACCACTAATCCAATAGAGGCACCAATAGTAAAGGTTGCAGAAATTATTCCTTGTGCTAAAGGAAGTTCTTCCTTTGGTAATTCGTCATTCAACAATGAAAATGCAACTGGAAACATACCCATTCCCAATCCCTGTATTGTCCTAATTGCGATAAATTGAGTTAGGGTTTGTGCAAAGCCTCCAAATGAGACAGCTATAGCATATACCAATGAAAGAATTACAAAAATTCTCTTCTTTCCGTAAATATCTGCGAGTTTTCCAAATATGGCCGCTGATATAGTTCCGCTGATCAAATATGAAGTTATAATCCAGGAAAGAGTATCATAATCAGCATTGAAAAATTTCGATAGTACTGGAAGAGCTGGGGTAACCATGGTTTCAACGTACATTATGAGGGTTCCTGTCATGGCCATAATGGCAATAGTTATTTTCGCCCTACTGGTAAAGGCCATAATTAAAGTACCTCCCTGGCATTTTCAAAGAATATCTTTAATTTATCATCCTCCCTCTTTCTGAATGCTAAGAACAGTCTTACAATAACAAAATTCAAATCGTTACCATATTTTTCAACAAAATTTATGGTGTCTTTTACGAAATCCTCATTCAATAGATATTCGTCCATAATTTTAGGAGATTCCAATACATCTTCTTTTGTCAACATCTCCAATAAATCCCGTTTCAATCTTTCCCTTATGGTCTTAATTGATTTGAGATAATCTTTCCCTTTCTCGGTTATCTTATATTTCTTATATCTACCATCTCTATAGCTTTCGATGTATCCCAAATGTTCAAGTTTTCTCAAAGCGGGCAATATGGTTCCACTTGATGCCCTCTTCTCTGAGGTTCCAAATATTTTACTCATTCCGTATAGGGTTTCTTCCCTGTTTGAAAGCACCCCGAGTATTCGTATCGAATATGATAGGGCCATATGTCGACATCGACATATATAACCCATACATATACTTTTCATAGTTTTTCAAAAAAAATGTTCGAAGGGAAAATATATTAAATGAGCGTTATATATAAAATTATGGATGTGGATTTATTCGTCAAAGAGCTCCTAAAGGCATATGCGGATCAGAAATCCCTGATTCAATCTTACCACGAAACAATTTTCACAGTGTTAGAGAGCTCCAGACCAGGTCAATCCAACAACAATCTTGTGATAGAAGTGGTCAACGAGCTGAGGAATATTTTGCCCTCTGAAATAGAAAATATAAAAATTATTCATAAATTAATAGAGAAATATGGTTATATGAACGCAGGGCATCTCTATGAAATGGAAAATCTGGTTCCAAATTGCAGAATTGTATCTCCCAAGGATATACTCAAAGGCGGAATAGGAGAATTAATAAGTAATTTATCAAGAGCAGAAATGTGTATAAATGAGAATTTGCGAAAATTGGCAAGGCAGGTAAATAATGCAGACATTGTAAAGGATTTACAGAGTATAATAATTTCACATGAGAAGCACGTAATAAGGCTGAGAAAATTATGGGATAAGATAGATTATATGGGTATGGATATCTCCTAAATATAGAACTCCCTGTAAAAGTTCATAGAAGTATTTATATCATCAATCTCCACACCTTCCTGTATTAACATTTTAACCCTTTTTGGCACTGAATCTGGTGGTAAGACAAAATTTGGGTTACTTTCATCCCCTGCAAAATCAGTCTCAACAAAAAACCCTTTCTTGCCCCACGGTGCTTTTCTCGCGTTATCCCTTGATGCAGGAACGGAAGGGATAATTCCACAATTCAAGTTGAAAATTGGTCTTGAAAAATGCTTGACTATTTTTAAATTACCACAGTTCTTATTCAAATCGTTAAAGAGTTCGCACATTCCTCTATCATCTAGAGATTCGCTGTGTATTATTATAGGAATATTTTGGTCATGTGCTTCGCAGGCTATCATCTTTAAAATTTCATTGGCCTCTTCCTGATATATTTTATCGACCTCAAAATGGAACCTTCCTACCTCTCCTATAGCATTTGCCTTTCCTTCGTCAATTAATTTTATAGCTTTCCTTGTGGCATTTCTATAGATTTCAAAAATTTCCCCAGAATTGTAGTACCGGTGCATATCAATTATATTTACAGGATAGGGTCCAATTGTTACAACCACTTCTAATCCATTTTCCCTCAAAATTTTTGATACCTTAATATTCCTTTCGTATTCAGCGATGAAGCATTCCAGGTTAACGCAACTTTCTGTTAGATTCACTAGATTCAATGCTGTACCTCCATGCTTCTTGTATATTTTGACATAAAAATCGATAGCTTCGTTCTTAATATGCACGTGATTGTCGAATATAGTCAAATTCATAATTTCATCAATTTACATAGAAAATCGCTAAATAATTTTTATTGATATTCTGGAGATGCTTGAATCTCATTTTGAAAGATTTGGATATTTCATTGAGAGAAATTATAAGGTAATCATAGTAGTTTGGATAGCCATATTTATAATATCCGCTCCTTTCGCAGTTAAAGCTACCAGTATTGTAAACTATAATGTTGAATTTACTGGTTCAAATCAAAATTCACTTTCACAAAGAGCTCAGGCTATATTAAACACACAGTTTAAAAACAATTCAGATCCCAATGGAACTGCGGTTGTTGTTTTTATAAACAAATCCTTCAATTCTACCATTTCCTATGAGCTTTGGACTTATTTCAATTCCACCTATAAGAACGGATTGAAAGGGTCCGCATATTCTGATATTGTTTCACCCTATGAAATATACTCCAAATTTATTAATTCCATAGGAAACAGTACGTACATTTTTTATGAGAATGTGAAGAATGTATCAATCAAGTTAAATACATCTTATCTAAAGATTGAAAATTTTAGCAGGCTGGTTAATAGGACATTTGGAAACATAAAGTCCCTGGATATGCTTTATAAGGGAACCTATATCCAATTAAAGAATGCAACATATTCCTTCTACGTTTTGATTTCTAATTATTATAATGCAACTAACTTCACCGCATTTGTAATTTATGGTATACCCCTAACTTATGAGAAAATATACCTGAATGTAAATCAGATGGAACCGAGCTTGAGTAATTCTTCAAAGGATCTAATTGCAAAGAATATCTTGCTTAACGAGACCCATAATTTATATAACAGTTCCTTGGGATTATTGTACTTCAATTATTTTTACAATTATTGGAATAACAGCAGTGGTCCAATCAATTTGAGGTTAAACAATTCAGTTACCAATGCATATTATTCAACCTACGTCATGTTAAATGGGACAGAATCTCAGATATTCCAGAAGGTATTTAATAGTCTTAATCTCCAGGCCTACATTAATAACAGCACAAGGAGCTCAGCTATATTTAACATTACATACTCGCTTGGATACAATTACGGGAAACAGAGTCCAATCGTATATAACGCCACCTTCCAAACCTTTATGAATAAAGGAAATCTTACAATGCTTACATACAATTTAACCTTGAATTTCTTAAACGAAACATCCAATGCCATCATGGAATTGTTCAATGAGAGCCAATTACAATTTTTGGATTATGTCCTATCTATCAATATCGATAACTCAACTGTCTCCACTCAGATTCTATCAAGCACCATTGGTAATTACCTCAGAAACATATCTGCATCGCTTAATTTGAGTGCAACTGATTTTATAAACATATCCATCAGTTCATCGTTCCAGCAACTGAGAATTCATTATGTGTATAAGGTGGCTGGTGAATTGGACAAGTTTTCAAACATAACTCATGTTAGTGTCAGAAACATTGCGTGGGAAATGCTAAATAATACAAGCCAGAACTATTCTTATATCACCCAGAATTTTGTTATTTCAATCTTGAAGTATTCTCCATTCGCTCAGGTACAGAATTTTTCAGCACTGCTCTCAGATTCCATAGATACAAAAGGGTCTCTTACTAAGCTGGCACCTTATGAACCACAAGATGTGGGAATTTCCATTAATTATACACTCTATGGTCTGCTTGTTCCGCCCAACTATGGAGGTTATACTTTAATAATAACTTTTAATCAGTCATCCCTTAATTCGACTCAGCTAACCATAGTGAACCAGTATCTGGGTGATCTGCAAGCAAATTTTCCGGAACTTACAATTTATTATACAGGCTCAGATGAAATAGCACACGGTCTCGAAAGGATTGCAAATCAGAGTCTAATACAATCAATAATAATTGGGGTCATTATATCAATAATAATAGTTGGATTATATTTCAGATCCATAAAACTTGCATTTATTCCCATGGGATTTTTCATATTTTCCATGACTGTTACCTTGGCAATATCCTACATAATATTTGGTATGATTCAGCACTCCACACTTTCATTCATAGTAACAACATTAAGTGCCATATTAATTATGGGATTGAGTACCGATTATAGCGTTTATATAATAAATAGGTATCTAAGAACACCCACAAACCAAAGGGTTAAGACTACAGTACAGTGGGCAGGTCATGCAGTATTTACTTCTAGCATTATAGTTATCATTTCCTATCTGGTTATGGCCTTGTTCAATATCCCATTAATAGGAGATGGAGGATATTTAAACGCTTTGGGTATCCTTGTTACCCTATTAGTTGCTTTAACATTGCTTCCATCTTTCCTGCATTATTCTCACGGTAAATCTGTACTTGCGCACAAAATTGATTTCGGCAAGGTTGCGGCAGTATCAAGGAATCATAAGTATTTGTTGACAACTTTTCTGGTGGTGTTGCTGATTTTATCACTCATAATTTATGAGATCACGCCCACATCATTTGATTTGCTATCGCTAATACCAACAAATCCCGGTAAGCTTGGTTATTATGAAATCGTTAAATCCTACGGATTCGATCCATTCGATAACAACTATGTTATATTGAAATTACCCTATAAAATATTAAATAACGATAAATTCAATTCAACGGATTTAAATATCATAAAAAATCTAGGAATGCAGCTGCTTCAAAACGGTTATGTTAATAGAATAGAAACAGTAAATTATCCATTCGGAAATTATATAGATCTATCATCCCTTAACAGTTCATATCCATCCTACAACATTCTGTTGAACCAGTCCGAGAGCTTCATAGGAAAATCAAGTTATTATGTACTTATTGATATTTACATGGGAAATGTGAGCTTTTCACAGGGTGCAATAAATAGCATGATACCAATTGACAAATTAGTTTCAAAATTCTCTAGAGATTACGGTGTGAATTATTGGGTAGGTGGTCCATCACAGAGCCTTCTAGATAGTTCCAATTTCATCAAGGCCTCCACATATACCATTGTTGAAGTCCTTTCCATAATAATATTCGTTGTATTGAGCTATCAACTATCAGCTCTTCTTACTCCACTTAGATTGTTGCTAAACGTAGGTGTTTCAACATTAACATCGGTTGCAGCCTTTTATATAATTTTCAATTACCTGCTTCATTATCCCATAATAGTATTCGGGCCACTTTTCGTTATAGTCACACTTTTCGGTGTAGGGCTTGACTATGATATCTTCCTTATTACAAGAACCAGGGAGGAAGTGTTCAAGGGTAAAAGTGATGAAGAGGCAATAGAAGAGGCATTAAAGGAGAATGCCGGAGTAATAATTGCTTTAGGTCTGATAATTTCTGCAGTATTTGGTGCATTGATATTCAGTCCCATACAAATAATAAGTGAAATTGGGGTCTCAATAACCATAGGAGTATTGTTTGAAACACTGGTCTCTTGGATGTTCCTGATACCTTCATTGATGTTGATAATGAAGAGGTACAATTGGTGGCCTTCCAAAATTAGGGGGGATAAAACCTAGAAAAAGATTTTTAAGTTATTTTGGATAGATGACCATGAGTTCCCTGGAGTTTCTTAAAAAGACAGTTGAAATACTAGATCAAAAACCTGATATAAAGAAGGAAATTCTTTCCTACAAGAAGGTTTTCCAAATAGAGTTAAGCGATGGAAATCCGTATTATGTGGATTTGACGTCAGATAGTGTGAAAATAATCGAGGGAAAGCACCCATCTCCAAATGCAACCATTATTGCACAGGATCAAGTTCTGGAAGATGTATTTTCGGGGAAGCTGGACGGTGTCAAGGCCTTCATGACAGGAAAATTGAAGATTAAAGGTGATGCATTTTCAGTCCAGAAATTATCAAGTACAATAAATAAGGCAAGGAAGTGATATTGTGAAAGCAGCCGTGATCGGTGCGGGGGAAATGGGTAGAGGAATTGCTCTGGTGTTTGCAACTGCCAAATACGAAGTAGCACTGGAGGATGCTTTCCCGCAAGCCCTGGAAAAGGCAAGAGTCTACATTGAAGAAAATTTGAAAAAATCAGTAGAAAAGGGAAACATTAAAAAAGGGGACGACTTGGAAATAATGAGAAGAATCAAATTTACATCGAATCTAGATGAGGCTGTTAAGGATGCAGAAATAGTTGTGGAAGCAGTACCTGAAATAGTTAACTTGAAGCAGGAAATATTCGAAAAACTGGATAAATTAACCCCTGCGAATGTTATACTGGCTACAAACACATCCAATATCAAGATTTCAGAAATATCGAAGAATGTGAGTCACAAGGAAAGAGTAATCGGAATGCACTTTTTTAACCCTGCAAACAGAATGAAACTGGTAGAGGTTATTAGATCGGAATACACTTCAGAGGAAATTTTCAACAAAACCTTCGAAATTTCAAAGGAAATTGGTAAAGTTCCGGTTAAAGTACTTAAAGACTCACCGGGTTTCATAGTTAATAGAATAAATGCCCCAGACATGCTGTTTTTCTGCAAGATTGTTGATTTGGGGATAGCGAAGCCAGAAGAGGTGGATGCATTTGCAAAGGAACAGGGCCTTCCCATGGGTCCATATGAATTGATGGACTTTGTAGGGCTTGATGTGGTAATACATTCTATGGATTATTATGCCGAGACACTTTCCCCGGAGTATAAGGAATGTAATTTTGTCAGAGAACTCGTGAATAAAGGTCTGCTGGGAAAGAAAACTGGAAAGGGTATATACGACTGGTCAACCGGCAGAGCAAACATACCGAAAGCCGAACCAACAGAGAAGGTCTCTCTCATGGACCTGTTTTCCATTGAGGTTAATGAGGCTTTAAAATTAATTGAGGAGAAAGTTGCCGTGCCAGACGATATAGAGACGGCTGTCAAGTTGGGCCTGAATAGGCCATTTGGTCCGATATCCGTGGCAAAATCATCTACCACAGCCGAAATAAAGAAAAATCTTGAAGACTTGGCGTCAAGGTTCAAAGTAAAAGTCTTCGAACCTACTGAATCCATTAAGAATGGTAAGATGAAAGAACTTCTTAACATCAAATCATTCCAGGAAGAACCCAAGGAAAAGCCCAAGGAAACTCAGAAATCAATAGGAACGGTGACTCAGGCTCAAGCAGTTAAAAAATACGAAACCCTATACATTGAGAAAAGGGAAAATTATGTGGCAAGGCTTGTTCTAAACCGCCCAAAACACAACCTTATAAACACAGATCTATTAAACGATTTAGAAGCTGCCATAAGGGAATTATGGGAGGATAAAGAGATCAGGGTTGTTATAATAACAGGATCAAATGAGAATTTTTCCGCGGGTGCAGAACTATCCCAATTCATTCCAGGAATGTTTGATTTTGTTGAATACTCCAGGAAGGGAGAGAGAGTATTCAAACTCCTGCAGGAGATTCCAAAGGTAATCATAGCAGAGATCAGAAAATATGCGCTAGGAGGAGGCTTCGAAATGGCGCTCTCATGCGATATTAGGGTCTCAACTGCTGATGCCCAGATAGGATTCCCAGAAGTCACCCTTGGATTAATACCCGCCTGGTCTGGTTCTCAAAGATTGGCAAAGCTGATAGGAATGTCAAGGGCCACAGATCTCATATTGACAGGGAGAAAATTTACCGGACGGGAGGCTTATGAAATGGGTATTGTAACTCATATTTATGATAATGATAAGATCGATGATGAGACAATAAAGCTTGCAGAATCAATCTCACTAGGTACATCCCCCATAGCGGTGGCGTTGGCCAAGAGGTTGATAAATAGAGGATCAGATATACCTTATGATAACGGTCTAGAAATGGAATCTTTGGCCGCCGGAATTCTCTATGGAACCGAGGATTTAAAGGAAGGAATATCTGCCATGTTACAGAAGAGGAAACCGGAGTTCCAGGGCAAATAAAGGTGAGAGAAAAAGATGTATCTGTTTTCAATCATAGTTCTGATTTTTCTTTTAATTTCATTGAGTCTGTTCCTCTATGCAATTTATCGACTGCTATGGTACATGGTAAAAATTCCGCAGAAGAAAAAGGAGATAAAACCGAATATTGCCTGGCGAATTTATCTAGGCTTCAGGAACGTCATATTCCAGGGGAAACTTTTCAAGGAAACCAGCGGGGGTATAATGCATGCTCTCATGTTTTGGGGTTTTCTTGCTTTTGCATTTTACTCCTCTGATCTGTTGATTACGTCCCTGGACCCATCATTCGTATTTCCAATTCATGGAGTTGCGGAGTATGCCATCTTCTTCACTGTGGACTTGTTTGCAGTAATAGTTGCAATCGATGTCATATATGCTGTTTATAGAAGGTGGATAAGGAAGATTAAAAGATATCAGGGGTTCAATGGCTTTGAGGCTGCATTCATATTGGCTCTAGTAGAGACATTGATGATAACCTACCTTTTGTTATCTGCCTTGAGAATCGATGGCTATACTAAGGGAATACCTGGAAGCATAATGGAGGGTCTGCCCCCAACAGTCACACCATTCAGCTTCCTCGTATCTAAGTTAATACCGCATATGAGTTCCTATGAGGCTGTGATTCTCTATTGGATAATCTATTCAATACACATAGGTGTTTTCCTGGTATTTTTAGCATATATCCCCAATTCCAAGCATTTGCATATTGTAGCAGCACCATTCAACGTGCTTCTTGCGGATGATAAGCCAAGGGGGGCAGTAGAGCCGATTGATTTTGAAAAACAAACTAGGTTTGGAGCTACGGACATCAGGGATTTTTCATGGAAGGATTACCTTGATTTTTACTCATGCACTGAATGCGGTAGATGCACGGCTAATTGCCCAGCTAACCTAACGGGGAAAACACTATCGCCGAGAAGTATAATCTGGGATATAAGAATGGACATAATGCAAGAAGGAGAAGAATATAGGAGAAAAGGAGCTCCCTCTGATTTTCCATTCAAGGAAATACCTGGTAATGTAATCACAGAAGAGGATCTGTGGGCTTGCACTACTTGCAGTGCATGTGTTGAGGCATGTCCCGTAATGATAAATCATGTTGACAAGATAATCGATATGAGGAGGTCCTTGGTACTTAATAAGGGAAGCGCACCAAAGCAGGTGCTTGAAATGTACAGAAATATGGAATCATATGGAAGTCCATGGGCAAACGACCCTTCTACTAGGGCAGCCTGGGCTGAAGGTTTAAATGTTCCAGATCTGTCAAAGGAACCTGAAACGAAGTTTGAATACCTTTTCTGGGTTGGTTGCTCAGCTTCATACGATCCAAGGAACCAGGAGATTGCAAAATCTTTCGTTAAGATTTTGAACTCTGCAGGGGTTTCTTATGCCATATTGGGTTCACAGGAGACTTGTAGTGGAGATCCAGCAAGGAGGTCAGGAAACGAATATCTGGCGCAAATGTTAACCAATAATAACATCGAAACATTCAAAAAATACAATGTGAAGAAAATTATCACCATATGCCCACACTGTTTCAACACCTTTAAGAATGATTACAAGGGCATAGAGCTCGAAGTTATACACCACACTGAGCTAATTGATGAATTAATAAAATCCGGAAAAATAAAGCTTCAGGATAAGAAAAATATTGAAAAGTTCACGTATCACGATTCGTGCTATTTGGCAAGGTACAACAGGGTGATAGATGCACCAAGAGAAATCATCTTAAACTTAACAGACAACTTCCAGGAAATGGAAATGAACAAGACCAAGGGTCTTTGCTGCGGAGCTGGTGGTGCCAGAATGTGGATGGAAGAAAATGTAGGTACAAAGATCTCACATGCAAGAATTGAGCAGGCAGACAAGATAAATGCCAGCACAGTTATCACCGCATGCCCTTATTGTATGACAATGCTAGATGATGCCAGAAAGGTAACCAATAGAGAGGACAAGATCAAGGTAAAGGACATTGCGGAATTTGTTGCTGAAAATTTGAAAAATTAAAAATTAATTATTTTTCATTTTAAAGCATTTCAATTAATTTTGGAACAGCCTTGTACAAATCAGCAACAAGTCCATAATCACACTCTTGGAATATGGGTGCATTCTTATCTTTGTTTATGGCGATTACGGTCTTTGAATCTCTCATACCTGCAATGTGCTGAATCTGTCCAGATATTCCTATGGCTATGTATATTTTAGGCCTAACCTTTTTACCTGAATATCCTACCTGTCTCTCCTCGCTAAGCCAGTGATAATCAAGGCAAACAGGCCTCGAACCAGCAATTTCACCCTTAACCTTCTTAGCAAGCTGTTCTATCAATGCAAGACCTTCCTTCTTTCCAAGTCCTCTGCCCACTGAAACAATTACATCTGCCTTCTCTATGTCTACTCCCTGCGACTGCTTCGGATTCACACCTAAAACCTTTATTGGCCCGTCCGGGATTTTAATCTCCTCTGAAGGGCTTTTCTTTTCAGATCTTACTCCTTCACCTATTCCCGGAGTAACAGTTAGTACCTTTGCACTGCTCTCTTCTTCAAGAACTACCTTCCCACCTAGTGAGAATCTCTTAGTGATCAGCTTATTGCCTTCGAATCTGTAATTGAATACTTCAGGCATATAATCAATGTTTAGCTTATTGGATACATATGCAGCCACATCCCTTCCGATAGTCGTAGAACCAATTAATATAAAGTCGTATCCCTTTTTAAATTCAGATATTATTGTCTCCCCTATGCAACTGTATACAGGTTGGCCCTTTAGAAATATAACCCTTTCTGCCCCATAATTCTGTAAATCTTCGTTTGACTCTGTGGTCATTAGCGTGAACTGAGAATCTTGCAGAGCTCTACCCATAATTTGCTTGGCTATATCGTAATTATCTGCAAAAATAAGTGTCCTCATTTTACCACCTCTTTTATGACCTTTACGATCTCTGGCAATCCCTTATCCATATCTTCGAATATTATTCTCTTCCTCTCGCTCTTTGGAGCCAGTTTGCTTAATACCTTTGAATAGGATTCAGCGGGTAAATTAAGTGGTTCTATGTTTATCTTCTTCTGACCCGCCTTCATTATCATCATAACGGGTGGGAATCTGGGTTCATTGGTCTCCTGAGTAACCGATATAACACAGGGAAGAGGAGCAGCTTCATCTGCCACAAATTTTTCAGTTCCCTCGGAAGCAGTTACTGTCTTGTCATTAATTTCAATTTTCAGAGCATTGGACAGCAACGGGTAGTTAAGTTGGGTGGCAAGGAAACTCCCCAGCATCCCGGACATTGAATCCGCTGATTGATTTCCCAAGATAATTATATCGTGTGGGATCTGCTTTATTTTGTTCGCCAATACCTTTGCAGTGAATCTTGGGTTGCTTTCGGTATATCCGGTGATAATGTAACCATCATCAACTCCCATGGCATATGCCTCTTTCATGACCTGTGTCCCCTTCTCATTTCCAAACATAATAGCAGTCACTTTGCCACCATATTTCTCTTTCAACCTCACTGCGGCCTCCACAGCATTTTTGCTTAAATTTTCAAATCTGTATGGAACCCCTTCAAGTATGGGAGCTCCCGTATCTTTGTTTATTTTTATCAGTTCTAGGTCAGGTATCTGCTTTACAAGAACTACAATATTATAGGGCATATTAGCACCAAACTAAAATTCATTCCAAATATTATTACTTTTTTAAGATGTTCGTACATAAATTCGTATTTTACCCCGATAAATTATGCGATTTAATTAAATATGGGATTATCATGATTGAATATGAGTCTTCGAGACGCTTATCTAGTCTATTTCAAGAGAAGTGCTTTTTCCAGATCTAGGCCTACGGAACCATCAAAAGATATTTTTAACAACATAAGGATGGATGAAGTTCTGGCAATGCTAATGAAGGACGCGATTAAATCAACTGGAATAAAGGCAAAGGAGATAAATGATGTCATATTGGGATCAGCATTTCAGGTTGGAGAACAGTGGATGTACGGTGGTAGGCAACCAGTACTCTTGGCGCAGCTACCAGTGGAAGTACCTGCCATGGCGTTGGATAGGGCCTGTTCATCATCAATGAATGCAATCACCATAGGAGCTATGGAGATTATGACAGGGAATTCAGATATAATTATGGCCGGCGGAATGGAGCACATGACTCATGTTCCATTAAACAATAACCCTCATGTTGAACCTAATTTGAAACTTCTCTTGAGGCCGGAGTATATGAAATATGACATGAAAACAGGATTTTCAATGGGACTAACCGCAGAAAAATTAGCAAGGGTCAAGGGCATAGATAAAAAGGAGATGGACAAGTTTTCATATGAGAGCCATAAGCTAGCGGCAAAAGCATATGATGAGGGTTACTTCAAGGATGAGATCTTACCAGTTGAAGTGGAATACAACGGCGAAATGATCAAGGTTGATAAAGATCAGAGTCTGAGACCAGACACAACACTTGAGCAGATAGAAAAACTTCCACCAGCATTCCAACAGGATGGTGTTATAACAGCTGGAAATTCATCTCCACTAAACGCTGGTGCGTCTCTAGTGATGGTCATGTCAGAGAAGGCAATGGACGAATATGGACTCAAACCCATGGCAAAAATTAGATCCTTTGGGTGGGCCGGAGTGGATCCTTCCATAATGGGTGAGGGCCCGGTACCGGCTTCGAAAAAGGCTCTATCTAAAGCGGAACTAAGTGTTGATGACATTGATTTATGGGAGATAAATGAAGCCTTTGCGGTGGTAGTTTTGAATGCAATGAAGGAATTAGGTATTCCAAGAGAAAAGGTTAACCAGAAGGGAGGTGCCATAGCCTTGGGTCATCCTCTAGGTGCATCAGGTGCAAGACTTGTGGGAACGTTGGCTAGGCAGTTAAAGCAATCAAATAGGAAGCTGGGTGTTGCAACACTTTGCGTTGGAGGAGGCCAAGGTTATTCAGTTGTTCTGGAGAATGTATGAGGTGAGAAAAATGGATTTTGAAATGGATGAGGATATGATTTCTGCAATAAACAAGGCTAGAGAATTTGCGGAAAAATATTTAACAGAAGAATTGGCTGACAAAATGGATAGGGAGGAAAAATTCCCGATGGAGCTGCTGGAATATTCAAATAGGGAGAATCTGATGGATTATTCCAACCCATGGAAAATTCTGGTGACCATAGAGGAGCTCTGCAGAAGGGACCCAGGATTAGGAATATCAACCACTGTTCCAGCTTTCGGTTCAGAAGTATTGATGCTTTATGGGTCGGATCAATTAAAGGAAAAGTATCTCAATCCTGTTCTAAGCGGACAAAAAATCATGGGCCTTGCTGTTACTGAACCAGTAGGCGGGTCAGATGTGGCTGCAGCCAAGACTGAGGCCAAACTAGAGGGTGACCATTATGTTCTCAACGGGGCAAAGATGTTCATAACCAATGGAGGTATAGCAGACTATTTCGTTGTTTTGGCCAGAACATCCCCACCTCCCTCTCCAGATAAAAGGCATAGGGGTATGAGCGTGTTCATAGTTGAGTCCAAATGGGAAGGATTCAAAGCAAATAAAATTCATGGTAAGCTAGGAGTTAGAGCCACTAATACAGCGGAACTTGTATTCGACAATGTGAAGGTACCCAAGGAGAACCTGGTAGGTGAAGAGGGGAAGGGATTCTACTACATAATGACATTCTTTAATATATCCAGAATATATGTTGCTGCTCAAGGATTAGGGGTTGCACAGGGAATCTTAGACAGGCTTATGAATCACATACAGAAATATGGTCCCATAAATAGCCAGGGTGAACCACTAGAAAATATCCAATTTAAGCTCGCAGAGATTGCGACAAGAATAGAAGCTTCGAGGGGGCTCACCTATAAGGCTGCATCCTATCTTTTCAAGTTTAATCCCAACCCAGTGTTAACTTCTATGGCAAAGTATTATTCAGGCGAAACTGCAATTTTAGCCTCAAAGGTTGCAATGGAAATTATGGGATTGAAAGGGCTAGACAGTGAATTGGAGAGATTTTATAGGGACGCAAGGATTTTGGAGATATGGGAAGGAACAAGCGAAATTGAAAAACTTATAATATCAAGAATGATGCTGAAGGGAGGGAAGTAGATGGAAGAGGAGTATAGAATTCTAGAAAATTCTGTGAAGGATTTCAATTCAAAATATTTAGACAATATAGCTCTAAAAATTGAAAAAGAAGGCATACCGGAACAGGTAAGGAAGGCAATGCTAGAACAAGGATTTATGGGTATGGTTCAGCTACTTGACGGAAACAAGGTTTTGGACAAGAAGGCTCTTTCAATAATAATCGAGATGCTATCCACATCAAGCCCATCAGTCGCCATGGAAGTATTCATAACCAACGTACTTTTCCACAAGCTGGCCGATGAGGAAAGCATTAATGAGGTATCCCAGGGAATTAAGAGGGGAACCGTGGCCTTTGCTGAACTTATGAGCGGCTATGAGAACGAAAATGAACTTCATCTGGACGGGGATAAGCTTATAGGAACAAAGAGGTACGTTTTGAATTCAGATGCCGATTTAGTAATTGCAGCTGCCACGGATGGCAATTTGTATTTGATAAAAAGTGGCTTCAGGGAAATCGAAGTGCATAGAAAGTTAGGTTTTAGGGGGCTGAAGTTTGGAAGAATTGAATTCAATACGAAAGATTATATTAAAATTGGAACCAAAGGGGATTTAACAAAGGCTTATGAGGAGGCATCTCCATTCATAACAGCGATGGCATTAGGAATAGCCGAGGGTTCTTTGTTGAAAGCAATTGAATATTCAAAGGTCAGGTCGGCTTTTGGAAATCTACTGAAGGATTTCCAGCCCATTGCTTTCCCCATTAGCATGCAATACAACGAGCTCTATATGCTCAAGAATTCTCTATATTCTAGCCTGTCCAACGAATCTGATTCCACAGATATATTGTTCCTGAAAATGAAATCTATAGAGCTTGCAAAGGAGATTACTAAGAATTCAATTCAGGTTCATGGAGGCTATGGATACATAGAAGATTATGGTGTAGAGAAGTTCTATAGAGATATAATGTCACTTTCAGTCCTATTATACAATGAAGAGGAAGAAAAGAAAAAGCTTGCTTCAAAACTCTATGAGGCTGAGGCAGGCTTCATTTAATTTTTATTCTCATCATTTCTTAATTCTCTTCTAAGAATTTTGCCCACCATTGTTTTTGGCAGTTCCTTCCTGAATTCAATTATTCTGGGTATTTTGAACTTGGCTATTTTCCCCTCAAAGAATTTCTTAATCTCTTCCTCAGTGGCAGTTTCTCCGTCTTTTAGGACTACAAAGGCTTTCACCACTTCTCCGTGAACTTCTTCCTTGACCCCAACCACGGCAGCCTCCTTCACCTTAGGATGTTGGTAAAGAATTTCTTCCACTTCCCTAGGGTAGACGTTGAACCCACCTACTATTATAACATCCTTTTTTCTGTCGATTATATAAAAATATCCATCATCATCCATTTTAGCTATATCGCCTGTATATAGCCATCCATCCCTTAGAACATTCTTTGTTTCCTCTTCATTATTCCAGTACCCTTTCATCACTTGGGGGCCCTTGATGACAAGTTCACCTTCCTGTCCTATGGGTAACTCTTTTTCTCCTGTCTCCACATCCACAATCTTTGCATAGGTGGATGCCACTGGAACTCCTATGGAACCAGCCTTAATCTTACCTTTCAATGGATTTAGATGAGTTACAGGAGATGCCTCGGTTAATCCATATCCTTCAACCAAATGCCCTCCATTGGTCACTTTTTCCCACCTTTTTATTACGTCTACAGGCAATGGTGCAGAACCGGAAATGCAATACTTAACAGGGGTCATGTCAACTTTTTCTATCTTTTTGTTATTTAGCATGTTGATGTAAATTGTCGGAACACCGGGTAAGAACATAGGCTTGTATTTTTTAATTAATTTGAAAATACCATCAATATCAGGTTTAGGTTGCAAAAGCAATGTTGCTCCAATCTTTACCGGAAAGTTAAGGGCCACGGTCATACCAAAAACATGAAAGAATGGTATTGCTGAAATAACATATTCTTTTCCAATTTCCACATCTGGGATCACGGACAATGATTGCAGTGTGTTACAAACCAGATTATAGTTAGTCAGCATTGCTCCTTTGGGAATTCCAGTCGTGCCTCCTGTATACTGGAGAACAGCAACATCATTTCTGTCCCCCTGTCCATCCTTCAATGGTGGATAATCTTCAAATTTCTTGAAAGGAATAATAGAATCATCAAATTTTATGTATTTTTTCTTAAGCCTTTGACTCATCGTGTACAGAGATGACAAAGGAAAATTGAGATAATCCTGTATCCTAGTTACAACTAATTTCATATTTTTATATCTAACATCCTTGAGCCTGGGAACAACGTCATCAAATGTTATCAAAACCACAGGTTTAGAATCTCCTAAAATATGATTCAATTCAGTTGAGAAATATGTAGGGGATATCTGAACTTCAATGGCACCAATTTTATTTATAGCATAATAGGCAATAATATACTGAGGTGAATTAGGAAGATCCAGGGCTACCCTATCTCCATGCTTGACACCTAAATCCTTGAGGAACGATGCAAATTTATCAACCTTCTCCTTCAATTCCCCGTATGTCATTTTGAAGTTGTAAAAAACTATAGCATCCTTCTTTGGAAATTTTTCACCGGTTTCCTTCAAAAAATCATAGGGTTTTTCAATGTTGCATTCAATGTCATATGGCACATTGGGATCATAATTTTTCAGCCAGATTCGCTCCACATAGGAAAATTTTAATCAATAATTAAATCTTTTGATTGCTGGTAAATTTTTCAAAGACAATGTACTATTCTTTTAATTTGTACCAATTAATTTAAACTTATTAAAAAACATTTAGATCATTAAATAATGGTTTATTCAATTATATAGAATGCATAGATAAATGTAACATATGGAACGATTCGCTAAATAGCAAAATTTTGCTCTACTGTGAACGCATAATGTATATATGATACTATCATATTGATTCCATGGATAAAATAACTGAAAAATCTCCTTCGGAAAGCTATTCAGAAATATCTAGGCTAATGCTCCCACCAGATGCAAATCCCATGGGAAATGTTTTTGGGGGTACCATTCTGAAGATGATAGATGAAATAGGAGGAATTGTTGCAGTTCGGCATTGCAGAAAGAATGTGGTTACAGCCTCCATAGAACATATGGATTTTCTGTATCCAGTTCACATAGGTAATCTTGTTAAGCTAAAGGCAAGGCTAAATTTCGTGGGGAGATCTTCAATGGAAGTTGGAGTGGAAGTCTATGCAGAAGATCTTTTCAAGGACGAAATACATTTCACTGGAAGGGCTATAATAACTTTGGTTGCCATAGACGAAAATGGTAAACCCACGGATGTGCCTAAATTAAAGGTCGAAACAGAAGAAGATAAGAAATTATTTGAAGAAGGTTACCAGAGATATCTGGCCAGGAAGAAGAGATTAGATTCAAATAAGAGGGCATAACAATAAAATATTACAGAATAATCATGAACCATGGAAACTGCAATAGATTTTGAATTGCCGAATACGGAGTTAAAAATGGTAAAATTGTCTAGCCATAAAGGATCGCCAATCGTACTGGCTTTCTTCCCCGGTGCCTTTACCAGCGTTTGCACTAAGGAATTATGTACCTTTAGGGACAGTATGGCAAAATTCAACAAGTTCAATGCAAAAGTCTTTGGAATAAGTGTCGATCATCCGTTCAGTTTGGCAGCATTCAAGGCCCAAAATGGTCTCAATTTTGAACTGCTCAGCGATTTTAACAAGGAAGTAAGTGCGAAATATGGAGGATTGCACGATAATTTTGCAAATATAAAGGGATTAAAAGTAGCCAAGAGAGCCGTATTCATACTGGATAAAAATTTCAATATAGTTTACAAATGGGTATCAGAAAATCCAGGAGTAGAGCCTAATTACAAGGAAATAGAAGAAGTGCTATCTAAATTGAATTAGAGCTTTATGTACTTTTTATTTATTAATTTTAAAGCTTACAGAGAAGCAACAGCAGAAAATTCTATTAAACTGATAAAAGAGATAGAAGAAAATTTTCCAAATGAGGATAGGATAATTCCTGTTCTGAACCCTTTGGATGCAATGGTTCGTACCGAACTGAAAAAGTTTATTCAGCATGCTGATCCAGTTTTATCCGGTGCTAAAACTGGCCACATACCAGTTGATTTGCTGCCTGAATATGGTATCAAGGGAGTCTTGCTCAACCATTCGGAGAAAAGGATAAACGAAGTTGATTTGAAAAAGACAATTGAATTATGCAAAGAAAATCGCATAGAGACAATAGTATGCGCAGAATCGCTTGATGAGATAAGAAAGTTTCTGGAATTGAGGCCCGACTTCATAGCATACGAGCCTCCAGAACTGATTGGTGGAAACATTTCTGTGTCCAAATCAAAGCCGGAAATTATACAGGAAGCTGCTAGAATAATTGGTGAGAAATCCACCTTCATAGTTGGCGCTGGTATTAAAACTAGGGAAGATGTAGAAAAGAGCATAGAATTGGGTGCTAAGGGAATCCTAGTTGCATCGGGAATAGTTTTATCCAAGAATCCCATTAAGGCTATTCAGGAGATGCTAGTATGGAAGGAGTAAATACGGAGTTTTCAAGAGAAAACTATGCCAAGGCAGATATTATGAGAGGAAAGGTGATGCTATTATCCTTCCTAATATCTCTCATGCTCGGTATTTTATCGGGTCTTTTAGGAATGAATTACACCTGGGTTGGTGGGTTGCTTCTTATTCTTACATTGATAATATCAATTTCACTGATTAGGAGAGCAAATTATTATACAAAGAAGTCAAGCGACTACTTTATAGCATTCTTGCTTACACTGTTCACATTTATTTCCTTCTGGATTATTGCGCTCAATGTAACTTAAACAAAAAAGTTAAGAGGTCTGTCTATTATCCCATTCCTTAACAATTTTTCAATTTCCTTAAAATCTAGTATCTTTATTGAATCCCTATCAAGGTCGCCAGCAAATTTGACATTTTCGATTTCCTTCTCCAAGAATTCATTGAAATTGGTAAATTTCCTTTTGGCAATTACATATACAGTATCATTTATGATGAAGGGTGGTCCATACTCTAAATTATTAGCCCATTTTTTTGCAAAATCCTCCAAATTTCCCCTATCAATCTTTGGTCCCTTATGTAGATAAGTCGATCCAAGGAAGTTAGCTTCAGGCAAAAAAATTATCATTCCAGAATTCCCCAAAAATATTGTTGATGAATATTGAATCTTGAATCCATAAAGCAGAGCATTGTTGGATATCGATTGAGCAACTCTTCTGAGATTTGAAACCACTATGTCTTCTTTACATTTTCTACAATTTATGAGTAAGCCTATTGCATTTTCAGGGACTTTATAACTCCTCTGTGTAGGGTTGAAGAATTTATCTGAAGTTTCCCATGAGAATAATTTAGAAGCGGCTATTAGTGTCCAGAGATTCTCCAGTGATACGTTTGCGGTCACGTTCCTGTCAGGGTCCACAGGATCTATCAGTATTAGTGGTTCTCTAAATTTGGAATAATCTGTTTTTTGTTTTTCAACAATTTCTATGATAATAGGCGGACTCTTAGATTTGAAAAAATCCAAAACATTGTGAAAGCCCCCAAATTTATAAATGAGTAATTCAGCAGCATATCCAGAAAAGCCTCTGACAGACGCCTCCGCTCCATAAATGCCAATCTTTTTCAGAAAGTATTTGAATATTCTCGCTTCGTCCTTTTGAAAATCAGAAAGGTGACTCTTTACGAATTTAACGTGCAATGGAGTACGGTCAACAGCAGTCTTAATTCTTTCTCCTTCTTCAATATAGAAAGCCGGTACAATATCTATTTCTATTCCATTCCTTTTGAGAGTTATATACGGATGTTCTGAATAATTTTCAATGGCATCCTTATAATATTTTTTTAACGTTTCAATTATTTCCAAAGGTTTAAAGTCTTCATGAAACAATATGAAAAAATCCAAGTCAGAATCCAATAAATCCGTACCTTTAGCGACAGAACCTCCCAGAAAGAACTCAGCGTTCCAATTATTTTTATTTATTATTTCCTCTAATTCTCTTCTGAAATTTTCAATCAATTTATTTATGAATTCGTACTCATTTTCCTTTTTCTTTATTGATTCAAGAAGGTATTCCCTGTTCATCAACTTCATCTTTGGGTCATGCAATAAATTATGGCCTCTGCAACCATGTAATTGTTGGATTTTAGGGCCTCAATGGCCTTGTCTCTAGTTACTCCTGCCTTTTCCATAACTAGTTTTATGTCTTCTTCCTTTAAATTTACATCTTCGATTGTTTGTTTATCATCCTTTCCCTGAATGATTTCCTCCTTCCCCACCACGGTGTATGTTTTGTTACCTTGAACCTCAATTACGCTGACATTTGGCTCTTTTATAACTATGGTTTTATCCTTCAATATAATTTTAACCTCAATAACACCTTCAATGTCATTGGACTTGATTCCCATTTGTTGCATCATTCGTTTGACCTGCCTTTCATTTACTCTTCCCCTGATCATTAATTGGTAATGAACTACGATCTATTTAAACTAACGGCAAGGGGCATTGAACTACAAATTAACATTAGGCTCCATTTAAGGGATAAAATATAATCAGTCAAGCAGATTGAAATTCATAAAACTTATATATCATGATAGTGATATAATGTCTGACAGAATTAGGGAAGTGAAATGACTTTGTCAGATGAAAAATCACAATCAAGGATAACAGTTCGCCTACCTCCAGATTCTCTGGAGAAAATTGAGAGACTAATAGCCGAAGGTAAATTTAAAAACTTATCTGACTTCATAAGGCAGGCTATAGATTCATTCCTCGAGGAGCTCGCCCATGAGGGGCCTGCTCAGAAGATAAGCGTTCGCTTGTCTAGGAGCGAGATTAATCAAATCATAAATGCCATAGAAAATGGCGAAGCTGTTGATGAAGAGGATCTTATAAGGATAGCAGTGAGGGAATATATTAGAAGAAGGCTAAGAGAAATTCAGAACGAAAATTTAAGAAAGGATGCAGGAAATGAAGGGCCCCAATAATGATGAGATAAGAATCATCGGGATCGGGGAATATTCTTCCAATCTGATTTCAAAATTAACTAACGAATTTGAAACGGTATCAATATTGAACAAGCACCACTCCAATGTTGACACAAGGGCTATTTTTGTTATGAAGGAGTTTGATTACACAATTTCTCAAGAAATAAATTCAATTCTCGAATATGAAAGGGATAATTTATTGAAATTTACATTTGCAAGAGTCTCTTTGATTGTAACACAAGTAGGGGACAAATTTAACGAAGTTTTCGCTAGGGCTATATGCAATTTTCTTTCGAAAAGGGGAAGTTTTGTTATTTTATTGCTAGTTATACCACTGGGAATGAGCGTAAATAGATATGCAGATTACATCAAGGAAGTAAGGGAGAGCGTTGATATAATGGAAGTATCGGATCCTGAAGAGATTATATCCAAGGAAAGCTCATACAGGATAAACGAAATATCCAAAATCTATAGTGACAAAATAGAACGACTCTTATATACAATGAAATTGATATTAAACAATGGCAACTTGCTCGGTTTCAATCTGAGGGACTTGAAGGAAATGTCTAGTCTATTTGGTCCACTCAGGGTCATAACTATAAAATATGATATAAGCAATTTTCAGATCCTTGAAAGAGATATCTTGGCCATAGACAGTGCCTTTAAGTCTGAATATGTGAGGAGAGTTTATGTTATCATTATATACAATCAGAACAATTCCGTAACTGATGCATTAGGTGTATTGAAGTATTTAAAATCCAAGTACCAGGAAGTTAGAAATGCATTTTACAGAAGCGATGATGATTTCGGAGCAATATTAATTTATTCAATTGCTACATAGATTTAACAATCCAACAAGAAATATTAAATCTATTAAACAATTAATCATATAATATGCCCAATCCTTTCGCCGAATCCACAAAAATAGCCAAAAAGCTGCAAGAGGAAGCCAAGAAAATCCAGGAAACAAGGAACAATTTAATTAAGGAATTGGAGGAGTTAGAAAAATTTTTACCCATGCTAAGGAGGATGAACGTTAACGTTCAGAAAGAGGAATTTGCAGTAAATTCATTAAAGGAGACTTTAAATAAAAAAGCATTGGATCTGGACGGGGTTAGAAATTCATTAGATGTATTAAGGCAGGATTTACTGGAAGAATTTCAAAGATTAATGCGTGAGAAGGTCGCTAAGAACCTGAAAAAGTTGTTAGAGTTTTATAAGGATACATCCTTAGAAATAAAGATAAATGAATTTTTAAAGCTTGCAGAGTCAGATTTTAGGTTGGAAGACATCCCTAAAATTATTCAAGCTCTGGAAGGTCTATTTCAATTTATAAAAGAGCATATCAAATGCGAAATTTCAGACCCTCTATCAGAATTAGATAATTGCGTGAACTATTTGAACGGAGTCAAGAGGGATTATTCTTTTAAGTTGCAGAATTTACTCATGGAAGTATCTAAAAATGAAGCTTTTCTAATCAGGAATAAAGTGGATTTCAATAATATAATGGACTTGAAGGAAAAATCTAGGGATAGCTATAAGAATATTGAGCTCGACAAATCCTTATCATACATGGAAGAATACAATAATAAGCTTCGCATACTTGTTTCACAGACCTTGGATAAAACCTTGGAAGAGATAAGATCCAAGGTTTTAAGGCTTGAAGAAAAAGGAGTAGACGTATCATCAATAAAAGAGAGTTTACTCTCAATTGATACAAAGAATTATGGGGATGCTTCTAAAACATATCAGTTGCTTAAGAAACTCAGCGACCAGCTTGATACACTACTTCTGGACTTCGCAATTAAAAAATTGACCATCCTTAATTCAAAGCTGGAATCGATTCAGTCGCTAATCCAGGAACAGAGCGTGAGAAATGAAATTGAGGAAATTAGAAATTTAATAAGGTCTCAGAGGATAGAAGAAGCACTTGCTAAGATGAATCATCTGGAAACTAACTTGGATAACCTCAAAAATGCCCTAGCCAGCATAAAGAATGAAATAAAGATGTACGAAACTGTACTTGAGAGCAATCAAAATATGTTCACAGAAGATATTCTAAACCAATTTAGAAATATTTCAAGTTCAGATAAAGTGGATCTGGGGAAGTGGAATAATGTCAAGGAAGCAATAAATATTGTCATAGAAGATAAAATCAAAGAAATGAAAGTTGAATTGGAAGAAGCCATTAAATTCCTGGATGAGCTGGGTACCGGAATATCGGAAAGCAGAGATTACTCAGAAACCGACAGACAAATACACATTGTTGAGCAATTTAAGAAACTACAGGAAACTTATAATAAGATTGCAGATGAGATATCTTCAAGTTATATTGCCTTACTTAACCAATTCAAAGAAATTGGAATCGATCAGGGATGCCCAGCACCTGAGAGAAATCTTAAGCGCTTAATTGAAAATTATAAAAAATGTGAAGAAAATTTGAATTCCAGAGCAAATGAAGAGCTGGAATCCCTAATGGGAGAATTGAGAATGCTAAATGGCAAGCTTTCAACTATTAATCCAAAATTTCAGAGGATTAATGAAAGTCTGCAGAGGATTTCAAGTACCAATAAACTGATTTTGAAAATTAAACTCTTCCGGGAAATTAAGGAAAAGGAACTAAAGATTGTAGGCGAGATGATAGGCTCAATCAATGGGGTTATTGGTTTAAACTTGAAGGATGCTGATGAACCCCAGAATGTTGATTATCTTATATCTCTGTATGGTTCATATAAAAATTCAGTACGGGAATCCATAGAGAAAAACAGCAATGAGGCGCTAAATTTAATAAGAAAAGAAATTGGTATTCAAGACAGGAATGCAATTAGCGATGAGGCTGACCGGATCTTGGCCATCAAGTTATCGGAAATGCTAAAAAAGATAAGTAATTTCAAATGGTACAAAGCCCTGATAAATGAAAACGATACATCACAGGATCTGTTATCCATAATATCATCGAGGGCGCTTCATCTATATTATACCAATAAAATATCTTCAGAGGATCTGATTAAGATCATATGCTTCCAGGACACAGAGCTGGATCTGAATTCGCTAGACTTGACTCCAGATCTCATCATAAAAAGAGGGATTGATGAAGAATTCAAAATATTCTTCAACGTATCCAATCCAGGAAGTTTTCAAGAAGCTATAAAGGAGAAAATACTCAGGGTAATAAAGGAAAAAGGAATAGACAGGGGAACTGAAGAATCAATACTGGTCAATATTTCAACAGATCCCATAGGATCCTATTTCAGAGCATTAAGTGAAGTAGCGAAAAGGAATAACAGCTATGTTTTGGCAGAAGTGACCAATACCATATTACACTACATGTCAATTGACTTTGTAAAAGATTATATCTTGAAAGACCCTGATTTATCTAAAAAATATGATTCAGAAGTCCTGAAGAAAGTTACCAACAATGATTACTTGGGGGCATATTTGGGTCTATATGAAATCCTGAAAGACTTCCTCCCCCTTCTTGGATTATTGAAAATAGCCAACCATTATTACAGCCTATTTTCCAGCGACTCAGAGTTCAGGAATGGCAACTTTGAAAAATTAAAAGAGTTAGAAAATGCAATAAAAAATCTTGATTTCACGAATCTCTATAATTCCTTAAATTACCTTATATCTGAATACAATAAATATAAGAATACGAGCGCTAGCGAAAAAACTCAGAAAAATCTAAAGTATGTTAGGGGCCTAATTGGTATTAATTCACTTCTAGGAGATTACTGTAAGGATTTGAATCTTGATTTTGAAGGTTCCTATGGAGCTATAGTAGATAAAGCAACAAACGACCTCAGAAATTTAGGCTCAGAATTGAACTACGATTTGAAACTATATGTTGGAGTTCCGGAAAAAATTGGTGAATATCTTTTTACTGAGAAAGTAAACATTTTGAAGTCTTATCTAAATACCATATTAAAGTTAAGCTCCGATATAGAAAATGCTTTGCTATATTTCATTGAAGCAGAAACAGTTAAGACTAAAATAAAACTGGATTCCATAAATGCAAACAACATAAAAGAAATGCTTGAAATTTTTGTAAACATAAAAGATGAAATAGGGGGAAAGGTTAGGAAATATTCATTGTCTATTGATAAAAATATGGAATCTGTACTCAGTGGAGAAATAGATTATTCAACACTTTTCGTCGAGTTAATTTCCAAGCGCATAATACCACACGAATACATGGTGAAGATCGTGGATGTAAACAGATTAGCGGAAAGGATTAAGGAATTAAATTCAAAAGGCTACAATCTTGGGCCGGAAGATACAGATGCTCTAAAAGAATTAGCTAAGGAACTTAGGCCTGAAGTTGTACTGCAGTATGGAAAGGCTAAAGGTGACAGGAAATTCATTCTGCGCATAAACCTGAGGAATACGGGAAACTGGAAACTATATGACGCATCAATCCTTTGGTTAGATCAGGAAAAATCGCTTGGAGATATGGAGCCAGGCAAGGAGATTGAATTGATCTACGATTATAATATTAGTAAAGATGAACCATTTAAAATATACGGTCAATTGGTCGATTTTTCACCCTATGAGAAGGTATTCACCATCAAGAAGCTTGAGACCCTTTTCAAATTCAGGGCTAATTCCAAATTAGTATGTGTTTCATGCAGGGGGGCGATTCTTCCCGGCATGGAAGCTGCAAAATGCGAGTATTGCGGCTCCTTCTATCACTTGAAGTGTGCAGAAAGATCTAAATCTTGCAAGGTGTGTGGGATTGAGTTCAACATATGAGGTATTTATTGAGGAAATTCGGAGAATTTAATGGATTAAATGTACCGGCAGTAATAAGCAACATAAGGGATCTAATTGGTAAGGAAATTATATTAGAACACAGGTACAAGGATGTGTTGGAATTTGATGACTTAATTATTATTCAGAATTATAATAGATACAACAGCAGAGAATTAGTTTCAACTGTGTTGAAATTCAGAAAGAAAAATATTGGTAAGCTCATATATCTTCCCGGTCCATTCAATCCTTACGATTTTCCAACACTCTTCTATCTAGGTGTTGATATCCTCGACACAAGTTTCATCGATGCTATGGGGGACAGAAATTGCATATATCCAACAGGGATTAATAAAGGCGAAAATTGCAGGGAATGGAACAAAAACCTCCTGAATAAGATAATGAAAGAGATAGAAATTTCATTAAAAACATACAACTTCAGGGAGCTTGTTGAATTTTATTCCAACACTGCATTTTCCCAGGAGATTTTAAGACTGTTGGACATGGAATATTATAATGAAATTAAGCAATTTATTGATCACGAACCAAGGAATTTATCATCATCTGGGATAGAAAGCATTTTCAGACCAGAATTCAGGGAATATAGAGAAAGGGTGATGAATTTCAGAAGCAAGGCCAATAATTTATTGTTGATTCCATGTTCGGCAATAAAACCCTATTCAATGTCAAAATCACATAGGGTATTACATAGCTTTATTGGAAAATATCTCAAGTATATCGACGAAGTAATAGTAACTTCTCCCCTAGGTCTAGTTCCCAGAGAGATTGAATCCTTCTATCCTGCAGCTTACTATGATATACCTGTTACAGGATACTGGTTTGAGGAAGAGAAAAAAATGCTAAGAGAAACCGCGGAAAGTTATTTTAGAAACAAGAAATATGATAAAGTTTTCTATATCCTGCCGGAAGGCGAAGATGTAATTCTGGATATTTTCGAGGAAAAAATAGGAATTAAGGGAAAACTAAATGCAGAGAACTCCTCGAAACTCCAACAGTTAATGGAAAAGGAACTCGTAAGGAGTAAGGTCAATAAGAGAAAGGTGGAAATTATAAACATAATAAGTTATCACTACGGAATAGTTCTGAATGATGAAAATATGAAGATCGTTGACCAGGGGAACAGGGAACTTGTTTATATCAATGATACTGTGTTCGCCAAGATAACTAAGAATGGTCCATATCCAATGATGGGATTAGCTCAATATTTAGCATCAAATGGAATAAAAGTTATCAAGATAAGGGAATCTGTAAAGTCATCAAACATATTCATGCCTGTTGTGGAGGACATTTCTAATGATGTTAGGCCCGGAGATTTAGTGATTGTCCTTAATAATGAAAAAATTGAGGGATTTGGGTATGCAGCAATTTCAAAATACGACTTAGATTATCTTAGAAGAGGAATTGCAGTTAGAGATTTTAAAAGGCTCCAATGAAACCATGTTTAGTAAAATCTATTAATAAGTAAAAATATACTTATTCAATGGGAAACAAAGTTAAGGCATTGCTTGCGATTTTTATAGTGTTAATTTCATCACTTTCCATTATAACTTTCTCCACTCAGGTCTCGGCGGGCAATATAATTCAGCCTAGTACCAATATTTATGTTAATGGAGTGATGATAATAAATGAGAACACCATTGATCCATTAACTGGTTTGCCCGGGCAATATGGGGTCAGGGGAAATTTAATTGTAAATTCCACAGGTACGCTAATTATAGAAAATGCTACGCTGTATTTTGATCAGGATGTATTGCATCATTATAGATTGATTGTCAACGGTACCCTTATAATGTATAACGCAAAGATTACCGTGACCACAGATTCCCTACAGCCCTATTTGCTATTTAATGCATCATTTTTCGGAGCCACGGTAAAGATACACAATTCAATCATTGAATTCCCGGGAAATGTTTACTTCTACAATTCAAATGTTCTGATGGTGGGAACAAAATTCTCTGGAATTCAAAATGCCACATCGATCTTTAACAGTAACAGATATTCTTTCGCGCCAACCCCATTCTTTTCATCAAGCACCGTATATTTAGTTAACGATTATTTTGGGGATATGTTTTCTCCATCTCCCATAAGTGAAGTAATGGTTTCCAACCTAACATCCAGTCCGTCTTCTAAAAACTTTACTGGTGCCGCAAACTTTAGTGCTGTTCAGTCTAATATTAATTATCCAATTTATATGATGATAAATGAAATAAACCTTTATATCCTCTATAAGAGCAATTCAGAATCGAACGTCTCGCTTTTTACAGGAAAGTATAAATTAGGTAACAGTTCCCTTCCATCAACAAACAATCAAGTTCAATCGGATAATTTGACATTTATGATCCCTTCCTTCGTATCATTGAGTAAGATTGAAGCGAGTTTATATTCATTAATTTATCAGAATAATTCAAAGGCTTATACTGACATTCTCAGTGAGAATTTTCAAATATACACCAATGACACGTTTAGCTATTATGGCGCTTATAGTAACTATTACATAAATGTAATAAACTCAGTCATCTACGGAATGAACGATTATTTCGATGTGAATTTTAATAATTATACTATTGATGGAGGTCTATTAAAAAATCCTCTGAAAAATGGTTTTTACCTCATTAATTCTAATATTTACATAGCAAATTTAACAGTCAATAATGTAACAAGTACTCCATTATTGGATCAAGACCCTCCTTTCCTAGTAGACCAAAACAGTAACATATTAATTTATAGATATATCGATCTAAACTTAACAAATTACCAGGGATATCCAATTAATCATTATGATGCAATATTTTATCCAAATGAAGGCAGTGTAAGTACTAATTCACTGGTGAGCAGCTTAAATAGCTTATTCCAGAACCAGATGATTTCTGCAGGATTTTTGTCTAATCAATTCAATTACACGGTAAATGGTAAGGCAACAATTCCAGTTCTAACGGATGTATTTAATTATGAAACATTCCCAAATACCAATGTATTGGGTAAATATATTCTAAATTCTGAGGGAATTCATGCAAACGTAACCCTATCAGCTTTTCCATTATTAAGCAATACTAGCAATTCGAGATTAGTTAATATAGAGACCAATGATACATTTGTTAATTACTGGATCTCGAAGGTTACCGAGCCTATTTATGGATCAAATTTCCAAATATATGTGAATGTTACATCCTTCGGAACTTCAATAACGGGAAACTTTGTAATTCTACTAAATTCACAGGAATACTATAGTTCATCGAATTACAATTTACCCGCTAATGTTTCTACAACCATAGTTTTAAATGTGCCTGATAGCCTTTCACCAGGACCATATAATTTGACTTTACAGTTTTTCAGCCAAAAAATGTTTAGTTCAAATCAACCAGTTGAATTTTCCATCATTTCACATTCAAACGTTTCCTTAGTGGTTTCAGGCTCAGTTGTTCCAACATATTCTTCCGGAGGTAGCTGGATATCAGGTTATGGTGGGAAGATATATGTGAACGTCACAAATGTTGGTTCCCAATCTACAGGTACTTTCAATCTCGTAGTAAAGATACAGTATCCAAATGGCACAGTTATCTACTCAAATTCAACTTTGGAGCTATCTGGTTCAAGTTCATACTCCATGCAGTTGAGATTACCGGTTGTGACAGTATCCTCCAATGGGACATTAAATATAATCGCCAAGGCCATACTTTCAAGCACCATATATCCAATAAATAACAACAGATCACAGCTCAATATGGCAATTTCAGTAATACCCAGACCCATAGTTACAATTTTAAGCTTCTCCCCATCACAAACACCATACTTTGGAATGCCTCTAACTGGGTTATTGCAAATAAATACTAATGAGCCGCTTAGTGGTGCTTATTTGACATATAACGTAAACGGAAAGTATGGAAACATATATTTGGCACAGGGATTGAACGGGCAAGAATTTTTGCCCTTGAATTTAAGTGCAAGTTTGTTCCATGTTGGATACAATTACTTCTCAATTAAATATAACAATACAACGCAGCCCTATGTTGAGTCAATTTCAAACGTTGCAGAAAATCTATACTTTTATCCGAACTATTCATTTAAACTTGTGCAATCATCGTTTATCCTCAATGGAAATATAAGTATTTACTCAAATGTTACGAATTTGTTGCTGATAGATAACACAGGTCTCAATTATTCCTCTCAAATACCGGCAGAGATATTGTACAACAACCAGATTTTATTCATTGGCAATGTCACAGCAGATTCCATATATCCAGTAACGATGAATTTAACATACTCCAGCAATATGTCACTAACATATATATTAAATTACAACGGCATTCTGCCCTCTCCCAGTGGGCAAATAACATATCAGATGGCTCTGCCAATTCCATATTATTACTTAATATCAAATATTCCATCTTCGCTGGAGAACGGTTCATTGCTTAGTGGAAATATCGTTATCAATAGTGTGGCTAATTATCCATCCTTAAATACCCTGGCATATTTGAAATTAGGTAGCTACAACATATTAGAATTAAATCTAGGTAATATTTCAATTGGTGGAGGAACTGTAATTCCCTTAACATTCAACACTTCCAATCTACCCGGAATTATGCAGGGGCAGAATCAGATAACGTACCCATTGATTTTATCCATAAAGACCTCAACCACTAACCCCTACTTTATAAATTATAATCTTGGAACCGTTACCATATATGAGAGGCCAGATTTCTCTGTTACAAATATAACGATATCGCCTGCTCAACTCTTTGAAGGGGAAACATTTAACATATCCTTCACAGTTGTCAACAATGGAGGTTCATATTTCAAGGGCCAACTGCCCTATAAAGTTATTGCATTTACACCTACACCTTCGGTCTTGTTCACAAATAATGCTAGTTTATCCCTATATCCAGGTGAGAGCGAGGTATTCAATGTATCAGACTTGGTTTACAATCAACCTGTGGTCGGAACAATTCAAGTGTATCTAAACTACAATCATAAGATATTCACCAAGAATCAACAAGAATACAATGTAACTGTGCCTTTTACAGTTTTAATTCCAAAGGTATTATTCACGTATTCAGTATCAAATCCGAATCCCACTGCAGGTCAAACAGTGGTTATAATATTGAGGTCGGTAAATACCGTTATCAATAAGCCGTGGCCAGCCTATTTTAATCTTACCATAACCTCAAGCGGAAGAACTGTATTCGTATACAGTGGTGAAACGTCTTCGTCTGGAATTGCTGTGTTAAATGTAAAAGTGCCTTACTCAGGTAAATACACATTGACAGTTGTAGCTGGAAGTGGTACCAATAGGGAGGTATATCAATATGCAAATTTCATTACGGCGAAGCAGGCACCGTTGATTATTCCATTTTACGTTTATCCCATTGTAATCCTTGGAGCTCTTGGATTAGCCTTTGTTGCGGGCACATCATATATAAAGAGGAAGACATCCAATCTAATGCAATGCAGTGTTTGCGGTGCATTGATACCTGCCGATTCTCTTAAATGCCCAAGATGCGGAACTGAATTTGAAAAGGATATGGTCAAATGCAGTGAATGCTCATCATGGATACCTGAGAGTTCAAAATACTGTCCAAATTGCGGCGCAGTCTTCTTAAGCAAGAAGGATCCAGAATACCAGATGCTAATAAAGCTTAAAGCTGAGTATGACAAATTCGTAAATGAATACAGGGCAAAAGCCAAGATAATATTCGGAGAAAAGATGAGCGAACAGGAATTCCAGAAATGGTGGAAGAGTAACCCAGAGTATAAAGGATTCAGGGATTGGCTCACTGATAAGGGAATCTCACCTGATCTATCAAATCTAACTACCACAGGCAATAATGGAGGTAAAAAGTCAGGTTTCAGGTTATTTAAATTATTTAGGAAGTGAATATTGTTTTTATTAAATTTTTATTCCTAATATCTAATCCATTTTTTAAAAGAAAATTTATCTCAATTTCTCTTCCTTCCGGGTAGTGATTTCATATAGAATATGTCTTTTCCATACTTTAGCTCTATGATGATATTCTTATCTACAAGACCTTGGAACACCTCCCACTCTATTCCCCTTTCTTGCAGTAATCTTTCAATGGCTTCTCTCTTCATGGGATGTACAGATATTATGGACAAAATACTGTTAATTGGGTTGTCATTTACCGCAAAGTCATCTCCTTCATATTCTATCAAGTATTCTACCCTCTTCTGATCTAATGCTCGGGAAAATATCTGGTATGCAATATTGATCAGATCGTTGGTGGGAGGAATCACCCATCCCTCTGCAGGTGGGCGAGTGGGAATGGAAATATAGGATTTGCGTAAATTTTTCATAGAGGCGACAAAGCTAGCTATTTGTATTAAATCATTTTCATCCTGGATCCCATTTACAAGCATAGTTTCTGTAGCAAGATATCCTGTATATTTATTTGAGAAATCTTGCATGGCCAAAAGCATTTCATTGAAGTTAATCTTAGGATGAGGCCTATTTATCCTTATCCATTTTTCTCTATTTACCGTATCTATTTTGAGAGATACCCAGTCTGACAAAGATAAATCATTCTGAACATCTTGTAAATATATTAAGGAAGAATTTGTAATCACTGCCGTTCTAATTCCCATGTTCTTAATCTTTTCAATTTCTTGACCAAGGTTTATGTCAAGTGTGGGTTCGCCGTCAGGAACAAACGTAACATAATCCACTTTTTCACCTCTAGACTCAACTTCATTAACTTTTTTAGCAACTTCCTGGATTATTTGATCAGGTTCATAGAATTTGCTCCTTTTGGTCTCATATGTTATGGTCCTGCCCAATTGACAATAAACACACGAATACGAACATAATTTGGCAGGAATGTTATTTACCCCCAGACTCCTTCCAAGTCTTCTAGAAGGGACCGGGCCAAATATCAAATCTGAATTATTCACGGTATACATACGACATATCAATTATTATATTCATCGTAAGTAATTGGATCCAAATTAAATTTTCATTTAATTCCAATTAGATTGGAAAATTTGGATGTACCATTAAAAGATGAGATTTGAAACTGAAATAAAAAGTGGAGGTAGCAAAATTTCTTAGAACTGAGATTGCGAAATGAATATGGTATAAACTAGAACATTTACAAACATCACGCCATTGAATGATAGGGAAATCTCTCCATCATTGAAGTTTGGGATCAAGCTGAATGAGCCTGCCGATTGATTCAGGTAGGAATATAAATATTTATTTAAGAATTGATTAGAATAAGCCTTTATTGTTATGCTGGAATTCTGTATCATAAAACTATAATAAGATCTGGCTAAGGTTTCCAGACTTATGGTAACTGGACTCCCGCTTCCCAACACTAAGGGGCCCCCAACCAGGTTAACAAGGGTAATTGTAATATTCGGGTGTGATTCAACAGGGGTGTTAATTGAAAATAGCTGGCTTTCCATTACGCTACCTATTTTCCCTCCACTCCCTACCTGATTATAAATTAATGAAGAATATTCATAGATATATTCTTCATCGGTAAAGTATCTGTTATTTGTATAAACTTGGATAGAGCCGCCTACCGTTATATTGTTGTTATTGTAGATGATGGATATGGTACCTTCCGCATTGGTTCCTGTCGGTGGAGTTATATTTATTGATCCATAGGTTGGTGTGGAGAAAAGTGGAACGTAATTGGATGCTAAATCAAATGGGACCAAGAGAACGGACTGAGTCCTGTAATTGGAAATCAGAAAGGAGATGTCGCTTGTAAGCTGAACCATGCTATTCAAGATTCCTTCACTGTATTGTTCCTCATAGGATTGCATGGTCGCTGGGACATATGTGGTTATAACTATCCCCAGAACCGTAACAAATATCAGTATCGCAAATATGGTTCCTACAGCACTAGCCACTCCTTCCTCTTTATAAAAAACGTTTTTCATGGTATATCCTCTCCCAGAACTTGCCTTAGATTTTCAAGAAATTCTTTCTCATTTCTATTGTATTGATATACAACGTTTGCAAAGTCTCTGAAATTAGATATTCCGATGATCTCCATATAATCGAATATCCTTTCCCTCCTCTTGAGTTCAATATCAACCCTGGTCTGGTTCCAGTTCCTGATATTTTTTATCTTATCCAAAACATAAGAATGACCCATATACCTGAATTCATCGAATGCCTGTTCCCACGAATAAACACGATTTGTGTTCAATTCATCCGAGGATGATTCGGGGACAATTTCAGAGATCTCTTTTATTCTCCTGGTTAACTTTCCTTCCACCTTTACCTGTCCTTGAAGTATAACTAAATCCAGCGATGTCATCATGACTCTGGGCAAATTAATCGGTTCACTTTCCAACCTGTGGACCATGGCTCTTATTTCATCGGCATGAAAGGTGGTGTAGGCTGTATGGCCTGTGGCCATTGCCTGGAAAACGGTATAAGCTTCCTGACCTCTAACTTCTCCCACAACTATGTAGTTTGGTCTCTGTCTAAGAGAGGCCACAAGCAGATCAAACATGTTTACTTCTCCGACCCTTTTATTGGTTATTGGATTGACCTCCCCTATTCCTGGCTTGGTAACTGCTGGTATCCAGTTCTCATGTGGAATATTAATTTCTCTTGTATCTTCGATACTAATAATTTTCTTACCCGGTGGTATAAAAAGCAACAGGGTGTTCAGAGTTGTTGTTTTACCTGATGCTGTTCCTCCGACCACAAAAGCCGACATTCCATGCTCAACAGCCAGCCAAAGGAATGCCAGCATCTTCTTGTCCAAAGTCTTAAGTTTAATAAGATCTAACGGTGTAAATGGGCTCTCCTTAAATCTCCTTATGGTGAACGTTGAACCCTTTTTTGTCACCTCTCTGCTCAGTGTAGCTTGGAGTCTAGAACTGTCAGGAAGGCTGCAATCGATCATGGGGTTTGCAACAGATATGTGCTTACCGGACTTCTGTACTATCCATATAACATAAGTGTCCAGGTCCTCTTCCGATTCAAATTGAACGTTGGATTTCATGGAACCGTATCTTCTGTGGTAGATGAATATGGGAAGCCTTGGACCGTCGCATGATATGTCCTCTATATCAGGATCAATCATCATCACCTGTATGGGGCCATAACCAACAAAATCCCTGAATATGTAATAGAAAATTTTCTCTTTATCCAAATTGGAAAGCGGGAGAGATTTATCTAGTGAATATTCATCAATGCTGCTCCTTATAAAACTTGCCTTTTTCTCATTGCTATCAAATGTTTCATTAATGGAGTATACAATATATTCCTTAATGGATTTAATTATGTTCTTTAATACATCGGATAGTGGGGGTTCTTCAACGAAATAAATCATTTCACTTGTTTCTTTATTCTGAACTATTGAAATTCTAGAATAGGGTTTCTCTATATCCTTCTTTTCGATAACATTCCATTCATTTCCCCATACTGTCTCAGGGTTTATATCCTCTGATATGCTAGAATAGAAAATTCCTCTCTTTTTGATGGGTCTTCTGCCCAGTATAAGTCCTGCAGGTAGATCCAATTAAACACCCCCAAGTAAAAGCAGGAATAAATATCCAGATATTGCAAGTGCAGCCGCCATTATAAATCCACTCTCGTATCTTCCGTCCTTAAGGACACCTGCCATTATTCCATCCCCAACAGCGCTGATTAATACTGCAGCTGCAAATATTAACTTCACATAGGGAATTATGGAGACATTTATAGAGGCTATGTTATTGGATGCAACATTTCCGGTGATACTCCCTGCTGATTTGATCATCTCTGGAAAGAATTGAATATTCAAAATGAGAATTGTAACGAGAAATACACCAAAGGAAATGAGAAGTACCACATTGTAAGTCCCCAATTGGCTGTACTTTTCTTTTGTCAGTTGCTGTACTTCCCTGGCATATTGGGCCACTTTTCCTAAGACGTCTGAAACGTTACCTCCAGCTTCATTGGCTTTGATGATGGTTCCAACTACCCTTTCGGTTAGTGGTGTCCTTGCCCTCTCTAGAAAATCTTCTAAGGCAATGCTCACTGGAACACCCCATTCTAACTGACTAGCCATTTTTTTAATCTCTTTAGTTAGAATTCCATATTTACCCTTTGATGTAGATATGATAGCATCCGCCAAAGTCATGCCAAATCTGCTGGCTTCGGCTACATCCTGCAGAAAATCCGGTATTCTGTTTTCTATCTCTCTTATCCTTCTGATGTAAATATAATCAATTATGCCAGAGGGTATTAAAGCTATTGAAATTGAAAGAACTATCAAATTTAGGAGTATTTCGACGGATATTAAACTGTAGAGGTACAAAAACGCACCAAGGACAGATATTATGGCTGCAAGGCCTATAGATATCATTAATACCATTTTATTTATCATATGGCCACCTCCTTGGAGACACTAGCCATGATCCAGATAAATACTCCCATAATTACGGGTATAACCAGAAATACAAATACAGATAGCAGTACTATGGTGCTAGATCCAGACGATCCTGAAATAACTCCCATGATGGCTAAAATTATAATCAGGAATAGTGGAAATGCTACACCCACAGTAACATATGTTTCTGCAAATAAACCAACATTTTCTGCATTTCTTCTGAGCGCTATCCTCAATTCATTTTGGTACTCTTCAGCTTTGCTGATGAAGTATGGTTTCAATCTCCCGCCGGTCGTAGAGGTTGTTATCACACCCTGCAAAAACTCCTGCCATCTGGTGGATGGGCTGTATCTAGCCGCCTCACCTAAAGCTGTCAATATATCCATTCCAAATAATTCCGTATTTCTTGTTATTCTCAGTGCCTCTTTTCTAATTTCTCCATATTCGGGTCTTTTGGCAAGTTCCTTAAATATTATATACACTGGCACATCTGCTGAAGCCATGGAAGCAATGAAAGACATCGCTCCACCTAGGTTTGCATCAATCTTCTTCTTTCTGCTACTAGCCAGAGATTGAGGGTAATAAATATAAATCAAATAAGTAATCCAACTGGATAAGGGTATGAGAATAAGCACTACTATGTTCAGGAATATGCTTACTCTCAATACCAGCATTATAAAAAGGGCCAATATTGATATTGCACCTACCAATAGAGAGGTCAAAAGTGCGCTTGCAATGTACTCTTCGGCTCTAATATCAATAGCTGCCATCTTAAGCGAATTTTGAAGACTAACTTGAGACTTGAAATTTCTCCCCTGCACTACTTTGCTGAACAATCTCCATGCAAGTCTATAGTAAGGAGGGAGTGAGGTGTTCCCGTAATAACTGCCCTTAATGCCTCTAACCTTATGTGGTTCATATGTCAGCTTATTTCCGGCTTCTGAGGTTTGAAGAAATTTTCCCCTCTTTACTCTGAAACGATCAAAAATCGAGCTTGTCAAAATCCTCCCCCCATCTCTCCTTCATCTTCTCTCTTATCAGATTGGAATAATCTATAGGATTTCTATAATATTCGTTTATATATTTCCATATTTCCAGGTAGTCCGTTATGCCTTCCTTTGTAAGATAATCAATTATCAATACCCTTCTCCTGAACTCTTCTTCCACCTCTTCCTCTGTCATATTCTTAATATCACCTATATATCTGAATAAATCCGGTGAACCCTTCATTTCAATCTTATCATTCTTCACATTCCACTCGAATACAGTATTAGTTTCTATTTCATCACTGTCAATATCGTAACCTGTAATTTCATGCATGTACTTTATCCTTCTAACCATTTGATTTCTATATCTCACTTGCATCTGCACCGAGACGTTATTAAGTGAGGTAAGCATAATTTTCGGTATGTTAATTGGCTTGTTTGTCAGTCTTGATACCATGGATTTTATTGATTCAGCATGCATGGTGCCGTACGTTATGTGACCAGTTGCCATAGCTTGAAATAGGTTGTAGGCTTCCTGACCTCTTACTTCACCTACTATTATGTAATTTGGTCTCTGCCTTAATGCTGCACGTACGAGGTCGAACATATCGATCTCCCCTATTCCCTTCCCAGTTGATATTCCTTTTTCAGTACTTCCGCTCCTTGTGGTGGATGCAATCCAATTTAGGTGGGGTAGATTTATTTCTCTTGTATCTTCGATGCTTACAATTTTTGCATTTGGGGGGATAAATAGGGAGAGAGCATTAAGGGTTGAAGTCTTACCTGCTCCAGTCCCACCTAAAACCATTGCATTTCTACCATATTCAACCATCATCCACATATAGGCAACCAGTTCTGAACTTGCTGTTCTTCTAATAACAAGATCAATGGGTGTAAAGGGGGTTTCTCTGAAAAGCCTAATTGTAAACGTCCCTCCCTTGGCTGTTACTTCATCTCCAAAAGTTGCATTAATTCTATTTCCTTCCGGAGTTGATGCATCTAATATGGGTTCTGACACGGAAATTTGCTTATTGCCCTTTTGTGCTAGATATACTATAAAGCTATTGAGTTTTTCAGCGGTTTCAAATATAATGTTAGTTTTCAAATTTTCGTATTTACGGTGATAAACGTAAACTGGAATATTAACTCCATCGCACGATATATCTTCTATATTAGGATCTTTCATCAGGGGATCAATTAGAGAATATCCCAAGAAATCTCTAATAAGATAATATTCCACCTTCTTTAAAGTAACACTATCAATCCATAGCTCCCTTGTCCTTATGAAATCCCTAATCGTTTCCTTAATAAATTCCTCTTTATCCCTGACTTCTTCAATATTTTCAATAATATGGGTGACGTTTTCCAAACCGGTTTTCAACATATCGAGCAAATTAGAATCCCTAATTGTCAATAGAGGTTCGCTTACCCAATATATTACTTCATTGGTAAGCTTGTCAGTCAATATATTGGCAAAGGAATACGGATCCCTTATGGCATATTTTTCCAGTGAATAGTATCTCGAATGATCATAATTTTCAGAATTTGATATGGTTTCTTCTATGATCATTGACCCCTTGCTGTCTCTTTTCTTAACTGGTACATTAATCAAATATATGGGGAAAATGTTAATCTTTGGTAACAATCTAGGCACGTTATGATATTATACAATTTATTTATAAGTTTTCCTATGGAAGTAGTTCAATAGAAAAGTTAGGGTTCGGGGGAAGCATTAAATCTCAACAGCTTTAGTGATCAGATACACTGACTTTCCTGAAAGAATGGTTTATATAAATGAATAAATAACAGCTACCAGAGTGAAACTGTAACCAAGCGGGAAGCAGAGAATGTTACTGGGAAAGCACTCTTGTAGTTGCAGGTTAGTCTAAAATAATTTCTGGGCGAAGAGGGATGAATGCTATATAATGCACAGAGATGCTAAAAATCCTCTCTGAACCATTCAGACAGACAGAACATGCTCACCTAGCTCGAGAAGAAGTTCATTGCGATAGGTAGATTCCATACATTAACCGTGATATATTCAAGATACAGTAACACAAAACACGATCTGAAGTTATACGATCGCATATACCACTATGATGTGTTTGATTTAACTATAGGCGGGGTTCACGGCGCATCAAAAAATATGAGGAAAATTGGACTTAAAAAATAAGGATAGTGAAGCCAGAATATATCCGTACAGGCAGTTGTCTATCGTTGAAGCAGAAAGCCATAAATTTTCAAATTAGCAATAGCTCACAAAAAATCTTCTAAGGTGCTCTTCTTTCTAACCTCATTAGATTTCAAGGACAATTCATCCATGTTGAATACTTCCGTTATTCTTGCCAGTGTCTGGGCTACTCTGTCTGCATAGTATTCATAATCAGGCTTCTTCTTGAAGGGGACACTAGGAACATACGGTTCAACTTCTTGCGGTCTCTTCTTGCTATCAGTCACTATCCACGATACTTTCATTCCAGGTACAAATTCCATGCCCATTTCTTGCAACTTTCTAGCGGCCTGTACATTTGCAAGGGAATCTGCGTCTTTGTACGTATCGAAGTCCTTCACGGATCTGGAGATTACCAGTTTTTCTATGTCTACATTTCCACTTTTCACATCCTGAATTATCTGCTTCGCCCTGCGAAGTGCACCGGTGACATCTCTATCCAGTATATGATTAAAAATCTCCATAAGTGCTTCTGATTGAAGATCAAATGAATCAGTTCTCCTTATTTCATAACCCCTAACTATTATGTTGCCTTTTTCCTGTTCAGGATATATTATTCTTCCAGCATATCTCTTTTTGGCACCATGAGAAAACATGGGGTCTAGAATTCTTTCAACTTCCAGTTGAATTCCAAGTTTATTAGATATTTCATCCCTTAACTGGAAAGCCAATTTTAATGCCTCTTCCAGAGTTTTTTTCTCTGTTTTAATGAATATTGAGTCAGTGTCCCCATACACAACTTTAATGCCCCTAGATTCTAAGTCCCTGATGATCCCTTTGATAGTTTCTCTAGCAAATGCTGTTATGGCAGCACCAATGTTCTGGTCAGTGAACCTGTAAAAGTTAGATGCAAAAACTCCATAAAATGAGTTCATCAAGATCTTGACAGAATTTTGCATACTATTTAGATACCTTTTCCTATCTTCGTTCTTTTCATTTTTCATCATAGCCTTGTACATATCCCTTGTTTTCATCAATTCCTGCAGCTTTTCAGGGACGAGTCCTTTCTTTACCTCCGGTGCCAAAAATCTTATTCCATTGGGAGCTACAATTGTTCCATTGGGGCTTAAGGTTGTAAAGCAAATATTATACTTAATCATCAGGCTCGGGTACATGGATTTAAAGTCAAGAACTGCAACCATATCGTATAACCCGGGTTCAATGGTGTGAACATATCCCCCCTCAATCTTATCTTCCTGTTGATTCGTGAAGTTATTCATGGGAACTGCGATATTTCTCCTATCTGCTTCCCTTATGAGCAGAGAATCTATCAGGGTGGAATTTCCAGAATTCCATACATCATCCAAAGGTAACAGCGACACAGTACTCATGTTTAGATATTTATCTACAACCTCAATCTTTTCCAGTATCATAAGTGCCAATTTAGAATCCTTGATGCAGTATTCTATCACCTTGTTCCTGTTATTCTCCCATTCGCTATCTATGTTAATCCTGTCTACATCCAATTTAGATTCTCCCAACAGTTCCTTGGAAACCGCAGCAAGAGTCTCCTGTTTAGGATGAATTTCACGCTTTACATTCCACCATGCATCTGCCACAACTCTCCCATTTATTTTCCAAAACTGATTTTGTACTCTCTTAGGTTCCTGGTCATCCCTTGAAAGAAGCATTTTAATATTCTTGCTTTTGGCAAGGTCGCTTAAAAACGGAAGGTCATAACCGTCTATATTATAACCAGTTATAATATCGGGGTCATTTTCCCTAACAACTTCAATGAATTTTCTCAAGATATCTCCCGGCTCACCTGTTATGCTTCCATTTTTTTCCTTATCCTTGAATTTAATAGTGTAACCAATTACATACAACTGCTGAGTTTTAATGCTATTTTCAATATCGAAACTCATTATCTTAAGAGGCGGTTTGAAATCATTAGTTTTCGATATACTGGTTAAATTCACAACGTGATCTGTGGTAAATCTATCATCCTTTATTTCATCCCCCTCAAACTTAACGCAAGATCCTAAATCCATATCGTAATAAAATCTGAAGTGGAATGGTATATCAGCAGCCAAAACTCTGCTTTGCTCTTGAATTCCCTTCCTGAATTCTGGCACCCTCCAAGGTGACCTGCAAACAAATTTTACAGCTTTGACATCTCTACCTTTTAACCAGAGGGTTTTTTCTTCAATAGAAACCCTTTCCTGAATGCTATTTAAATAATTTAGTTCAGAAGTGGTAGGTTCTGCAACAAAAAAATACGGTTTAAATCCTCGATAAAGAAGTGTGTAGGACTCACCATTAATGTCCCTCCCAAATATTTCAATCACCGGTTCATTATTTTCCACTAAATAGGAGGCTCCGATGACCCTTATTTCCCCTTGCATTGTGTTAATGAATGCAATTAAATAATTAAGTATAGTGATGCAAACACCATAGTAAGAAAATCATTTAAATCGGAATAATATATTGGATATGCACTATGTTGTAATCACGGGCGGTGTAATTTCAGGAATTGGGAAGGGGACTATCACATCATCATTGGGTTATCTTCTGAAAGAAAGGGGTTTGAAGGTGAACATATTAAAAATTGATCCATATCTAAATTATGATGCGGGCACCATGAATCCCTACCAACACGGGGAGGTTTTTGTGCTGAAGGATGGTTCAGAAGTTGATTTGGATTTGGGTAATTATGAGAGATTCTTAGACAGGGATCTGATCGGTGACAATAATATAACCACAGGGAAGGTATACAGCACAGTTATCGAAAGGGAAAGAAAAGGGGATTATTTAGGTAGCACAGTGCAGATAATCCCACACATAACAGATGAAATAAAGAGAAGAATCAGGAATGTAGCCCAGCAAAGTGAAACAGATATTTTATTGATTGAGGTGGGCGGAGTTGTTGGTGACATAGAAAGCATGCCTTTCCTGGAAGCTCTAAGGCAGATGAGATTGGAAGAAGACGGAAGGATGTTCTTCATACATGTCACATATGTTCCGATGCTTAATAGTGTAGGCGAGTTAAAGACTAAGCCAACCCAGCACAGCGTGAAGGAACTTAGGTCAATTGGTATACAACCCGATTCCATAATTGCTAGGTCTCCAGGAAAGTTAAGCGAAGATGTAAGAAATAAAATTGCATTATTTACTCAGGTGGAGAATAAAGCAGTCATTGGGGTTCCTGATGTTTCAGATATTTTCCAGATGCCTTTGATCATAAATGAATCAAATTTGGTCGATATAATTCTGGAGAAATTCAAGAGGGATGGAAACGGTATCGAAAATGTTAATAAAACCGAGCTAACCCAATGGAGAAAGTTGTTGGAAAACATATTAAATCCGAAGGATACAGTTGAGATAGCGGTTGTGGGTAAATATGTTAACCTGAAAGATTCATATATATCGCATGAACATGCATTTATGCACGTTACTGGGAACACGGGAATTGGTGTCAGCATAAGGTGGGTTAATTCTGAGACCGAAATGAACGATTTCGAAAAATTGAAGGGTGTTCATGGCATACTGATACCTGGAGGTTTTGGTAGCAGAGGAATAGAAGGTAAAATCAAGGCTATTACCTACGCAAGGGAAAATAAGATACCAATCTTGGGTATATGTCTTGGATTTCAATTGCAGGTAGTTGAATTCTCAAGGAATGTGCTAAAATTTGCAGATTCAAATTCCACTGAATTTGATCCCACTACACATCACCCGGTAGTAGATCTATTGCCAGAACAGATTGGAATTACTAAATTGGGAGGGACTATGAGATTGGGCGACAAACCAGTTCATATCAAAAGGAGTACAAAGGCTTACAATCTTTACAGGAGTGAATTGATTTACGAGAGGCACAGGCACAGATATGAGGTGAATCCCAATTATATAGAGGAACTGGAGCAAAATGGCCTTAAATTCGCAGCAACTGATGAAACCGGATATAGGATGGAAATATTGGAACTGGATAATCACCCATTTTTCATGGGTTCCCAATTCCATGCAGAATTTAAGAGTAGACCTTTCAGGCCATCGGTACTACACTTGGGTTTGGTGGAGGCCGCTTACCAATATAAGAAATTTTTGGGAAATAATTAAATATTCATTCATATTTTTTCGAAAAGTTTATATATAGGATGTCTATTCTAGTAGATATGGCAGAATCCCTAAAAAAGATTGGAGTTATACTAGGGGTTAGGGAAGGTAAGTTAATTGCAAGGTTGCAAAAGGAGGTTCCGCTTTCAACCAAGGTATATAATAAAGAGGGTAAAACAATAGGGAAAGTTGCCAGAATATTTGGTCCTGTAAGGCAACCCTACGCAGCTATAGATGGAAAGGCGGATTCTGCTGTTGAAATTTATGTGAGGTGATAAAAATGGCGGATGAGAAGAAAAAGAAGGACCTATTTGAAGAGGTTACTAAGTGCCCAGAATGTGGATCTACCCATCTTACAAGAGATTATGAGAGGGGAGAACTTGTATGCAACGACTGCGGACTGGTAATAGATGATAGTTTCATAGATCAGGGACCAGATTGGAGGGCATTTGATTCAGAGCAGTCTGAGGCTCGAGCCAGGACAGGTGCTCCAATGACATATACCATCCACGACAAGGGTCTTTCTACAGAAATATCATGGAAAAACAAGGATTCCTATGGGAAGAGTATACCGACTAAATCAAGGGCACAGCTTTACAGGCTAAGAAAGTGGCAGAGAAGGATCAAAGTCTCCAATGCTGCGGAGAGAAACCTTGCTCAAGCTCTTCAAGAGCTGGAGAGAATGGCATCAAATCTATCTTTACCAAAGGATGTTAGAGAGACTGCTGCGGTCATATATAGGAAGGCTGTCAAAGAGAATATGATCAGGGGTAGATCAATCGAAGGTGTGGTAGCCGGGTCTATTTACGGAGCTTGCAGGAAAATGGGAGTTCCGAGGACACTTGAAGAGATTGCATCAGTTACGAGAATTAAGAAAAAAGAAATCGGTAGGACTTTCAGGATGATGTCCAGGATACTGCAATTGGGTATAATGCCATCAAAGCCAGAGGACTATATTACAAGATTCTGCAACAGACTAAGATTAAGCAATGAGGTTAAAAAGAAAGCCATGGAAATACTAAAAATGGCAGAGAACAAAGATCTCACAAGCGGTAGAGGCCCAACTGGCGTTGCTGCGGCAGCTATCTATATAGCTAGTATAGCACTAAATGAAAGGAGGACTCAGAGGGAAGTCGCAGAGGTTGCAGGTGTAACAGAGGTTACCATTAGGAACCGATATAAGGAGCTAACCGAAAAATTAGGAATTAATGTAGAAGTGTGATCAATAATTTTATATTATCTTATTTTATATGGCCCGAGGGGCCCGTAGCTCAGCCAGGTAGAGCATCTGGCTTTTAACCAGGTGGTCAGGGGTTCGAATCCCCTCGGGCCCGTATCATTATTGGTATATTTTAGTATCTTTTTATATAAGTATAGATTCTATGATCATACAGAAGACAAGGCATGACGATCTCAGGAACAACTAGGACGTCATTAAATGGTATAGGAATTTACAATAGGGTAGTCTGATAGCTAGAGATGTTTATTTAAGAACCATGGGATTCTATTGCAAGTTAAACAACACAATGCCATAAGGAATACTGGAAGATGCTAAGGACGGAACTTTAAGGAATGAGTTCATTGACTTTGTTTACAGAATGGGAAAGGAGAACAAGGCCGGTTCTTATATAGCTAGGTTCAAGAAAGTAATAAACTCATGGTTAGCATTCCATGGAATAGACTTAAATCTAGAAACAGTCAAGATAATTGGTACAAGCACCTCGCCCACATTAGTGGATGAGAGACCCCCTTCAAAGGAAGAAGTGGACATGATGTTGAGG
>ERZ1669251.44-NODE-44-length-57135-cov-11.870550_pt1 | contig 57135 bp, 58 predicted proteins | sample MGYA00579294_ERZ1669251 | MGnify/ENA primary metagenome ERZ1669251 (study PRJEB41166, sample SAMN08046056) | hot springs metagenome | biome: hot spring; feature: acid hot spring; material: thermophilic sediment; isolation source: thermophilic sediment from acid hot...
AAGAAGTTCTCAGATATATACTAAAAGGAGAAAAAAAGACTTAAGGGATGTTAGGTGTTTGGGGGAAGCTGTAAATCTCAACAGCTTCAGCGATGAGATGCACGAACTTCTCCCGAAAGGATGACAGACTTTATATATTCTTTTTATCGCAACATATTTTAGTAGGGATGGGCATGCCCGAAGTTACGCCTGTGGAGACACCAACGGCGGGGCACCATATTGGTGCTAGCTGTGTGTCGTTGAATCAGGAAATAAGTTTCCATGCTGCTGACGAACCCAAACTGGGGGATAGCGGCATGGGATGCTCACGCGCTTTGGCGTGAGAGGATGCCACGAAAGGTTAAATTACCCTTTTTGTTTAATTTTTACCATGAAGGTTATAGTTGTTGGTGGCGGGGCAGCAGGGATGAGCGCCGCTTCAAGAGTCAGGAAACTTTTACCGCAATCCGAAATAAAGGTATTCGAAGAGTCGTCGTACGTTTCATACGCTCCTTGCGGCATACCTTATTATGTTGAAGACCTTGTAAACGATATAAATGCACTGGTAACTTATACGCCAGAATTTTTTAAGAAAGAAAGGAACATCGACGTACACATAAAAACAAAGGTAACAAAGGTAAACCTAAGCGCAAAGGAGCTGACTACAGTCTCAGATGAAGGTGAAAAAACAGAAAGCTTTGACTACCTTGTGCTTTCAACCGGTGCAATTCCATTTGTGCCCGATAAAAGATGGCTCGAAGCAAACCACGTCTATGCTCTGCGTCATCTTGAAGACGGCGACGCTTTAAAAAACGACCTGAAAAACCTTCAGAACGTTGCTGTAATTGGAGGGGGTTATGTAGGCGTAGAAATGGCTGAGGCACTATCAAAGATAGGTAAAAAAGTAACAGTTTTTGAGATGCGTCGATTGATGCCAAACCTAGATCCAGAATATTCTCAGATTATTAAACAGGAAATGGAAAAAAGGTCGATAAAGGTGATAGAGGGCTTCACAGTTAAAGCTGTGGAAAACAGCGGAGAAAAGGTAAGAATTGTTGGAGATACTGAGCAACCGCTCTTTGACGCCGCGGTTCTGGGCCTTGGCGTTAGACCAAACGTGGAGCTCGCAAGGTCTATGGGGTTGAAGCTCGGTGAGACTGGAGCCATTTGGGTTGACGATAGAATGAGAACGAGTGAGCCAAGCGTCTACGCTGCAGGCGATAACGTAGAGGTAAACGACCTTGTCATTAAAGGGAGAAAGAGGTACGCGCCTTTTGCCCCAGAAGCAAACAAAGAGGGATACATAGCTGGCTCAAATATAGGGAATCAGAACATAGCATTTCCAGGTAGCGCTGGAAGCGCCATAACGAAATTTTATGATTTAGAAATAGGAGTTGTCGGCATAACTGAAGATGAAGCAAAAAAATACGGCATTGAAGCTTTTCCCGTGAAGATCAGGCATAACGCAAAAGCAAGCTACTATCCGCCGCAAGAAGAGGTATACCTGAAGATTGTTTTTGATAAAAAAAGGAGAGTTCCGCTGGGAGGCCAGGTAGTCGGTAAGAACGTGTGGGGAAGGTTGGCATACCTTTCTTTGGCCATAGAAAACGGTATAACTGTTGACAGAATGTTCTTTTCAGGAGTACCATATGCCCCTCCGTTTGCGCCGGTCTGGGATTCATTGATCGTAGCTTCGAGGATTTTCTATGAACGCGTATGAGCTAGCTGACATCAAAAAGCTCAGAAAAGCTTTGGGTCTTTCTCAGAGGGATTTAGCAAAGCTTTCGGGCTTGAGCCAGTCATATATAGCTAAAGTAGAGCAGGGGCATATAGATCCAAGTTACAGCAACGTTCAAAAAATTTTTAAAGCTCTTGAGAATATCAGATCCCTTAACGTAAAGGTAGCAGCTGAAATAATGACGAGAGATTTAAAATACGTGCTTGTGGGATCTAAGGTTTTGGATGCTATAAAGATCATGCAGGATAATTCAATAAGTCAGGTCCCCGTTTTAACTGAAGATGGTAAAGTTGTTGGCATGATCAGCGAATCGAACTTGGTACAGCACATGCTCAAAGGAAAAGACATTAAAAAAATTCAGGAAAGCAAAGTTGAAGAATTCATGGACCCGCCTTATCCCATAGTTGATGAATCAACGCCAGTAAACCTTATAATGAGCATACTGAGCTTTTATAACGCTGTTCTCGTGTCGCATAAGGGAAAAGTGATAGGTATAATAACCCGTTCTGACATACTTAAAGGATAAGATGATTATCAGTGCCAAAAAGGTTCCGAAATATGAACCCTCTATGGAATTTGTCGAAAGAAAAGGGAAGGGGCATCCCGACACTATATGCGACGGTATCAGCGAAAAACTGAGCGTCGCCCTAAGCAAATACTATTTGGAAAAAACAGGAAGAATACTTCACCATAACGTAGACAAGGCGATTTTGGTAGGCGGACAGGCAAGGGCATGGTTTGGAGGAGGCGAAGTTATAGAACCGATATACTTGATGCTGGTAGGCAGGGCCATAGGTAGGCTTGACAAAGAAGATACTGTTCCAATAGGAAGGCTCGCTGTAACTGCGGCCAAATCATACATAAAAGAAAACCTGAGGTATCTGGATACTGAAAGCCACCTGATAGTTGACTACAGGATTAAGCAGGGGAGCGCGGACCTTGTAAAGAACTTCGAGGCAGGGAACGATATACCGCTAGCAAACGACACGAGTTTTGGAGTGGGATTCTATCCGATGACAGACGCCGAGAAGCTTGCGCTCGAAACTGAAAGATTCATTAATTCAGAAGAGGGAAAGAAACTTTTCCCGCAGGTTGGGGAAGACATAAAAGTAATGGCGCTAAGACACGAAAATGAGATAAAGTTAACGATAGCCGCGGCCATGATATCTGAGCTGATAAAAAACAAAGAAGATTATCTGGAAATCAAACGCCAGCTATCCATCAAGCTGCTGGAGCTTTCATCAGAAATAACGAAGATGAAAGTAGACTTGGTGATAAACGGTGCAGATAAACCTGAAAAGAACATATTTTACCTAACAGTAACTGGAACGAGCGCAGAAAACGGTGATGATGGTCAAGTAGGCAGGGGCAACAGGGCAAACGGCTTGATAACGCCTTTCAGGCCAATGTCTCTTGAAGCAACAGCTGGAAAGAACCCTATAAGTCACACAGGAAAGCTCTATTCAGTTTTAGCCATGGATATAGCAAAAAAGCTGGTAGAAGAAAACAAGCACATATCAAACGCTAACGTATACATGCTAAGCCAGATCGGATCCCCAATAACCGAACCCCAGTCTGTTTACGTTGAAGCGAGTGCAGACATTTCTGATGAGGCGGTAAGCAGCTATGCGGAAAGCATAGTCAAAGAAAGCCTGCAGGAAGCTCCCAAGCTTTGGCTTAAAATACTCGAAGGCAACGTATCCCTCTATTAAATTGAAAATATATATAGAGCTGCCTGAAATTTATTTATCAAATTTTAATGAAGTTATCAATTATGCTACATCATTGAGAAATACAATAAACGGAGTTTTTGTTCCGGATCTCCCATTGAATAAGCCAACTTTGGATGCATGCGCTTTTGTGAACACACTGAAAGAGAAGCTTAATGATAAAGAACTGGTGATAACGCAATCTGTGGGTCACAGAAGCGTCGTCGCAAATAAATCACGAATGCAGTGCGTTAAAAAGATGGGCATAGAAAAGATGCTTTTGGTGCAGGGGCCCTACTATTTTACAAAAGTTAAAGACGTTTTAAATTATGCCGTAGAAAGGTTCATCGTAGGATCAGTTTTAAACGAAAAAACTTTAGAGTCAAGGATAAAATCCGGGGTTAAGTTTTTTGTGACCCAGTTATTTCCAAGCATAGGTGAACTTAAGTTAGCGGAAAAGGTTTCCGATTTTGATTTTTTCCTTTTGATGGGAATCTCTGATAAAAAAGAAGACTACGCTAGATTAAAAGAAAAAGGTTTCAACGTTCCTGAGGAAATACTAAAAGCTGAAAGCGTACAGAACGGGATAGAAACCTATTACAATGATGTAGCGGACTTTTTGGGGCGAAAGCCGTACATATATTTGGTTCCGCTAAAGAAGGAAATTGGCAATTCTTTCATCTACGAATTTATTAAAAATATACAAAAATAAGTTTTAATTTTTAAAATTTTTCTCTTATTAGGTTCGAATAGCGGAAATGTAAATTTTATGTAAAAAATCAGGCAGAATTATGAATAATTTATGCATTCAGGGACTGATTTTTTATGAAGTATTTCATTATTTAAGTTGAAAATATGTAAAAAATATTTTGAAAAATAATTTTTAATTATGTTTTTATATTGCTAAAATTTATAAAACGTCTTCTTTATATCAAAGTAATGGCGTCTTATTTAAGTGGGGCTCAGGCCTTAGTAAAGGCTTTAGAAAGAGAAAATGTAGAGGTAATTTTCGGGATACCGGGAGGTGCAACTCTAACTTTTTACGATGCTTTAAAAGATTCTAGCATAAGACATGTGCTCGCCAGACATGAACAGTCTGCCGCTCATATGGCCGACGGTTATGCAAGAGCGTCCGGGAAAGTTGGCGTCTGCACTTCAACATCAGGCCCAGGCGCAACAAACCTTTTAACAGGAATAGCTACAGCTTACCTAGATTCTTCTCCAGTAATAGCCATAACTGGACAGGTCGCCAGAGATTATATAGGTAAAGACGCATTTCAGGAAATAGACACTGTTGGAATATTTACACCAGTTGTCAAGTACGCTTTTCAGCCTTTATCAGCTTCGGAAATACCTTTTGATGTTAAAGCCGCATTCTACATAGCCAGCACAGGGAGGCAGGGGCCTGTTCTGATAGATCTTCCAAAGGATGTTCAGGCGGAAAAAGCAGAAATAGAGTTCCCTGAAAGAGTTGAAATAAAGGGCTATAGACCTTACGTAAGACCGGATCCAGAAGTTATAAGAGAGGCCGCTAAACTGATCATACAGTCGCAGAAACCGGTTATACTTGTAGGTGGAGGAGCGGTTAAGTCAGAAGTTGGGCCAAAGGTTGTTGAACTGGCTGAAATGCTGATGATCCCCATTGCTAGCACTTTGATGGGGAAAGGTGCTATACCTGAAAACCATTTCCTTGCAGTCGGGCCTATAGGCATGCACGGGACCTATCATGCTAATACGCTCATAATGGAAAGCGACCTAGTAATCGGAATAGGTGTCAGATTTTCAGACAGGACCACGATGGACACAAAGGAATTTTCAAAAGACAGGATGATACTGCACTTTGACATAGATCCTACAGAAGCAAGAAAAAATATAGTAAACGAATTTCCGGTAATAGGCGACTTAAACGAATCAATGAGCATGCTGGTTTCTGAAATCAGGAAGATGATGCCCTACACAAAAGACTCTCCATGGTACAAGAGAGTAAAGGAGCTGAAGGAATATTATGAAGATAAAATATTTGGAGAAAACGTTCTGAGTCCGTTCATAATAAAAAAGATCAGGGAAATTCTGCACGAGGATGATATAGTTACTACAGAAGTAGGGCAGGCTCAGGCATGGGCTGAGCTTTTCTACAAAGCGTTGAGGCCAAGAACCTTCATAACAAGCGGAGGGCTAGGGACCATGGGTTTTGGATTTCCGGCAGCAATAGGAGCAAAAGTCGCAAAATTTGATAAAACTGTAGTCGACATAGCCGGTGACGGAAGTTTCCTGATGACTTCAAACAGCTTGGCAACCAGCGTAAAGGAAGGAATACCCGTTGTAGTGGTAATTCTGGACAACGCAGTGCTTGGAATGATAGCTCAGTGGCAACGTTTGGTTTATAATAACAGGTACATAGCCTCTTCGCTCGGTGAAACACCTAACTTCCCAGCTCTGGCAAAAGCCTACGGTGCTGAAGGGGTAAGGGTAAACGGATTGGAGGATTTTGAGAAGTATTTTAAAGAAGCTGTAAAAAGCGATGTAACCTATGTGATAGATGTTCCGATATCTCCTGAGGAAAACGTCTTCCCCTTCGTTCCAGCAGGCAAAAGTCTGAAGGAGATGATAGTGTAAGATGAAAAGAGAAAGAGTTTTCTTCATAACTGTAGCGGACAAACCGGGCGTGCTTTTCAAGATAACTAACATATTCAGAAGAAGAAATTTCAACATAGAAAGCGTAACAGTTGGCAAGTCTTTAGCCAAAGATGAGTCTCAAATAGTAATTACAATCAACGCGGACGATGAAGAAGCTGACAGCTTTGCAAGGATGGTAAAAAAACTTATAGACGTTTATGAAGTTGTAGAAGCCCCAAAGGATTCATGCTATACACAGGAACTTTTGCTTGCTAAGTTAGAGGGAAGTAAAGAAGAGTTAAGGGAAATAGCAAAAAATTACGGCGCAGAATTGATGGAGGACGGCTCTCTGATATTAAAATATTCAGGCGAGTCTTCGAATGTCGAAAGCCTGGTTAAACAGCTTTCCCGATTCAAGATAATACATATATCGAGGACGGGTATAACCGCAGTGGTGAAAGAGGATGGTAAAGATATATTACGATTCGGACGCTAAAATAGAAAACCTAAAGAACAAAACGGTTGCGATAATAGGTTACGGAAGCCAGGGTAGAGCTCACGCTCTAAACCTCCGGGACTCAGGGATAAATGTAATAGTTGGAGTTAGAGAAAACGGTAAATCATGGGAAAATGCAAAAGCTGATGGTTTTAATCCTAAAAGCATAGAGGAAGCTTCAAAAGCAGGGGACTTGATAGCCGTGCTGATTCCTGATACTGAACATGGAGTTGTTTACGATAAATATATAAAAAGCGGCTTAAAGGAAGGAAAGGGGCTCCTTTTTGCTCATGGTTACAGCATAAGGTTTGGTCTTATAAAACCACCCAGCTATGTGGATGTAATAATGGTAGCACCGAAGTCGCCCGGTCCAAAGCTAAGAGAAGCTTATCTTCAGAACTTTGGGGTTCCGTCGCTTGTTGCCGTTCATCAAGATTATTCTGGAAAGGCAAAGGATATTGCTTTGGCTTATGCAAAAGGAATAGGGTCAACAAGGGTAGGAGTATTAGAGACAACTTTTTCAGATGAAACTGAAGAAGATCTTTTCGGAGAACAGGCGGTTTTGGTGGGCGGGCTGATGTATCTCATAAAGAACGGATTTGATGTGCTGGTTGAGAGCGGTTATCCTCCAGAGCTTGCGTATTTTGAAGTTCTGCATGAAATGAAGCTCATAGTTGATCTGGTGTATTCTTCCGGGTTTACCGGGATGCTCAAAGCAGTAAGCGATACTGCAAAGTACGGAGGGATTACTCGGGGGAACCTTGTCATAGACGAGAGCGTTAAGGAAAAAATGAAAAAGCTCTTAGAGGACATTAAGGACGGAAGCTTTGCTAAAGAATGGACGGGTAACCCTGAAGAGAGCAAAAAGAAGCTCGCTAAAATGATGAAAGATATAGAAAACCTAGAAATAGAGCAGGTAGGCAAAAAGATAAGAAAGCTAGCAGGACTTGAGAAATGACAAGAAGGGTATACGTTTTCGATACAACTCTTAGGGACGGTGAGCAGACACCGGGCGTGAGCCTGAGCATAGATGATAAGTTTGAAATAGCTAAAGCTCTGGATGCTTTAGGGGTAGATATAATAGAAGCGGGTTTTCCGGCAGCGAGTGAAGGCGAGTTTAACGCTGTAAAGAGGATAGCTGGCATAGGGCTAAAAGCTAAAGTAGCAGCTCTAGCGAGGCTTAACAAAAAAGATATAGATGTGACGCTTTCTACTGGCATAAAAAGGATTCATGTTTTTATTGCAACTTCAGACATTCACCTCCAGTACAAGCTCAAAAAGACAAGAGAGGAAGTCCTGCAGATAATAAGGGAAAACATAAGTTACCTAAAAGATAAAGGTGTTGAGATCGAGTATTCAGCGGAAGATGCCACAAGGACGGAAAAGGATTTTCTGCTTCAGGCATTCAGGGTCGCGGCTGAAAGCGGGGCTTCTACGCTTGACATAGCAGATACAGTTGGCGTGGCATCTCCCAGTTTGATGAGAGAACTGGTTTCAATGATAAAAAGGGAAATGCCGGATATAAGAGTAAGCGTTCATGTCCACAACGATCTGGGGCTGGCTACAGCAAACACGCTGGCCGCAATCGAAGCAGGAGCTGATCAGTTCCATGGAACCATAAACGGGATAGGAGAAAGGGCAGGAAACGTAAGTATAGAAGAAGTAGCTGTAGCCCTCAAAGTCCTTTATGGAATAGAAACCGGCATAAACCTGCAAAAAATATACGAAACATCAAAACTGGTAGAAAAGCTAACTGGCGTCAGAATTGCAAAAAACAAGCCAATTGTAGGCGAAAACGCGTTTGGACACGAAAGCGGCATTCATACCCACGGGATACTCAATAACCCAAGGACTTATGAGCCTATAAGTCCTGAAATGGTAGGAAGGAAAAGGTGGTTCATGGCAGGAAAGCTTTCCGGCAGTCACGGGATAGCTGCGCAGTTAAAGGAAATGGGAATAAGCGTTAATGATGTTCAGTTAACAGAAATAGTAAAAAGGGTTAAGGCCCTTGGAGACGCGGGAAAGCACGTGACCGACGCAGACCTCTATGCTATAGCAATGTCGGTAACTGGGAGCTCGCCACAAAAGTACTTGAGCCTTAAGGGTATAGTTTCTGTAACAGGTATGAACATTTCGCCTACAACTTCGATCAGGGTAAGCTTTAAAGATAAGGACCTGGAGTCTTCAAGCACTGGCATAGGGCCTGTGGACGCTTCATTGAGAGCTATTCAAAAAGCTCTGGAAGGAGTACTGAAAGTTAATCTGATAGAATACAGCATAGATGCCATAACTGGTGGTTCCGATTCTCTTGCACAGGTAAGCGTAAAAGTCGAAGATGAAGAAGGGCACATAGCATCATCGACAGCGACGGGCCCGGACATAGTTATGACAAGCGTCGAAGCTATGATCGATGGCATTAATAAACTGCTTTTAAAAAGGGTATAGTGATATATGAAATACAGGATAGCCTGGATGAAAGGAGATGGCATAGGCCCTGAAATCTCTCAAGCTGCTATAAAGGTAATTGAAGCTTTAGGTGATCTGTACGACATAGAATGGGAAATAAGATTCTATGAAATGGGCGACGAAACAAAAAAGAGGTTTGGCACGGCCTTACCAAAAGAAACTTTGGATGGGATAAAGGCTTCGGATTTAGCCATAAAGGGTCCGGTTGGCGAAACTGCTTTTGAAAGCATTGTCTATCTGCGGCAAACACTGGATCTGTATGCGAACATAAGGCCGGCAAGAAGCTATAAAGGCGTGCCCTCAGTAAAACCGATGGACATTTTGATTGTAAGAGAAAACACTGAAGATCTTTACAAAGGTATAGAATTCAAAATAAATGACACAGCTGTGGCATTAAAGCTTATAACAGAAAAAGGGACAAGGAGGATAGCTAAAGTAGCTGCCAACTATGCGCTGAACAGAAAGAAAAAAGTTACAATAGTGCATAAAGCTAACGTGATGCGCGTAACTGATGGCTTCTTCAGAGACATTGCCAAACAGGAATTGGAAAAATATGGCTTGGAAGTTGACGAAAAATACGTAGATGCAATGAGCATGGCAATTATACGTAACCCTCAGGATTTTGATGTGCTTTTAACTCCGAACGTCTATGGGGATATTCTTAGCGACGAAGCAGCACAGGCAGCAGGTGGATTAGGATTTGCAGCTTCAGCAAACATCGGTGATGAGTCCAACCTTTTTGAGCCTGTACACGGTTCTGCTCCGGACATAGCAGGAAAAGGGATAGCAAACCCTTATTCTATGTTCAACGTACTTGTTATGGCGTTAGATTATTTATGGATAAACAAGAAGGATGCCAACGCTAGGTATGCTAAAGAGGGTTTGGAAAAGGCTGTAGAAACATGCATAGAAAAGGGCTATCTAACTCCAGATGCAGGGGGTAAGCTTAAAACAGAGGAAGTTACAAAGTATTTGGAACAAGAGCTGAAAGCTTATGTCAAGTAACATCGAAACGATGAAGAACAGGATTAAGGAGATCAACGAACAGCTTGACAAACTTATTCAAGAAGTAAACGATTTGAAGGTGCAGAGGGAGCAGGTCCTTTATGAACTGTCTAAAATTAAGACCCCTAAAACACGGGTAAATCAAGAAGAAATAGAAAAGCTTGAGGACCTTTTAAAAAAGTTAGATGATGAAGTTCAAACCAAGGTTCTTAAGCCGGATGAAGAAAGGAGGATTTTCGAAAGAATAAAGGAAACTGAAAAAAGGCTCAGCATGTTAAGATCGATTAAAAGTTCTTTAGACAAGGGACAGGAGTTAAGAAACAGACTTGACAAAATAAAGAAAAGATTAAGAGAGCTTCACGAAGTCATCGAACCTTTATTAAACGAAAAAGAAAAGCTAAAGAACGAAATACAGAGGCAGATAATACTCGATAAGCTCAGGAAGTACAAGGCGATGGAAAAAGAAAAGAAGAAAGAGAAAGGATATAACATAAATTTAAAGTTCGAAAAAATAAACAGAAATGAAATAAAAGAAGCTATAAAGAAAAAGCTCGAAAAAGGTGAACCTGTTTCTATAGAAGAGCTCAAGGTGCTTTACGATGAAAGGCAATGAAACGCTATCTCTTGATCTCTGTGGAACTCTGGATGATTGTAACGTCTACAATCATATGTGGTACAGTGTAATCCCAGAAATGTATGCTGAAGCAAGGGGTATGAGCTTTGAAGAAGCGAAATCCGCTGTGACAAAGGCATATAAAGAAGTTGGCCCTTCAGAAATTGAATGGTATCTGCCGAGCTACTGGATAAACAGATTTGGATTAAATTATGAAGAATTTTTAAAAAAATGCGAAAACGTCAGAGTGCAGGTCCCGTATGAATTAAAAAAACTTAAGAATAAATACAGGTTGATACTCTCAACTAACGTTTCAAAAGAGGTCCTGAAGTTCTCTCTTCTGGAAAACTTTTTTGATGAAATATATTCATCTGTTGACTTAGGTTATCCAAAGAAAGACGAAAGGTTCTGGAAGGCTGTAATCGATAAAGAAAACGTAAAACCGTTTGAGATAGCCCATTTAGGAGATGACTACGTTTACGATTATTTGATACCGTCTTCACTTGGGATAAGGAGCAAGCTCTCTGACTTAAAGCACTTTAGATTCAACCTATTTTATGTGACAGGAATTAGACTTTAGTCTAATTTTTATTAAGGTCACAGGCATGTTTATAAAGACAGCAATTTCTGTTGTATAATATGCATCTGAATTCAGCTATACTCGGTTATGGCGCGTACGTCCCAAAGTACAGGATCAGCACTGAAGAAATAGCAAGGATGTGGGTAGGTGAAGGGTCCGGGCCTAACAGGATGAAAGCCGTTGCATCATATGATGAAGATGCTCTGACCATGGCATATGAAGCTGCTTCTATTGCAATGAAGATGGCAAACTACCCTGAAATACAGGCCATTCTAGTAGGTTCAGAGTCAAAGCCCTATGCTGTAAAGCCGATGGGATCGATCCTAAGCGACATTTTAGGTTTTAACAAGGTGCTGGGGGTAGATCTTGAGTTTGCTTGTAAAGGGGGAACAGAGGCGGTACAGATGATAAGCGGAATGGTATCTTCGGGTGTAATAAAGTACGGTCTTGCTATTGGATCAGACACAGCACAGGGGAGACCTGGTGACGATCTGGAATATACAGCGGCTAGCGGTGCGGGTGCTGTTGTTTTAGGGCAGCCAAACGGAAAAGAAATAGCCAAGATTACTCATTCTGTAACTTACGTTACAGACACCCCGGACTTCTGGAGGAGACCAAAAGAACACTATCCAATGCATTTAGGTAGATTCACTGGGGAGCCAGCTTATTTCACACATATAATGTCAAGCGTTAAGCTTTTGTTCGAAGAAACGGGGTTCAAGCCTTCAGACTTCAATTATGCAATATTTCACCAGCCAAATCCAAGGTTTCCGGTCGAAGTTGGAAAAAGGCTAGGTTTTAAGGAAGAACAGCTGAAACCAGGCCTGCTTAACGATGAGCTGGGCAACTCTTATTCTGCAAATACGCTGGTAGCTTTGAACCTAGTTCTTGACGTTTCAAAGCCAGGAGACAAGATACTTCTTGCTAGCTTTGGAAGCGGAGCTGGAAGCGATTCATTTGTCATAGAAGTCGTTTCAAAAGCTGATGATGACGATTATTTGCCTTTGCGGGAAAGGTTAAAGAACTATGTGGAAATAGACTATGCAACTTACTCAAAGTGGAGGAACAAAATAATAAGGTGATCCAAATGTCGAAAGTTTTTATAAAATCCGCAGGTCTTGTGCCTGTTGGGGAACACTGGAATAAATCGCTCACTGACCTTATGGTAGAAGCATCTCTTAACGCTTTAAAGGGTCAAGAAGGCGTGAAAATAGACAGGATAGTTGTCGGAAACATGATGTCTGGGTATTTGAACAATCAGGAACACCTCGGGGCGCTGCTGGCCAGCGCTTTAGGAATGAAAGGAGTAGAAGCCCTCAAAGTCGAAGCTGCTTGCGGATCAGGAGGAATGGCAGTCCACGAAGGGTATGTATCGGTAAAATCTGGGGAATATGAAAACGTTCTAGTTGTAGGGGTTGAAAAAATGAAAGATGTTGACACGCAGGTTCTTACAAAAGCCTTAGCTATGGCAGAAAGCGCTGAGTTCACTCAGGTGGTTGGCGCTTCCTTTATATCTTTAAACGCTCTGTTGATGCGCATGTACATGAACAGGTATAACGTTCAGGAAGACTATTTGGACCATTTCCCAGTTATAGCACACAAGAACGCTGTTACTGCTCCTCACTCGCAGTTCAAGAGGGCATTTACGCTTGAAGAAGTAAAAAGGTCTCCTTATCTCGCAGAACCTATCAGGCTTTTAAGCAGCGCACCTTCGAGCGACGGAGCCGCCGCCGTCCTTTTGAGTTCAAAACCTTCGGATGTAGAAATCTTGGCATCAGAAGTGTCAACTAACGAGCTAATTATATCTCAAAGGGAAAATCCTTTAAAGTTTGAAGCCACAGAAAAAGCATTCAAAAAGGCAATTGATAAATCGGGGGTAAATCCCTCTGACGTAGACTTTCTTGAGGTACACGATGCTTTCCCAGTAGTAGCCGCGCTGAGCCTTGAGGCCATGGGCTATTCAGAAGAAGGAAAAGCAGGTTTTGACGCCGCAAAAGGAAAGTACAATTTTGATGGAGATCTTCCTATACTTACTTTCGGAGGGTTAAAAGCAAGGGGCCATCCTGTTGGAGGCACCGGAGTTTACCAAGTAGTAGAGGCTTACATGCAGCTCTCAGGCACAGCTGGCAAAAACCAGATACAGGGCGCAAAGCTGGGGGTTACTCAAAACGTTGGAGGAGTAGATACAACTTCCGTTGTACACATTTTAAGGAGGGTGAGCTGAAACGATACCCATAGCTTACTGGAGAAACAGGAAGCTCTATACAAGACTCATAGGCAGCAGGTGCAAGCGTTGTGGAGCAGAATTTTACCCACCAGTAAAGGTCTGCAAAAAATGTGGTTCAACGGAAATGGAAGAAAAAGAAATGCCAAAAACAGGTACAGTAGTTTCTTATACAAAACTTACAGAGCCCCCTGTAGACTTTAAAGACTATTCCCCTATATATTTAGCGATGATAAGGCTGGACAACGGGGTAATGATTCTAGGTCAGCTGGCAGATGCTGAAAGCGAAGAGATAAAGATCGGGGCCAGAGTGATGGCAACAATAAGGAAATGGACAGAAGACGGACAGAGCGGCATAATATATTACGGCTACAAATTTAAAGTAATTTAAACTTCATTTACACTTACCGTTATTTTTTGCTTCATACAGCTCATCCACGCTTATTATGTACTCTGCGTGACTCCATACAAGAGGTGATACTGATACTGGTCCTCCATCATACGGGTTTATCTGTTCAGAAAGAACGCCAGATCTCTGACTGTGATTAAGAACCCATTTTATAAGAGAAAGCGCGCTGTTGCAATCACCAATATATGTGTAGTACCTTGAAGCCCAGAGCGTAGTTATTATCCATGGATTTCCAGGCACTTCTCTGTCATCTCTTATCCTCTGATACATATCCCCTTCGTACCTGGCCAGGCCTCCTGTGCTTTTAACCCATAGCTTGTTCATTATGACGTCAACGTTGGCTTTAACCCTGGGGTCTGAAGGGTCCTTCATGCCAAAAAGAAAAAGAGCCATGTTCTGTGAATCTACTGTAAAGTCTGGCTTTCCGTTTATGATGGCTCTTGCGTAATACCCTTTTTCTGGCAAATAGAAAAACGAATCGTATGCTGAAGCCATCCTGCGGGCCGCATCTAAATATTTTTCTGACACATCGTCTTCTTTAAAGATCCTTGCGAAGTTTGAAGCCGCTACGAGCGCAGCGTACACGGTTGCAATGGTATATGTATGGATTCCAAAGCGTTCTTCCCATAAATCATAAGATTCTTTCGGAAGGCCGTCATCGTTTACAAATGATGACATAAAATCTGCAGCCTTTTTGATAAGCCTTTCATACAGGGGAAAAAAGTATTCGACGTCAAAAGATTTTAAATAATATTGCCAGAGCGACCATATAACTAATGCCGTCTCATCTTCTTGGATGGGCAAAATCGGTCTTCCTCCAATTATTCTGGGTATCCAGCTGCTGGCCATGTTTCCGTCAGGAAGGTATTTATGATAAAAGTAACCACCGTCTGATATCGTTGACAGAGCATATTCAAAGAACCTTCTCGCAGCGCTGAAGTGATAGGTTTTTGTTAAAGCGTAAGCGGCTATTGAAGCATCCCTGGGCCATACATAATAATAGCCATCCTTGCTCCTTTTTAAAATATCACTGTCTGAGGAAGCCATTATAGCCCCCTTGTTGTTCATGTGAATTTTTATTATGAACTGAGATTTTCTGAATAGAGAAAGCATATCTTGTTCTGCAGATATGTTCCTTTTTTCGTTCCAAACCGTCCAGTAGTTCTTTGTCCTTTTGAACATGTCTCTTAACAAGTTAAAGTTAATTTTTCTTCTTAAAGATAGAAGGGAATCAAGGTCCTCCTGTGCTATTATAAAATAATACATTTCCTTTGTTTCTCCTGGTAGCAGAAAAATGGTGTGTCCTACAACAGAATCAACAGAACCTATTGCTACCGCATTGAACGATAGTTTCCCGTCCTCGGCGTCTTTCCAGGTTCCTTCGTAGCCGTCAAAGCCTTTTATTCCCACTGCGTACTGATCGATGCTGTTTCCGTACTGATCTATTGTTGAAACCAGAAAGAGCCTCCTGTTTTTATAGTGTATTACGGAGTTAAGATGAGGCTCATAAAACGCTGTATCTCCTATGTCATTACCGTAGATATAAAAATCCTGATGAAAAAACAGTTTAACTTCCAAAGAAGCGTTACCGTTGTTGGTAAGAGTTATTTTCTTAGAATAAACGTCATCATAAATGTCCACAAAGTCGTTGTTAGTAATGCCTATAGGACCGCTTGAAAACTTAACCTCTGTAACCATTGTATCGTCAAGATAATCCATATTGCTTATAATTTCATGACCAACCCATTTAAAGCTACCATCTACGGAGAGCCCGTATCTGAAAGGGTGTCCAACGGCGTGATTTTCTGCTTGATCATAAGCGTAATAAAGGTCGACGATCCTGTAATCCCTGTCAAAGCTCAAGAGCAGCCTGTTGTTGCCTATAGGCAGATAACGAACCATAAGGTTTTATATAGACAATTCTATAAAACTGTTATTGTTGCAGCGGTTGTGTTTTTGTAAAATTAATTTTACGCAAGCAAAAGCATAAATGCAAAGAAGAGAATTTATGGTAAGAGAATATGAACAACTTTCAAAAAGAACGCGAATGGATTATTGCAAACAGGAAAGGTAGCTATTCTTCATCGTCTATATCGTTTGCAAACTTAAGGACATATCACGGAGTTTGCGTAAAAAGGTCTGAGAAAGATTTTAGCGGCAAGGTGCTCCTTTCAAAGCTTTATGAAGACTTTAAAATTAAAGGTAATATTTACAGCATAGATACAAATTATTATGAAGGAGGAATTTACCCTCAGGGCTATAAACATTTAATAAGCTTCGAAGAGGAGCCGTATCCGCAGTTTGTTTACGATGTAGCTGAAACTCTGATCAAAAAGTCTTTAGTGATGGATCCGGAAGAAGATTGGCTTGTCATAAGGTATGAGTTCTATGGAACTTTACCAGATACATTTTACCTGCATCCTCTTTTTGCTTTCAGAAATTACCATCAGGCGCTCAGGAAAAGGGATTTATTGCTTAAAACGGAAAAGCTTGAAAAAGGATACAGATTTATAGTTGATAAAGATCAGCTGAGCATTTTTGTCGATGGCGAATTCGTCAGAGACAGCGTGTGGTACTATGGATTCGAATACCCTGTTGATAAGGATAGAGGTCTTAATTACGTGGAAGACCTCTATCACGAAGGTTATTTCGTAATTGAACACCCTAGCAGAAAGATAGATGTTAAACTTTCCTGTTCCGACATCGAGCCACCTGAGTTTGATACAGTTAAAAAAAGGACGCTAAAAAGTATTTTCACAATAAAGAACGAGCTTGACAAGGTTTTAAGGCGTTCATCTCTGTTTTTGATTAAAGATGATATAATAGCGGGATATTACTGGTTTGGTCCATGGACAAGAGATACAATGATATCTTTACCTGGATTGCTTCTTGTAACTAAAAGGTACAGATTGGCAAAAACTATACTTGAAAAATACGCAGGTTTTGCAGAATCAGGGGTGCTTCCAGTATCTTTGACTGACCCGAAAAACAGGGCATCCGCTGATTCATCTTTATGGTATGTGTACGCGCTTTACAAATATTATGAATACACTAAAGACAAGAAAACCTTAGAAAAGCTGTTCCCTGTTTCTGTTTCGATCATTGAAGCTTATGTAAAAGGAAACGAACTCTTTGGATTAAAAGGAAGCCTCATAGAGACAAAAAAGCCACAGTTAACATGGATGGATGCTAAAACAGGAGATATCGTATTCACCCCAAGAACTGGGCTTCCTGTAGAAGTAAATGCACTCTGGTACAACGCTCTTGCTTCCGTTAATTATTTTTCAAACGAATTAAATAGGAAGGTGCCAGAGTATATTTATGAACTGCTCCCTAAAGTAAAAGAGGAGTTTTTGGCGAAGTTTGTGAAAAACGATACGATCTTAGATGTAGCAGAACCTGACGATTACAGCCTGAGGCCCAACTTTATACTTGCATTTTCGCTTCCTTATCCACTGCTTAGCGACTTTGCAAAATACAAAAAAGTTGTAGACGATAAGCTGTTAACGCCTTTTGGTTTGAGATCACTTTCTCCTGACGATCCAAAGTACTCAGGCAGATACGAAGGCGATCAGTTCAGCAGAGACAAAGCGTATCACAACGGATCTGTATGGCCGTGGCTTGCTGGTCCCTATATCAAAGCTTCAGTAAGGAGCGGAGCTGATAAGGAACAGCTATACGAGTATTTTAAACCGCTTATTAAAATGGACATGATACCTGAAATTTTCGACGGCGATGAGCCGCATGAACCAAAAGGCTGTGTAATGCAGGCGTGGAGCTACGGAGAATTGTTAAGAGCGTACAGCGAGGACCTTACAAAAAACATTCAGTAACGCTTATCGCAAATTTTCATTTTTAAATCTGAAAAAGGCTGTACCCTTATATTCGGTTTTTATCGCAAACAAGCTGCCGCCTAAGTCATCTTCAGAAGCTGCCGAAGTTATGAACAGTGTATTCATGCCTTTGCCACCAAAGGTGCACGAGGATGTCTTTTTAGTTGGAACGTTTATTTCTAAGATTTTCTTATTTGAAAAAGGATCAAACCTTATTATTTTGCCCCCTCCCCAGACAGCCACCCATATCATTCCATCGGCATCAATAGTCATGCCATCAGGAACGCCGTCTTCATTTTTTAAATCAGCCGCAACACCCACGTATCTTATGCTCATAGATTTATCGAATTCATAAACGCTGACCTTTTTTGTTGGCGAGTCGATTATATAAAAAAGCTTCCTTTTCACGTCCCAGGCAAGACCGTTCGAAATGGTCATCCCGCTTAAAAGCGTCCTGAAATTTTTCCCGTCAAAAGAATAAAGCGAGCCTATTGGATTCTTTTCTTCCAAGTCCATAGTTCCTATAACAAGAAGACCATCTGGGCTCACTTTGCCATCATTAAACCTTGTGTTCATGCCTTTTTCTATTTCTGCTATCTTTTTTGTTGAACCAGATTCTGAAACAAGATACAGGTTATGTCCAGCTGCTGCAATCAATTCGTCTTTATCTGTAAGAACCACGGCTGAAACCATATCATCTAGGTGGAAGTAGCTTAAATCTCCCTGTAGTTTAGAACGGTAGATCTTCCTGCCAAGAATGTCCACCCAGTAAAGCATATCGTTAATTTCATCGTAAACAGGACCTTCTCCAAGGATGTTTATTTTCTTAAAAACAGCGTTGATTTTCAACTGATTGCTTTTGGTTTAGGTGCCTTTAAACGTTTATCAAGATTATTTTGCGATTAAATAAAAAGCTGCTAATAACAATAGACGTTTATATATGTTCTGTGTCTTATATTGCTATGAGTAAAATACAGAAAATAGAACCCATTGTGCTGGGTGAAAGGACAGGACCTGCAACATGGGCTTCTTTAATGATCTTGGTAAGGGTAGAAACCTCAGACGGCATGGTAGGTTATGGCGAAGCGGTTCCGACCCTCAGAGTTGGTCCAGTTGTAGAATCCATCAAAGAAGTGTCAAAAGTGTATGTTGGCAGAGAAGCTTCAGACATCGAGGTCAGTATGAAAGAGTGGGAAAAGCACGATTTTTATCTCCACAGTTCATTTGAATCTACAACCGCTCTCAGCGCTGTAGATATTGCCCTTTACGACATACTCGGGAAATACCTTAAACAGCCAGTCTACAAGCTTCTGGGAGGAAAGTCAAGGGAAAAAATCCTAGTTTATGCAAATGGTTGGTACAGCAACTGCAAAAGCCCAGAAGATTTTGCAGAAAAAGCGACGGAAGCAGTCAAAAAGGGTTATAAGGGCCTTAAGTTTGACCCGTTTGGAGATCAGTGGGATTCTATTACAGCAGATGCTTTAAAAAAAGCATCTGAAATTGTAAAGTCCGTTAGGGATGCCGTCGGAGATAACGTTTACCTCATGATAGAGCATCACGGCAGGTTTAACGCAGAGTCTGCAGTAAAGATCGCCCAAGAACTTTCACAGTACGACCCGCTATTTATGGAAGAACCGGTACATCCCTGGAACATGATGGCATTAAGGGATTACAGGGCAAAAACATCGGTCAGAGTTGCCTTGGGTGAAAGGATAATATCAAAAGAACAGGGCCTAGAATTTTTATCAGAAGATCTGGTAGATGTGTTCCAGCCAGACATATGCAACATTGGAGGCTTTACAGAGTTAAAGAAATTTTTAGCAATGACAGAAGCTTACGGAAAGTTATTAGCCCCTCACAATGCATTTGGGCCTGTGCAGAATGCTGCAACAATACAGTTTGACGCCTGGGCTCCAAACCTCTTGATACAAGAATCTTTCTATGACTATTTCCCCGAGTGGAAGAGAAGGCTCATTAAGGATGGAACTCCGGTTGTAAACGGTTATTATGAAGTTAAAGATGGACCAGGGCTATCTATAAATATAGACGAAGGAATGATTGATGAATACAGGACGACAGGGCAAGAAGAGTTCAACCCTGAAGAGCCAGTATGGGTCGTAAGGGGCACATGGTCACCTAGGACCATCTGACTATTCTCTTTATTTCTCCCTTCCCGTCGCCGTTTAATGCTTCTATGCTGTTTTCCGGAACATCTTCATCAGTGATCATAAGCTCAAGAGAATTTCCATACGTTTCTTTCCACATCGATAGGTAATTAAGCGCTTCTATATAGTGCTGTTTGGCTCCATCAACTGTTCCTATAACCGTTACATTTTTTTCTACAGCTTCTGTCACAAGAGCACCTGTAATACTATAATTTCCTGCCAGTGTTGTTCCGAACAAAATTTCCACGCCGTTATATTTGAGAGCCTGAAGCCCCTTCCCGATCACTTCTGGTCTTCCAGTAGTGTCCACAAATACATCTGATACCATTTCTTCTGGGTTAAGCTTTATGGCATCTGCTTGTGTAAAATCAGCCCCTATCTTTTTACATATACTCGTAGCTACGCCTTCTTTATCACTTCTGGATATCAGCCTCACTTGAAAGCCATGGGTAGAGAAAAGCATCGAAAAGAGTATACCTATGGGTCCTGCCCCAACGATCGTGACTTTTTTACATTCATAAGACCCGTCGGAGCACATTTTTAGATACCGGTCAGAGACAGTCTGATATACATCGTAAGCCTTTACGAGATTTTTTAAAGGTTCAGTAAGAACGGCGAGCTTTCCAAGGTTATTGTCCTTAACCTTTACAAGGTATTGCTCATCATCTATAAAATATTCCCTCATAAATCCGTCCTTGCCCCTTATGCCCGCTTCTACAAAGTCGCCATCCTCACAGTTATCCTGCCTGCCGATGCCGCATTGAATACACTTTCCAGGTCTCCTCACCATCGGCACGACAAGGTCTCCAGGTCTTAAAGATCTTACGTTGTCACCTATATCCATCACCTGGGCAAGGCCTTCGTGCCCTAATATCAGGATTTCTTTTCCGCTTTCGGCTTTGGCGAAGTTCAGAAGCCCGTTTATTATCCCTCTGTCTGTACCGCATACCCCTGTGTAAAGGGTCTTAAGCAAAACCTGATTTCCCACCGGCCCTTTAGGAGGTTCTACATTAACTAAAAAAGACCCTTTCTGACCTATTTTAACAGCTATGGCCTTCATATCCTGACAACCTCATCTAAAAATCTTTCATCGTTTTTATCCAAATCGTTCAAAGGGAATGGCATGTAATTATCAGGGTTCCCTTCTTTCAGCACCATTTTCCTGAAGAGATAATAATAAGGTTTTGGAAATTCAAACGAGGAAAATGTTTTCATAACTCTCACTATTTCTTCATGCGCTTTTACGGATCTTTCCCTGTAAACTTCTACTATCTTTCCAGAAAAGTTCGAAGTTCCGCACACGCCACCTGCTGCCCCAACGCTTAAAGACGGAAGTAGTAGGTCGTCCTGACCTTGATAAACAAAAAAGTCATCTGGCAGCTCGCTAATGAATGTTTGGAACGATCTCATATCTCCGGAGCTATCCTTTATGCCGTTTATATTGCTGTTTTCATTAACAAGGTTTTTTACGGTCTCAGCAGTTATTACGTTGCCGGTAAACTGCGGTATGTTGTAAATTATTATGGATATATCGGTCTTGGCTATTTTATCAAAATAAGCGTGGATCGAGCCCTGACTTAATTTAAAGTAAAAGGGCACAACGACCACAGCTGCATCGTAGCCCAGATCTTTTGCAGCCCTGATCATCTCAGATGTCTCATCAAAATTGTTCCTGCTTACACCTGCATATGCTGCAACATTGGCGGGTTTATTTTTTATGGTGAACTCCAGCATCTTTTTGTGGTTCTGTAGACTAAAAAACGAAAAAAGGCCGGTTGAACCCATAGGAAATATTCCGCTGACCCCGATCTCCTTTAAAAAGTTTAAAAGTTCCTTAACATCTTCTTCATTTATAAGGCCGTTCCTTACTGGAGTTACCATCGGCGTGATTATGCCTTTTACTAAGTTCATGCTTTTTATTTGATCGATATCGGATTTACACGTTTCTAAACAAATAAGCTTTTAAATCGTTATATGCACTTTTCCATTGATTTAAGGATAATATACATCGCTACAGCTCCGGGGTCAAGATGGCCTCTGCTTCTTTCTCCATAATAACTTGCCCTGCCAACAGTTGCTATCATGTCCTTTGTAGAGGTCATGCCTTCCTCAGCGGCTTTTATAGCTTCTTCAATAACCTTTTTTGCAGAATATTTCTGGTTTAGCTTTTCCGTAAAAGGATATAGCACATCGAGGAAGGTCTTCTGACCTCTTTTTGCGCCACCTAACTCTTCAACAACTTTTATTCCTTCCTCGAACATCTTTTTCATTTCCTGCACGTCAACTTCTTTTTTGCCCCTTGAGACTTTTCCCATAGCAACCAGCATAGAACCTAAGAGAGTGCCAAAAGTGCCTGATGCTTCTTCCATTATGGTCTTTCCTGCTTCGTCCAGAAGCTTTCCGATCTCCTCTGACTTTAGATCCTTTTCAAGAGCCCTGAAACCTCTGCTTATGTTTATTCCAAAATCAGAGTCTCCTATTTTAGAATCGAGGTCAGTCAGCTCTGATTCACTTTTCTGGATCTCCTTTGAGGCGTTCAGAAGGAAACACTTGAAAAATTCAACGTTAAAACTCATCAAGACATCACCGTGCTTGCCATAGGCATGGTCTTTATAACTGGAGTTAATGCTGGAGCAGAGAAGAGCCTTTTAATCTCTTCGTTGGCTTTCAGCACAGCTACCCTTGCGCCCTGCATTTCTATTGAAGTAAGAAATTCTCCAACCCAGCTAGCGTAAACCTTTAGCTGTAATTCTTTTAAGTAATTCATTACATCCCTGTAAAAGACTAGCTTTTCCATATAAGGCGTGCCTCCAGTACCCTGAACTACCAGGATAACTTCGTCGCCTTTCTTTAGCTTCAAATCGTCCATCAGCTTGTCTACCATCATTTTTGCCAGCTGCGCTGAAGGAATATATTTTATTCTTTGGACCCCGGGTTCCCCATGGATGCCTATCCCGAATTCTATTTCATCCTCTTTTAATTCAAAGGAGTATTTTCCTGCAGCAGGGACGCTACATGGCGTTAGCGCGACGCCTATATCTCTACCGTTATCTATCACTTCCTGAGCGATTTTTTTAACATCGTTAATTTCCATTCCCTCTTCAGCGGCGGCTCCCGCTATCTTATGCGCAAGCACCGTAATGGTCGTCCCCCTTCTCATTTCTTTATCGGGAAGGGCAACGTCGTCGTTTGATATAACGAGGTCTGTTTTTATTCCGTCATCCTCAGCGAGCTTCATGGCAGCTTTAAAATTTATCTTATCCCCTGTGTAATTCATTATTATAGATAACACGCCTTTTTCAGTAGCAACCGTTTTCATGGCCTGATATATCTGCATGGTTGAAGGGGATGTAAAAACGGCACCGGCTATAGCAGCATCAAGCATGCCATAACCAACATAGCCGCTATAAGCAGGTTCGTGACCGCTTCCACCGCCGGTTATAATGGCAACCTTATCTTTCTTTTTGTTTTTTCTGTACACATTGTTGTATTTAGGGTCCAGTTCAATAAGATCTGGAAATGCTATGACGAGGCCTTCAAGCATCTCTCTGACTTCTTCCCCTGGTTTGTTCAAAATCTTCTTTATCATGTCATATAATAGTACTACCACGGCTTTATTTATTATTATAAAATAATCAGGCAATAAATCGCACGGTTGGGCTCTGTTAATTTAAGCTCATTTTGATCACCTCAGGCTTATTATCAATGTAATGATCCTCAACCATTCTGGCAAAAGGTCATCAGATAGAGGCGCGCGTCCAAGGTCTTCGTTTGTAAACACAAAGTTATAAAAGAATCTAAACGAAGCGATCCAGTTCTTTACCGTTTTAAAGCTGAACTTTCTGCTGGGAAAAGGTCGTCAAAGGCCTCCGTCCTTTATGTAATCGTTCATCCTCTCCAAGGCAATCAACTCCGGCCCACCTGCACGCATCTACTTACCATAGAGCACCATCTGTGTATATCGGCTTCTTACCGTACTTTTTAATCAGCCTGATGATGAAATAATACGCATCTAAAGAGTTCTGGTGCCAGCTAATGCGAAAAGAAAGAAATGCCTTGAGGTTTGGCTCAAACGCAACCCATAACCACGCTTTCTTTCCTCCAACGTTTATTTCAGTCTCATCTATGAATACAACCTTAACATCTTTTCTGCTTACATCAAAAGAATTCAGCACAAATGAATATTTCTGTATCCACTTCCATATTGCTACATGACTCCTCTTTATTATCGGCTCAAGCACATGGGAAGCTTTCCTTAAGCTCAAACTTGAGAAATAAAGATATAAGGCGTAGAAAATAATTACTATTGGGGTCCTTTTTCTGGTTTGTAAGCTTAGCATTTGCCAGAAATAAGACCCCGCTAAAGATAAACCTTAGTCTAAAGTTAACACAGCCCACGATTGAATAAAAAACCTTAAATACGCTTCTTTTATAGTCCTCAATTATGGACTTAGGATTTCTTAAATTCAGGCTTTCCATGTATCTAACGTTAGTTCTGATTGTTGGCTTTACAGCACTTTTTATAGGCATAATATTTGCGTTAGTTGGCATAACTAACATATTTATAATAACGGGATTTGTAGCCGTTATTAACGTAATAGAATGGCTCTATGGGCCCAAGCTGATTGATGCGTTATACCACGTAAAGGAAGCACAACCTGGAGAGCTGCAAGAGATAAGAGATGCGATACACAGGATATCTGAAAGAGCAGGGATAAAAGAACCAAAGCTTATGATAGCGGACATAGACATGCCTAATGCTTTTGCTTATGGCTCTCCTCTAACAGGGAACAGAGTGGCTGTAACAAGGGGTATTCTAAAGATACTCAGCCCTCAGGAAATTGAAGCTGTTCTGGGACATGAGCTTGGCCATATCAGGCACAGGGACGTCCAGGTTATGCTTTTCGTTTCAGTGTTGCCCGCCATACTTTATTACATAGCATACACGTTTATGCTGAGCTCGTTCTTTGACCAGAGGGGCAACGCAAACGTTCTTGCTATAGTAGGCTTTTTATCTTTTATAGGTTACTTTTTACTGAACCTATTTGTCTTGGCGTTCAGCAGGAGCAGAGAAACATACGCCGATCTGCACGCTACACAGGTTGTAGATGATGGCGCTAAAAAACTCAGGAGCGCACTGGCAAAGCTATATATTTATTCTTACGTTATACACAGTAGAAAGCCCAAAGAAGCCAAAAAAACTTCCACTACAAGGGCCCTATTTATAATAGATCCTTCGGCTCTGAACCCGGAGGATCTTAAGAACCTCTCAATGGAAGAGGCCATAGAATACGTATCATCAAGAAAGATGAGCACTCTAGAAAGAATAGAAGAGTTGTTTTCAACACATCCCAACATTATAAGAAGATTAAACACTCTGAAGAAACTGGAGAAGTAAAATGAAAGAGAAAGATAAACAGGTAATTTGGCTGGATTATTTCGATTCTAACATAAGCAGAAAGCAGGGCAGAAAGGTTGCAAAATCACTTGCAATATCAGCGCCAAAGATAGAAAGCATAGAAGAAGGTTTAAAGAGGCTCGGGTTAAAGTACGAAGTACATCAAGCGAAACACCCGAAGAGGCACTGGAAAGGGACCTATTATTTTCAGGTTGAAAAGAAAATGAAAAAACAGGAGCTTTTAAGAAAGTTATCTGAAGTTGTTAAAGGCGTCAAGACTTCTTCTCATTAAGCCACCAGTTCAAATATTCTTTTTTCGCGTCTAACCTTGGCCTTGCCTTTTTCTTGTCTGAGAGCTCTATCAGCTGCTGCTTTGTTAGGTAAAGGCCACACTTTTTACAAACATACATCTTTGTAGAAATTTCATAAAAAAGGGGTCCACCGCACTCGGGACAAGTATAATCCATGTTAGGAGGTTTTAACGCATGTTATTTTAATTTTTCCTAAAACTTTAAGATTGCTAGTGATTTGAGCTGGGAATGGTTTGAGCTATATCAAATCAGCGCAAAACTTTAAAAATCCATGTACAGATTTAGTATGAGTATGAATAAAGAGCTGCTAAATGTGTTTAAAATAAACGACAGGGTTAAAACAGATTTAAACGCAGAAGGTACTGTAGTCAATTATGTAGAAATTCAGGGTAAAATATACATAAAGGTCAAATGGAAGAATGGCACCTTTGGCGTTTATGGCCCTGAAGAAGTTAAAAGGTACAATATAAAAAAGGTGGCGTAACCTAAAATTTGAGCGGAACTCCCTTTAACCTACTGTTCGGCTATACTCCAAGTTCACCCATACAGTTCATAATTTATATGATAATAATCTGGGTTCCATACATCATACTCATAATCTACGGTCAAAGGCTTCAGAGCTATGCTATAATAGCAGACATAAACAGATATCTCGTAAAGCTGAAGTATGATGCCGACCAGTCAAGGTCAAACCTGATGTCGTATCTTCAGAGAAAAGGGGTTTCCGGTGATGGCCAAAAAATAATTGAGAACATGATCGAAATGCAGACAATATTCCCGGTAAACCTAGATCCGGTTGGCATAGTAAAGAAGATGGAACACGTTATAAGGGTACAGGACGAAACGGTAAAATTGAGAATAAAAGAAATCATGAAGAACGCAAACGAAGTAGAAAGAACCGCAGTGCTCAACATGCTGGAGATAGCATCGGCTCTGGAGTATGTTTATAAAGTCGTAAGGCATTTCTATTTAATAGGAAAAAGGTTTCCTGACAACATATACCTTCTAGCCCAGTTGCAGATGATACTTCCAGGAATTGTTAAACAGGCAGACGCTTATCTTGCTGCAATGGGTGCTCTTGAAAAATCTCTTCCACTGGGGGACGCAATAGGCCCCATGGTTGTTGCAGAATGGTTAAGGGACAAAACCAAGATCGACCTTGACGAAGAAACAGTCTACGGAGAAAGCGTAATAAATAACAGAAGAGTGGCCATAATCAAGGCTAAAGGACCGATGGCAAACGTGGGTAAGCCCGACAAGGCACTGCAGTTCCTTTTGGACGGTCCTTATAAAGATGCTTCGGCCATAATCATGATCGACGCGGCCTTAAAGCTTGAAGGCGAACAATCAGGCGATGTCGCTGTAGGCATCGGTGCGGCCATAGGCGGCATAGGAACTGAAAAATTTAACATAGAAAAAGTTGCAACTGAAAAGACGATACCGCTTTACGCTGTTATAATAAAGGAGTCTTTGTTTGAAGCTATTGCTGTGATGACGAGAGACATAGCTGAAGCGGCAAAGAAGGCCAGAGAAGCAGTTATAGACGTTATAACTAAGAACGTGCCAGAAGGCGGTTCTGCTATAATAATAGGCGTAGGAAATACGCTAGGTGTTGCTCAATGATGAAACAGAAAACTCCGCAGGTCAAGTATTACAGCGTTGAAGAATGCCCAAAATGCGGCTATAAAGTAAAAAGGGAGTTTAAAGAAGGGGACTTTGTTTTGAAACAGTCTGGCCTGTGCCCTCGTGACAACACGCCTATGATTATCAGCATGATATATGCTGAAGAGCAGAAGTCCAGTTAAAAGTTTATAAATCCTAAAATTTAAAAACCTTCTAATGAAAATAGCCATTCTAGGGGGCACAGGAGACCTCGGAAAAGGGCTTGCTTTAAGGTTAGCAAAAAATAACGAAGTTATAATAGGATCGCGTGAAAAGGAAAAAGCAGAAAGGATAGCTTCTGAATATCGTGAAGAAGGCAAAAAGTTCGGCCTGGATCTCAGATTTTCTGGGCTTACAAATCAGGAAGCCGTGGATAATTCTGAGAAGATAATCATCAGTGTACCGCATGAAGTTCTTCCTCAGTTTTTATTGACCTTAAAGAATTACGAGGGGAAGCTTTTTGTTTCTCCAGTTGTTCCTATGGTAAAAACCAAGGCAGGTTTTTCTTATGAACCGTTCAGGGTTGGCGATAGAGAAGTCTCGGCAGCCGAGCTCATCAAATCCACGCTTGAGGGAGCAAGAGTCGCTTCAGCGTTTCACACAGTTCCGGCCATCAAGCTATCAGACCTTGGGGCTAAACTGAACTACGACGTGCTCGTAGCTGCAGACGAGCGTGAAACTTTTACTGAAGTTGCAGAGATCGTGTCGAGCATCGAAGGGTTAAAACCATTTTATGCTGGTAAGCTTTATACCTCCAAGTACCTTGAGTCCTTAACTCCGCTTTTGCTGAACGTTGCTATAAACAACGGGCTGCACTCCCCGAGCTTAAAAATAGTGTAAAATGATGCTGGGTTTATCCTTAAGGCCTGAAGTCTTTAAACCTTCGGAAACTGTAAAACTTGCTGAAGAGCTCAGCTCACGCTATTTTTTTATACCAGATGTTTCTAAAGATGTAGATCCTCTTCAGCTGTCTTTTTCTATACTCTTAAAGAACAGCAAGGCGATGGCAGGGCCAGGGGTCGTAAGAATTAATGAGCTGCAGATCGATGAACTGATAAGGCAGATAAAGACGATAAACGATTTAACTGAAAACAGGTTCTTTCTGGGAGTTGGACTCGGTTCTGTAAAGGAAGATGTAGGATCGGCAATAGCTGAAATGAGCAAAAGGATCGATGAGGTAAAAAAATCAACAAATACAAGGGTATTTGTAGCCACATTGAGAGAAGGGCTGGCAAAAAAAGTAAGGGACATAAGCGACGGCATAATACTTAATTTTTCAACTTTTGACCATGCAAGAAGAGTCTCATCGGTCTTCAAAGGCGAGAAAAGACTTGTGGCATCTTATTATAAGATTTTTGTCGCGCAAACCTTTGATGCGGCAGCCTATATGGCAGTTAACGAGCTCCAGAAATATTCAGGGTATACACAGTACCTTGAGCTTTTCAGGAGAGAAAGTATAATTGAAGACATCTCCTATCTTTATTCTAAAAGGGAGGAAGCTTTGAGGAACCTGCAGGCCAAGGGCGTTTTAGCCGTTAATCCGAGCACAGACTTCATTAAAAGCGTAGCTGAAGTTTTTTATAAAAACGGCATCGACATATTAGTGGTTTACCCATATTTTTCTTCTGCTTACTCTTATGATAAAAGAATTGCTTATTTAAAAGGATTGTTTACATGAAATTTTCAAAAAACTAATTAATAAAAGGAATATGTTTAAAAACCCTGAATGTTAAATCATTTTGAACGATATTTGAAATTTCCAATTTGCACTTTTGATGCAAAAGTTGGGGTATTATGTCCTAAATGTGAAGATAGATTAAAAAATGGAGAAATTACAGAAGCTGACGTTAAAGCATCTTTTGTTCTGGCTAAGTTAGCAAACCAGCTTCCTGTTTTGGATAAGCTTACTCTTAAAAGGGCATACAAGGTCGGCGACGACTATGTGCTTTTGTTTAACCAGGGTGAAGCCAAGCAGGTTTTAAACAACAGGCAGGTAATGTCAAAGCTTAGAGAAGCTCTTGGAAACGTATGGGTAACTGAACAGACATCCGATACCAGGCAGTTTTTGGAGAACTTGATGTACCCTATAAGGCTTTTAACGATAAACATTGTTTGGCTTCCAGACGGTTCTAGGCATATTAAAGCGATAATTGCGGGGCAGGAAACCTCCAACCTTCCAATCGATTTAAATAAGGTCAAAGAAATAACTAAGATCATAACGGGGGATGAGATAGTGTTTGAGTTTGAAAAAGGAAAATTCGCCAAGAAGAGTTCAATCGCCAGAGCTAGGTGAAAATGAAGGTAAAACCGTAGAGCTGCACGGATGGGTACATGACGTAAGGTTACTTGGAAAACTGACTTTTCTGATCATGGGTGACCCCTACGGTTATTATCAGGCTGTATTGAAAGGGGAACTGGTTGAAAAAGTTTCAAACGTACCCAGGCAAAGCTATGTGGTTTTAAGGGGGAAAGTTGTAAAAAGCAGGTCAAAAATAAACCCGTACGAAGTTCAGGTTGATTCGCTTGAAGTTGTAAATGAAGCGGACAAAGTTCTCCCCCTTGACCCCGCTTCAAAAGTAGAGAGCGAACTTATGACGAGGGTAAACAACAGGCCCCTTGACCTGAGAAATGCAGAAGAAAGGAAAATATTTCTTATGCGGGCTGATGCATTAAAAGTAATAAGGGAATTTCTGAGTCAGAAGAAGTTCATCGAAGTGGATACGCCAAAGATAATAGCTACAGCTTCAGAAGGAGGCGCAGAGCTGTTTAAGGTTGATTACTTCGGAAGGCCGGCATATCTCGCTCAGAGCCCACAGCTGTATAAAGAAGAGCTCGTTCTTGCTTTGGGGAGGGTTTTCGAAATAGCCCACTATTTCAGGGCTGAAAAATCAAACACCGTAAAGCACCTTAACGAATTCACGAGCGTAGATATAGAATCTGCGATGATGCTGAAGCAGGACGTTATGGGAATACTGGAAGAGCTGATAAAGCATATTTACTCTTCATTAAAATCAATGGGTTATCAGCTGGAAGCTCCAAACTACAGCTTTCCGGTATACACTTACGAAGAGGTTTGCAAAACCACTGGGGTAAAATTCGGAGAAGACCTAACAACTGACGTTCTGAACGAATTTGGAAAAGACAAGGAATTCTATTTCATAATCGAGTGGCCTCTTTCTCTGAAACCCTTTTACACAATGCCAAAGGGAGATAAGCTGAGCGAATCCTTTGACTTGATGTACAAGGGCCTTGAGCTCGCTTCAGGCGGTCAAAGAATTCACAGATACGATCTTCTGGTTGAGAGGTTAAAGGCTAACAACCTTGATCCTGAAAGCTTTTCAGAGCACCTTAAAGTTTACAGATGGGGAATGCCCATACACTCAGGATGGGGACTGGGTTTTGACAGGCTGATGATGGTTCTTAGCGGTAGAAGCAACATAAGAGAGGTAGTACTTTATCCTAGAGACTCTAGGCATTTAGCTCCGTGATTTTTTAACCTTAAGGAAAGATAGGGATCTTTTTCTTTCAGTTTCCATGAGCGAATAAAAGAACAGGTCATCATCTTGAATTGAAGCCAGATCCCCCCTCATAGTTTTAGGTATGTCAAAGCAAAGCGTTATAGCCCCGCGCCTGCCGTACTTTTTCAGAAACTCCATTATACTCTTTGCTTCGCTGTAATATTTTTTGTTTCTTGATACGCTTTCCCTTACAAAGTCCTCATCTTCGTCAAGCAGAGCTATATCCGTGGAACCGCACTGCTCGCATCTTGGGGGATCCCCAAGATAATAAGGCTGTGCTGTGTATATTGCACCGCATGAGAAACAGTAAACCGTCTTAACGCAGCCCAGGCTTCTCGCTCTTCCTCCTTCAGTTATAAGCCTTTTAAGCCTGGCAGGATCAATAACTTCTCCCTGCCTTGCCATTTCTTCTATACCTATCAACGCAATCGGGGACGGTTCGGCCAATTCGCCAAGATTTGCGATGATTTTGTTCCCTCTGATCATATCGCTCACAAGTTCATGAACAGATTTCCAGTCAAGGTCCTGTTCAAGCATCGTTCTCATGGCCTCATCGTAGACAGGGGTTCCCTTTAGAGTTTCAGCGAGAACCTTTGCTTCTGAAAGGGTTATCATCGTATTGGGTTCTATGACCCCCATTTTACGCGCTGCCTGTATGAGCCGCCTTCTAAAAATACCTGTATTTTCACATGACCTTTTTGCAAGGTCTTCAATATCGTAGTTCGAGAGGCTCCTTAAGAGCCGTTCAAGAAGCTGCGAATCGGCTCCCGGCACTTCGAATATTATCCTGTAGGGGTCGTTCTTTACCTTTACCGGCCTTGCGGTTTCTTCGCTTATAAGAAAGGCAAGCATCCTTGCCAGAGTTCTGTTTCCAAGAAGGCCTATGTGCGTGTGGACAATCAGATAAGGATTATGCGATTCGAGTGTTATTACTCGATCGGATGGCACTTCGAGCCCTCTTTTTACCTGCAAAATTATTTCTGTAAGCGTGTTGTTTGCAGATTCTTCATCCAGAGGAAAGTTTTCTTTCAGGTACTCGATCGCTTCCTGCACTTTACCGGCTTTAACAAAATCTGCCAGTATTCCTCTTATTCTTCCGACTTCCTGAGCTACCTCCTTTATAACCGGGATTTCTTCACCTATCCAGCTCGGTATAGCTCCTAGAGGGTCTTTTGCAGGTTTTGCGTATACCCTGTTGTTTATTATGTTGGTTAAGATCCATGCGCTTCCGGCTAGTATGAACTTGGTTCCAATTTCGCCATATTCTGAAATAAAGCTTTCATCAAGCTGTCCAACCGGGTCGTTTGTGTCTTCGTTTATAACTACATAGTTAACTTCTTCGGGTATCATGCTGAGGTTTGAAAAATAATACTCATATAGGGCTCCAGATCTCTGGGGCTTCATGACAGCCCCTTCTCTGTACCTGAGAAGAGGCGGTTTCCTTTCAGCCATAAAGTTAATTATTTCGTTAAGATCGCTCGACAGAATGTTTCTGTAAGGGTATGTCTTCTTAAACAGTTCGTAAAGCTCGTCTGCCTTTAAAACAAGGTTCTCCATAAGAAGACCCGCTATCTGCTGCATCATAACGTCCTTTGGTTTTTCTGGAATTATTATAGGCTCAACTTTACCCTCTTTCCCCATACGGGCTAAAACCGAGGCTTCCAGAGCATCATCTGAGTCCTGCACGATTATGACGCCTTTGCTTACCTTTTTTAGGCTGTGCCCGCTCCTGCCGGTTCTCTGTATAAGTTTTGAAGCCTGTCTCGGAGAATTGTACTGGACTATCAGGTCAAGGTCGCCTATGTCTATGCCGAGCTCAAGGCTCGAAGTGCATATGACCCCTGATATTTGGCCGTACTTTATGCCTGACTCAGCCCCGCTCCTTGTTTCGGCAGAAAGGCTTCCGTGATGTATAGCTACAGGGTACGAAGGGTCTATTATCCTTATTTTGCTTGCCAGAGATTCAGCTTCGCTCCTGGTGTTAGTAAAGATCAGGGCTTTCTTACCCTTTACTTCTTTTAGGAGTTCTTCAAGCCTCACAGTTAAATCTGGCAGTAAAGGTCCTTCCGACGTTTCCTTGGCTTTATGGTATATTATTTTAAAAGAAAAGAGCTTCTTTGGAAACGCAGAAATGACCCTTATCTCTCTATCCTTCCCTACGAGAAATTTTGCAACCTCTTCAGCATTGCCGACTGTAGCGGAAAGGCCTACTATCTGCATGCTTCTGCCTGCGAGCTTTTCAAGCCTCTGAAGGCTAACTGCGAGCTGGGTGCCCCTCTTATCATTAGCAAGCTCATGGACTTCATCAACTACCACATGCTTTACGTTTTTCAGAAGCTCCCTGAGCTTTTTTGCAACAAGTATTATCTGAAGTGTTTCTGGTGTTGTTATCAGGATGTTCGGAGGAGCGAGGACCTGCTGTCTCCTTTCTTCTTTGCTCGTGTCACCATGCCTCACAGCCATCCTGAAGTCGAGCTTCTGGGCCCACCAGCTCAGCCTATCTAACAGATCCCTGTTTAGAGCCCTGAGAGGAGTAATATAAAGAGTCATTAGCCCTCTTTTTCCCTCTCTTAACATAAGCTCAAAAATGGGTAGCATGGCCGCTTCTGTTTTTCCGGAGCCTGTCGGAGATATCAGAAGTGCGTTTTCTCCGTTAAGAATTGCGGGTATGGCCAGCTTCTGAATGTCCGAAGGCTCCTCTAAACCCTTTTCCTTTAAAAGAGTTTTTATAGGCTCGCTTAAAATCTCAAAACCCTCTTTATTGTCATACATTTTACAAGGTTTTAAAAATAACTGATTATATATAAATTATGCAAGATTATAAATTGATCTGAATTTCATCAGAAATCTTCTTCATTTTAATTTAAAAAGCGCTTTAAGTTTTTACCAAATGATGCGATAACCTTTAAAACAGTTAAGGAATTAAAAGTTGCATGATCTTTGAACAAAGTTCATAATTATGGATTTATTATTTATTAAAAATAAATATTCTTAAAAATAAGTAAAATTTGTTCATCAAAATAACGTAAGATTTATAAAATATTCAAATTTAAATATATGCTATCATGCCATACATACTAAAAGATGGCGTTAAGATGCCAAAGACAACCACAGTAGAGGATGTAATCAAATCTCTTGAGGGTTTAAAATTCATCAATATGCAATTCGTGGACCTGAGAGGAAAGCTCCAGCATTTTTCTGTGCCGTCTTATGAAATCAGCGAGAACTCTCTAAAAGAAGGCTTTCCAAAGGTTGACGGAAGCAGCATAGTTGGTTTTACCAGCATAGAAGATTCAGATCTCGTATTTGTTCCAGACGTTTCCACTTTTTCAAAGATTCCCTGGAATCAGAAAGAAGGGAGGTTTCTGGGAGGGATAATGTCTGAAATGGGCACTGTTAGGTTGAGCAGCGATTCAAGAGCTGTTGCTGAAAACGTCCAGAAGTTTTTGAGCGATAAGGGCCAGACCGCTTTTTTTGGACCTGAGGTTGAATTCTTTGTTTTTGACGACGTAAAATTTAGCGCGCAGAACGGTTACGAGCAATACTATAGAGTATCCTCTAACGAAGCTCCGTTTTCTGAAAACCCTTTAAAGATGAGAGAAAAGGAAGGGTATTACCCAGAAACACCAGTGGACTCTCTGGCCGAGTACAGAAGCGCTGTATCTGATTACCTCTTTCAGTTTGGATACGTGCCTCTGATACATCATCACGAAGTTGCTGCAACTGGCCAGGTCGAAATAAACTTTGAAAAAGAAACCCTGCTAGGAGCGGCTGACGGCATAGTAACGATCAAATATGTTGCATCTAACACTGCCCGTTTGATGGGCAAGTACGCAACGTTTATGCCAAAACCTGTTTTTGGCGAAAACGGGAGCGGGATGCACGTCCACATAAGTATATGGGATGGAGATGGTTACACAGCAAAAAAGAACATGTTTTATGACGAAAACGACAGTTACGCAGAGCTCAGCCAGATGGGCAGGTATTTCGTAGGGGGTCTGCTGGAACACAGCAGATCTCTTGCAGCCATAGTAGCGCCAACGACAAACAGTTACAAAAGGCTTGTGCCAGGTTATGAAGCGCCCACTTTTATAGCGTGGAGCAAGGGCAACAGGAGCGCAAACGTAAGGATACCGGTTTACAGGAAAGCGGCCCCTGGTGAAAAGAGGGTTGAATTCAGAACGCCGGACCCGAGCTGCAACCCATATCTTGCGCTTTCCGCAATACTGCTCGCAGGGATCGATGGGATAAACAAAAAAATGGATCCTGGTAGCCCGGTTGATAAAAACCTGTACGAGCTTTCAGAATCAGAATTGAGAAACTACAAAGTTAGGAGGCTTCCCGGAAGCTTAAAAGAAGCTCTGGATGAACTTTTATCGGACAATCAGTACCTGAAGCCATTCTTTTCAGAAGATCTTATAGAAAAGTACGTAGAGATAAAGCGCAGCGAGTATAATTCGGTTGAAGCAAGGCCGCATCCTTATGAATACAAACTTTACTTTGACTTTTGAACTTAAAAAGTATTTATAAACATTTTACTTATCGCAAGTAACAATAAGCTGTTCTTCTTTTATGAGTTTGTTTTCCCTTAGCGCTTTGCATATTTCACAAAATTCTTTGGCTATCTTTGTCGATGACTCGCCTTTCGCCAGCCTTTCTGCGGATTTTTCGGCTTCCTTTTGAAGTAGCTCTACATTTTCATACTTCGAAACGCCTTTCCCTCTTTTGTTAGATACATAATAACTAACCACAGCCTGTGATACGCCCATTATTTTTGATACTTCTTCTTGCGTTAACCCGTAATCATTAACTAGCTTTTTTGCGATCAGGCTTCTGTACGCAGGTAGCACATATCTTACAACTTCTTCACAGACTGTTCTCAATACAGACGTCATATATATGCGGAAATAATAAATATTGCTAATAAATTAAAGCGCTACTTTGATACATACAAAACATAGTGATATCTGAAATTTATTTTCAAGATCGAAGCAAAACCAGAATTTTTAAACGAGTTTTCAACTGATTCAGCGGGTAAGTCTGAAGGCCGGTAGAAAGGGGGCGAGTGTACCCCCAGAACTATTCCTGACCTTATACTTTCGTCTTTCATTAATAAATTGGATATCTTTGATAGACATTCCAAGCTCATTTCCCTTGTTTTGATGAAAAACTTGTTTACGCCTTTTACGCTTATTTCAACGCATGGGTTTTCATTATGCGGTATCACGTTTTTTGCTCCAAACTTTGCGGCAAGCCTCTTTACGTATTGAAACCACAGGTCCTCTGGGAGCAGTACGTGAACTTCCTTTGCATACTTTCTGAACACTAATGAATAGTAACCGTTCAGATCGCCTATGCTCAAAACCGCATCATTTTCTCCCGGCTTAAGTATTCTTATGATTTCTTGTAAAGGCACAACCTCATCTCCAAAATCAGAAGTCAAGTTTCTGTTATACAAACTGATGTTAATTCTGTGATTCTGATTTAAAAACGTTAACGGCTCTGTTTGTTCAGAACTTTTGATTAGTGAGCTTTTTTGCAAACTAATGCCAAATAAGACGCTCGTTGTGGTTTAACATGCTGTTTTTAAGAAAAAGTTATTTTTAACTTTGATATATCAAATTTTATGGAAAGGGGTTTTCATGAAATAGTGCTTACAAGCGAAGCGGCCATAGCAAGTGACACTTTAGGTTCCTCCTTAGTTGGATTTATAAGCGCTCTTCCAGAGAGCGTTCTTGGCGATACTTTAGCAAAGATGATATTCAAAGTGGGCTCTTACCCGGACGGAACAGTTAAAAGGGCTCCTTATGGCCTTTCAAAAGTTGAAGCTAAGCTGAAGTCTTTGGGATTCGATGTAGCAATAGTCAGCCCTTACGAACTTAAGAAGTCTTTAGGCCCCGGCACTAAACTCGTCGGAATTTATACTATGGACGGAATGGGTTACAGCTATGGATCAGGCATAACCTACTGGATGCTAAAATTGGCAGGGATAAAGTATTCTGGCCTGCCATTTATAGCTAAATCTTTCAGGAACGTTCTAGAGACCCTTAACGTTTCTCCTTATAGAAACAATTTTAAGGTAATAGTGGGAGGTCCAGCGTCTTGGCAGGTCTATGACAGCGGATTACAGAAAGAGCTTGGAGTTGATTATGTGTTCGAGGGAGAGTTTGAGAAAGACGGTCCAGCTTTCATCAGAGGAATTTTGCAAGGACAAAAGATGCCTGAAAGGTTTTACGCGAGGCCCGCAGGTATAGAAGACATAATACCTATAGAAACTCCCAGCAACGGTGGCCTTGTTGAAGTCACCAGAGGGTGCGGAAGAGGTTGCACGTTCTGCACCCCAAATTTGAGCGGCATGATAAGGTCGATACCTTTTGAAATAATTCAAAAAGAAATAGAAGTGAACATATTAAAGGGAAAGCTAAAGGACATAAACCTTCACAGTGAGGAATACTTTAGATATGGCGCAAACGGGATAGACCCCAATCCTGAAAAAGTATTAAAGTTAACCGAAATTGCTTACAAGACCGTTAAAAAATATGACAGAGAAAACACGATATCTACTGATTTTACAACGGCTGCAGTAGTGGTTCAAAACCCGAACCTCGTTAAAAAGGTCGCAGAATACATCAATGAGGGCGGAAGAAAAACCTTCATAGAAATGGGTATAGAAACTGGTTCGCCAAAGCTGATAGAGAGGTACATGAAAGGTAAAGCTCTTCCTTACAGGCCTGTGCAGTACCCTGACGTAGTGGTTCAGGCCATAGGAACGCTTAACGACAACAACTGGTTTGTAGTAGGAACAATGATCCTGAATTTCCCGGATGAAACGGATGAAGATATAATGGCAAACCTAGAACTTCTTGACAGATTAAAGGATCTTAAAGTTGTAACGTTTCCGCTCCCGCTAGTACCAGTTGCAGCATTCAGGAAGAAAGGTTTTACAGCATTAGATGAAATGCTGGAAGACCCGCTCAGAAGAGAGTTTATCCTAAAGGCTCTTGTCAAAGCGTTTGACAGCCTTAAGGAAACTACCAAGATGGTGGTTGATAACGTAAGTAATCCGCTCGTGAGAATGCTAATGTACAGATTTGGACTTTTTTCTCTAGAAATAATTAAGAAGAGATATGAAGGTCAGCTTTCGATGGTTGAGCGTCAATACAACGATGTAATACCAAATGAAATGGCTTAAGGCCGGCTGAACAACCTTTTGGCTATTTTGTACGCTTCTTCATACCCTCTCGATAACAGCCTGCTATCGTATGCAGAAACAAAATCTTTTAGAGTTATGATCTTCAGATCGATAAGTTCTTTGATCTTTTCTTGCTCCAGGAAGTTAACTAGGGAGGACACGGGGTAAGAGCCTGTCCTTTCTATAAGCTTTTCAAGCCCATTTCCGGGAGGATACTTCCAGGCCACAACCCCCATCTGTTTGCAGTTAGAAAACACTACGGCTTCATCGGAGACCTTTGTATTGGTTACCAGATTTGCCTTTGAAAAATCGTTACCAGAATCGTTTAGATCTATAAACCTCATGTAAGTGTACATCGCTTCTTTGAGCCCCGTATATATACCAAACTGGTTATGGTATTTCATTTCGGCAAACTCTTTTCCGTTTTGACCGCTGTAAACTACATCTAGCTCGTGCACAGCGCACCTGCCTCTGTATATCTGTCTAACTTTCACGTTTTCTACCCCAGTTTCGATAAGGATTTTTGCATAAAAATCCTCAAAGTTATATCCGGCAGGTCCGAGCTTCATCATATCCTCTCTCAGGCCAAACTTGACGGCAGCTTCAGGGTAGCTCTTCCACATTTCTGACCTGATTTTAAAAAACAGGTCCTCAGTTTTAACGGTCTCAGGTAAATCCCTTGCTACAGACTTGATGATCGTTATAGCGCTGTCAGAATCAAGGCAGCAAAGGAGGCTCTTCAAGAGTTTTTCTTCTGAAAAAGTTTCAGTCCTGCCGTCCCTTTTTATAACCCATTTTATCATACAGATGTTCTTAGCTTTTATTTTTATTAAGCTTTCAAAAATAAAATAACAGCAGTTATAATTTAAAGCACCAGTTCAAGCTATGTGAATTTCCAGTCTAAGAAGAAATGAGCGAAACCATTTCGGGGTATTTTAATCCGCTTCCGGTAAGTATTATTACGACCTTTTCTCCGCTTTTTATTTTACCAGCATTCAAAAGCTGCATGTAGCCAGCCAAAGCGCTTGCAGAAGAAGGTTCAACGATTGCCCCGGCCTTTAACAGCTTTGCTAGCGCGCTCAGGATTTCTTCATCGTTCACAACTAGGGCGTCGCCGCCTGTCTTTAAAACGGCTTCTTTCATCTGTTCAAGCCTTGGAGGGTTAAGAACCTGCAGCGCGTCGGCAAGCTTAGAAGGTTTACCTTCGTGCTTTCCATTAATAGCGTCGTAAAGCGGAGAGTATCCTGAAGCCTGTACTGCATAAAGCCTGGGCAGTTTCTTGCTCTTTCTAAAACCGTTATAAAGGCCTAAAAGAAGAGTTCCAGAGCTCACAGGGGTTATAACCGCATCTGGAGCCTTTCCGAGCTGTTCATTTATCTCTGACGCTATGGTTTCCATGCCTTTTATAAACCATGGGTTCCACTGATGACCTATGTATGCACAGCCTTGCGTTTCCATTTCTCTAGCCCTGTTTCCAGCCGCTTCTCTGTCTTCTGCTTCTATGATTTCGGCGCCAAGAGCTTCTATGAGATGCCTCTTACCGGGCGCACATCCTTTTGGAACCACAACTGTTGCCCAGATTCCAGCGGCGGCTGCATAAGCAGCTACAGAAATTCCAGCATTCCCACTTGAATCCTCTACAATGCAACCTATGCCTAACTTCTGCGCTTGTGAAAGAGCCATCGCGGATCCCCTGTCCTTAAAGGAGCCCGTTGGGTTGAGGTACTCCAGTTTAAAATAAACATCCCCCCCAAAGCCGAAAAGGTTAACTAGCGGCGTGTTTCCTTCACCAAGAGTTATTTTCGGAGATTCTACCTTTCCCTCTATTTCAAGAACGCCACCGCAGGATGGACACTTCCAGAGCCATTTATCAGTTTCCGTCTTAAAACCGCATTTTTTACAAACGTACTTTGTCATACAAAATATATTTTTAAGGTTCTAAATAAAGTTTAAAAATCCAGGATTATGCCAGCAGGTCAAAATCGAGAGGCAACCTGTTCACGCGTTTACCAAGAAGGTTTTCAATGGCTCTGGCGGCTGCTGGCGGCGCACCAACCGTTCCAGCCTCTCCAACACCTTTAGCTCCATGCGGTGTGTTCGAACGTCCAAAAGTTGCAATTTGAACGTGGTACTTTGGCGCGTTTATAGAATACGCTATCCCCGTGGCGGCCAGGGTTTCAGGAATGGGTTTTCCTTTGCTGTCGTATTTGAGCGCTTCTGATAGAACTTCCTGAACTCCCATCAGCAATCCTCCTGTTATCTGTCCGTAAACCGCCTCTTCAGAGAGCGGCTCTCCAACGTCGTAATAAGCCCAGACTTCTTTTATGACAGGTTTTATACTATCCTGGATCTCTGCTACAGCCGCTGTCAGTAAAAACGATATCATGGTTGGGTCAAGCTGCATGTTCTCATAGTATTCTGAGCTCAGGTCTGATTTTAGCAGGTTTTCTGGATCATTTATGTTCATCTTTTGAGCTTTTTCCTTTAAAAGTAAAGCAGCTTTGTAGAGCGCGTTTCCAGCAGTTATGGCTGACCTGCTCCCCCAGGTCCCTATCCCCTTTTGAAGTTCAATGGTGTCTCCGTTCATTAGAAACACTTTATCTTCTGGAATCCCAAGGATTTCTTTCAATATCCTTTTTGCGAAAAGCTCGTGCCTCTGCCAGTGCGCGTTGCCTCCCAGCCACACCTTTATTATTCCGTTTTCGACCTTTATCTTGGCGCTTTCTCCTCCGAAGACCGCAGGTAAAAGAATGCCAAAGGAAATTCCGGCATTTTTCTTTTTTAATTCGGAATAGCCAATTTTCTTTATACCATCTTCGAAAAACACCTTAGAAGGGAGTAACTTCAAACCGGTCGGTGACTCAAAGGCTTTTTCAGGAAGGTTTTTCAACCTGAGCTCCACGGGATCAATACCTATGTGATCCGCATACATGTCCATCATGCGTTCAATAAAAAATGCGGCTTCTGGCCTGCCGGCTCCCCTGTATGGCCCAAGCGGAGCTTTGTTGGTATAAACGGAATAACCTTCGATAAAGACATTTTCTATCGAATATGGGCCAGTTATCTGATAACCTATCCACGAAGGTGAAGTCGATGAAAGATCATCCGCGTAAGCCCCAACATCAACGTAGATCTTTCCTTCTATACCTTTTATTCTTCCTTCCCTGTCGCCGTAAATCTGAAGCTCAGCCTTTGCGCCTCTGCCAGGCCTTGTGCTTGAAATGTGCTCATCCCTGCTTTCGATCCATTTAACAGGTTGCTTTGTCTTCATGCTTAAGTAACACGCTATTACGTATTCAGGATATACGGCGCTCTTTGATCCGAAGGCCCCACCTGTATCAGCCTGATAAACGTTAATGTCAGAAGGATCTAAGCCCAGAATCCTGGTAAGGCCGTTTTTTATCGAGTAAACGGACTGGGTTGAAATCCATACGTTAAGCTTGCCAGAGTTGTAGTATGCAACGATACCCCTTGTCTCTAAAGGATTTGGCAGCACTCTTTCTATATAAAGCTGATCTGAAAGCTTTACTACAGAGTCAAGAGAGAACCTTTTTCCGATCTCAAATTTAGAGACAACGTTGTCTTTTCTGCTTTCATGGATAGGAGCAGAATTCAAGGATTCTTCTATGCTTAAAACCGGTTTGAGTTCATCATATGATATTTCCACGGTTTCGACTAGATCCTTAGCCTTGTACCTGTCCCTGTCATAAACGGCTGAGACCGGCTGTCCATAATACAGCGCTTTTTCCTTTGCAAGCACGGGTTCAACTTCATAATCTCTCCCCCTTCTGTAGGACTCACCTGTGGAAGTCAGATTTAATGGCAGGTCATTAGCCGTCAGCCCTCCTTTTACGCTCAAGATCCTTGCGTGGGCCTGAGTTGAACGAACTATTTCCAGATAGAGCATGTCGGGGAAAGTTATGTCGTCTACGAACCTTCCTTTACCCAAGAAAAACTTTTCAGTTCTTTCGCTCATTTTTAGCAGCCTCCACTATTGAATCAATAACCTGTTCATAGCCCGAACACCTGCAGACCACACCTGCGAGGTCAGCTTTGACCCTCTCATAATCGATTTCTCTTTCGTTTTCCAGTATCCAGGTACCCATTATAGAAAAGCCTGCAGCACAGAAACCGCACTGCAAAGCTTTTCTTTCAGAAAGCGACCTCTGAACGCTGTTAAGTTTGTCTCCTGCGGAAAGCCCTTCGATAGTTACTATTTTCTTGCCCTGTGCCTGAGCGGCAAGCATGAGGCAGGATTTTGCCGGCATCCCGTCAAGAAGAACCATGCAAGCTCCACACGAGCCTGTTTCGCAGCCGACATGAGTACCCTTAAGCCCGGCAACATCTCTTATAAAATCAACCAACAACATTCTCGGCTCGATCTCAGATTCATAGTCCTTTCCGTTTATGTTAAGTTTTACCTTCATGATCCTAGCACCTCATCTATAGCCTGAAACATCAGAGCGGAGAGGATCTTCTTTTTGAATTTGATGGTACCAAAACGATCGTCGTGCATTGGCAAACTGTTTAAATAATCTATCAGCTTCTTCTTAATGGAAACTGCATCATCAACGCTTGAAAATTCTGAAATGTCTATTTTTACAGGAGTCCCTATAGCTTCGCCTGCAGCTGCCATCCTCAAGTCCTTAATGCTCTTCCCTTCAACCTTTGCGAGTGCAGCCACTATCCCTACATAGTGATCGAGGAAGTTCAGGAAATGTTTTTTGTAAGACGTCCTGTAGCCGTACAACCTTTTGTAGCTTACCCCTAACAGTATTTCCCCTTTTTTGAGCACATTCTTGAATGGTTTGACGTAAAAATCTGATACTGGAACTCTCCTGATGCTTTCCTGACTGCCAACGACAGCATAAGCACCTATGGCAGTTAATGCAACTGGCAGGTCGTTTCCAGGATCCCCAAGACAAACGTTTCCACCTACCGAACCGACAGACCTTATGGCAATGTCTCCAACGGTTGAGGCCGATTTTATTACCAGCTCGCTTGCGGAATCATCTGGCAGGAGGCTCTTAAGCCTGTAGAGCTTTATGTTCGAACCCATGAATACCTCATCTTTCTCTTTGTCTATATTTAGAACGTTGAGGTCTTCTATGCCGCTGATGTCTATTACGGCATCTGGTCTGATTACACGGTTTTTTAGCATCAGAACAGCTACAGTTCCGCCAGAGATTATCAGAGGAAATGAGTATTGATTAACGTTTTTGTAGAAACCGTTCAGAGAATCTACCCTTACATATTCAAAAACTGGTGGTACTTTCACTTTTAAATTTTAAATGCATAAAAATATATGTCTTTCGAATAAAAATTCTTAAATTAACTTCAGTTCTTTCAGCTTTTCGAGCACTTCTTTGCTGTGCCCAACTGGAACCACTTTTGGAAAAACGAAAGCGATTTTGCCGTCTTTGTCTATTATGTATGTCATCCTCCTTGTTCTGTTCCCCACCTGAGCTCCGTAGGCTTTTATGACCTTTCTTTCTGGGTCCGAAAGAATGTAAAATCTGAGCCCAAGTTTCTGACTGAACTTTTTATGCGAGTCTACAGAATCAGCGCTTATACCTATAACTATAACGCCCTTTGAAGATATGCTTTCTATGTTTTCGTTAAAGTCCTTTGCTTCAGCTGTGCAACCCGTTGTAAAATCTTTCGGATAAAAGTAAATAACAACAGGTTTGCCTTTAAGATCGCTCAGCTTTACAACCTTCCCCTCTTGGTTGAGAAGCTCGAAGTCTGGAGCTGTATCCCCTGTTTTTAGCATAACACAAATTATACATTTAAAAATAAATAAGTTTTCCCATTTGATCCTGTTGGATTAGATTCTCAGGTTTTAAATAAAAATTTGTATTTTGGTTCAGGAATATTTATATACTCAATCTTTATAATCATAAAGGCAAGTGAAAGATTTTGAGCGAAGAACAGGCTTCAAAAAGCACTGAAAACAACGTTCTGCTGATCGGCAAAAAGCCAGCAAAATCATACGCTGCAGCAGCTATGTACAAGATGGGTTCAGAAAGCTCCATAATAATAAAAGCCAGGGGGAAGGCCATTTCTAAAGCTGTTGACGTGGCCGAGATAATATTGAACAAGCTCGGGAACGGAAATTATGAATTAGGAAGCATTTCTATTGGAACTGCTGAAGTAGAAAGTGAAGGCCAGAAAAGAAGCATTTCAACAATTGAAATAATATTGAACAAGAAGTAAGCAGAACTTTAACTCGTGTTTTTTATTGTTTTGCTTTTAATCAATTTTTTAAGGTTAACATTTTAAAATACAGCGAACCTTTAAAAGATAGGTCATATGTTGCTGGCACCAATCAACTATGAAATAATACTGATATTTATTTTACTTGGAGTTCTTGTAAGCACCTTTTCACATAAAATCAACGTTTCTTACACGACATCACTCCTGATACTGGGGATGCTGATAACGTTCCTGAACATAAAGCTGAACTTTTTTCCCCAGGCAACGTCGCTTACTACTTTGCTTTCAGCACAGCTGTTCTTTAACCTTATACTGCCTCCTATCATATTCAAGGCCACTTTGGATTTAGATTACAACAATTTTATAGACAACCTATGGCCAATACTTTATCTAGCTACAGCAGGGGTTCTTATTTCGGTTATAGTGATCTCAGTTCTGATTCACTTTTTGCTAAGATTGTCTTGGTACTATTCTGCTCTTTTCGCCACTATAATATCACCTACAGACCCTGTTGGGGTTATAGCAACGCTCAAAAACACAAAAGCAGTTCCAAAAACAGCTTCGTTGATAGAAGGTGAAGCGCTAATAAATGACGCAACAGCAGTTACACTTTTTTCCGTTCTTTTGATGTTTCGCACAGGATTTTATCTTGCAGATGTTTTTAAAGTCATAATAACGGTGTTTATCATATCTCCGGTATTGGGTTTTGCGTTTGGTTACCTTTCAAACAGGCTCACGCCCCTCGTTACGGGTTTTGAAGCGAAAATATCACTTATTTTTGTAATTTCATACCTTTCTTTTTTTGTTTCCCAGGCTATAGGCGGATCAGGGATAGTTTCGGAAATAATAACAGGGTTTATGATAGCCACAAGGCTTGGAGACTTTAAAACAGAAGTCAATAATTTCTGGTCAGTAATAGATTACATAGTTACTTCTTTGCTTTTTATATCGATGGGACTGGTTTTTAACCCTTTTCTGATAGTTTCTTATTTTGCGATAATAATCGTTTCTTTTATAATCGTTTTTTCATCTAGGATTGCACTGATAAGAACTCTTAGGTTTTTTAAAGAGGGCCCTTACGACTATCAGCTAGCTTTCCTGTCAGGAATAAGGGGCGCTATCCCCCTCGTGCTTGCTTTGAACCTGCCGAATTTTGTGAGCGATGGCATAAACTACACAAACCTTATAGTGGCAATGACCATTGGCGTAGCGTCGATTTCTCTGCTTGTACAGACAGCGCTAGCTCAGAGAAGAATATCAAAGATTTCAGCTTTAGAGCCTTTAGACTCAGAAACCGCTTTCTAACTATTATAAAATATAAAATGCACTAAAAATAATCAAAAAATTGGAAAATTTAGTAAGCTTTTTCCACTTCTAATGCCGTTATCTGCCATTCGGGTTTTAATGTAGAGGCAACGTTAAGCAGATGCTGCAACGAGTCAACGTTCCATTTGCAAACTGCCATGTTAGCGTTTTTAGCCAGATGAATCTCAACAAGGTTCAGGCCTTCTGGGAGCTTCTTGTTTTTTGCGAGATCCATTATAGTTGAGGCAAACTTCATGACCTTTTCTTTCTGTTCTGGTTTCCATTGGTGTATAACGATTACGTCTACCATACTTTAATAAATTCATCCATTTTATTTAAATTTTTACCACTTTCTTCTAAAAACCTTAGAAAACCAAAAGATTAAATTTTTATGCGCGTCAGCTAAATTTATATAAGCTGTAGTTAATTTTATATTAAAAATGCCTTCGCTGATGAACTCTATACTTAAAAAATTTGAGGGTAAACCAGCAAAGATCAGGGTTATAAAGATAATTATTTCTTATGGGCTGTCAATAAAAGATGGATCTATTTATTGCAACGATATTGAAATCCCGTTCGCATCTCTGGCCAGGGTTGCAGAAGTAGATCAGAGGGTTGTTAAAGAGCTCGCAGAAGAAATTTCTTCTGATCAGTTTTTATCGAAAATATTCTCGAAGCTGAGGGCTGCTGCAAACATGGTTTCTGTTGCCTCAGAGCTTGGCTTTGGGGTGATAGAGATAACCGCAAGGGACCCAAAAGAAGAGGGTATAGTAGCGGCTGTAGCTTCTATAATAGCTTCAGCAAAGCTAAGCATAAAGCAGGTAATAGCTGAAGATCCAGAAATATACGAAGAGCCAAAGCTCTACATAATTACCGACGGTCAGATACCCGGGGAACTGATCCCAAAAATAAAAAAGATAAGCTCAGTTAAGAGCATTACAATATTCTAAAGCTTGTACTTTCGATTTTCATGTATACATAGTTGCATAGGAACCCAGGTCAAGGAGACCGTGTCCAGAAAAGCTCATTAGAACTACCTTCTTCTTGCCTTCTTTCTTAGCTTTTTCAGCTATTTCTTTAATTATGGGAAGCGCGTGGGCTGTTTCTGGTGCAGGCACGTAGCCCTCTGTCCTCGTGTAAAGCTCTGCATACCTGAATGCGGTTTCTTGGTCATAGTCTCTGGCCTCAACAATTCCTTTTTTCATGAGAAGGCTGAGGCTTGGCGCCACTCCGTGATATCTTAGTCCACCTGCGTATATTGGCGGAGGTATAAACTCGTTCCCTATGGTGTACATCATCAGCTGGGGTAGTATTTTTCCAGTATCAGGGAAATCGTATCTGTATTCTCCCTGCGTCATCTTTGGGACTTCTAATGAGCCGGCTGCTATGTAGCTTATCTTGTCCCTGAACTTGCCGTAAAACGGATAAGCTAAACCCGCATAGTTAGAACCGCCCCCCACTGCTCCTATTATATAATCCGGAACTATACCTTCGCTTTCGAGCTGCTTTATTGCCTCATTCCCGGCTATCGTTTTGTACATTATGTCTGAGTTCACAACGCTTCCAACATTATACTTGCCGTTGTTCTTCAAAGCATACTCAACGGCTTCGCTTATAGCTATTCCGAGGGAACCGTGGCGGTTCTTTTCGTCCTTAAGAAGCTGCCTTCCGATTTCAGTCAGCTCGCTCGGGCTTGCGTGGACTTCAGCGCCGAGCATCTTCATCAGAGTGACCCTGTATGCCTTCTGATGATACGAAGAACCAGCCATGAAAACTTTAGCCCTTAAGCCGTTGAGAGCCGAGGCAAGTGAAACGGCTATTCCCCACTGTCCAGCACCGGTTTCTGTTGTGACCAGCGAAACGCCATCCTGCTTCGCGTAATAAGCTTGAGCTAGGGCGCTGTTTATCTTGTGGGAACCAGAAAACGTGTAAGCTTCCATCTTCATGTATATTTCTACAGGCGCGTCAAGCAGCTTCTCAAACCTTCTGGCCCTTATTATTGGTGTTGGCCTGCCTACCTGGTAGTAAAGCTCAATGAGGTCTTCAGGAATCTTTATGGTCCTTTCAGAAGCGAACTCATGCTTGAGAACTGTTGAAGGGAGCACCTTTTGAAGGGTTTCAAAAGACCTTCCAGTCTCATCTTTTGGCGCTGGAAGTGGTTCCGGTAGGTCAGGAAGAACGTTGTACCAGAAATCCGGCATTTCGTCCTGTTTAAGGTCGATCCTGTTCATCATGCCATAAATATTGACAATAGAGTATAAAAACTTTACTTAATGTATTTTTTATTACATTAAAGTAATAAGATTTAAAGACTCAAGATCAGAACATTTCCTCAAAAGATACATAACCTTTTTCAAGTTTAAAGTCAGCCAGATAAACGTTGCCAAGAGGTCTCAGGCTCCTCCAGAATAAGAACCCATCTTTTATTATTATTTTCCTGAGAACGTTGGAGTATTTTGCTCTTATTCTGAGGGCTTCCTGGTTTGAATAGCCAAAGAGTATGGTTATCCTCTTTAATTTCAGGTTTTCTTTGGTCGCGTTTTTTACAAATCGTTCGTACTCCATGGGTTGCTTTACAGCGAAATCCTCCTGAGAAAGAAGGTGTATGATATCGACAGCGTTGTCCCTGCCGTAAGCCGAAACTATGTTCCTCAAGAATTCATCTGAGTTGTATTCAAACTCCTGAGGATCAACGTATATTGTTTTGAGCTTATCTATGTTTGAACCGGCAAGCTGTCTAACGCTCTTTATAACTTCCTCTTCGCTTTCCTGAGGGCCAAGCCAGTAATCGACGCTATAGCCAGACCTTAGATAGTCAGCGGCCAAAGCTTCCCTGAATACTTTAAGCATCAGATCTGAAACAGAGTAATCGACGTCATAGAGTATGTTGTACCCTAACGCGATTTCAGCATCTACAACACCTTCAGGGGGCCTTTTAAACGTCTTTAGCGCTTTCATTTTCTGGGTTTGATAAACCTGAGAAGGCATGAAGATCTTAAGCTTATCAGAGATTGCATAATAATAGAACCTGTTCTTTATCTGATAATCTCTATCTTTTATCACCCTTGCCCTTCTAACATAACTTCCAAGGACTTCTACGCTGTCAAGGCTCACAAGGGCATCACAGATAAACCTCACGTGCCTTGATGCCGGATTTACGTTTTCAGAAATAAAGAGCAGGGATCCCTTCTTCTGTTTTGATGAACCGTACAGGATCTGCAGGAAAGACCTCATTTCTCCTTCGTCTTTAAGGCTGTACATCAGAGCGTCAAGAGAATCCACTATGACGAGCTTTCCTTCGCTGAGCCCGCTTATTATTTCAGAGAAAACCCGTGACGGTTCACCGGTAACCGCGCTCATAACGTCGAGCTTTGCCATTTCTCCTTTCTCAATGTTTAAAAGCTTTTTCTTTAAAGAGTGCTCGGGTTCTGCGTAAGATATGTACTTACATGAGCCCTTTAAAGCGCACGCAGCAAGCGAAATTGTGGTCTTCCCCTGCCCCGGTTCTCCTTCGATAAGGGCAGTGTAGCCGTCTGTGCTGATTATATCCAAAAGGTTTCTTTCCATTACCATTTTTTCTCTTGAAACCTCTGTATTTAAAGTTTTATGCGACGAAAAGTTCATGCAGGTACAGTTTATATAAAAGCTGTTCTTTCAATGAATCATGATATGGAATACAGACGAGATCGAGCTTGCTGAAAAAAGCAAGGTCATCTTGCCCCTTATAGAAGAAGCCATAAAAGCTGCCGACCCTTATGCGAGGCTTCTAAATACTGTTGAATTTTTTAAAGAAAACGTTAAGGGAAGAAAGATAGTGATAGCTGCAGGTAAAGCCGCCCCAAGAATGTTTGACCCTTTCAGGGAAATTTCAGATATTGGTTTTGCTGTATCTAACGTTAAAATAAAAGGAGGGCTGGAAGCAGGTCATCCGTATCCAGATTACAACAGCTACGAAGCTGCGAGGATCATTTCAGGGATTCTCAAAAACACAGAACCTGCAGACACCGTAATATTCCTGGTTTCAGGAGGAGCTTCAGCTCTTGTCGGGGATTACGTAATAGGCCCCGAGAGGCTAAAAAGAGTTACGAAACAGCTAATGAACGCTGGAGCCAACATTTATGAGCTGAACGCTGTCAGAAAACATCTTTCTTACCTGAAAGGAGGAAGAGTTGTAAAGATGACAGACGCAAAAATTTATTCCTATATCGTATCTGACGTCATAGGAGATGACCTTTCAACGATAGCCTCGGGGCTAACCGCCCCCGACAGCACAACTTTTGAAGATGCGCTGGCCATAATCCAAAAGTACAAAATTGACGACGAAACGGTTTTGAGCGTCCTGAGAAACCCCGAAAGGTATGGTTTAACTGAAACAGTTAAACCAGACGAGTTCCCTTATGAGAGGGTTAAAAACAGCATAATATGCAAAAATTCTGACGCGCTGGCTGCCGTTGCAAGCAGGGCAAGAGAAATGGGTCTCAACGCCGTGAGTCTGGGGACAATAGTTAAGGGAGAAGCAAGAGAAGAAGCGTTAAAGCTTTTTTCCTTTTTAAAAAAGGCACAGGAAAAAACGGTTATAGTATCAGGAGGTGAACCAACGGTAACGGTAAAGGGTAACGGCAAAGGGGGGAGAAACCAGGAGTTCGTGCTCTCTCTTGTCAACTTTATTGAAGAAGGAGAGGTCGTTGCATCTGTAGGCACAGACGGTATCGATGGGCCTACTGACGCTGCAGGAGCTGTAGCTGATTGGACTACAAAGGAAAGGGCTTATAAATTGAACATAAAACCGGAAAAATACCTTGAAGACAACGATTCCTATTCTTTTTTTGAAAAAGTTAAAGGCCTGATCAAGACCGGGCCTACAGGGACCAACGTTATGGATGTGCAGATTATGATAAAACTATAGTATCAATGTTTTCTGATCCGTCTCTGTCTTAAAAGGTAAAGCTTTCACTAATTGTAAGGAAGGAATAACAAATTTTGCATGTGACGGCAAATAAAGGGTAAAATTTAAATCATAACGTTATTTACTCATTAATGCCCGCGGTAGCTCAGCCTGGTAGAGCTTCCGGCTGTAGAGGCCTGCGGAGGCTGGCCTTGTCAGCATGCCAGGCTCACAGATACCGGAGTGTCGCAGGTTCAAATCCTGCCCGCGGGATCTATTTTAAAAATGTAATTTTATTGCTGTAGATTGAATATAGAGCAGTTACACAAAGCGTCAAGATAGCAAACTGTAAAAATCAACTCTAGCAAATTACTGATATATCAGATATTTAGAAAAGGTTAATAACAGTTTTAGTTCACGTGAAAAAATATGAGCTGTTCTGGAACCTTAAAAGCTGCGCTTCTTAAAGAAGCTGTGCCTTCTGCTGGTTGTACTGAAGTAGCATCGATAGCTTATGCGACATCTCTTTCAAAAGAAAACAGCTCACCACCATATGATGTTGAAATATACTTGGATCATGGGACTTTTAAAAATGCAGTCGCGGCCGGCGTACCTGGCAGGAAATCGGGGATTATGGATGCTGTAGCTAAAGCTCTTGCGACAGAGCCAAGATCGCTCGAAACGCTTCTGGCCTCATCTGAGATAGATAAAGAGCTTTTTAATCTGAAGGTTTACCCTTTAAAGCTAGATCAGATATTCATATACTCCAAAGTCAATGAAAATTCATCAATAATAGCTGGCAAACACGATGCGGTAGTTTATACTGGAAAGGTTTTTGGATCTCTGAAAGATGCTTTAAAGGTTGCGGAAAACGAAAGCAAGTACAGCCTCAAGGAACTGTTTACAGAAAAAGGATCTGTTATGCCTTACAAAGAGGTTATTTCGTGTTCAGAATATCTTGCAGAAGACCCCGAGATAATAGCTCTCGTTAAAAAAGCCCTTGAGCTGGACATGAAGCTGGCTGAAGACGGCTCAAAACAGATGTACAGAGGCTACTCAGCTTACCTCGATGATGGCACAGCCAAAGAAAAAGCAGTAAAGATTTCATCGGCTGCGGTTGAAGCCAGGATGTCAGGATCATTCTTTCCCGCTATGGCAGTAGCTGGATCGGGAAACCAGGGAATAACGGCAACCTTGCCGATCTACGTTTTTGCAAACGAAAAAGGGTTCAAAGAAATGGATACACTCAGAGCTATTGTCGTGAGCTGGTTGACAACTCTGTACGCAACAGTTTATCTGGGCTATATTTCACCTCTTTGCAGCGTTGGTATAAAGGGAGGAGCCGGGCTTGCAGCAGGTCTGGCAGGTCTGATTTCTGATTTTGATCAGGAAGTTTCTGAAATGGCAGCAATAAATCAGGTTGAAGCTCTTGGCGGCGTGTTCTGTGATGGGGCAAAGCCTTCTTGCTCTATAAAAACATCGACAGGCGTTCAGACTGCCTTCATGTCAGCCGAGCTTGCAGCAAAAGGGATAGCTGTTGACTACAGGGAAGGCATCTCGGGCAAAAGCTTTGAAGATGTTATAAAAAACGTTAAAGAGATAGAAGAAGGGTCAGAAAAAGAAATTAACGCAACCTTAGTAAAGATTTTCGCAAAAAAATTTCCATACGTAGACTTAAGCTACTACAAATAAATATCTTGAAAATTTCAAGCGGTAATTTGTTTAAGATTTAATTTTCAGAACGGGTTTCACCCATTTTAGCTTTTATATATATTATGGTAAAGATCGCATGATAAACGCTTAGCGGCAACGTTTATTAAAAATAAAATTCACAACCATTCAGATGAACCCGTTTTTCTATCTAATCATGGCGCTCGTAGGCCTTGTCGTTGGGGCTGTAACGGGCATAACAGGAGGTAGCGGAGTCATTATAGTTGTCCCATTTTTACTTTACACCGGGCTTGATTTCCCTTCATCAGTTGGCTCAAGCCTTCTTGTGGACCTTATAACGAGCAGCGTAGTGGCTTATCAGTACTTTAAACACGGAAACGTCAACTGGAAAATTGCGCTTGCTATGGGTGCGGGCGCTGTATTTGGGGCCTGGACAGGTGCCAGGATAACTGTTTCTCTGCCCCAGAAACTGCTAATATTCGGTTTTTTCGTTTTTGCCTTTGTCATGGGAGTTGAGTTTCTCAGAAGGGCTCTCAAAAACGTAACCGTTAGAGTTAACAGGATCAGGGTAAGGGAGAGTTTAGCTTATGTGTTATCATTTATAGTGAGCTTAGGAATAGGAATCATAACAGGAACTCTGGGCGCAAGCGGCGGCATGATGTTCTTTGTCCTTTCGATGCTTCTCTTTAGTTCCGACGTTAGGCTGATGATAGGGACTGCAACCCTTTCAATGATGCTATCGGCTGCAAGCGGGGCAGCTTCATATGCGCTGCTGGGAAGGCTAGATATTATAGATTCTCTGATAATAGGGATTGCTTCACTGATCAGCGGCTACTTTTTTGCGTCCTATGCCCATAAATTATCACAGAGAACGGTTAACGCGTTTTTAGCGGCGCTTTTCTTTTTAATGGGTTTCTTAACGCTTTTTAAGGTTTTTTAACGAAAAAAACTCAAACTAAGAATATAACATTTTTTAAAACAGCCCCGGGTGAGCATATAAACTTACGGTCCTAGTGGCTTTGGGACAAAATTATTCTATGAATTCAGGTAAAACTGGTTGTTCCACAGACCTATTGTGAACAGCGCGCTGTCTACCCTGTCCTCTCTCCTTTGAGCTATACCTCAGCCGAACATCCTTTTATCGGCAAAGAATCCAGCCTCTGAGTTCTCTCTCTTCGAGTATTATTCAAGGTAATTCATGGTGTTTTGAACAAACTCTTTCATCGTATCCTTCCACTTCTGAGATCCGTTGAGCGTTGCGTTCTTCTTCGGTATGACATAAACCTTAGTTTCCTTATCGAAGTAATCCATGTATGCAGATTCGCTGTAATATTTATCCAGTCTTACGCTTTTCAGCTCAACATTAGCTGCTTTTAGGAGCTGCATCGCTTTCTTAAAAGCCTCCTTTTCAGGCTTTATGCTTTACCACTAGGTACATCTTGGTGTTTAGGTCCATCAGCTTGAAAGAGTAAGCAAAGGAAGCATTCTTTGCCTTCTTTTCATTCTGTTCTTTTTTCCCTGTTCTCCTTTGCCTTTCCTTCAGCTTCCTCGCATAAGATTCATAATTCTTCTTTATCGTGAGCGAATAACCTGTGCCATCACCGCTGGCATCTGACTGCTTTACGTCAGTCTTCTTTAACAGCAAAATGTGTAAATTGTGCAGGGCCATCATGACCAGCTCGTCGGAGTACAGCCTCTCTATGGTCTTGTAGGAAACTTCAATTCTGGAAAAGAGGGAAAAGACGTCAAGCAGGTAAGCGAACTCCCTGTTAGGCTTCCCCAAGAGCTGCTTTATCAATAACAGCTTAACCTTTTGCTCCAGGTTCAGAGCCTGAGGCCTTCCGGGACCAGATAATATGCGTATTGTTAATACAGCTTCGTGTATAAGCGGGTTTAATTCCTTTATCGCTTCCCTTATCCTTTCGGCTTTAGCCTGCTCATTGATCCTCCAGTCCCTCTTCTTCTCTGGCCTGCTCTCAAGGTATTCTTTCTTAATGTGATCGTCTATCTCCTGAGTACTGTGCTGATGTCTTTGTCCCTTATAAATGAAAATTCTCAGCATGTCTGATATATAACTTTGCATGAAAGACATAACGAATCGTTACATTAAATATGTACAACTTTATAGATTATGTATAAGATATGCTAATGTAATTTGTTAAGACATATTCTTACAAAAATATTGTCCCACAGCCCATAAAAACGTTAAGTATAAATAATTGACAAATAAAATAATACCAAGAACTGAAAAAAGTTCTTGATGCAGACAACAAGCACGATGATTCTTCTAAAGCTAAGTTTACAGTATTTCCCGTTAACACCAAAAGAAATGAAGGCTGGATAGAAATTTTTACAGAAAAAATTGAAAGACTACTGCACATAGATCCAGAAAACTACGTCATAGGTTCTTTAATAACTGCACTTTTTATAGCGGCGGTTCTGTATGCGATCTTCCTTGTAATTAGCACATTGCAAGGGGTAAGAGATCCTCTTTCAACCCTTCACCTTTACTTGGGAACGGATTTGGCCATAATAGGCATAGGTGGCGTATTTACTATGTATCGTCCTTTTATGGAGGGCATCTGGAAATTTTTTGTAGATGAAAAGGTTTTATCCTCTTTTGATGAATCACCAACACAAACCATTGCAAGGATTAGAGATATATTCAATACTGCACTAAATAATAAATTTAGTTTTTTTTCAGGTATAATATGGATTATATTTATATTATGGAGGGTTAGCGTCCATTACCCTTATCCTATCCCTGGCTTTAGTGAATATCCATACGCTTTGAGGCCGTACAATCTGCTTGACGTTTACAGCCTAGCCATTTTTCTGTTTGTCATGCTGATTCTTGGAACTGGCATTTGGAACATCATAGCAATTAGTGTAAAGTTTTTAAGAGCAAGGCTGAGGCTTATTCCATCAGAAATAAACAACCTAAAAGGTCTTCAGAAGTACTTTATAATAGCTTTGGTGGCATGGTATTTTTCTACCTTCATAAGCATGCCGGTATTAGTTATTTTTTCACCTTCGACGGATATATTTATACAGAAAAGGTTTGCTTATATAAATCCTATTTCGGATGTACAGATATTTATGGGGATTCTTCTTTTTTTAGTCCCTAACTATCAAATTCATAGATTTGCAGAAACAGTAAAAAGAGAGGAATTAAAAAAGGCCAGAAAAATTATTAATATAAGATCTCTTAAAAGGAGTACGTTGTTAAAGCTACTTGAAGATGAGGTATCTGAGGAACAGATCAAAAACTTAGCCAGTGACCTAAACTTATACTACAATATAGTTGACATTATAGAAAGCCAGAAAACTTGGCTTTTTGACGTACCTTCGATTATCTATTTTATAATATCTGTGCTCATCTCGGTGTTTTTGACTTTATTGTTCCAAGGGACTTTTTCTTTAATACTAAAGGTGTAAAATATGTATGATGTGCTTATAGTTGGAGCTGGTATATCGGGTTTAAGGACGGCAGAGCTTCTTTCTGAAGCTGGCCTAGATGTAATTGTACTTGAAAAGAAAGAAACAGTGGGTGGGAGTTTTGGGGAAAGCTTACAGGGCTTCCCTATATATCAGTACAGAAAACTGGATTTTGAAATACCTTCATACCCAGCTAAAAATTTCACGATAAGAACTGGCGTAGATACTAAAATAACATTTGAGTTTGATAAACCCTTGATAAGGATAGTTAAAAGAGGTTCAGACGACTCAACCATAGATAGTTTTTTATTAAAAAAGGCAATAAAAGCTGGCGCAGAAGTAAGATTTTCTTCAAATGTGGAAAAAATAAATTTAAGTACAGATATAGCAGAAACCTTTACCGCCGACGGAAAAAGGTTTGCCAGCAGAATTGTGGTTGGAGCTGACGGCGTATTTTCTGCGGTAAGAAGATTGGGCGGTTTTACAAAGCTACCTGTGAGAGGGATTGGTTATATAGCAAAAATGAAAAACCTAAAATTAAACCCTTTAGAAATAATCATAACTTTAAACTATAAGATAGCACCAATGGCTTACGGGTACATCGTAGGCTACCCTGAAGGTCCTTATTCTACTTTTGGGCTTACGCTCAGACCCGAATATGTAAATAAACCAGTAAAGGAATACTTTGAAAAATTCAGAACATACCTGAAAGATGTAACTGATTCTTCAGAAATAGTAGATCATTTTATTGGTTTTGTAACGTGTGGCGATGGCAGACAGCAAGTAGTTAAGCTAAATTCAATTTTAACTGGTGAAGCAGGAGGGTTCCAGGACCCTATCGCAGGTTTTGGGATGACGCCGGCACTTTTATCAGCTAAAATAGCTTCAGAAGTGATTAAAAAGGCCATAAAAAACTCTGACATTAAAATACTTGAAGAATACGCATATCTGACTAAAAAGGAGTTGATCGACGCAGAAATTAAAAAAACTTGGAGAATAAGAAAATTTATATTAGAATCACTAACAAACAAAGAATTAGAGATCGTTGTAAAATTAATTGGCACAAACCCAACATTCATTGAAAAAGCAATCGCTGGAGGGGAATATTCAAAGGTAATAAGAAAGGTGGTTGCTCAGGCAATAGTAGCAAGGCCTACGATACTACTTTTACCGTTCAGGTACATTTTTAGGGAAATTTTTGGAGCGCCCAAGGTGTCGCCAGAACCTTCGGACTAAAGGAGCGATTTTATATTATTATATACTTCAAAATGTTCAACGTCCTTGTCCACAAACCATACATTCTCATGCTTAAAACAGAACCTTTTCCCATTCGTCTTTGCTGAGCATGGGCTTTGGCCCTCCGGTGAACTTCGGTATGAGCTTTTCGTACCCTCCTTCGTTCCATGACTTTATCCACCTCTCAACGCTCCTTATGCTCCTCTTGAGTATTCCAGCAACCTCTTTTGTCGATCTTCCTTCGCTAAGAAGAATTATGGCCTGAAGCCTTTCCTTCACCCTTGGATTCTTTTCTTTCTTGTACAGCTTAACGAGTTTTTTTCTTTGGTATGGGCATCCTTACCACAGTTACCCGTGGCATGAGCATGTCTAACACAGCTGATTGATAACCTTATATTATAAAAAATAATTCACTGAATCGTCAATAGTATGACGAATAACTATAATTGACCTTACTACTGCATTTAACC
>ERZ1669251.47-NODE-47-length-55599-cov-20.325022_pt1 | contig 55599 bp, 55 predicted proteins | sample MGYA00579294_ERZ1669251 | MGnify/ENA primary metagenome ERZ1669251 (study PRJEB41166, sample SAMN08046056) | hot springs metagenome | biome: hot spring; feature: acid hot spring; material: thermophilic sediment; isolation source: thermophilic sediment from acid hot...
AATTCTACGACAAAGAAACTTATCCCGGATCCGGAATATTGAGAGACATGGACCTTATCTATCCTCTGGGATATGGAGAAGCCATTAGTGGTGGGGAGAGGGAATATGAGTATGAGAGGATAGTGGATAGAATTAGGAAAAAAGGGCAGACATTAGAGGAGTTTGAATTGCTGCTAGAAGCTTCAAAGAGAGGTTTATACCCTTCTGCAGGCTTTGGTATAGGAATTGAGAGATTTGTTCGTTTTATCAGAGGAATGAATGACATAAGAGAAACAACACTTTTTCCAAAGTCAATCGGTGAATACGTCTTGTAAATTTTATTTTTAAATTTCTAAACTTAGGTGAACAAAATGGACGTAGCTAATTTTTTCATTATAAAAACTATGATATTTATTGATGGGCAAATTATAAAATAATTTTTTTCCCTAAATTTATTAAGGTGTATTCCATTCTCCATCTACCGGTGATGAAGATTTGAAACTTTATGTATTCATAATTAGAAGGCTTCTTCTAATGATTCCGGTTCTGTTGGGAGTTGTTGCTATAACTTTTGCACTGGCCCACGCTAATATCAACTTATTGATATCAGAATATGAGGGAAGGATACATACTCCTCAAGCAAGGGCCGCTGTTTTAGCAACTTTACATCTTAATGGTCCTTTTATAGTTCAATACCTATATTACATAGGCGCTCTTTTTACAGGTCAATGGGGATTCACAGCACCACTAGATCCTTACGGGGGAGGGAGATCAGTTCTATCGGTTTTTGAAATGAGATTTCCACCTACTGCAGAGTTGGCTTTAGTGGCTACATTTATAACTATTGCCCTTTCAATACCAATTGGTGTTTTAAGTGCTGTAAGGAAAGATAGGCCTGTAGATCACGCTACAAGGTTACTGGCCCTGTTCTTTGTCTCAATTCCTACATTTTGGTTTGCATATCTAGTTCTATTGGCTGTAAGTCCCGTATCTTCTCTAGTTCCACATTTTCTTAGACTTAATTATCCTACGGGTCAGATAAATTATGCTCAATATGCTTTTGTTGGAAACACAGGACAACTTCAGCCTTGGGTCCTGACTGGTCAATATTCAGGTCTCACAAGACCGACTGGATTTTTACTGGTTGATACTCTGCTTTATGGAGATATTCCAGCCTTCTTGGACGGTCTAAAACATCTATTCTATCCTGCTGTTGTAGTAGGATTAACAAGCTTCGGGTATTTCGTAAGATTTATGAGATCGAGTATGCTGGAGACTCTTGGACAGGATTACATAAGAACGGCAAAATCAAAGGGAATTCCAGCAAATTATGTAATTAAGAAACACGCAAGAAGAAATTCATTCGGTCCAACAACCACAATAATGGGTCTCTTTTTTGCAGGCCTTCTGGGAGGCGTAGTGGTAGTAGAAGTTATATATGGCTGGCCCGGGATGGGTACTTGGCTGTACGAGGCTGCTATATACGATGATCTAACATCAATAGTAGTTACGACTTTCATTTTTGCTATAGTTATAGTTGTAGCTAATCTTATAGTGGATGTACTGTATGCTTATCTTGATCCGAGGGTGAGGCTAGAATGACTTCAGAAACTAAAAATATTAAATCAGGGGGGGCATTATCAAGGAGCCTAAGAAGTAGGTTGGAATCATTCAAAAGGACGCTTTATTTCTTAACTAGGAACCCTTTAGCAGTTTTCGGTCTGTCAGTCACAATTTTCTACGTACTTGTTGCCATTTTCGGGCCATTCTTCGTTCCCGGCAACCCAAATTATATGGTACAGATTCTCCAATACAAAGGGAAATACATATACAATACTCCTCTACCACCATCTGCTAGATTCCCATTCGGTACAACTTTTGGAGGTTATGATCTATTTAACGGTATTGTTAAGGGTGCCAGAACTGATGTATTTATGGCAGCAATAATAGTATTCATAGGTGCCATAATAGGAATAATACTAGGTTCCATAGCAGGTTATAAAGGGGGAATAATAGATGATGTAATCATGAGGACCACAGACATATTCCTCTCAATACCATTCTTGGTACTGGCAATAGCAATGCTGGCTATTCTGGGAAGAACTCTAGAGATAATGATTTTTGCATTCATAATTGTGTGGTGGCCTACATACACCAGGATTATTAGAGGCCAGGTTTTAACAATAAGAGAACTGAAATATGTAGAAGCATCAAAAGCTGCCGGAGCAAGTTCATTGAGAATAATATTGAGGCATGTTATTCCAAACTCGGTATATCCATTATTTGTTCAAGCATCTCTTGACTTTGGTAATGTAATCCTTGGATTCGCTACGCTTAACTGGCTGGGATTTGGTTATTCTACACAAAACCTTGCGGAATGGGGAAGCATAATGAGTCTTGCTACTATTCAGGGAACAAGCGCTGTCTTCAAATACTCTTGGACCTTACTTGTTCCCGGTATAGTTATACTGATATTTGTACTATCATTGAATTTCCTTGGTGATGGGCTGAGGGATGTATTGGATCCGAGACTTAGAAGGTGATAAAGATGCAAGAAATATCTACTGATAAATTTAACAAAGAGGAAGTCGTCCTGAAGGTTAGTAAATTAAAAACTCAATTCTTTGTTTACGATGGAATAGTAAAGGCAATAGAGGATGTTTCCTTGACCTTACACAGGGGTGAAGTTTTAGGAATTGTTGGTGAGACAGGGTGTGGGAAATCTGTGACTGCCTATTCAATTACAAAGTTAATCCCTGATCCGCCAGGCAGAATAGTAAGTGGGCAAATTTTCTTGGGAAATCTAAACATACTGAGAAATATAGATAAGGAAGCGAAAATCCTTACTGATAGAAAGAGGGTAAAAATTAAGAGGAACACACGACTCATTAAAAGGAATGAATTATTTTTCAACCAAATTCGGGGCAAGTATATATCAATGATATTCCAAGAACCAATGGCTGCTTTAAATCCAGTGTACACAATAGAAGATCAAATCATAGAAACCCTTGTACTTCATAAAAGGAGTTATATTTTGGAAGTTGCTCAGGGAGCGGCCAAGAGCATAGATAAACTGATAAAATTCAGGCAAACAATGGAAGAAGATCAGGATATAAATCCAGAAAAAGTTGCAGATCTCAGAGAATATAAACCAGATATAGAGAAAGATTTTCAAGGTCCACTAAAGGAGGAATTGTTTAAACTTGCAGATTCAAACAAGGGAACTGTATCGTTTTTAAAGCATCTTGACCTTCTGATTGAGGAAGGAAAAATCTATAATAAGAAACCACAAAAGTATGACAGAATACTCAATCTTGATAGACAGATGGATAACCTGAGGGTGGAGCTGTTAAAGGAAACAGATGAAATGAAGGTCAACTCAATGGAAAAAAAGTTAGCAAACTATTCCAAGAAAATAAATCTTATTAAATTATCAAAACAATTGAAAAGGAACAAAAAGGATCCTATAATATTAGAGGCTAGGAGGGAATCATTTGGATTATTAGAGACTGTTAATATAGCAGATGCTTATGGAATATTAAAAAGATATCCGCATGAATTGAGTGGAGGTATGTTGCAGAGGGTGGTCATTTCAATAGCATTAGCCAATGAACCTGAAATACTGATAGCAGACGAACCAACAACTGCACTGGATGTGACTGTACAGGCACAGATACTTGAAATAATGCGTCAATTGCAGAAGAACAGGGGAACCTCAATAATTCTTATAACTCACGACTTAGGGGTGATTGCGGAAATGTGTGATAGGGTTGCAGTTATGTATGCTGGGAATATAGTGGAAGTTGGAAATGTCAATGAGGTATTCCATAATCCCAAACATCCTTATACAATAGGTCTTCTATCATCTATTCCAAGAATAGACAATCCTGATAAGAAGCTCAAGAGTATACCGGGAACAGTACCGAATTTAATCAATCCTCCCAACGGCTGCCGTTTTAATCCAAGATGTCCAATGGCTTTTGAGAAATGCAGGATAGATGTTCCAGTGCATATTGAAGTGTCACCTAATCACGTCGTTGCATGCCATTTATTCAATGGAACGGAGGTGAGCGATTATTAGTGAAATATTATTGAAGGCAGTAGGGCTCAGAAAATATTTCCCAATCAAAGGCGGTGTACTTGGAACCACCAAGGGTTACGTATATGCAGTTGATAATGTTAATATCACAATATATAAGGGTGAGACGCTCGGTCTTGTAGGAGAATCCGGATGTGGAAAAACAACACTGGGAAGGGTGTTAATAGATCTAATAACACCGACAAGTGGAACGCTTATGTTTAACGGCTCAAAAAGTCTGAATAATTTGGATGGAGGTCAATTTGAAGAGATTGGCAAAGAATACTCGGAAATTTCTAGCAATAAGATAAATGAGATAAGACAAGAAGAGAAAAAGATTATAGAAAAATACGGAATTAAAGACATTTACAGAACGAAGGGAAAAAAGAAGAGGGAATTCAGAAAGAAGGTACAGATAGTATTTCAGGATCCCGTTTCTTCACTGGACCCAAGGATGCTAATCAAGGACGTTGTAGCTGAGCCATTATATGTAAATAAAGTAGCGAAGGGAGAAAAGGCAAGAAAAATGGTGCTAGATCTCCTATCAGAAATAGGATTAAACGAAGATCATCTCTACAGATTCCCACACGAATTCAGTGGGGGGCAAAGACAGAGAATCGCATTTGCGAGGGCAATTATAACCAGACCTGATTTTATTGTACTTGACGAACCAACTTCTGCGTTAGATGTTTCAGTGCAGGCTCAGATTCTTAATCTTTTGAAAGAAATGCAGAAAAAATATGGAATGACTTATCTTTTCATATCCCATAACCTTGCTGTCATAAGGTCTGTCAGCGACAGAGTAGCAGTAATGTACCTTGGAAAAATAGTGGAACAGGCTGCGACAGATGATCTATTCGAATTTCCAATACACCCCTATACTCAGGCACTTTTAAGTGCTATTCCTATTCCTGACCCTAAGCTAAAGAGGAACAGAATAGTGCTATCCGGTGATGTTCCATCTCCAGCTAATCCGCCTTCAGGTTGCAGATTCCATACAAGGTGTAGATTTGCAACCCAATTATGCAAGGAAAAAGAACCTGAGCTTGTAGAAACAAAACCCGGTCATCTCGTTGCCTGTCATTATGCAGAGGACATTCTGAAATCTGAATCAAAACTTCACGGAATTAAAAGAAGTACGATGGATGAAATAGAAGAAATTGAGAAGAATCTTCAAATAAACAATGAAGCTAAGTAAAGAAGAGAGGAAAAGGATAATAGACGAACCCGGAATGAGTTGGAAAGATTGGGGGAGATTTGTATTACTTAAATATTGGTATGTTTTTTTCTCTTTTCTGGTAGATATAGGTATCCCGATACAATATCTCGAAAATTATGAACTGGTAGGCACCAGATTTGCATACTACGAAATGATAATATCATTAGTGATAGAACCTTTCTTAATTTATCTGGAATTAAAGATTTACAAAATATTATTTCCAAGAGAAAAGGATACCATTGATTAAGTTTATAAAATTCCTATGCATTATTAAATTGATGGAAATAATATTTTCCGAATAGATGATTATTAATAATTTTTCATAAAAATTGGAAAGATTTAAGTATAATTTTTCTTTGTGTGAATGTGGTTTTATGACACAGACAGAAAATCAATCACAGAGTCCACCACCCCAGAAGAAATCTTCTGCAGCGAAGTGGATAGCTGTGATAATAGTAATTATACTGGTAGTTGGAGCTGTGGTGGTCATAGCCTCTGAACAGCACAAGACTCCTACAACAACTACGACTACGACAACAACCAACAACACTACTACAACCACTACTACAAGCACGCCTTTATCAGTGATACCTACAACAACAGGTCTGCAATCTCAGGCAGGTGCTCCCATAACTTTCAGTCCCGGTCTACCAGCTGGTGCAACATTCACCAAAGTGGTATGGAACTTCGGTAATGGAGTTACCCAGACTGTTACATCAGGAAATGGACAGGTAAGTTACACATATAATACACCTGGAAGTTATCTGGTATCAGTAACAGCATATAACAGTACAGGAGCAGTTAGTTCTAACTCATCTCTCATGCTTATAACAGTTACACCAAGTGTTGATGCCAACACGGCTGGTATATATGGACCTATTGCCATTCTTGCAAATTCTGCAGGCAATACAAATCAGACAATACCAGCAGGTGGATGGATGAACATGACATATGCAGGTACAATGGCAACAGTACCTGTGAACATAGGTTCTCCAGTACCTGGAAATCCAGATTATACTGTGGCGGCATTTGAGTGGAGCATAGATGGGACAGCTTTAAATGTATCAAACACAACGGCAACAATAAATGAGACTTTCTCAACTCCAGGATTGCACTATGTAACACTTACAACAATAACAACATACAACGGTCAGAGTGTAGCAGGGCAGTATGTGATGACGGTGGCAGTCGGTAATTATAATATACAGAAAGTTGCTCCTAAGGTGAGTATAAACAAGAATGAGATAGTGGATGCAACATGGATTCCTGGAGGACCAAGAACCTTTGATCCAGCAATAGCATATGATACAGTTTCATATGAAGTTGTATACGAGGTTTATCAACCATTGATATTCTACAGTGGAGAATACACAACAGTTTTCAATCCAGTTATAGCGAAATATGTTCCAACAGTTCAGAACGGAGGAATAACACTTGGAGTAAATGGCTCCGAGAATTATACATTCTATATCAACACAAGTTTACAGTTCTCCAACGGAGATTATGTAAATGCTTATGATGTGTATGTTTCATTCGCAAGGACACTCCTGTTCTCAAACGATCCTGGAGATCCTGGATGGATAATTGCTCATGCATTATTACCAGGCCCAACAATGTACGGACCATTTAACACCAGTTTCTACTGGATACACCATGCAGTAACATGGAACAACACAACACAATCAGTAACATTCCATCTTCTACCAACAACACCAACATGGCTCCCAAATACAACAGCAGTATATGCAGGGCAGTCCTATGGAATACTGAATCAATCATACCAGGTGCACAACTTTGGTTCATCTGATTACTTCCTTCAGTTGATATCCGGGCCGACAGCAGGGGATATAATGGATTATAACTGGTTGGTAGCCCATGGTGGTGTACCAGCAAATAATTCAGCATCTTACGCAGCATTTGCCAATACATCTTCCGGTCCAGGTGTTACCGGATTCTGGAACAATTACATAACATACAATATGATGGGTACTGGACCATACGAGTTGAAGCTATATGAACCTTCACAGGAAGTTATACTTTACAAGAATCCATACTATCACCAGACTCCCGGACTTCTGGCACCAAGCCAGTTGGTACCTGAAGTAATAATTGAGTATCTTTCAGAAGATACAACAGCCCAGCAGCAGCTTCAATCTGGAGAGGCTCAATTTGCAGAAGGCGCATATCCAACATATGATACGCCTGAGGCCCTCAGCCTGATAAAGCAGGGCATAATATCCTCGGCCTCTATCTCCCAACTATCAACCTTTGGTTTCTTCTTTAATCTGGATGTAAATATAACCGGTGCCCAGGATTATGTTAAGCAAACAAACATTCCTGCAGGGTTCTTTGCAAATCTTGATGTAAGAAAGGCAATTTCCTACGCGTTCAATTATTCGTACTGGATAGGTGTTGCAAATTCCAATTCCGGAATTACATTTGCTGAGAATTTAACAGGAATAATTCCGAGAGGAATGCCAGAATATCTTTCTAATCTTTCAGCACAGTATCCAGAAGTAATGAATCTTACACTCGCTAAGTACTATTGGTCCATTTCAGGATATGCTGGAAATGGCCAAACATATTATTTCCCAGTATTCAACAGCCAAGGAAATCCAGTTGTTGATGAGATGTATTCAGTACTGGCAACAGATCTTGCCACAATATCCAATGGCCAATTACAGATAACTACTGAGGATATATCATTTGGGCAATTGGTTTCATTCACAAGCGTTGGACCAGGGGAGAATCCAATGCCAATATACTTCCTTGGATGGATCGATGATTATCCAGATGCATCAGATTTCGTAGCACCATTCTATGAACAGTATGGAATATATACATATCCAGATGGATTATGGTCCGGCAATCCTTACATCAACGCAAGCCAGATGAGCAACATAACACAGATGTGGAACGACCTGAATCTTGCGGGCGAAACAACAAATATGACCCAGGTTACAAATTACTATTACATGGCTCAGAAGATAGCTGTCAATATGGACTTCTATTTCGGCGTAATGCAGTCACTCGGAGTATTCTACTATAGCACAGCAATAAACCCATCATCCCTCGCCTTGACATTTAATCCAGTGGTTGGTGCAAGCTTCATAGTATTCTATACTTTACAATACAACCCATAATTTTTTTAATTTTTATATTTTATTTATTGCATTCTCTAGATCATTTTTAAGATCATTTACATTTTCTACGCCAACAGATAATCTTAGCAATGATTGTGTTATGCCAATACTCAATCTCTCATTTTCAGAAATATAGGTATGACTGGTTTCCCATGGCATAGTAATTAGTGATTCAACTCCGCCAAATGTTGGTGCCTTTTTAATCACTTTAAGATTATCCATGAATTTCTCGGCGCTTTCATAGGATATTTCAAGATCAAAGGATAAAACACCCCCATAGCCATAGAGATTTTCCCTTGCTATATTGTAATATTTAAATGATTCTGCACCCGGATAATTAACTTTCCCGATGCCTTGATTCTTCAGAAATTCTGATAATATAAGAGCATTATCATTCTGTTTTCTCACTCTTAAGAACATGGTTTTAAGGCTTCGTGAAATTAGAAATGATTGGATTGGATCAGGTATTCCGCCGAGAACTTTTCTCTTTAATGATATTTCATTTGTCAACTTTTTACTTGATGATACAAATCCAAATGTTATATCATCATGACCTGATATATACTTTGTCGCACTCTGGATAACTATTTTTATTCCAGCCTCATAGGGTCTCTGATTTACAGGTGAAGACATGGTAGAATCCACTGCAGTTATGATATCATAATCATTCAACTCTTTCCCAATTTTTTTAACATCAATAACTTCCATTGTGGGATTCACTATAGATTCAAAAAACAACATCTTGTAATCTTTAGGATTAAAATTGAGGTTATTTAAGTCTTCAACAGTAATAAAATCCACCTGTATTCCATAATTGGTCAATGAATTCTTGATATAATCTAATGTCTGTCCATATAGTTTGTTGAGGGATAGCAGCCTGTCACCCTTTCTTAAAAAAGTTAACAGAGTAGACGATATTGCAGCCATTCCTGAAGAGAAAGCCAGAGAATCTTCAGCTGATTCCAACATAGCATATTTTTCCTCTAAGCTCTGGATTGTGGGATTTCCCAATCTCGTATAAATAAAAGGTAAATTTCTATTTTTATCAATAACTGCATCCTTCTTATTATTGGGGAATCTGAAAACAGAGCTCTCAAATATAGGGGTACTTATATTCCCATATTTTCCGTCTTCATATTCTCCGCCGTGAATGGCTATAGTTTCCTTATCCAATTTCCTTTCATCATTCATATCATTCACCCCAGATATCTCTTTTGATATCATCATCCTTTACTCCAGAGTTTATTAAAATATCAACCAAATCCTTTACAAACTTTATGCCTCCGCATATATAAAAAACTCTATTGTTCAGATTGGTTAGATATTTATTTAACATTTCCAAATTTATTCTACCATATTCTCCATCCCACATTCTATCTAAGGGATCTCTTGTAAGGGTAACATGTATTTTCAAACCCAGGTATTCATATGATTTGAGTTCTGTTAAATTCACTATATCTGTTTTATGTTTAACACTGTAAAACAGTGTCATATTTTTCCTCTTATTAAGGTATTTTAAATATCTAAGCATTGAAAAAAATGGTGCAATCCCAACTCCTGCAGCAATGAAAGTTATATCTCTTTCATCATCAGGATCAAAAATAAATGTTCCTTTTGGCTCAGTTAAAAATACTTCATCCCCCTCAGAAAGATTTGCAAGCAGGCTCGTAAATTTGCCATTGATCATTTCAATCATAAACTCAATATAATTCTCACTTGGTGAAGAGGCTATTGAATAAGATCTGAATAATTTATCATCTTTGTGAATATATATGGATGAGAACATCCCTGCCTTAAAATCAAAATTTTTTCCATCGTTTGGAATCATCTTGAAACTATTGATTGGGAAGCTGTCTGAAGTCATTTTGGTTAATTCTTTTATAGATTCTATTTTAAAATCCTTCATCATCAATTTTGCAGTCATTGGTCAGGTAGTGTTTATGGCATTAAATAATTTGTTTATTGAGCTAAATACTTAGGTTACACTTTTTAAATCAAAACAAATATGGTTCTAATGAATGATAACCCAGAATCCTCTCTATACAATAGAATCTTATCGCTAATGAAGGAAAGAGGTTTTGACTCACTCACGGAACCTCAAAGATTGGCAATTCCTGAAATATTGAAGGGGAACAATGTATTATTAACATCCCCAACAGGTAGCGGAAAGACAGAAGCAGCTGTATTACCAGCAATGGTTATGCTGGATGAGATGAAGGATAGCATCACAGGTTTTGGGATAATTTATGTAACACCCCTCAGGGCACTAAATAGGGATGTTATGGGAAGAATTGAATCGTACGGAAGGTCAATTGGACTGGATGTTTCTGTAAGACATGGGGATAGCAGTGAGAGTGAGAGAAGATACCAGGCACTTAATCCACCTGATGTACTGATCACCACCCCAGAAACATTGCAAATAATCCTGAACGGAAAAATTCTCAGGAAACATCTATCCTCATTAAAATTTTTGATAATTGATGAGGTCCATGAATTGCTAAATGATGAAAGAGGCTGGCAACTACTGGTGGCAATATCAAGGATCAGGGAAATTGCAAAAGATTTCAAAATAATCGCAATATCAGCAACCGTTGGAAATCCGGAGGAAGTTGCAAGAGCAATATTTTATGGATATGACTATAAAATAATAAATGCAGGTGTGCTCAAAGAATATGATATAAAGATATCAATGCCAATCGGTGCCCCTGAAAATTTTAAGGAGATTATAGGGGCAGAAGATAATTATTCTGAAGTAATATATTACTTATTAAAATTATATAAGACGGGAAGGCAGTTCATAGCATTCACAAATACCAGGTCTACTGCAGAAGATATTGTAATGAGATTAAGACTATTCGATAAGGACATTTTGGTGGATGTGCACCACGGGTCACTGGGAAAAGAAGTGCGAACTAAGATAGAGGAAGATTTCAAGAAAGGGAAGCTGAAGGGTCTAGTTTGTACATCCAGCATGGAACTAGGAATTGATATTGGAACGGTAGACTTTGTGGTCCAGGTAAATTCACCAAGACAGGTAATAAGACTTGTACAGAGGATTGGAAGAGGGAGGCACAGACTGGGGGAAGTTTCAGAAGGGGAGGTGATATGCGTAAATGAAATTGAAACAGAGGAGGCATCGGTAATTGGTTATTTCGCCCAGAATGGAAAGATAGAAAACATAGAAATCAGAAAAAACCCTACAATTGTTCTTGTAAACCAGATTATATCAATGGTTTATGCAGAGAGAGAGATTAGCATTGACAGGGCTTTCTCAATATTCAGGCGATCATACATTTTCAGGGATTTATCGTTAGACTCCTTTTACTTGTTGCTTGAATTTTTAAATTCTGTAAGGATTATTTATCTTGATCTGGAAGGCAAGATAATAAGAAGAAGTGCACGGACTATGAAATATTTTCTCGAAAATGTCTCGATGATTCCTGATGAGAAAAGATTTGTTGTTAGGGAATCAAGTACAGGTAAAATTATTGGATTTTTGGATGAAGTTTATGTTGCCACCGAACTGGACGTTGGATCAACATTCATACTTAAAGGAAGTACTTGGAGGGTTCTCAGGATTAAGGATGATTTCATCTATGTTGATTATATCCAAGGAATATCAGTTCCTCCAAGTTGGTCCGGGGAGGAGATCCCTGTACCGTATGAAATAGCCATGGAGGTAGGTAGAAGAAGGAGAAAGAGAATCATAGGGAAAAATCTTAGTGAGCATTCATCAGAGTTATTGAGGAAGTTTGTGGAAGATACAGCTTCAGATCAGAAAATAATTGTCGAGAAGGAAGGAAATGTTTCAGTCATTCAGCTAACTGGGGGTACGAAACTTAATTACACTATAGCGCTCATTATTACATTTACCCTTTCGGAAAAATATGGTGAATCATTCCTCTTTGATATATCGCCATATCATATAATGATACAGGGAAATTACAGATACAGTGGAGAAGAAATAGTAGACACTATTTCAAACGCCTGTTCATATTTAGATAACATGGATAGATTTGTTGAAAAAACAAGAATTTTCACATATAATTTCATAAATGTCGCTAAGAAATTTGGCGTAATATCAAGGGACACAGATTTTACGAGGATAAGAATGGACAAGATTATATCTATTTACAAGGATACATCCCTTTACAAAGAGGCGCTTGAAAAATTCAAATGGGATTATCTGCAGTTAGATAAAGCGAAGGATATCATAAAGGCTATAGAGGAAGGAAAAATAGAAATCATTCAGAGGAATAGATTTTCAGATTCTTCCAAAATATACATGACAAATTTAAAGGAAAAAATGATGCCCATTAAACCCACAGGGCCTATCCTGAATGCAATCAAAAAAAGGCTGCAATCTGAGGAAATGGGATTTTATTGCTTGTCATGCAAGAGATCATTCACTTCAAAGATATCAGAAATGAAGGAGAAAAGGTGCATATTCTGCAGCAGTCCCAGGATAGCTCCATTTAAAACGTATGATTATGAGGCTATACAGGAAATGTCTCAGGAAACACAGAGAAAATTAAACGTCTCATATCATCTTCTCAGAATGTATGAGGACAAGGCGCTTCTGGTTATGGCAGCGCACGGGATAGGTCCTGAAACCGCTTCTAGAATTTTACAAATTCCGGTAAAAAACGAAAATGAACTATTAGAAAGAATATTGCAGAACGAAGTTGAATTTGCCAAAAATAGGAGATTTTGGGAATAGTTTAATTGGTGGAGAGTTCTTTTCTGAACTCCCCAAATGTCCCTTTCTTCTCAGCGTATGCGTTATGTTTATGTATGGTCTCATAACTTTCGCTTCTAACTTCTACATAGGTACTATCAGGGACTTCTCTAAGTTCCTTTATTAATAGTTTCACTGCATCCCTTACAACGTCTTCGACAAATTTAGGATTCTGATGCGCTTGAAGTACTAGCATACCTTCTTCCTCTCTCTTAAGTAATTCATAGGTTGGTGCGCTCATAGATGCTTCAGCTATATCTATAAGTTTGTCTACCTCTATATCCATGTTTTCAGGTACTGAAATAATTATTGTCACATCGTTTCTCTGGTTGTGGGATATAAATGGGGGTGCATCTGTCTCTCTCCCTACAAGCGCTGATACAGTCTTCATAGCCGAAGGACAAACTGATATTCCTGTAGCTGTAACCCCGATATATCTTGTGGTTTTCAATCCATTTTTCTTTTTTGCAATTCCCTGAATAACGTATTTTTCAGTTGTTTTCCTCCCCTTTGGGTTTTTTCTTTCAAGAAAATAGTCTGCTGTAAGCTGTGCTTCAGCATAATCCGCATAAGGGTGCCTCTCAAGGAGTCTATCCACTATCAATTCAGCTACATACTCAATTCCCTTGGTTCTACCCTCAACTTCACCTTCAACCACATCTTCCAGAGCCTCAATATCTCTGGACAGATCACTTCCTTTCCTGTAAGGAGGTAGATCTACGAATACCCTGAAAGTAGGTACAAGTGTTATGGTCTTTCCCCTGTGGACTTTTATAGGTCTCACAACATTTGTCAGTCCGACTCTGTCCAGTCTATATGTATTAACTGGATTTTCAGATTGCACGTCTTTAAATTTTTCCATGAATCGGTATGTCCTCTTTATTTAGAAAATTTTCTTAATTTTTTTTATAAATAAAATGAAGATTATATGCTATGCTATAAAAGGAATTTATATCATAATTTCTTTAGAAATTCATATAACAGTTCTCCCAATCTTGCCGGATTAATGGGAGGGTCTTCAGCAATACCGGGATAAGGCGAATAACCGAAATAAAAACCAATAGGATGGAAAAACCATCTTTGAATGTTGCTTACCTCCTTCTCCAGAACAGCTTTAAAATCATTCAGGTCTGGCTTATCAAGTGAAGCTGACCTGGTAACAGATATGTATCCATTTCCTGTTTTAACAACTAAAACACATTTGTATTCCTGAAATACAACATCTTTAGGGAAATCTCCATTTATCACCAAAACCTCATTATTCTTGCTGCTTCTGTAGATTATCCTCTTCTCAAGGTCCTTAAGTAGCCTTATGTCACTATCAAACTTTTTGAGCATTGCATCAAAAATTACTCTGAATAAATCCTCTATCTCATTGATCCCAATACCGTAAACGATAAAACTTCTTAGCACATTATCAAGGAGATTATCCATACCCTCTCTTTCGAGATTTTTCCAGCCCGCATTATCCTGCCAGCAAACTGCTCTGGCAAGTCTTCTCTCGGGTTCTCCCATGCTAAAATATTCAACAACCTTCATCGCAGAGCAAGAATTTCCCTTTTCATCATGATGGTCAAATCTCATTATTCTGGCCCTGCCATGTGGAGAATCAACTATATAATCTGCCTCCGTAAGTTCTATTTCATTATGTTCCAAATATCTTATCTGAAGCTCCTTCCCTCTTAGAGCCTTTCGTATTAGATATACAGATGCGATAGAATCAAGGTCAGGGGGGCTTGCTACAATTTCTAATCTTTCCATCAGAATCTCAACTTTTTCTTGTCTATTTTTTCCCAATCTTCCAGAAACCTTTTCAGTCCCTCATCTGTCTTTGGATGATTGATCAATTTTTTCATAACATCGAATGGCATAGTGGCAATATCTGCGCCTATAAGTGCAGCGTCTCTCACATGAACTGGATGCCTTATGGAAGCGACTATTATTTTAGTTTCAATCGAGTAATTATCATAAACAGTCTTTATATCTTCTATCAAAGACATACCGTCTTCACTGATATCGTCCAATCTACCCACAAAAGGAGACACGTAGGTAGCCCCAGCTTTTGCTACCATTAATGCCTGATTTACAGAGAAAACTAGAGTCGCATTTGTATCTATATTCATTTTCTTGAGTTCCTTAAGTGCCTTAAGACCTTCTATAGTTGTCGGAATCTTTATTACAACATTTTCTCCCAGTTTCTTGAGTTTTTTAGCTTCTTGTATCATTCCTTCATGTTCTGTCGAGGTTACCTCTAATGACACAGGCCCTGGAACAATTCTTAAAATCTCTCCTACAAGGGATTTGAAATCTCCATCCCCTTTCATCTCTTTGGAAATTAATGTTGGGTTAGTGGTCAAACCATCAACACACCCCCACGATATTCCTTCTTTAATCTCGTCCAAGTTCGCAGTATCTAAGAAAAACTTCATGCTCTCACCTTCATAATTTCTTCTACCTTTTTAACTATTCCTAAAGGATTAAGATTATATTTATCCATTAGTTCCCAGGCGTTTCCTGATTCACCGAATTTATCATAAACTCCAAGCCTTAAAACAGGAACAGGATAATTTTCAGAGGTAACTTCTGCAACTCTGCTACCAATCCCATTGTAAATACTGTGTTCTTCTGCAGTAACGATTTTTCCTGTTTCCCTGGCCGCTTTAATTATGCTCTCTTTATCAACAGGTTTTACAGTTGACATATTTAATACTCTTGCGGAAATACCTAAGGATTTCAGCCTCCTCGCGGCTACGGTCGCCGCATAGGTCATAATTCCTGTCGAAATTATAGTTACATCATCCCCTTCTTCTAACAACTCATTTTTACCAAAAGTGAACGAATTTCCGGTATGAATTAATGGTACCTTTTCACGTGATAATCTCACATATGCAGGTCCTTTATTCTCGTAAACATAATTTATTATTTCCTCAGTTTCCGGAGCATCAGATGGTGAAAAAACTTTCATACCAGGAAGACCACTCATCAGCCCTAAATCCTCCAGCATTTGATGTGTGGCTCCGTCTTCCCCAACTGTTAAACCAGCATGTGTTGCAACTATTTTCACATTACTTTCTGCATAGCAGACACTCTGCCTTATAAGATCATATGCCCTCCCAGTTGCAAAAACCGCAAAGGAAGATGCAAATACATTCATTCCACTCTGGGCAAGTCCAGAAGCAACCCCTATCATATTATTTTCAGCAATTCCCATGTTAAAAAATCTATCCGGATAACTCTTCTGGAATAAATTGGTATGAGTAGAGGATGATAAGTCAGCATCTAAAACTACAACATTTTTGTCCTTTCCAAGTAGTGTGATTGTCTTTCCATATGCTTCCCTCTGGCTTCTCTTCTCTACCTTGTTTATGAGTTCTGGCAACCATGTCAACTCTGTATCTACCATTCAGAAACCCTCCTCTATCTGTTTCAATGCCTCATCCAGCTTTTTCTCGTCCTGAACAGGTTTCCCATGATATTCTGGATTATTTTCCATGAAACTTACCCCTTTACCCTTGATAGTTTTTGCAATAATCATTTTGGGGCCTTCATTTTCCTTCGACCACTCCACTGCTTTTTGAATCTCATCAATTGAATGACCATTTATGGTTCTTGTCGCCCAACCAAATGATCTGAATTTATCCTCCATATTTCCTAGACTCAGAATATTTTCAGTGAATCCATCCAATTGAATCATATTTCTGTCAAGAAATACTATAAGATTTGAAAGTTTGAGATGATTTGCGGAAAGTGCTGCTTCCCATACACTTCCTTCATTGCTCTCCCCATCCCCAATCATAGCAAATACCCTGTAAGACTTATTTTTAAGTCTTGCAGCAAGGGCCATCCCTATTGCATTGCTGAATCCCTGACCGAGAGATCCTGCAGTAGCATCAACTCCTGGTACATGATTAGTCACATGCCCCTGCAATTCCGAACCGAGTTTTCTAAATGTGAAAAGTTTTTCTACGGGGAAGAAACCCCTGAGTGCAAGAACCGAGTACAATGCCGGGGAAGCATGACCCTTTGACAGGACAAATCTATCTCTATCCTCCCACATGGGATTTTTAGGATCTATTCTCATCTCCTTAAAATACAGATATGTCAGAACATCTGTTGCACTCAAGGATCCACCCGGATGGCCACTTTTAGCGGCATATGTCATCTGAATTATCAACTTTCTTACTTCCTTGGCCTTTTCCTTTATGTACGGAACATCATTGGTTTCCTGCACCTTTCAGAATATCATTTTACATAATTTACTTTACCTCTTTATATCAACTAATAATTTATTATTATATTATTTTAAGAATAGGAGAAGTTAATATAACCTTAATTATTTAGGTATGTGAAAGGAAGAGAAGACAGAGAAAAATACCTGGAAGCGATAGATTACTTCATAAAATTGCATGGATATGCAAGGCCACTGGAAATTGCAGAATATCTCAAGGTTACACCAGCTTCAGTTTCACAAATGCTGAGAAAGTTGGCCGATGACGGCCTTATAAACTATGAGAAATATAGAGGAATGACTCTATCTGAAAAGGGGAAGAAATTGCTTGAAAAACTTGATGAAAAAGAGGAATCCATTTACCAGCTTTTTGTTCTAATGGGTTGCAATGAGAAAACTGCATATGAGAAAGCCTGTATATTTGAACATTTAATTGACGATGATCTCGCTGCTAGACTAAAAGACTTCGTAACAAAAATTAAGGAAAAAGATATAAAATTAAATATGTAGATAAGCGTTGACCTTGTCTACATTCTCTTTTACATGGCTGGCTGATATATCCCAGAGTTTTCTTTCTTCAGGAAGGAAATTCAATTTGTATATTTCCTCTACACCATTTTTTCCGATTTTAACGGGTACTCCCACAAAGAATCCGTCAACTCCGTAATATTTCCCGAGCTCACCGTGTAGTAAGGCTGGTGCAGTTATGACCCTTTTCCTGTTCTTTATAATGGACTCAACCATCACCGTAACAGATATTCCGGGCGCAAAATAGGCAGATCCGGTTTTAAGGTAGGAAACAATCTCTCCTCCTCCATTTCTTGTCCTTGCTACAATCTGATCGATCTTCTCTTTAGGAAGCAGATCACTCAGTGGAATTCCACCTACAGAACAGTATCTTACAAATGGAATCATATCGTCACCGTGGCCCCCAACCACAAAAGCCGTAACATCCTCTACTGATACTCCAAGCTCTTTTGCAACAAATGTCCTGAATCTGCCACTGTCAAGAGTTCCACCCATTCCCATTATTTTGTTCCCTTCAGGTTTTATGATTTTATATGCTGTATAAGTCATGATATCCATAGGGTTTGTTACGACTATTATCATCGAATTCGGACTATATTTCTTGACATTTTCTGCTGCGCTCTTTACTATATCCACGTTCTTGTAAAGCAAATCATCTCTGCTCATTCCTGGCTTTCTCGCCATCCCTGCCGTTATAACTATTATGTCAGATCCCTTTAGATTTTCGTAATTTTCCCCATTTGGACCCACCGTATATCCTTCCAGTGTAGAGTCAGACTTCCAGTGAGGCATTCCTTCCATTATGTCCAAACTTTTACCTTTTGCCGCTCCATCCACTACATCAAAGAGGTAAACATCCGCTAGTTCTTTTATGGCAATATGTTCTGCAACCATTGAGCCGACTTGCCCGGCTCCTATAACAGAAACCTTTGGTAAAGACATTCTAAATCACATCTCTACATGTTTAAAGAGTGTAAAAACTTTACACTCTTCAATTCTTCAGTGCCGTTAATGAATATTTCCATTATATGGAAGGGGTTGTTAGTAATTAGTATAGAGATATAATAAAAAAGGATATTACAATGGATATAATCAATCATCATGGAAATGGTAACCTGTCCATCTTGTAAAAACGTTTTTCCTTTAGATGAAGCTTTAAGGGCTGAGATCCTGAAGGATTTCCAGGATGACAAAGAAAGGGAAATAAGAGAAAAAGATAAGATCATCAGAGAAATGGAAAACTTAATTAAAAACAAAGAAAAGGAAATAGAGAAAAGGGTTGAAATTCTGTCCAATGAAAAGATAAAGAATCTTGAATCTGAAATGAAAAATAAAATCAAGGAGGAAATGGAAATAGAATTAAAGGCTAAAGAGAAAAGATTAAAGGAACTTGAAAGTAACATTATGGAAATAAAACAAAAGGAAGTGGATGAAAAGATAAATTATGAAAGAAAAATATTTAATCTGGAGCAGGAGAAAAAAGAGAAAGAGCTGGAATTTGAGAGAAAGATGCTGAGTGAAATTCAAAAGATAAGACAGGAACAGGAAAATAAGGTGAAAGAGGAATTCTCAATAAAAGAAAAGGAATATCTGGAAACGATAGAAAGTCTGAAGAGAAAGGTGGAAGATTTGAACAGAGGGCTTTCTTCTGAATCTAATCAGCTTGTGGGAGAAGCCCAGGAAATTGCCATAGAAGAAAAATTAATCAATAATTTTCCAGATGATATAATAGAACCAGTTCCAAAGGGTGTTCAAGGTGCAGATATAATTCAAACTGTAATGATGAATAATCAGGTCGCTGGAAAAATAATATGGGAATCAAAAAGAACCAAACAATGGAAAGAAGAATGGATTGAAAAATTGAAGGACGATAAGATGAAATCAGGTTGCGACATAGGAGTCATAATTACAAAAACAATGCCAAAAGAAAGCAAGGGCATGGTAATAAAAGAGGGAATCATAATTTCTGAATATTCTTATATGGTACCAATAGCAGGATTACTTAGACAAAATTTGATCAACATAAAAAAAGTATCAATATCCCAGAATGATAGAAACAGAAAGGAATCAATGCTTTATGAATATATAATAAGTAACGAGTTCAGAAATAGGGTGCAATCACTATTGGATTCTATAAAATATGCCAAAGAAGATCTTGAAAAAGAAAAGATAACCTTGAATAAGATATGGGCTAAAAGGAATACTGATCTGGAAAGAGCAGTTATAAATCTTGCTCAGATTTATGGGACAATGCAGGGTCTCGCTGGAAATTCAATGCCGGATATACCAAGTTTGGAACAACCTTATGATTCCAGTTATGATGAAAAACAGGATAAAGAGGAATAAATGGATATTTTAAAAAATATTACCGGTTTATGGAAAGAAAATATTTCAATTCATCCTATGGAAAGATATCCTATATTGAAAGGGAGGGTTCAGATCCTATAATATTCCTTCATGGATTAGGTGGAACGGGCAATAGCTGGACAAAACTGTCACCTTATCTGAATGAAGGAATAGGTCTCTATCTAGTAGATCTTTTGGGGCACGGGCACTCTGATAAGCCCAATATTGATTACACCATTGAGGTTCAGGAAAAAGCTATTCATGAATTTATAATTTCAAATAATATAGAAAATTACACTCTGATGGGGAATTCCTACGGAGGGTGGATATCCTTAAGATTTACTGTTGATGTGGCAGAACCTGTTAAACTCATTCTTGAAGATAGTGCGGGAATAAATGTCACATATGGTGAAGTTCCAGAAGAAACAAGAAATGAATTCATAAACAAGATAGTAAAATCAAATGAATATAACTCAAGGCATGTTATAGAGAGTATAATTAAAAATAATGCTAATCCAAAATGGAAGATGAAGGAAGAGGAACTTGCAAGTATTAAAACCGACACTTTAATTCTGTGGGGAACCGATGATCACACGATTGATTTGAAATATGGAGAGAAACTAAGCACACTTATTCCAAATAACAAATTCGTGAAAATTGATAACGGCGGGCATACTCCCCATATCAGAAAACCAAAGGAAGTAGCATATGCAATTAATTCTTTTATAACTTAGATTTCCGGATTACCGAAAATCTAAATAACTGGTTTTCTATAACTATAATTATGAATGATAAGGAAAATATATCTGTGAAAGGAGTTCAATCAAGCATTTACGAAAGGGTTAAGGAACTTGCAAGGGAAACTGGTAAAACCATTGGCGAAATAACCAATGAATCCTATAAAATATTCATCTCAGCTGCCAGCGAAACAAAAGCGGCAGGTCAGGAATTTCTAAAGGGTGTAAAGGAAAGCCAGGGAACAATTATAGAAAATATCTCCACAATAGAAATAACTGGTGAAGACTTGAGAAACAGTGGTAAAAAGGTCATTGTAAGGAACATTAACAATCTAATCCTCAAGGATATTAAAAAGGAGGAATTTGAAAATTATATATCAGCAATTGTGAATGTCAAGCACCTTGAAGTTCCTAAATCCATTCCGAAATTATTATTGCTTGAAAGATCTAAATTTATAGATGAAATTAAATTTATGTAATTTTTAGCGAAATATTATTTTAATTAGGTGTAATTAAGGAGAGTGTATGATCCAGTAATAATTTACCTATTATTAATAATGGTAGCTTCAATAGTCGCTGGAATTATAGGAGCATTGGGGGGCCTAGGTGGTGGTGTCCTCATTGTCCCATTTCTTTCACTTTACTTTAAGGTTCCTATTTCACTGGCTATTGGTGCTTCAATCGTTTCCGTTATTGCAACTTCCAGTGGCTCAGCAGCAGCATATGTCAGAGATAAAATATCAAATATCAGAATTGGAACCTTTCTAGTTCTTTTTACAACTACAGGTGCAATCTTGGGTGCTTTCCTCGAACACATTATTCCTGAAAGAGCCTTGTTTATTATATTTGGTCTTGTACTAGTAATATCAATAATCCCTCTCGTTAAAAAGATAGGAGAAGAAATGCCGTCTGAAGTAAAAAATGCTCCTATAGCAGAAAAGTTATCCCTGAATTCAGAGTACCACGATGGGGTACTGAAGAAAAATATAAAATACAACGTTACAGGCGTTAAATCAGGTTCTGCCATGATGTTTATGGCAGGAGTTATATCCGGCCTTCTTGGAATTGGGTCTGGCGCTTTTAAAGTTCTTGCAATGGATCTCGCAATGAAATTGCCAATAAAAGTCTCTACAACAACTTCAAATTTTATGATCGGTGTTACGGCCGCTGCAAGTGCGGGAATTTATTTTTTCACGGGAGATGTGAATCCATTCATAGCTGCTCCTGTTGCTATTGGTGTTTTACTAGGGGCCATAACTGGAACTAAAATTCTTGTGAGGATAAGAAGTTCTTCAGTAAGGAAAATCTTTGCAATAATTATACTGATTGTAGGTATAGAAATGCTCCTCCGTGGAATGGGGGTGGCAGTATGAGTGAGAAAATCCAAAAAACTAAACAGGAAGAAGAAGCTATAGCATCGAAAATATTAGTAGCTTACCTAATATGGAGTGTAATAATCTCTGTAACAATAATTATTCTAGGTGTTGCGGAATATCTCATCACAGGAAATACAGGTTATGGTCAACACCCTCTATCCCAGCTCATCACAGCGCATGGCAGCAGCGCCAATGCTTTCCCATATTATCTTGGTAACATAATCCAGGGGATAACTCAGTTTAAATCTTTTGCAATAATTCAACTTGGTGTATTGATTTTACTTCTTACCCCATTTGGAAGGATCTTCCTGCAAATCTTCATATTCGCAAAGGAAAAAGATAGAGCATTCGTGGCAATTGCAACAACTGTTTTCATTATACTGCTGATTTCACTCTACATGGTAAGATTTATTGCATGATTATTCTTGGTTCCTGATCAAGTGCTAATGTGGTTTACCTCTTCCTTAATAGCAGTTATAGCATCATTAGCTACAGTTAAAAACGAAACAGGAGATGAAAAATATGATCCTGCATAAAAATAAACCTCAGAAAATGAAATATTTAGTAAAGTTTTTATTTAATTATGAATATTTTTAATTGAATGTTAATCATATCAATCAAAATGAGATAATGAAAAGATTAATAAGCATAATTGATGTATATAAATATGCCTGCAGGGCAAAGAATCTCTTTCTTAATAATTTTCGTTGCAATGGGTGTAGTGCTTATAGGAGTATATTATCTTTTAGGCATAAGCTTAAAAAATTATTTTATAAATGTGGGGGAGCACTTTAATGCATTTATTAAACAATCCATCTCATTTTTCAAGGGAATGTTCTGATTACCATTCTCCCTTAGTAACTATCTCATCATAGAGTTCTTCAAGTTGATTTTTTCTTAATTTTTCGTGATTTACAAGTTTTTCAAAAGTGTTTCTTATCTCAGTGGACCCGTATTCTATTGAAATCAAGGAAAAAACTTTTCTGAGTTCTTCAGATATTCTTATAGCGTCGGAAATAAGTTTCTCCTCTCCATCGTCTAAAATATCCTTCTGAAGATGGTCAAACATAGAATATTCATTCTCAGTCGTTTCAATTTTCAGCTCATTCCCTTTTAGTAACATATAAATTTCTTCTTTATCATTTCTGGCTTCATCTGCAAATTGTTCAATCAACTCCCTCAAACTTGGTTTCATGCAACTGTCCCTCATTTTGAGGAAAGAAGTTTCAAGATCTCCATACATTTTGGCTGTTTTCATTAGAAGTTGCTTATTTACCTCGTAAGTGCTTTTTCCAGATATATTATCAATAGTTTTCCTTTTTGTATTCATTGATGATGAAGATGAATAAATTACTATAAAAATTTTAAGTAATGCTAAAACTAAATACTTTTCAAAATATTTTCAACCATATCAATTGGGACTTCAAGTTCCTGTGATAATTTTGAAGCAGAAATATTACTATTATGTTTTTTAAGCTCAGCAATTATCTCTTTTAGGTACTCCTCACAAACTTGTGCTTCATTCCATCTCTTCTCAAATATTTCTTCAAACATTTCTGCGAGACCGTCAGAAGGTATCAGATAACCTTCTCTTGTTGGTTTATCTTCTCCTTTTTCACTAGGAAATCCCAGAACTACATGCTTTCTATCTATGACCATATACCTAATATCTATAACCAAAAGACCAGGGTGGAATCTAACTTCAGCACCAGAAGATGCATATATGCATGCTACTTTCAGTCTATCTGATGATTTAGGGACCAAATATCTTATATTGACCCCCTTATCTTTTGCTCTGGACAGTTCCTGAGAGATTCTATTTACCTGTTCCATAACCTCATTACTTGGTTTTGATCCTGTTATTGACCCCATTATTTCTGATGAAGCTCCCTGAATCCCAAATATCACAGAATTAAAATATTCCTGCCTGGAAACTATTCTGGCAGTATGGAGCATCTTCTCCACCAGAGTCTCTCTCGCCTTCTCTTCCCTCCTGTGCAGTACTATAACTATAAATGTGGAGATTAGAAGTATAAGTTCGACAACAAGAAGAAGCATATCAATAGTAGAAGAGGTCAGAGTGAATGCCATCCTTCAATTCACAATTTATTATTTTTTCCTTTAATATGTATTTTTCTAAAAATTATCCTTCATTAATATTTTTAATCAAAAATCGTTATAGTGTTGTGAATATGAAGGGGCGGCTATCTTTCCTGTCTTACGCAGTAATACTTCTCCTATCAACAATATCCTTCAGGTCTGTGAACAACCTTATTGGAACAACCGTTCCATTACAGTCCAAGTATTTGTTATCATTCACCAATGAAAATGTTGGTCTGTTAACTTCTCTTATATTTCTCATTAATTTCTTGACCATATTTTTTATAAATACAAGATTAAGAGGGAGGGTCAGGAAAATAGCTTTTGTCATGTCATATTGGATTTTGGCATTCCTGTTGCCAATGTTATTCTATGCAGACAAATTTACAATATTTATTTATGCTGCTGCCTCGGGGTTCATATTTGGAATAATTAATCCCAACATAATAAACGCAGCATCTATGGAGAATGATAGCTATAGACTTGAGAGACTTCTATCTTTATATTCAACAGGTTTGAGCATAAGTTTAATTATAGGGCCACTTATTGAAACATACTACCTGAAATTCTACAGTTATAATACAATGTACCTTATATTTATACCTCTTGGACTGATGGGAGCTATTTCATCGATATTTCTAAATATAGATATTCCAGAAGAAAAGAGGGGAAATGATAGAATCCAGAATAAGAAAGGGTTAGTGGCGTCTATTATTACAAATACAACATACAATATTCCATTTGCCGCTATGGTCAGTTTTCTTCCAATATTTGTAATTGATAGGTTCCATGTCAGTTCCCAACTCGCTTATTTTACATTTATACCTTTTTACACCGTTTCATTTTTGACAAGATTATCAATGACAATAAGACCATTTAAGAATCTTTTGTTTCCTTTACTAACATCTTTTCTTCTAACTGCTATTGGAGTTGCAGGACTATTTATTTCCTCAAACTACCTGATTATGATTTTATTTATAATAATTCTTGGGATACCACACGGTGCCATTTTCCCTATGTCAACCATACTTATAAGTAGGACAACAACGAAAGGGGAAAGAAATAAGGCTAACTCATATTTCCTTGCGATAAATAATGGATTCTTTGTAATTGTTCCAATTGCTATAGGTGTTGAGTCTCTTTACATAGGTTTGAATTATTCTTTTCTTTCATTGTTGGTACCCATAACAATACTTCCAATAATATTCATTAAAATTTATGGAAAAGAACAATTCCTGACTTACAAGTATATGAGCAGGGAATCTTAAGTGTTTTAGCGAGGAGATAAATTGGGAAAGGCATATTGATTAACTTAATATTTGTAACTTTTTATCAGAACCATAAAGGTAAGCGTTTGTATTCCGATGAATATCAGAAAAACACTCTTTTAAAGTACTTAAGTTTCTGCAGATCTGTGTGGAAAAATTTGCTTCAGTGATGAATAATTATTATGCTGAACACAGGAATGATGAAAAGATTTGTCTCTCATCTTTGACAAAATGAATGTGCTTATAGACAAGCTAGAACAGAGATTTTAAGAACTTAGATAGATTGGGAAATTTAAACCATCATCTAAAAAGTGTTCTAATTGCTCTAATATAAATAAAAAATTAGGCTTTCAGAAATAATATACCAATGCAATGTCATTGAACTTACAGTTAATTGGTTATGAATGAGGAAATAAATATTCATAATATCGTAATGATAAAGGTAGGATGGCATTTCAGAATTTATGCTTATGGAAAATGCTACATCATTGGAACTATCAGTAGTAGTTATATAAGTTGCTATTTTGTGAATCAAGAATATTAGGCCCTTCAGAGTATAGAGGAGTTCAGTAATCTTATCTTGGAAATTATTTCAAGAACTCCATTGAAATCTTTCACATTGTAATCGCCTTGTGAAGGAGAATCATCTCTCACCTTTATGCTCCTAATCCCTAAATTCTTGGCCAATCCGATATCCTTATCATCATTTCCTATTACAAAAGATTCTTTTAAGTCAATGTCAAAATCACGCATTGCTTTTTCAACTAGCCCGGTTTTAGGTTTTCTGCAGTTGCAATTGTCTTCTGGAAGGTGAGGACAGTAATAAATTGCATCTATCCTTCCGCCCCTTTCATTTATTTCTCTTTCAATCTTTTCATGCATTCTTTTCAAATCTTCTTCGGTAAAAAAACCTCTTGATATTCCTGACTGATTTGTAATAATTATTATTAAAAAATATTTTGATAATTCCTTCAAAGGTTCAAAAACATCCTCGAAAATATTGATCTGTTCTGGACCATTACAGTAAGGGCAGTCCTTGTTTATAGTTCCATCTCTGTCAATAAAAAGAGCAGGTCTCATTATTCAATCTCCATAAATCTGAAGTTCAACAAGTTTTGATAAAAGGTGGCCTATAGTAATTGTTACTTCCTGAATTATTGAAGTTTTTTCGCTATTCACTCTGAATAAAAAATCCTCCTCGATGAGTTGAGTCATTTTTCCTCCGTTCCTGCCTGTTATACCTACAATAATACACTCCTTTTCCTTGGCCTTTTTTATTCCCTCTATAACATTTCTTGAATTACCACTTGTGCTCAATGCAAATACCACATCACCTTTTTTAGCAAATGCTTCTATCTGTCTTTCAAAAATCTTTTCAAAACCATAATCATTTCCTATTGCCGTTACTGTTGAAGAGTTAGAGTGAAGCGCAAGAGCGGGCAAAGCTTCCCTTTCCTTTTCAAATCTCCCGACAAACTCAGCTGCTATATGTTGAGAATCTGCAGCACTTCCACCATTACCCATGAATAACAATTTATTACCGTTCCTGAAAGAATTTGCAACTAAATCTGCAATCTTTATAACTTTGGACTTATCAATTTCTTTTCTAGCTTTTATTCCCTCTTCAATATAATTATCTATAATCTCACTAGAATCCATATGACATGATAAAATATTCTCGTTCAAATATCTTTCATTTTTAAGGAAATAGCAAAGAATAGATTTACTCTTATGTAATAGGGTTCGGTGAAAACCAGAATACTTTTATATACAGGTAAGGGGGGTGTAGGGAAAACAAGCATAGCTGCCTCTACTGCATCAATAATATCAAGTCAGGGTAAAAAAACTCTAGTAATATCAACAGATCCAGCCCACAGTTTAGGGGACGCATTTGGTGAGGAGATAGGTTCAAGGCCAAAGAAAATGGCAGAGAATCTTTACGCTCAGGAAATAAGTGTGAACGAAGCCATTAATACTCACTGGGGAGAACTTAAGGGTTATCTCACCGGTTTATTCCAATCGCAGGGTCTTGACCCAGTATCCGCTGAAGAAATCGCAACATTGCCAGGATTTGATGAAGCTGCCCAGTTACTCTACCTTTTGGACTATTATAAGAAGGGGGAATATAACAATATAATTATAGATAGTGCCCCAACCGGAGAATCATTGAAATTATTGTCATTTCCAGAAGCTATGACTTGGTATATGGATAAAATATTTCCAGTAGGCAGGCTGGCTGCAAAATTGGTAAGACCCGTAATGAATACAATAGGGCCTATGCCAATGCCAGATGACGATGTTTTTAAGAGCGTGGAAAGACTATATTCTTCCTTGAAAGAAATAAGGGATATATTGACAAATCAGGATATATCAACAATCAGGCTGGTAATGAATCCAGATAGAATGTCTTTCAGCGAGACTAAGAGGGCTTACACTTATTTGCTGTTATATGGATATCCAGTTGACTCCATATTTATAAACAAGATATATGAAGAGAATACTGGCGCATTTTTTAAAGCGTGGCGTAATTCACAGGAGGAAATAATAAAAGGTGTCAGTGAATCTTTTTCAGAAATCAAAATATTCAAAATTCCGTTGCTAAAATCTGAACCAATTGGCTATAACAATCTAATTCTAATGGGAAAGAGCATATATGGAGATATCCCGCCTGATACAATATTCAAAAAGGAGACAAGTATTGAATTTTATAAAGTGGATGACAGATATTTCATAAAATTCAAATTACCATTTGCCGATAAGAAGGACCTTAAAATTTACAATAAGGGGGGAGAACTGATTATTGAACTGGGCAACTGGAAAAGGGTCCTCTATCTCCCTACAATATACGCTGATAAAAATCCAATTGGCGCAGAATTTATTAACGGCTTCCTTAATATAGAGATGAGATAAATGGAAGAGAAAGAAAACAACAAGATAGTTATAGAATTAAAAATAACGCTACCCGATATGAGCAAATCAATGATTCAATCAATGGATCATATCCTGAACGCTCTTGAAGAAATATTAAAGGCAGGAAGAAACTTAGCTTCTTCATCTGTTCCAGAAGTAAAACAGAAGATAAAGAAAATAGAGGTAAAGTAATCCAGAAGGATTTTGAAGCTGTATGGAAATAATTGGGCATAGGGGCTATCCACATTCATATCCAGAGAATACTTTACTATCATTTAAAAAGGCCATAGAATGTGGAGCAGATGGAGTGGAGATGGATGTTCATCTTGCAAAGGATGGAAGGCCAGTTATTTTCCATGATTTTAATTTAAAGAGATTGACAAATATAGATGATCTCATTTACAATATACCATCTGATTCCTTAAGAAAGATCAAAGTAAACGGGACAGAAGAAACAATTCCATTATTTGATGATGTTATTCACACGATGAATAAATCAAAAATATTCCTTGAACTAAAAACTATTGATGAAAGAGGAAATTTCTATTATCCTTCTATAGAGAAAATAATAGCAGACAAAATTAAGGAATACGATCTATACAACAATCTCACAGTAATTTCTTTCGATCCTTTTGTTCTGGAAAGGTTAAGAAAGTATGATGATAAAATAAAAATAGGACTTGATTTTGATAAAGAAAGTGAAAAAATTTTCAATAGAGAGCGGCTTCCAGAATATGCGGAAAGAATATCACTGGATTATTTCCTGCCACAATGGCAGCTTTTGACGGATGATGAATTTATTTCCAATGAGATACCTAAGGGTTCGGAAATATACTGCTGGACTTTGAATGATGTATCAAAAATTGAAAAGCTGAAAATAAGGGTAAAAGGAATAATAACCGACAGATGTTGTGAAATCAAAAAAGAAGGAATTTAAGAATTTAATTATATGTGTATATAATTCAGATAACATGGAATTTTCCTACCAGACCAGAAAAAAGGATCTACAGACACTAAATGGAAGGTACTTTGATGTCATAATCGTTGGTGGAGGAATAGCCGGAGCCGGAGTAGCTAGTGTTCTCAGCGCTAATGGACTTAGTGTATTGCTTATGGATAAGGGTGATTTTGGCTCAGGAACAAGTAGTAACTCCTCAAAACTTATACATGGGGGAATCAGATATCTAGGGCAGGGTCATGTATTACTGACACGGGAATTATTAAGAGAAAGAAATTATCTGATGAAAAATACAGATATAGTTAAGGGTACAGATTTTGATATTCTTATAGATGAAAAATCATGGAAAAGATCAACAATCTATCTTGGACTATTTTTATACAATATGATGGGTCACGATTACCATCTCCCAAAGTTCAAGAGAGGTAAATATAATTATAAAGGATTTAAAGGATATTTCACGTATATGGATGCGGTTACTGATGATGCTCTCCTAGTCTTATATAACGTGATAACGGCAAAGATGTTGGGGGCGGTCGCTATCAATTACTTAGAAGCAAAGAGCTTCACAGAAGAAAACGGTATGGTTAAAATAGATATGGTGGACACTTTGGAGGGCGGAAATTTTTCAGCCAGGGCTAAAGTTATTGTTAACGCCACTGGCCCATGGATAGGTGAACTATTTTCAAATTACATCGGCAAAAAAATGGAAAATTTTAAACTGAGTAAAGGCGTTCATCTGATACTAAAAGCAGATAAGTTCCCTTATAAAAATGCAATCGCATTTAAATCCGACATAGATGGAAGGCAAATGTTCATTATTCCAAGGGGAGATACTGTGATAGCAGGCACAACAGATGATTTCGTCACAACTCCGGAAGAATGGAGTGTAAAGGAGAGTGAAAAACAATATATTCTCGAATCTGTAAGGAGAGTTTTTAATAATATTTCCGAGGAAGATGTCGTAGGGAGTTATTCAGGTATAAGGCCACTTTATGGAAAAGGAGACGATCCAGGAAGAGTAACAAGGGATTTTCATATAGAGGTATCAGGAAAGATGGTATCAGTTATGGGGGTTAAAATTACAAATTACAGAAATGCATCGAGAAAGGTAGCGAAGCAGGTTGGGGGGCTGTTAGGTAAAAGAATATCAACTAATGAATTACCGCAGATACTTTACAAGAGAGAAAATGGAAATGATATAGAAACTGCGGTAAGGAACGAATGTGCTCTCACGGTTGAAGATGTTATAAGAAGGAGAGTCGGCTATTTTTATTTCAAGGTGGATCAGGGAAACAGTAAAATAAAGGAGATAGAAGAAGCAATTGGAAAAATTAAAAGTATTAATAATCATTAGGAATGTTAATTAATATTTAAATTTATTATATAGAAAATTAGTTAAAATTTTTTATCCTGTCTAATAATCAGAAATATTTACATTATCTAAAAATCTGTTTAATTGATCCAAATGATATCTATTGACAATATCATTGGTTTACTCGATTTACAAACAAGTGGATTTTGGTCATCGGCCAATATGGCAGAATATATGACGATAGTTGGTATCTACGTACACGCATTTTTCCTTATTTTTGCAGTTGGTTTTCCGGTTGTAGTATTATCTCTTGAATCTATTGGAATAATAAGGAAAGATGACGATTATATAAAATTGGCCAAGAATGCTTCAAAATTATGGGGAATAACATTTGCTGTGGGTGCAGTAACCGGGACTCTTGTTGAATTCGGGCTCGTTGTTTTATGGTCTGGATCAATTTCCTTGATTGCAAGTATGGCCGCAGCACCCCTGATTATAGAGTTATACGCATTCCTTATCGAAATAGTCTTAATAGGAACATATCTGACAACTTTCAACCGTTTTAAGAGATGGAAGGGTTTACACGTACTAATTGGGATAGGCATACTATTCGGATCAAATCTCTCAGCATACATGATACTTGCGGTAAATGCCTGGATGCAGGTTCCGTGGGGGACAGGCACATTCATAGCACAAAATATTCTTCCATGGGTTCCAGCTCTTGGACCTCAGGTTGTTAATCCTGCAAAGCTGAAAATACTTGCAACAGTGCTACCCCAAACTGGCTCAATCCTCCTCTCATCTCCTACGGCATTCCAGCTTTTATCAGGATTCACGAGCAATCCTTGGATAGCAATATTTAATCCAGAACAATATGCTACATATCTACATAATTTCCTTGCGGCCTTAATAATAACCTCATTTCTGGCGGCTTCTTATTCCTCATTCAAAATATTGAAACATTATGGTGACTCAAAATATAACTGGAAGGCTCTGAAGGTATCGTTCGCAATAGCATCTATTGGCTCAATTCTGCAGCCGATTGCTGGGGATTTTCAGGGAAGATTACTGTACGCGTATCAAAGAAATATATTCTATGCAACAGAGGGTATCCCACCAAATGGAGGATATGATCCATTGATAAGTATACTCCTTTATGGAAATCCTAACCATTTCTTCAGAGGTTTCAATTATCTTGCTTCACTTCCGGGTTCTAACAATACGATGGCCCAACTCACGCTGCAGGCCAGTGAAACCTATATGCCATATATCCATTTCTTCTATTATTTCATGGTCATTGCAGGAGTTATTCTTTTCATCATATCCATAGCATACTTAGGTCTTTACTCAAAAGCTATTGATGGGCTGGTACATCTTATCCTGAGGATGAAAACAGAGACTTTCGTATTATATGCATCATTTCTAGGAGCAGTACTATCAATACTAGCTGGAGGCTTCGGTTGGGCAACAAGAGAAATGGGCAGACACCCATGGACGATTTATGGCCTGGTTACCTATAATGATGTTGTAACCGCACATCCTGTTACAATAGCATTCACAATAGGAATAATCGTACTGGAACTTTCAATATTTGCCGCTGGATTGTGGGGAATATATATGATATACTTCAAAAATTTAAAAAACAGTATCATAAACGGGGGTGATTGATATAAACAATCTGTATTGGGGATTAGGTGGTATTGCATTCACATTTTTTGTTCACTATTTCTTTGTAACAGTAGTACTGGGTTTATCAGTAATAATACCTATATTTGAAATGAAGGGGAGGGTCAGCAAGGACGATGATTACATAAAATTTGCAAGAAGACTTACATCATATCTTATACGTGTGGATCTTTTTGCAGGAGTTATGGCCACTTGGCTAACCGTTTTCTTGGCAGGGTATTGGCCTTCTTTACTTTATATTGCAACGAATGTACTGTTTTATCCAATAGTCCTTGCTATAGCAGGAATAATGATCGCTATAGTTAGCATGGGGCTTTACTGGTATACATGGGACAAGATGGGTGCTAAAACACATATTACAGTTGGTCTTTTTATGATGATAGGTGCGTTACTTGTTCCTTTTGGAATGAGTAGCATATTTGCAACTATTGATTTTCCTTATGGGATTACTACGGAAAGTGTTTCCGGTTTGACCCTTTTTGTTCCAAACGGCCAGAATCCATTTGGTAATCCAATATACATCCCCCTAGCGTTATATACATGGTTTATCTCCATCGCGCTAACATCATTTATAGTCCTTTCCTATTCGTGGATGAAAGGCAGAAATAAAGGCCAACGTGAGTTCAACAAGGCTTTTTCAGTATCTCGTCTCATGACCATAATTTTCTCGATCCTCTCAGTAATTGCATTTTTCATTACCCTTTCAGAATTAAAAACAAATTCCCAATATCTGTATTCTCAAATGTCCTTGCACCTTTATCTTCAAGTGTCTGAAATATTGATATTTCTGATGCTGATATTCAGCTTTTTAACATTCATTAAGTCGATGGGATATTGGATTGCATTTATAGGATCAGCAGTTTCATACTTCTTTATGATGTTTTTTGAGATTTCAGTAAATATTGCCAGATATCCTTATATCATAGTGGCAGGTAATGAAGGCATTCCAGCAAGTGATATGATAAATCCTCTTTTCCAGATACCTGATCTTCTTCCCTATTTTGCCCTTATAACGTTCTTTCTGATGTTCATAACATTCTTGGCTACACTTTATCTCGCATTTATAAGATTTCCAGTGAAGGAAAACAATGAGAAAGATTATTAATTTTTTTTATTTATCTTGAACTTAAGAATATTCCTATTGAGATTAGTAGGAAACCTGCCAGTGTATTGAGTGTTATTATTTCATTATTTATTATAATGCTTAGAAATATAGAGAATGCTGGAACAGAGAAAAGGTATGGAGAAATATGCGAAACATTATATCTTTTGAGTAGTGAAAGATATATGAAGTAAGCGACGGCAGTACCAAGAGAGCCCATATAAAGTGTTATTAAGATGAAATTTAAATTCAAAGTTTTAAAACCTCCTTCAAAAGCGGCGAATATTAATATAACAGGAATGGCATATATGAATTGTATAGAATTGACTGCTCCCTGATTGATTGTTCCAAGATATTTCTTGTAGTAAACTGTACCAAACGCCCACATGAATGCCCCAGAAAGGAGTAAAAATAATCCTATGCTAAATTCTACCTGAATCTGATAAATAAAAATTACTACTAAGCCAATAAATCCAATAAATGTCCCAATTATCTTTAGAATGGTGAGTTTTTCGTTTAGAAATAATGAGGAAAAAAGGACAGAAATTATTGGGTATGTATATATCAATATTGATGAAATTGAAGCTGGTTCGGTTTCTTCCCCAAGAAACCACAGGGTCATAAATAAAGATATGTTAAGAAGACTCATTATTAACAATTTGATAAATCCTATGCCTTTAAGAGCCTTTAAAGAAGAATATGAGAATATTACCGAAAATATAGCAGCAAATATTATTCTGAACAATAAAACAACTAGAGGGGGCTCGTAAATAAGGGCTATTTTTAGAAAAGAATAATTAAGGGCCCAAAATAATGACATTAAGATGAACAGCCCAGAATCTCTGACTATTTGCTCCCCTTTTTCCACTTTACAAAAATGCGATAGATTATTTAATAGATATTATAGACTAAATAAAGATAAGATTGTAAAGATAAAATTGTTTTAAATGCAATTGAATACTTAGGTTAATTATATAAACTTAGTTTCAATATGGTAATATGCAGAGGAAACATTATGATATTGAAGCTAGGAAGGAATCCCCGTGTCCGGTTGAAAGAACTCTGTATATTTTAAGAGATGCTTGGACATTTATGATTCTGAGGGACCTCTGCCAGCAACCAAAGGGATTTAATCAGCTTAAGAAATCTGTTGAAGGTATATCATCAAGGATGCTTTCAGAAAAATTGAAGTTTCTGGAGCAGGAAGGTATTTTGCAAAGAGTTGTTGCGAATACAAGGCCAATAAGAGTTACTTATATTTTAACTGAAAAGGGAAAATCACTTGGGAATATAGTAGATCAGATGAAGGAATGGGGCAGCAAGTGGGTAAGCAATTAATTTAATATAAATGTGATAATAATGACAAATGATAGTTTGTATTTGGAAGGAGAGGAAAAGTTTGGATCCATTTCATCCTGTATATATGGGAAAATACTAACCCCCATACTTAAAAGATATTACAATATAATAATAAATGAAATATCCGAAAGAAAGGTAGAAAAATTATTGGATGTAGGATGTGGACCAGGAAAAGTGGTTACATCGCTTGCTAAGGTTATGAATAATACATATTTTTACTGTATAGATCCATCACCATCAATGATTAAAATTGCCAAGAAAAATGCACTCAGATATGGTATAGAAAATAGAATCAATATTGCTGTAGGAAGCAGCAGAGAAATTCCATTCAATGAAAAATTTGATGCAATAATATCCTCATTTTCATATCACCACTGGAAGGATAGGGATAGGTCTCTACAAAACCTCGTCAAATATCTCAATAATGAAGGATTTATTTATATTTATGAATATGACAATGATCTGGGGAAGCTTAAGAATTCTCACGGAGTAAGTGAAGAGGAATGGAATAATTTAAAGATAAACGGAGTTAAAAAGGAAATAGATCATAAGAATGGTCTAATTATTCTAAGGCTCTTAAAACAATAATTAATAAACATTCAAATATAAGAATTTCATCAAAGGTTCATAATTTAATACAGATAAATAAAATAGGTGACAGAAATGGCAAATGACAGTAGGCCCCCAATGAAAGACGAACTCAAGAGGAAGATGGATTTCAAGGATATTTTCTTCCTCTCTTTGGGAGGTCAGGCTCCATTTCTATCTATGCTTACCTACACCACTGCAGTAGTTATTCTTACGGGAAGTTTTTCTCCTATAATTGTTCTAATTGGTACTCTGGTGGTACTATTGAACGGTTTGGTCATTTTTTTTCTATCCAATAAATTTACTTCTACTGGGGGGTACTTTAATTATGCTTTTTATGGGTTATCAAAAAGGCTAGGACTGGAGACAGGAATTATTTATACATATTATTCTGTGCTTTATGGAGCCGCATATATTGCCGGTTCTACTTTTATTATTAATTATCTGCTTCATTTTCCAATTTTTATCGCTTTTTTAGTATCTATAGGTCCTGCATCTATTTTCCTTATAATGGGCATTAAACCATCCGCTCATTATGCAATATTTGCTTCATCACTGGAATTAGCAGCCCTTGTGCTGGTATTTGTGATCTCTATTTTTTATGCTCATCTCCATTTCTACAATCCAGTTGCTGTGAAACCCACATTGCCTTTAATTGTGCTCGGAATACTCTATGCGATAGGAATACCAACAGGGTATGGTTCTATAACTCCTGTATCAGGGGAAGTTAAGAAGGCTGAAGTAAATGTAGGAAGGGCAGCAATATTGGTTATCTTAGTGGGGGGAGGTCTTATGGCATTGGTACTATACGGTCTCGTTAACTATTTTATTTATGCCGGTGAACTAAATACTGCCATCTTAGGCAAAACCCCTCTGCTTTTTATATTGAAAGATATGCTGGGTCCTTTTGGATTACCAGTTTTAGTTATAGCTGCAATCAGTGATGGAATTCTCGCAACCCTTGCATTCATGATCGCGACATCAAGAAATCTTTATGCAATGAGTCTTAATCGGCTGCTCCCAAAGAATCTAACATTCCTAAGATATGACAACCCACTCGTTGCCGGTATAGTAACAATTACTCTATATTTACTAATAATAATGCCCCTCCTGAAAATAGAAGGTCCTTTCAACTCATTCCTTACCCTTGGGGCCTTAGCGGGCATGGGCAATCTTTTCATTCACATTTCAGCAAATTTTTCACTTATTAAAATTAATCTGGATGCAATGATAAGGAGGGGAAGAGAAATTATGGTGGGGGGACTTGCCCAGATACTCTCTTTCAGCGTATTGATTTATTCAATCTTGGTGACAAAGCCTTCTGTGGCATATGTATTTCTTGGATTCATTATTCTGGCGTTCCTATACACTGAAGTACTCGGTATGACTAAATCAGGCAGGTCAATTTTCAGTTAACTTAATATTTTTAATATTAACCTAATTCTAATTAAATTTTTATAAAATCCTGCGATAACCTGAAGGAAGATGAAACTAGTAACGAGCAAAAATCCCGATTTATTCATCTTTCTTGCACTGTTATTTCAGTTCATAGTATTTATATTAAGAGTATCTGCTTCATTAATATGGAACAATTATGCTCTGTTAATAGAGTCATTCCATATAGCAATAGATATATCCATCACGGTGCTAGTTCTGATCTCTCTCAAAATCTCAAGAAGTAACCTCAGAAACAGATATTCATACGGCCTTTATAAAATGGAAGATCTAATTTCCCTTTTTATCGCCATAATAGTTGCTTATTCTGCGTTCGATATAATAAGAACATCCTTTATACACCCGCCGACTGGAGACCTCCAGTCTAGTATAATACAGATCATATCCCTCATTCCTTTATTCCTGGCCGGAAGAATGAAAATCCTAAGTGGTAATTTGCTAAATTCCCCGTCGCTTAAATCTGACGGCCTTCATACTTATACTGATGTGTATGAGGGTCTTGGCGTAGCAGTTGGATTATTTCTGAACTATATTACTAATAACGTAATATTCTATTATGCAGCGATAACAATAGCAGCTCTTACTCTCTTTTACACATCATATGAAATCGGGAAGGACAGTATAATAAGTCTTCTAGATCTTCCAAAGGATAAGAGTGTTCTTAAGAAAATCAATGAGCTTGTGAGAGAAAATAAAAACATAAGGGGCATTAAATCAACAAAGGTGAGATGGGCGGGACCAGTTATATTTGCCGAGGTAGTCCTCGTTGTAAACCCCAAACTGACAATAGAAGAGGCGCATTTAATAGCCGATGAAGTGGAGGATAATGTATATAAAAAAATGCCTGAAATAAAGGATATAGTTATACATCTTGAGCCTTCGATTGAGGGAATGAGGAAAGTTGCAATTCCTTTGATGGATGAAAAAATAAATGAAAAATTCTCAAGGGCAAGTAATTATATGCTATATCAAATAGACATTAACGGTCAGATCAAGAAGGAGAAATTAAGTGTTTCATCAGCAATAAGCGAGAAGAGAAATGCCCAACGAATACAAAGGATTCTGGTAGATAATCTTGTGACAGATGTAATAGTCCTAAAAATAGGAGAAATAGCAAATGCCCTGTTAAGAGAAAAAGGGATAAGAATATGGAAGGCTCAGAATTATAGCCCAGATGAGAATATAGAATTATTCCTGAAAGGAGAACTAAAAGAAGTCCCCCCTGACTAACCTACAAATATCTTCAGTTCCCTGGTTAATGGAATAATTAAAAGAGCAATTATTAAGAGAAGTAAAATAAAAACAAATTTGAAACCAATATTATCAATTAAAAAACCACCGGCAACTGGTACTATTATCCCAATCAACATCATTGAAGAAAAATAGTAACTGTTAGCCACATTCCTATGTTCTGGCTTGAATGATCGACCTAGAGTAATAACTGAAAGGGGGTATGCAAGTCCATGAGGGACGCCCATTATAACCAGTGAAATTGCAAAAATTATAATGTTATGGCTTAGAATTATTAATACTATTCCAACTATAGTCAAGGAAATTGAAACAATCATACCGACTGCAATTTTCTGAGGTGGTTTGATGAACAAGAAAAGTCTAGAACTGAAAGAGGAGAAAAAGAATAGCGAGAATATTAGTGAAACTTCAGCCAGACCAATCCCAAAATATTCCCTTTCATATATACCGAGAAATGAGATAATTATACTGAACGGTATATTGTAGATAAGGATATTAAGGAGTGCAACCCTGAAACCATTATTTTTTAATACAGTGATCTTCTCTTTAATTCTGTTTTCTTCAGGAAACTTGAGAAATAGGGAGAATAAAAGAGCAGTTAATCCAAAAACTGTAAATGAAAGAAATACTGATCTCAGCGAAAGAAACTTCAGAAGGTATGATTCTATTGCAGGTCCGGCAACCAGGCTCATGCTAAGTGTTATTGTGTAGAGGGAAAGTACTCTTTCTCTAACCTTCTGGTCATCAAAAAGTCCAGCTGATGTTATAATGTTTGGCATAATGAGCCCAAGTGTAGCTCCAGAGACAGCCGAAAATAACCATATTGTTAATACATTCGATTCCCAGAATCCTATAAAGGTAAGGGCGTAAGCTGCTGCTGAAAATATGAAAGCAAATCTCCTTTCTCGGGAATTTAGTTTTGCATTTATTAAAACTGTGGTAAGAAATGAAGAAAGTGATAGAAGTGCCACCAGAAGGCCTATCTGAAACTGAGAAAAATTAAGTACATACTTTCCTAATAGAGGGAGTGTAGTACCCACCATATTGTTGCTAGATCTGATGAAAAAGGTAGTGCCTATGATTACGATTACGGAGAAAAGTAAACTCAGATTATTCTTATTTTTCATCATTCAATATCAGAATGTAATTACCTGAAATTCTTTTTCTATATAAGAAGCCAAACGCTCTCCAAATGGAGCAAGTTCAATTCCCATATCTGTTAGCTTTTTTTCCACGCCATAAAATTTCGCAATAGCAATACAAGCCGAATCTACAGTATTTAAGGAAACTAACTCTTTCAAAGTATTTTCAGTGGATTCATCGGAGTTCCCAATGAATTTTTCACTAGGGCCATAGAAAAGGACTTTCACGTTATTATAGCGTCCAGATTTTGCCTGTCTTAGAGCACCCGTTAATGCAAATCTTGCCATCTCTGGATTTTCATTTCCAGTGGTTATTATTAGTAACAAATCTTTCATAAATCCTTATATGATATATCTATTTAAATTAAACTATTAAGCTATACATTGAAACATCTACTTCAGGGAAATATAACCTCAGAGTTTTGAACATATCAGGTAAAACCTTTTTAAATAAACCAGAGAATACTATCATAAGCATACATTTATCAGAATCACAAGATCCATTCAATGATTCTGGTGGAGGCGACATATTCAATATATCATCAAGAGTTTCTGAAAATTTCATTCCATCTAAAATAAAATTAGGAATTATTATATCCAACTTTGAGGAATTAATTGAGTTATTAATATACAAGATGCAACTGTATTCGTCCAATTTTTTATTATAGCCTTTGGAAAGGAACGCCAACTGTGGGCCAGAATAAGGTATGGTTATTTTAACTGCAAATTTTTCCTCTAACATATGATAAGATTTCTTAATATCTTCAAATTCGATAGAATCATTTATTTCATCGATTCTAAAAGAGTCATTTCCATATTTTTTGTTATAGTAAGTATTCATTTCCAACAATCTCCTGGTCACGCTTTCCCTCTCCTTATCAGAAAAAAATAGAATGTGATAGTATCTTTCATTTATAAGAGGAATTCTGTTGAGGAAAATTACTTCCTTAAGATATTCCAGAGGCTTACCCCCTATATCTTTAAATTCTTGTGTTTTGATAAATTTAGTATTCCACTGTTTATAAAAATTATATGGTTCATTTTCCCTTCCCGAAAAGAAATTGGCATCTAAAAAATTATATTTTATAGAGTTTTGATCATAATAGACTACCATATCATTTAAAGATCTAATGGATAAGCCAGTACTAATTTTTTCAGCAGAAAATGAATATAATGCAACCTTTGGCAAGATGTTTGCAAACATAGATATGTGAATCTCAGAATCTGTCATTCAATTAGGATATAAAAAAGGTTAATAAAAAGATTAAAAAATTTTTTTGTACATCTATTTGGCAAGAGTTTCTAGAGATTTATTTTTCGTCTCCTCTCCAAGTACAATGGTTATTATAAATCCAGCCAGCCCTACTGCAAGCAGAATGAACTCCATAGGCGCAATTCCGTATATTTTGAGCATGATAGGAAACAGAACTGCAGAAATTATAGCTCCAACTCTGCTGATTGCAGTTCCTGCACCCATAGCAGTAGTTCTCATTCTAGTGGGGAACAGCTCACTTACAAATATACCTGTTGTTTGGCCCGTTCCCCCTGCGTTAGCGAAGTAAAATATTGCGAACATTGGGAATAGCAAAAGCAATGGAGGTGAATGCTTCAAAAGAAGATAATATGTTCCGAGTATGCCCAATGCAAGTCCCTGTATTAGGAAACTATATGCCTGCCAACTTTTTCTTCCAAATCTATCGGCAGTGAAAACAAATGCTAACGTACCTATTACCCCTATTATGTATAGAATGAGTGTCAGTTCAAGTGAACCAGAGTGCCCAGAATAACCTATCTCAAGTAGCAAAACAGCAGTATATATACCTATGCCATAGAAGATGAGATCATTAAGAAACCATGCAGTGAAAGTAAAGATTGCTCTCTTAACATAGTTTGCGTTCTCACTTGTTTCGTTACTGATATCATTAACTAACTCATCATCTTTAATTCCCAGTTTATTTTTTATATCGTCAATTTCTTCTTTTTTGTTATGTTCAACTGCGAATCTTGGTGTCTCCTCCACTTTCCTTCTAAGTATTAGAACCACAATTGCCGGAATAGCTCCTGCTGCAAGCATGTACCTCCAAGCTATATTTCCATAGGGAAGAAGGATTAGTCCTACTGCAACTGCTACTGTTCCGCCAATCCACCAAGACATTAAACCTGTTCCTAAGAATTTTCCTCTTTTCTTAACAGGGGAATATTCTCCTATTATAGATAATGTCAACGCATAGTCAGCCCCAATTGCTAAACCGAGCAAAGCCCTGAATATTATTAATTCGTAGGCATTGGTGGAAACCGCGGAAAGAATAGCAAAAATTGCAAATAATAACATATCCCATTGATATATTACCTTTCTTCCCTTGAAATCTGCTACTACTCCAAACACTGCTCCACCAATAAGCTGTCCAACTATTGTAGCTACCCCTACAAGAGCTGAGAGAAAGACACTGAGGTGGAACAGTACTCCAATAAATATCAGAGCAGGTCCTATTACCAAGAGATCATAACCATCCAGAAAATAACCCATATCTGATAGCAGGGTTATAAAATAATGGTATCTCTTTGGATCAATTCTATCTAGTTTTTTCAAGAAATCAGAATTACCCATATTAGATTATTATTAAAGGGTAATTTAAATCCTTGCCATTATAAGCTACTGAAAGAATGGGTTCTACGTATTCTATTTGGTTATTTTTTTTATATTTTATACGTGGAAAAATCTTGAAAGCTAAATATTTATATTAGAATGGTTCTAGGGTGGAAAACACTCATAGTATTTAAAAGAATTAGGCAAAAAGGACAGTATATAAATGTAATAAGCTACCATTTAGCTACTATAAATTATACCTAAAATGTAAAGGCATTCAGTGCATAAATTAAGTATTTTTAAATAAAAGATAAAGGAATAATAAGGACTAAATTAAGTACTAACAAATACCATATATAATAGAGTATATGAAGAAAAATCTGAGCTATAATTATTCCAAATCTATCCCCCGTAAATCATTACCATCTTTAGATGTAATTTATGCCCCTCAGGCAGATATGGCAGAATAAGCCCAGAATTTTCTCTAAAAGTTTTCTATTAGGTGAGGAAGACATAATAGAAATGTCAAGATGGAAGAATCGAATCATGAACTCAGTGGGGCTGCCCGGATTTGGACCGGGGTCTCAGGCTCCCAAAGCCCGTAGGATACCAAGCTACCCCACAGCCCCTTCATCCTTTATTTTTAAGATGTTTATATTCTTTACTAGAAAGCAAAGGATTAAAATTATTTACCTATTTTCACTAAGATAAACCATGAACTGTGAATTATGTGGTAAGGAAATTAAGCATTATCATGAGGTTATTATAGATGGGGCGACAATGAAGGTATGTGATGAATGTGCCAAATATGGTAAAGAGGTTAGGCAGCCTTCATCATTTCAAATTCCAAGGATAACAAAGGCCGTAGTTCAGTCTCCAGTTTCTAATCCCATAGTCCATACTCCTATGAAAAAAAGGACACCGAGGGAACTTATAGATGATGATGAACCAGTTTTAGATTTTGGAAAAATAATCAAGAAAAGAAGGGAAGAGCTGGGGATGTCCCAAGAGGAACTTGCAGTAAAACTCCAAGAAAAGAAAAACCTTCTGGCTAAAATTGAAAGAGAAGAAATAAAACCAGATAAGGCCACAGCTAAGAAAATAGAAAAAATTCTTGGCATAAAAATCATGGAAAAGATACAATGAATATTTATATAGGAATATTATTTATAATATTTATTATATTAATTATATTCTTCTTCCTACCATTCTTCCGACCTAGAAGGATATCTATTGATCAGGAAAGGATTGATGAAAAGGTTCCAGGCGGAGAAGAGGAATATTATAGAATGCTTAAGGAAGGAAAGAAATACAGAGATAGAATTAGAAATAAAAATTAATTTTCTATGAAAAATTTTATCCTTGTTGCCACAAAATCGTGATCAAGAGATGTCATGAGAAAACCTACTCTTGGCCCTGTATCCGTTCCTAGAATTATTCTATAAAGGGTAGAAAAACATTTTTTCTGGTCTCCAACTGTCTTTGAACATGCGTCGTGTATCATTTTATTTATATCATCTGGATTTAATCCTTTAGAATAGCCATTCAAGACCTCTCTCAGGAAATTTTTCTCATTCTCATCAAGTTTTATATTGGGAGGATTCTCCTTTATCGTTATTTTAAATTCATCTGGAGCAAAATTCTCAAGCCAGAATTTTGCGGCTTCAATTCTCTTCTTCAGGCTTTCCAGATTACCGGACAGATCATATCCTGACCATCTAAGGGCTTCCATAATTTCATTAATGTCCTTCTTTATTTGGACTAGATTTATGATGTGATTATAGGGTACCTGAACGGGAATTTTTTCTTGTACATCTGATATTTGTGAAAGTTCATAAATTCTCCTGTAATCCTCCTCCTTTTCAGGGTCAAACGGAGGTTCCTTTTTAAAGTATATTCTTTCATACTGGTCGTATTCATTGACGAGTGAAATTAAACCTCTACCCGCATCAATTTCTATATGCCTTTCAGGATTATTTTTTGCAATCAGAAATCTTAGTACTTCAGGCGGGACCATTTTTACCATATCTATTGCCCTAATCAATATCCCCTTGGATGAGTGCATGGCACCCATTCCTTTTAGATGAATCCACTCATATACCACAGGAGTAGGGGGGTCAATTCCGAAGACCTCCTTCGCAATTCTCTTTCCTGTATCATATGAGCCACCAGCAGTAGCATGATCCTTACCGAATGGTTCTATAGTTACTCCAAGAATTACCCATTTTGCCGGCCACTCCACTCTCCATGGAAGTTTAGCACCTCCATTCCTGACATCCCTTTTCCCAACATAATCGCAAGCTTCGCAATGATATTCCGCATAAGGCCATTCAATTGACTTGACTATTGTTTTATCTATTCTTCCACAATTTTCACAAATTACGTTCAGTGGGTAATATTCTCCCTTTATTTCTTTTCCAGATACCTCAGATAGTATTGACGAAATTTTCTCTCTATTTTCAATAGCTTTCTTAATTAGGTCGTTAAAAAGACCCTTCTCATAGAGTTCGTGGGTATAGAGGAACTCAGGCTTTGCCCCTACAAGATTTAAAGTTTCCACAAATGGATCTATGAATTGATTCGACCAGGAAGTGTGTTTTCCGTCGGGGCTTGGTATCTTGTATAATGGCTGCCCCACAAATTTTGAAAAAGATTGATCTATTCCATTGGGAACCTTTCTCAGTGGATCTATATCATCTGCCTCATAGTAAAATTTAACCGCTATTCCAGCTTTCCTGAGAGCTCTTGAAACAATCTCTCCTGTCAAGACTTCTCTCATATTACCGACGTGAATTTCTCCCGAAGGAGATATGGCGGTAGATACTACCTGCTTTCCAGTTACCTTAGAAGCGACTACATCAGCCCAATGCATTATCCAATCAACCTTGCTCTAATCAGGGACCTTACTGGTACCCCCAAGACATCATCCTTTCCTGTTTTATTAGTTATAACTACAATGAGTGCTACCTCTCCTTTTTCAGCCTTCACAGCCTCTATAGCTTTTGTTATTGTCTCTCCTGTGCTGATAACATCATCTATTAGAACAACTCTTTTCCCCGTAACCTTCGCATAATTGCTGGAAAATGTTCCCTGCGCCTTCTGGGTAAGTGGCCTGTATATTGCAAGTTCCTTCCCCAAAATATCAGATATGAAAGTTGCGTAGGGTATTCCATTTATGGTAACACCGACAATGGTATCTACATCTTTTTCATCAGCAAATGTCTCTTCTTCAATTATGTCAGCCATTATTTCTGCTAGGTTATAAATCCTGTTTCCATAAACTCCGATACTTCTCCAGCCAATCTTAACATCATTGGGAATTTCTTTACTCTTAGATTCTCCACTCAATAACCATATTACTGTATTAAGGGAAAGGTGCATCTCCGTTGCTATATCCTTATCGCTCATTCCCTTTTCCTTCAATTGTTTGGCTATTTTCGCCAATTCTTCTACACTTTTCATTGTTATCACCATTCAGTACTCATAGGGGTCATCACAGCCTTAGCTCAGCTGACCCTCTTCTCATCACACTATAGGATATTAAATTAAGATATAATTCTTTTTAAGAAATGGTTGAACTGAAAATAATTAGAGAATGGTATTATATTTAATGATAATAGATGGGCATGTTCAAATTGATAGATTCAAGAATTTTAGATATTAATGCGGAGAAGTCTGGTATTGATATGGAAAAACTTATGAATTCTGCAGGGGGTGCAGTTGCTGAATTTGTTATGTCCCTCAAGCCGAGGAATATTTTGACAGTCTGTGGGAGCGGTAACAACGGAGGTGATGGATATACAGCATCAATACTTTTATTAAGAGCGGGTATGAAAGTATCAGTATATCCAGTGAAGGAACCAGAAAGTTACCTTGCCAAGAAGAAGTTTGAAGAATTCAAGAATGCCGGAGGTATAATTATTGATGATCCAAGACTGGATGAATACGATATAATTATTGACGCAATGTTAGGGGTAGGAATAACAGGAATTCCAAGGGAGCCATACGCATCCGCAATTCAGAAACTGAATAACAGTAAGACAAAGATAATTTCCGTGGATATACCATCAGGCTTTCCCTCTGCTATTGCTGTGAAGCCAGATTATACGGTGACAATGCAGTTCATAAAAGAGGGAATGGACGAATCCAGGTGTGGAAAAATAATAGTTGCGGACGTTGGATTTCCGAAAGAAGTAATTGAGATGATAGGTCCCGGCGATATTGTGGCCTTTCCAGTAAATGGAAAGAATTCTCACAAAGGAGACAATGGTATTCTTGTTATAGTGGCAGGAAGTAAGGAGTACTACGGAGCCCCCTTATATGTATCAAAATCTGCCCTCAGGATGGGGCCTGACATGGTATTTCTTTTCACACCTACAAGAATACACGGCTTCATAACACCCCATACACAGGATATAATGATCAGGAAGTCTGGAACTGAATACATTGAATACACCTACGAATTAATGAAAAGTATTTCTGAAAGAGCAACGGCAGTCGCAATAGGACCAGGAATTTCTAAAAATCCTGTTGCAATTGAAAGTGCGACCAAAATAATAGAGGATACATTACACTATGGAAAAAAGATGGTTATAGATGCTGATGCTCTTGCGGCAATTTCTGGGATAGATGATTTCAAGGGTATGGCAGTGCTCACTCCACATCGTGGTGAATTCAAAAATACATTCCTCCTTGATCCAAGTGAAGAGAATGTAAAGAAAATCGCGAAGAAAATTAATGCTACATTACTTGTAAAGGGGCCTGTCGATATAGTGACAGATGGTTCTGTATTAAAAAGGAACAGAGATTATCATCACGAAAGTATGACCAGAGGTGGAACAGGCGATCTTGTTACTGGTGCAACAGCAGGACTTTTATCAAGGGGATTGGACACTCTCCATTCTGCTTTCCTCTCTTCATATATAATAGGAAGTGCAGGTTTATTAGCATTCAAGAAGAAAGGTTATTCATATTACACGTCAGAGCTTATTGAATTTATACCTGATATTGTAAATTCTAGAAATAGTGAATAAATTTATTAATAGAAGTAGTGAATAGAAGTATGTATGGTAACAGTAGAAGAAATAATGACAAAAAATGTTATAACCATAGGGCCGCAAGAACCAATTTCTAAAGCAATATCCAAAATGTCAGATAACAAAATACATCACTTACCAGTTGTAGAGGACGACAAGTATCTGGGTATGGTGGATTTTGATATTTTTCTTAGAAGGTCGTCTATAGTTCTTAATTCCAAAGTAATCAACGTGATGGAAAAAACCCCTACAGTTACGAAAAAAACAGACATTGCAGAAACTGCCAGAATGATGCTTGACAATGGAATTAAAGCAATACCGGTACTAGAAAATGAATCCCTCCAGGGGATTGTTACTACATCGGACATTATATACTCTTTGTTGAAAATGCCTGATATCCTAAACTCCACTGTTGATGAAATTATGTCAGGCGATCCTATTACAGTGAATGAAGATGACCTTGTGATAAGAGCTGTTGAGAAAATGAGGGATCTAGATGAGGCAAGCATACCTGTCGTCGATTCTAAGGGCCGGGTTTCGGGTGTTGTAAATCTGAATGAAATAAGCAAACAGATTTGGAGGGAAAAGGAAAAGATGCATCAAAGCGAGTATTTCCGGAATGAGGCTTCTGTGAGGGTAAAAGATGTGATGTCTCCTCCTGTGATAGCAAAATCTGGATCAAAACTTATGGTGTGTATAAATGAAATGAAGAAGATGAAAGCCAGGGTATGCACAGTAATAGACGATTCAGAAAAGCCTCTGGGGATAATAAGTCACAGGGACATCATGGATGAAATAGTCAAGGGTCTCCCAAGAGAATCTGTTCTCGTAAATCTTTCCGGGGTTAAATTCGATGATCCTGAAATATACAATAGAATTTACGATATAATAGAAAGGACAGCCAAGAATATAGCCAAGGTGAAAAGAATGAAACCCATGTTAATAAATATACACATAGAACAGTATAATGAGCAAGGTGGAGAGATAAAGTATTCTGTCAGGGGTAAAATGGTCACGGAGTCAAAAACTTTCTATGGAAGGGCATGGGAATGGAATCTATACAAAGCGATGAAAGAATTGATGGACGAATTCGAGAAAATGGTTGAAAGAGCGAAGGAAATGAGGTGATAGATTGGAAGAAATTATTGACCGTGCTTTAGAATATGCATCCAAGAATGGAAAATTTGCCGAAGTGAGATATTTTTCATCTGAAAGAAACTCCATTCTCATGAAAAATGGAACTCTTTCAGCTAGTGGAGTATCAAAGGATTCAGGAATAGGAATAAGAATCATAAACGAATCCATTGCGTTTGGTGCAATTAACAGCAGAGAATGGGTTAAAATAAAGGAAGAAATTGACAATCTTATCAGGAAATCGAAACACACCGGAAGGCACTCATTTTCCAACGAAGAGCCTATCAAGGATGAATGGGAAGTAGGTCAGAAAATAAAAATAAGTGACATTTCATTTGAGGAAAAAATAAAGAGGCTTAAAGAGATAGATTCAATTCTACAGAATGAAAACATGGGAATGAGAATAATATCTCTGAACGACAATGTTGAAGATGAGATTCTAATAAATTCAGAGGGGACGCAAATAAAATCAAAACTGCCTAAGCTGGGTTTCATGTTTTTTATGGGTTATATGGAAAATGGTAGCTATGAACAAGGTTATTTCCAGCTTGGTTATGCTGGAGGTTATGAAGCTCTTGATGAATGGAGACTTGAAGAAGTGATGAAGCATGAGTCAAGTGTTCTAAAAAATGCTGTAAAAGCAAAGAAGATTGAAGAAGGGAAATATGATCTCATAATTGGTCCAGAAGTCTCCGGTATAGTTGCTCATGAAAGTGCAGGCCATCCAACGGAATCAGATAGAATTATAGGTAGGGAAATGGCACAGGCTGGAGAGTCATTTATAAAGAAAGATGATAGAGGAAAGAAAGTTGGTTCAGAGATTGTGAATCTGGTAGATGATCCAACAATCGAGCACAGCTTCGGATATTATAAATATGATCGCGATGGTGTAAAGGCCAGGAAGAGATATCTTTACAAGAATGGAGTTATAAATGAATTCCTGAGTAACAGGGAAAGTGCAGGAAGATTAGGATTAAAAAGTAATGGAGCCTCAAGATCATCTGAATGGGATAAGGAACCACTGGTCCGTATGAGCACTACCTATATTGAACCGGGGGATTATGAATTTGAAGAAATGACAGAGGATGTCAAGGATGGAATATATATGAAAAGCTTCACAGAATGGAATATAGATGATATAAGATTCAATGAAAAATATGTTGGAAGAGAAGCATATCACATAAAAAATGGCGAAATAAGGGAAGTAATAAAGAGACCGGTGATTGAAACTACAACAATTAATTTCTATTCTTCTATGGACGCAATAGGGAAGGATTTAGAATTTGTGGCAGGCACTTGTGGGAAAGGGGATCCAATGCAGGGTGTTGATGTATGGATGGGAGGTCCACACGTTAGACTAAGGGGAATATATGTGAGGTGAGAGAAATGGATATTGAAAAAATGTACAATAAAGTGTCAAGGAAAGTAGATCAAGCGGCGGTCAAGATAACAAGAATTAAAATAGATCAGGTAAGATTCTCCAATAATGAAATAGATATCAACAATAGCTGGGATGTAGAAGACGCAAGTATATTCTTGGCGAAAAACGGCAGGACATTCATGTTTAACCTTAAAAATGAAAATGATCTTGATAATTTACTCGATTTATCTGTTAAAGCACTTTCTAACATAGAGAAAAATGATGATTTCATCAGCTTAAATGATAAGAAACAGAAATACAGGAAGAGGAAGGAGAACAACGAAAAAATAATTAATTTCGATGGCAGCGAATATGTGAATAAATTTTTAGATGAGATCAGACCATTTGTTAAGAGGGCTGGTGGGGTTCTCTATAAAAAGGAAATTTCAAATGAAATAATGACTCCTTTTAACAATGGGGAGGACAGTATTAATGGAATTGAATTTGTTGCCAGAGCGTTCAATGATTATGATAATCCAGCCCAGGTTTCATTTATGACTTCAAGCGATAATGATCTTATAAAACTTGATGATGCAAAGGATGAACTTCTGGAACTTTCAAAGAAGGTAGGAAAAACAGTAGAGGGAAAGGATGGAAGATATAAGGTAATATTTCATCCGTTATGTTTTGCCTCAATTGCCTCTTATACAATCCCGATGGCCTCAGCATTTCAGGTGGATTCTGGAATGTCACTTTTTGCTGGAAGGATGGGGCAAAAAATAGGTTCATCTCTGTTCACTCTTTATGACGATCCAGCAGATGATACCATGATAGGTGCTCGCATTATGGACGATGAGGGTACCTCAACAAAGAAGACCGCAGTGATTGAGAAAGGAATAGTGAAGAATTATCTTCACAACAATTCGACCGCAAAGAAATATAATACAGAATCCACTGGAAATGCAGGAATCATAAATCCATCCCCATGGCAGATAAATGTTGAGGCAGGAAATGAAGATATAGGCGATATGATCTCATCTACAAAGAAAGGGCTGTTCATAGTTAACACGTGGTATACTAGATTTCAGGACTACAGGGAAGGCGTATTCTCAACAATCCCAAGAGATGGTATATTCTATATAGAAAATGGGGAAATAAGGGAAAGCTGGGGTGGCATAAGAATATCCGACTCCCTTTTAAACATATTCAAAAACATAGAAGGCATGAGCAAGGAAACAAAGAAGGTAAAATGGTGGGACGAAACACTCCCTACGAGGTCTCCTTATGTTGAAGTTGAAGGTGTCAACATCTCAAGGAGCAAATAAATGAACTTTGATTCAGAAATGGAGACCTGATGGATACAAATGAAATGGATGAGATTGAAATTCCGGATAATGAAAAATCTACATGAAAATTTATGAGATGACGGTAAAACTTAATATCATTCTTTTTAATTTAAAACTGCCCGTTGCCCTGTGGCCCCTCCTCTGGGGCAACGGGTTAATAAATTTACTCAATCCAAATCTTATGCATTTTCTTGGCTTTTTCTAGTCTCTTCTCTACTACAGTCCAGTTTATGAGTCCCATATAGGCATTGATATAGTCCTTTCTGTTCGTTCCGTAATCAATGAAATATGCGTGCTCAAATACATCAAGTACAATCAATGGCACAATGGTGACAAATCCCCCTATGTTATGTGCATCATAAAGAAGATTGTAGAGTTTTCCATCTTCAAGATTCAAACCTAGTACGGCCCATCCTCTGCCAGCCATTCCAGTTGCAATGAACTCATCTTTCCACTTGTCATAAGAGCCAAAATTTTTCTCAATTTCTTCTTTCAAGGATTGTGGGATCTGTGGTGCATTATCTGATAAATTCTCGAAATAGAATTGATGTAGGTACATTCCATTCCCATTGAACGTCTGTTCGAGTTTTAAAGCTCTGAACTCACTGTATGTTGCAGCACTTTTTGAAAGGTCAACAGTCCCTGACGAAAGTTTATCCACTATCTCATTACTTTTGTTAACATATCCGTTGTACAATTTCAGATGTTCAGCCAGCATTCTCTCACTGATGCCCTTCAGACTCTTATATGAGGGCAGTTTTGCATTAAAATTTCCCATTTTGTATCACCTATACTAATATTGATTAATCGTACTTAAATTATTGTTATCTATTACTCCTCTTTAGAATTGCCTTCGCAATAACTATCTTCCTGATCTCAGTGGTACCGGCGCCAATCTCATACAATATGGCATCTCTGAGAAGCCTTTCAAGTGGGAAATCTGACGTATAACCATAGCCGCCGAATATTTGTAAGGCATCCTTTGCTATCTGTGTTGCAGTTTCCGAGGCAAGCATTATAGATGATGCTGCATAAGAGGGATCAACTATTTTCTCCTTTGTCATTAGTGCTGCTTCATAAGCCAGTAGACGAACGGCTTCAAGCCGCGAAAACATGTATGCTAACTTTTCCTGTATAAGCTGGAAATTTCCTATTTTAGTTCCAAATTGCTCCCTTTGCTGGGAATAATCAATGGCTTCATCAAGCGCCCTTCTTGCAATTCCAAGTGGACCGAATGCAAGCACGGCTCTCTCTGCATTCAGCCCCTCATATATAATTCTCTTACCATCTCCTTCATTCTTAATAAGCCTATTAAGTGGAATTTTAAGTTCATTGAAATAAACCTCCCCTGTAGGGGAACCTCTCATTCCCATTTTTTCTATCCACTTTGGTGTCTCAACACCATCTGATCTTTTCAGGATGAAGGCGGAATAGCGATCATTATTCTTAGAGTATACTAAAAATGTATCGGCAATCGGTGCGTTCGTAATAAATGTTTTTGATCCGTTTATTATGAACTTATCACTCTCTTTTCTGTATGATGTTTTCATACTGCCAAGGGCATCTGAGCCTCCACTCGGCTCAGTTAAACAGAGTGAGCCTATCTTATCCCCACTAATGAGGTCAGGAAGATAGTCCTCCCTTTGCTCATTATTTGCATTTCTAAAGAGATTATCAATGACAAGATTACTATGTGCACCATAAGATAATCCAATTGATCCTGAAAAATAACTAATTTCCTCAAGCACAATGCCCTGGGTGAGGTAATCAAGTCCAGCTCCACCGTATTCTTCCGATACAGTTAAGCCAAGAATACCAAGTTGACCCATTTTCCTGAAAATTTCCTTCGGGAAAAAATCATCCTTATCCACTTTGGATGCAAGGGGTTCTATCTCTTTCTTTGAAAAATCTCTAACCATATCTCTAATAGCAATTGTCTCATCAGAGAGGTGTAGATCCATAAATACCGTATTAATATAGGCAAGTAGGTTAAAAAATTTTCCTTAAATAATGAGGACAAACATTTAAACAATGATTTTTTTTAGTATATTCATGGAAATTATTCATCCGGATAACATTGAGTATAATTTTATTCTCAAGGGACTCTGTGTGAGTCAATCCATTTCCCAAATGGAATTCAGATGTGAGGGCTATCAAGAATGTGATGAAAATATGGAAGGTGATATAATGTTTCTACCGGCTCCGGTAGCCGTTAGAAAGCTTGATAATTACTCAATTTTAAATTCAGGCAATATTTTTTCCTATTTCAATGGTCCGTCTATAATGTTAACAGTAAAGGATTTCGAAAATGTATATGTAAAGAAAGGAGACTTACTATCATTCTATTATGGAAAAATATTGACCAGCAGATACAGAATAATTATAGGCAATGGAGAACCTGTGCTCACAGAACCAGGCAGAATTATGGAATTCTATAACAAGAATATGGAGAAAATGGATCTTTATGAAGAATGGGGAAGGATTACTAATTTTCTACCCATGCCTCTTTACATCGGGCTCATAAACAATAATTTGCTAGAGATAAAGCCTCAAGTAGAAAAATCAATCTACTCAAGCATAAAAAATTCCTTGGAAAATTTTAACTCTGTGACTGAGGAAATTTATCGTGAAAGAAGGGTTTCGAATCCTGATTTGGTTAAGATGATAATACTTCAGTATGTGAATAAGAGATCCATAGACATGGGGAAGGAGGAGTTAGAGGCAATAGAATTTCTCAGGAATATCATGAACAGATCTGCATTGATGGATAAACCTTGAATTAAGTTAAATTTTTTATTAATAAAATTATAATGTTATATGGATTATGTTGAGGAAATAAAACAGTTAGGAGAACAGATATTATTCAAATCTAAATTAGAAATTCCAGATGATATAGAAAATATTGTTATAGCTGGAATGGGAGGTTCGGGTATAGCTGGAAGAATATTTAAAGAAATTTATAATAAAAAGCCGGTAATTACAGTGGATAATTACGATATTCCTGAATTTGTAAATAACAGGACTTTATTCATTGCAATTTCCTACTCTGGTAACACTGAAGAGACAATTACCGCATTAAGGAAAGCAAGAATCAAAGGGGCAATAATTAAGGCAATAACCTCCGGTGGGAAACTTGGAAAAGAGGTTGATGATTCAATAATAATTCCAAAGGGTTTACAACCAAGATCTGCAATCGGTTATCTTACAGTTCCACTGCTGAGAGGGGCTGGTTTTAAAGGTGGCGATTTTGAGGAAGCAGCAAAATATGTAAAAAAAATTGACGAAAAAACAAATGAATATGAGGAAATTGCTGAGGATATCTGGAAAGGAAGGAAAACTCCAGTTATATTTGGAACTCCCCCCTTCAGCGAACTAGCATATAGGTGGAAAACTCAATTCAACGAAAATTCTAAGATAATTTCTTACTGGAGTTATTTTCCTGAATTGAACCACAATGATACAATGGCCCTGGAAAATGATTACAGGAAGGAACAATTTTATTTCTTTGTATTGAACAGTAAGTTTGCTGATAAAAAAATTCAGGACAGGATAAGGATTACATCTGATTTGTGCAAGGTCAATTTCAAAATGATAGAAGGGGAAGGGGATTCTATTATTTCACAGTTATTCACACTGATTCACAAGGGGGATTATATTTCATATTATGTTGCAAGAAAGAGGGATATTGACCCCAGGGATGTCTCTATAATAGAAAAATTGAAAAAGGAACTTGAGAAAAGCGATATTAATAAATAGTCGCAGAATCTATTCCCATCGAAATTGAGATGACTGTGATAAAGAGGGATGAGCTGATAACAGCCCTGGAAATTTTATTCAAACCCTCTGGCATGAATGAGAAGGAAATAGAGGAACTGGCTGACTACGTACTGAGCTTCTTTGGTTATGAAGATACACTTATAGATAATGTTCTTTCACAGCAGGACAGGGACGTTTTTTATACACTTGAGGAAACAGGAATACTTTCCACTAGCAGTGAGGATATAACTCTGATGAAAGGTAAAACATGGAGGATACATTACTGGCACGTCAATGATGAAAAAATCAGAAATATAGTAAATTCAAACAAGAAAGAAGAAGAGAATATTTACGATAAAATTTTCAGGGAAGGTTTTAAATAAATTTTTTAAAACTTTATATCAATTTTCTTTATCAAGATTTATGGAAATAAGCAGAGGGTCCATTCTAATAGTAATCGATGTCCAAAAAGGATGGGATAAATCAGTATGGGGTAAAAGAAATAATCCTGATGCAGAAGAAAAAATTTCAAAGATTCTTGATTTTTGGAGGAAAAATGGTCTTCGTGTTGCCTATTGCAAACATGATTCATTAAATCCTAAATCTCCTTTATATCCAGGACAAGATGGAAACGAAATAAAGGAATCGGTAAAGCCAAGAAGTGATGAGAAGGTATTCATAAAGCATGTAAACAGCTGCTTTATAGGAACAGATCTTGAAAAATGGATTAGGGACATTGGAGGAGATGAATTATATTTTTGTGGTATAACCACACAGCACTGCGTATCAACTACTGCCAGAATGGCTGGGAATCTTGGTTTTAAAAATTACGTAATAGAGGATGCAACGGTATCATTTGATATAACAGATTCAC
>ERZ1669251.49-NODE-49-length-55098-cov-20.308922_pt1 | contig 55098 bp, 52 predicted proteins | sample MGYA00579294_ERZ1669251 | MGnify/ENA primary metagenome ERZ1669251 (study PRJEB41166, sample SAMN08046056) | hot springs metagenome | biome: hot spring; feature: acid hot spring; material: thermophilic sediment; isolation source: thermophilic sediment from acid hot...
TTTGCTTTGGTAATCCTGGGCTTCTTCAAGAAATAAATAATAGTTACCGTTTCTTTTAGAAGTTATTATAAACCAGATATATACGGCTAATATATTTGATAAAATACGAGAATCTTCATAACCAATCAATCCTCTTTCTAAATTTATTAGGATCAAATCATTCTTATCTATTTCCTTATTCAATATACCACCATCTTTTGGATTACATATTAACGATCTAATAAAAGGATCTAGAGCTAGTCTACCAAGAGCTCTTTCAGTCCCTGCAATCTCCTCTTTGGGTAATTCCTCGATTTCTTCTATAAATTTTTTAAGTTCTTGGTTTTCATTAGATTTTAAAATTTTATTTCTTGATTCTTGGCTTTTAAAAATATTATAAAGATCTACAATTGTTGCTCCCTGAACATTGGATATTGCTACTATTCCTCTCGAGATTAAATCTTCTATTCTTGGCCCTATAAATGATTCAGAGAATTGCATTTCCCTTGTAGATTTAAGTATGGATACGAAATCTTCCGCAATTCTGAAATTAATATTCTTATCATCGTAATTATGCAGAATATTTATTCCATTACTTGATTCCCCTGAAATTTCATAAAAATTATATTCTGTTTTACTCAACTTATAGGCTGTATCGCCATGAGGATCTATTAATATAACTTTTCCGGATTTTGTTTTCAAGATATTCTTTATTGTGTTAAAAACAAGTGAGCTTTTTCCACTTCCTGTAGAACCAATTATAAGAGAATGAAATTCTTTATTAGGATCAATAATTATTGGACCTGACTTATTTGTGTTACCGATTTTTATTCCTTTTTCACTTCTCATTAATATTCTGGTAGGTAAAAAATATGATATTTCCCACCAGGCTATAGTGGGAGAGCTATGGATCCATTTCCTGAATGAGACTCTTATTTTATTATTGGAAAATAGGTGGCTTATATAATTTTTTAACGAAGTATTATTTGTTTCTATCTCCAGTTTCCATCCTTCCCTTAGATTATTCTTCTTACTTTCGTCATTTTTGTTCAAATTCTTGCTCTTATTGAGGGTATTGGGGGTCGCAAAATAATGCCTTTTAATTTTAATTCCGATGTAACCATGATCTTCATTATTCAATATTTCAATTATTCTGTCACCTATATTCTTATCTGGAAAATCTATTAATCTGTGGTCCCCTTTAATTGATAATTTTCTTCCTTTTCCCGAAAATTCGATTTCTCCCCCAGTTTCAATTCCAATAGAATTAAAGACTTCTTCATTGTTTTTTTGCACTAACAACATAGGTGGATTTCCATATTTCTTTAAATATACCATATCCAATGTTAAATTATGCTTTAGATATGAAAGTAGCACTGGGTTCCCAGGATCAACCTTTCTTATGCTATTAACTTTTACGTACTTCATTCAATAATCCCATTTCCCATTTATTTGACTCTATTCGTAAAATTGACTCATAACCTGGAACCTTCATTATAGCTAGGGAATATTTTCCATTAAAGCCAGCGCCATATTTTACAAAATCTATAAGCTTTTCATCTAAATTATAAAAATTTATAATTTCATCGTTAACATTTTGATGCCTAAATAATATATGTATCGAACAGTTTTCCATTATCGAAATAGTTGATTTAGATCTTGAAAAATCATTTGCAGATTGTGATATTAAAATCATAGAGATATTATTATGTCTCGCGTGTCTCAAATATCTTTCAAGAGACGTGACTGTGTCTTCACTCATCAGATAGTGTGCCTCATCAATTATCAAATTAGTCTCCTTTTCTTCATTAATTCTCATTATCAAATCAAGCGATAAGAGCATGTAAAAACTCAATAATCTCTTTGGGATGTTTCCAAGGTTTATTATTACGTCCCCTCTAAGATCTGGGTTCTTTCCTGTCACAAATTTTCTCAAGGAACCTTCAAACAATGGTGATATTTTGCTGTAAGTTTCTGGTCTATTATTTTTGATAAATTCCTGTAGAAATTTGATACTTTGATCGTTTTCGAACATCAGAGTTAAAGCGGTATCAATTATTCCCTTGTCCTCAGTGTTTAAATCAAATAAGGTAATGAATAATGCTAAAGCTCTATCAACGTTTTCCTTTATTGATAAATATTCAATTTTTTCAAACATGTTCATTTCCATATTTAAAAGATCTATTTTTTTAGACCCGATAGTAAGACTAACATTTTCGTACTCGCCCAAGGGATCTATTATCTTTACATTTATTCCTCTTGAAATCTTTTCCCTCATCATTGTAATTTTTATGAAAAAAGATTTTCCAAATCCGGTCATACCTAAAACCAATTCGTGGGAAGATGGAAATTTTTTTCTGTTCAGAAATACGGGAGCCTTTGTTATTTCATCTATTCCATAAAAGGTTCCTCCGTCCTGAAGTGTATAAGAGTAATTTACCGGTATTAGGTATGAAACTGACTCCGGATTTAAAAACACCCCTTTCTGCTGCCCCGTTATAGTTTTATTTCTGGTCCTGTAATCATCAAATAATGAGATATTTAATTGTACGCCTAAATTTCTTAGATTTTTAATGAGTTCTTCCTTAATTATTCTCAATTTAGAAGGTTCGGCCCTTATAAAATAGCTCATTGAATATCTCAATATAGATGATTTACCAGATGCAATATCTTCCTTTAAAGAATTCAAATTTGATAGAGCAATTTTATTCTTTTCATTTTGATGATCGTTCACGTTCTCCTTACCTACAAGATTTAGAGTTATCTTCTCTATTTCACGTGTAATTATTGTCCAGCTACTTCTCTCAGGGATATGGTGTATATGTATTATCTGCCCAACATATCTTCCACCATAGGCTATTCTTATTCTGAAGTCGTCTCTTAGTTCAAATGGTATATCTCTCACGCCGAGGTACGATATCGCTGAAGAATTTTTTATCATATAATCCGCCTTCTGAGTTCCTTTTGACTTTTTTTCAGATGAAACCATCTAGTTCCTTCACCTCATTTTCTTCCAATTTTCTAAAAAATAAACCTGAAACAGAAGCCTTGTTTTCGAAATCTTCTGATAATTCTTTAAAAACGCCTATAAAATAAGCCTCCCCGACATAAGTACTCTTATCAAATAAAGAATTGTATCCATCGTTTTTATCTTTAAAATTCTCTATCGGAATCCTGTAAGGAAATCTTATTATCAAGATATCTGATTTAAAGGTGCTTATAAATCCTGTCCATTTACTTATTATTTCTCTATCCTGAAATTCAGAATAGCCATACGTTTCTGAGAATATCTCATATAACTGATACTTGTCCGCGATATTTATTAGCTCAACTCTCTTGTCACCCTTAATAATTTTGATAAGGTACTGATCTAGGAAATCATCGTTTATCCGAAATAGAAAGATTATCATAATGATGATGCTTAATAAACCATAAAATCCAATTATGAAAACTGAAAAGATAACTATAGATGATAAAATTAAGGCCCTATATAGCAGGATATCTTCTAGAGGACCTAATTTAAGAGTAACCTGTCTAAATTTCATTATATGAACCATCAGGGCTTACCTCTGAAGAACTGAGATTGAGAATAATTTGCTGTGTTCCTGCTAGAATATTGTCTGGATGAACCTGTTGAATTATTTCTTGAATTATTACTTGGTCCTTTTGCCATTTCTGCATTTTTAAAAAAAGAAACTATATTTCTCATAGGGCCAGTAAGGCCTACTGCTATTCCAATCGATCTTTGGGTACCAGTAGAGACTGCCTGACCTAAAAATAGAGTTGATATTCTCGAAGCCGAGGATTTTGATAACATTATTGGAATTGAATCTGTTAGGGCAAGAAACCCTAATGTTAGAACGCTGTTGTTTACAACGTAAGTAGCCAGTATTAAAGGAAAAGCCATTAAAATGGGGGCAAAAATGGAGTCTATAAATATATCCCAACCTCTCCTTGCTAGCTCCTTGGTTTGTGGAATCAAATAAAGTATTGATAGAATTGGCAGTAAAATAGGGAAAGTATAAATTATAGCCAGCCTCATTGAGAGAAAAAGCACTAAGAATAATATTAGAAAAATAAAAATAATTAGTATTAAAAAGCTGACTTCTGAACCTGCTGTACCCCCTAACTGTACACCAGATAGAATGTTTATACCCTGTGAAAAATTATGATTGGGGATGCCATAATCCCAAAGTTCTAAATAAATTAGATATCCTAAATATAGTAAGTCCTGTGAAAGAAAAAATGATATGTTAGACAATAAAAGGATAAGGAATATTTTTATCCATATGTGCTTAAAATTATATCCAAGGGATAAGCTACTGTTCAGAAGTATTGTTATTCCTAGTATTATCAGCACAATTGAAAAAATAGGATCATATATTTGAAAGAGTGAAAAGTAATAAAGTGACTGAACCCCTTTCCCAATTGTACCTGATACTATACTGGGATACGCCTGGTTAGGGGACAATAAATACCTTGAAATGTATAAATTGTAGATATTAATAAGTAGTGAAAGCCCCCCTGCAGTAAAGACTGATACTAGGTAGCTGATTATGGATAGTACTACTGACCCTATCGAATAGTAAGCATCCATTGTTATCTTATCAACCAACAACTATGTAATGAATCACTGCGTAAAGGACTCCACTTATTGCCATTACGAAAATTATAGTACCGATTAATGCATCCTTTGTTCTTTCCTTTGCATCTGCCTTTCTATCTAGGTCTCTAGAGAAATAGCCTATTGCAATAGGAACCCACAAAATTGCGATTACCAGTCCAGCAACTCCAGCAACAATACCAAAAGCCCTATCTACAATTCCATTAATCTGTGTTGAATTCGTACTAGTTGTTGCCAATGCAGTTATACTTGAATTCATTAGCTGGCCATGTGCCATCGGGATTTGAACCGATAGCACAGCCAGTAATGCAACTATCAATATTGCATTCCTTTTCATGGCCCCTCCTGGCTGATATTACATACATATATAAAATATTTATTCTTACTGTCAATAATATAAAAGATTATAAGTACAAATTAAATCATTAAAAATGGAAGAATACTGCGAAGTTGTAGGGTGTAAAAATCCAAAATTCAAAACGGTCAGTAAAAAAGAGGCGGAAAAGGTTTTTTCCTTAAGTACTCAGAAAACTAAAGTTCATTTATGCAAGGAACATTATAAGAAATTTAAGAAAGAAACAAAAGAGGATAGGAAAATTGAAAGACTGACATGGGTTTAAATTTAATAATGAATATCTCTTTATTGTAATATGGATTCCCTTCTTGAACTGAGAGAGAAAGGAGCCCTTACAAGGGCATTAATTCTAATAGAGCTTTTAAAAAATAAAAAGAAATTGAGGGAAATTTCATCTGAACTTAAAATAACACCTCAAGGTGCGTCAAATTATATCAAAATGCTTGTTAAGGATGGACTAATTGATAAAGATTTGAATGTGACGCCTGGAGGTATTGCTTTTTTACAGAAATTTCTTGCTAATATGACCAATTTAGCTGAAAAAGCTTATGATGAGATGGGTTTTATATCAAGCTGTGAAGCAATTTCTTTAGAAAGGATTAAGAAAAATGATAGGGTTTTCTTAATAATGAAAAATGGAGTTCTGTGTGCTACTAAGAAAATGAAATCTAAATCAAGGGGCATAGCAGAAATAGATGGAAATCCTGGAGACCCAATAATAGTAAAGAATATGGAAGGTATAATAGATTATAAAATAGGCGATCTTTACATAATGCACATTGATTACAAAGATTATTCGATAGAGGCAAATTCAAGGAAACTGAGAGATTTCATTAAAAAGAATAACATAAAAGTCATCGGAACCTATGGAGTGATAGCTAAATCCCTTACAGATAAATTAAGTATTGATGCGATTCCTTTTGCCCCGGTAGAGGCGTGCATAGAGGCGGCCGTTAAGGGAGTGAATTCTTTATTAATTTACTCTCCCGAGATGGCAAGATTCTTTTTTCAGAAGATGGCAGCAAATATAAATAAATATAAAGTTAATCCTAAGTTTGCAGATTTATGAAGATAATTGACCCTGAAAGAAAAGCCGTATCAATTTCCGAGTTTTTCGATAAAAATAAACAGATGCTTGGATTTGACTCTCCACAGAAAGCTCTTTTTATGACAGTAAAGGAGGCCATAGATAATTCATTGGACGCCTGCGGAGATCACGGAATACTGCCTGATATTACCTTGGAAATAGAGAATGTTGAACAGGATAAGTTTAAGGTAACTGTCACCGATAATGGACCAGGCATCCCGAGAAAGGAAGTGGCGGACTCTTTTGGTAAAATGCTTTATGGATCGAGATTTCATTTAGTAAGGCAGACCAGAGGTCAGCAGGGTCTTGGTATAACAGCAGCGATAATGTATGCCCAGAAAACAACCGGACTTCCTGCGGATATTATAACTAAAACAAAAGATGATGTTACTGCTTTTCACTTCATTCTTGAAATAAATGTCAAGAAAAATGAGCCCCTGATTCATTCCATTGAGCCAATTATTTGGAATGTCAATAGCGGGTTAAAAATTTCTCTCGTATTGAAAGGAAAAATTGTTGGAGGGAAGCAATCGATTGAGGAATATATTCGTCAAACAGCAATAGCAAACCCTCATGCATCATTCCATGTTTTCCTCCCTGAAAGAAAATTCGAGATTGAAAGAAGCATAAATGAAGCTCCTAAAATCCCGGAAGCAGTAAAGCCTCATCCACATGGTGTAGAATTGGGGGAGCTTATGTCGATTTTGAGAGAGAGGGAGAAAGAGCCAATAGAAAAAATAATTTCTGATAGTTTTTCTAGGATAACTTCCAATATTTCCAAGGAAATAGTTCATAAAAGCGGGCTTAGCCAGAAGAGCGTATCACAATTGCATCAGAAGGACTTTGAAAATTTGTGGAATACCATGCAGAGTTTTGACTTTATGGAGCCAAATAAAGAGTCTCTGTCCCCTATCGGTGAAGAGGCCCTTTATAAGAGTGTATTGAATTCTTTCGAAGATATGCATCCAGCATATTTCTCCATGCCTGTTTCAAAGGGACCTTTTGTATACTCTGGACATCCTTTCATTATAGAGGCGATTGCCGTTTATGGTGGGAATATCCCGAAAGAAGAACCTGTTAAAATTTTAAGATTTACAAATAGAGTTCCTTTACTATATCAGCAGGGAAGTTGTGCAATTACGAAGGCCATTTCTTCAATATCATGGAATCAATATGGATTGTCTCAGCCTGTAAAAGACCAATTGCCTATAGGCCCAGTTATAATGGTGGTTCATATTGCAAGTACCAAAATTCCTTATACCTCTGAGGCTAAAGAAGCTGTTGCGCCTGTGCCTGAAATACTTGATTCTCTTGATGTTGTAATTAAAAAAATTGGCAGACAAATAAGGGCAATGAAAACAAAGGAAGAACATAAAACACATGTTGAGGAGAAATTTTCTCTTATAGAGCAGATTATACCTGCAATTTCAAAGAAAGCCTCCTCAATATTGAGAATGGAGGAGCCGGATATTAAGCCTATAATTTCCAAAGTTATGGGGGTAGTAGCATTCAGAGAAATAGATGGAAAGCTGTTTGCAGAGAATTATACTGAGGAAAGGCTTTCATTCACCGTGTTATTAAAAGGAGAAGGTGAATGGAGACAGAAAGTCAACAATCTTGCTCCTTTTGAGAAGGTGGAATTGAATTTTGACAGGGAAATCATAGATTCCTCTGAAATTTATGTCAATCTGCCAGATTCAAAATTGCTTGGAGCATATTCTTTACCAGAGGTGTTGAAAAATGAATGAAAAATTAAAATCAATAGTTGATGAAATTTACAATGAAATGAAGAAAGGTCAAATTCCGAAGGTAGAGCTTAAATCCAGAAATAAGGACAATATTGTTTTTGATAATTTAAGTGGAGTATGGAAATATGGTAATAATACAGTTAAGAGATACGCATCGAAAACAAATTCAGCCAAGAGCATCTTGAAAATGCTCTATATAATAGATTTCATAGATGAGATGGAGCAGGATTTAAAAACATCTACCTTGAGAGAGATGTACTACATTTCAGAGGGTTGGGGACTTGGAAAATTTGAGAGCCAAGATGAATCAGATATGATGACTGAAGATCTGGAGGTTATGACTACGCTCTTAAGAGAGGAGATGAGGTTGAGACCTGAAGAAAGCGGGGCATCTGTAATAGGAAACCTGACATTAAAGGAAATGAACAGGAAGGGGGAATGGAAGGAAATAAACTGCAGAGATGATGTAGGTGATGCCGGCTATACGATTCCATATAACGTAGAACCTGAAAAAATACAATTTGTTTCAGAGGATGTTGATTTTGTATTGGCAATTGAAACCGGGGGAATGTTCGATAGATTGGTGGAAAATAGATTTGATGAAAAAATGCGAAGCCTGCTAGTTCATATTAAGGGTCAACCATCCAGATCTACAAAACGTTTGATTAACCGGCTCAATAAAGAACTTCATATTCCCGTAGTAGTATTCACAGATGGAGACCCTTGGAGCTTCAGGATTTTCGCATCAATAGCCTATGGAGCAATAAAGACAGCCCATATTTCAGACATACTCGCAACACCGAATTCTGAATTCGTTGGTATTACTGCTTCTGACATAGTTAGGTATGAACTTCCCACGGACAAACTGAGTGATAAGGACATTGAAGCCCTCCATGCTGAATTAGAGGATCCGAGGTTCAATACTCCATTCTGGAAAGGAGAGATTGAGACGATGCTAAATCTTGGAAAGAAAGCTGAACAACAAGCTTTAGCTAAGTATGGCCTAAATTTTGTCACAGACACATACTTGCCTGAGAAATTGAAAGAGATTGGAATCATATGAACAGAAGGGCAATTCTGGCCTTAGCATCTCTAGGAGCATTCTTTGCTCTCGGAGACAGGTATGCAATATCTGTACTTTATAAAGAATTCATGGCCAATCTCGACATTAACTCAAAGGTATTATTTTCACTTATTTTTTCATCCTTTTATATAGGGTATACAATCACCCAAGTCCCTGGGGGTAGGCTTGCTGAAAAATATGGGCCATCTAGGATTGCAGGTTTTTCGATGATTTCGTGGTCAATACTGCTTGGAATTCTTTCATTGGATAAATCATTCGTATTTGCCTTGGTAATAAGTTTCTTTATGGGGGTTACCCAGGGACCAATTTTTCCGTCCATTATGTATTTAGTCAGATTAAGTTATGATGATCATGAATATGCAAGAGCCACGAGTTATGTTTCTGCTTTGGGGGATGTATCTCCCGCCATAATACCTATTGTCGCATTCATTCTTTTGAATTTTTCTGGATACTTATATTTACCCATACTTGTTTTCGCATTTTCTGGTATATTTGTAGGTTCGATCCTTCTTAGTATAAATATTAACTATAAGATAAATAAGTCCCCTGGAAAATGGAAAATGCTAATGAATAAAAGTTTCTGGATCTTTGGATTGTCATTTTTCTTATATGATTTCTACTTTTACATTTTTCTTACCTGGTACCCTGCATTTCTTTCTGAAAGATATGGAATAAGAACCAACAATTTTATTTTCTTTACTCTTCCATGGATTTTTATGGCTTTGAGTGCAATATTATCAGGAATAGTATTGGATGCTGTGAAAAATGATACGGGGATTTCAAAATTGTCATATATAATAATATTTATTTCAATGCTATTGACTTTTGTACTCAACAATCCTTATGAGTTTTTGATTCTTGTTACTGTAATGTTATCTTTCCTAAATCCCATTCTACTGAGTTCTTGGAGACTATCGACAAGAATAGCTGGAAAGGAAAGTTCGGCATTCGTTGGAGGGTGGATTAATTTGTGGGGTAATTTGGGGGGTATCACTGCTCCTTTTGTAATGGCATTGCTGATGTCGTTGATCAATCTGAAGTTTATATTTATATACTCATCTATAGTCCCTCTCTGCGGGCTTATAACTTGGTATTGGCTTGGAGGGTTTAGAAATGCAGAAAAGGGACATAATTGAGGCTATATCAGAGGAAACTGGTATCCCAAAAGATAGACTTCCCAGAAGATTTGAGATAATTGGAAAATCTATAATAATGAGTTTAATAGATTTCCCAGAATACATGAAATACAGCATAGCTAAGTCGTATGTTACTAAATTCAAATTATGGTCATTTTACGAACTTGTTGAAATAAAAGGTCAGATGAGAGTCCCAGAGGCAAAATTAATATATGGAATAAATACGGATGTAACCCATATTGAGAATGGAATTTTATTCCGATTAAACCCTTCAAAAGTTATGTTTTCAAAGGGAAATAAATATGAAAGGCACCGTCTTTTGGATGAAGTTAAGAATGATGAAATTGTAGTTGATATGTTTGCGGGAATAGGATACTATTCAATTCCGCTTTCCTCCAGGGTTAAAAAGATTTATGCCTGTGAGATAAATCCAGATTCTTATCATTTCTTAATAATAAATAAAATGATAAACAAATCTGAAACGCTCATCCCTTATTTTGGCGATTCGAGTTTTTTCCCATTAGAGGGAGTTGCGGACAGAGTTATTATGGGGCATTTCGATTCTTTAATTTATTTGAACAAGGGATTGTCAATTTTAAAGAATACGGGAATAATTCACCTGCACGCCCTCGTCAAGAGAGGTGATGAAACCATTAATAATTATCTTGTAAATTTGCGATCTGTAAGGGGAGTAAAATCAAGGATTGTCAAGAGTTATTCTCCATCAACAAATCATATGGTTTTTGATCTTCACATAGAAAAGGAATAATAGTGAATATTACTAATTCCTTTATGTATACGATAGAGAGTTTGATAGGGAAACAGATTTCTTTTAGAAAAAATGTTATTCCTCTTCAACCGTCAGAAAATATAATGCCGAGAAAAGCCCTTGAGGCCCTATCATCTGACTTCAATCACCGATATTCATTGGTTATGGATTCAGATTATCGTGGTATTAGAGTTCATAATGCGTATGCTGGCACTGAGTTCTCGGAGGAACTAGTTGAAACAGTTGAGAAACTGGCGATCTCTGGAACTGAGTTTGGTTTCTCTGATGTGAGACCTATATCTGGACACATTGCGGCATTGCAGGTATTAGGCAATATTTTAAAGGAAGGCGAAAAATTTCTTTATATACCCGAAGAGTGGGGAGGATATGATGGATATATGCAACAGTATATCCCATCTCTTCTACATCTTAAATCAGAGAAAATACCGATGTTAAACTGGAAGATTGATTATCAGAAATTAGGAAAATATGGAAAAGATTATTCTGCAATAATATTGGGTGCAAGTATATTCTTCCACCCATATGATTTAAAGATTGTGAGGGAAATGTTCCCTGATTCTTATATACTTTATGATGCTTCTCACATCTTGGGACTGATAATGCAGGGAGAATTTCAGAAGAACTTGTCTTTGATTGATGTTTTATATGGGAGTACTCATAAAAATTTCCCTGGCCCCCAGGGGGGTTTGATTTTGGGTAGGAAGGATCTTGAGGAAAATGTCAAAAGGAACTCAATCTGGAAATATTATGATAATTTTCATCTAGGAAGGATAGCCGCATTGGGTATATCGCTGGAATTCCTAAAAAATTTTGAATATGCGAAAAAATGCATTCAAAATACACAATTACTTTTGAAAGGGCTTGTAGAGAGTGGAGTTTCAATTTATAATCCTCCTCAGTTCACAGAAAGTTGCATGATGATGATTAACCATCCAGAGGTAGCAAGAATTTCGATGCAATTGGAAAAGAACAACATACTTATCGATAGGATAGGAAGAGTGGGACTAAATGAGGTGACGATGATGGGTTTATCGAAAGAGCATATTTTAAAAATTTCAACTATGATATCTGAAATAGTAAATGGCAGGAAATTCTTAAATTTAGGGGATATTTTAAACATTCTAGGAGACATAAAAATGCCCTGACATTACAAAACCTTTTTACATAATGGTGAAATTCAGGCCCATGGCTATGAATAAGCCCCTTAATAAGAAATTTTCAGACTTGGCAGAAACTATGAAACCCTCAGCCATAAGGATGCTTTTGAGAGTTACAGATACCCCAGATATTATTTCTTTCGGTGGAGGGTTGCCAAATCCCGATTCTTTCCCACTAGATGAGGTAAGGGAAATTTTCGAGGAACAGCTGAAAATTAACGGAAAAAGGATGTTACAGTATGGGGCTACAGAGGGTTTGAAAACGCTGAATATTGCCCTCGCAAAAAGGATGAAAGAAAAGGAAAATATTAATTGCAGCCCTGATGAAATAATCCAGACAACGGGCTCGCAGGAAGCTCTCTATATGCTGGGAAAAATTTTCGCAAACCCTGGTGAATACGTGATTAGTGAGGCACCAACATATACCGGCACTATAACGGCACTTAGGGCATCGAATATAAGAATGATCGGTGTTCCGATGGATCATGATGGTATGATCATGGAAAAATTGAGAGAAACCTTGAAAAAATATCCTAATCCAAGATTCATATATGTTATTCCAAATTTTCAGAATCCCACGGGCATAACAATGAGTTATGAGAGGAGGAAGGAACTCCTTGAGATTGCAAGCGAGAATGATTTAATAATATTGGAGGACGACCCATATGGAAATTTACGCTTTTCCGGAGAGCATATTCCATCATTGAAATCAATGGACAAGGAAGGGAATGTCGTTTACTTGGGTACTTTTTCCAAGGTACTTGCACCTGGCTTCAGACTTGGTTACGTAATCGCATCCAAGGATGTCATTGAAAAACTCAATCTTGCAAAGCAGGCTCTGGATTTGGCATCTAGCACAATTTCTGAATATATTGCGGAAGGATACGTCACGAAGGGATATATGGAAAGACAGATTCCAAAGATCGTATCTCTATATAGGCACAAAAGAGACCTTATGATAGAGTCATTTGAAAAATATTTTCCTGAGGATGTTGAATTTACCAGGCCAAATGGTGGTATGTTCATCTGGGTCACAAAGAAAGGAGCAAACACTGACAAACTGTTCACCAAAGCAATGGAAATGAAAGTTGCTTACGTTATTGGCTCGGCATTCTATCCTGATGAGGATAACCACGAGTCAATGAGGTTAAATTTCACTTATAGTAGTGATGAGAATATCATAGAAGGAGTAAAGAGGCTTTCTGAGGTGCTCAAAAGATATTCGTAAAACAGTAATGTTCATAAGCTTAAAAAAACATATAGGTGTGAGTGATCCAATTTGCCTTTATTTAGGGGTAGTCAAGGGGGGTCTCCCACACTCAGGAATATAAGAAGTGTGGTAGATGAAGCAAAAAATCTTGAAATGCAAGGGGAAAGAGAGAAGGCAAGATTGCTTTATAGAAGGGTTCTGAGATACGCCACCGAAGAATTTATCCCAGAGAAAGATAAGAAAGCTGTTGCGGAGATACTGATAAATATAGGTAACTCTCTCGCCAGTCTTGAAGATTATGATAAGGCCATTGATAGTTTTGAAATGGCCAAAAGAGAGGATCCAACTAATCCAAAATCTTGGCTTTCTATAGGGAGATTACTTCTAAGTAGGAACTTGCAGATTTCATATGCAGAGTCAAATTTGGAGGAAGCTAAGAAAATTGACCCCAATAATCCGGATGTCTGGAAAATTCTAGGAGAAATTTACGAGCAGGAGGGAAAAACTGAAGAAGCTAAGAAAGCATACATGAATGCTTTGAATATAAAACAGGATGACCCCGAAGTGAATGAGAGATTTTATGCTCTCAGCTCAGATAAGGAATCTCTTTTGAGGTACCTGGAATTTCTTAAAAAAGGGAATGATAAGGAAAAATTACTTGAAGTTTATCTTAAACTCATCTCTATGGGAGAGACATCATTTCTCGGAGAGGCAAAAGCAGCTTTTCCTGATAATCCTAGAATAGCCACGATAGAGGCAAAGATGATGATTGACAATAATAATTTCCAAGAAGCAGAGGAAATTCTAAATGGAGTATTAAAAAACAACCCCGAAAACGTTGAGGCAAACACACTATTGGATTACATAAAAATATTTGCCCAAAGGCCGATCGAGGAGCTTCCACCAGAAATGAGAATACCGCAACTCGTAAGAAATGGAAGGGTTAAAGAAGCAATCGAACTTGCTAAGAATTCAGGGCTAACAAATGAGGACATTTTTTATATTGCCCTAAGTGGAAAGGATTATGATGAGGCCCTGAAAATAGTATCAGATTTCCCCAACTTCAAAGTTTATGAAGCTATAGTAAACCTTGAAAGGAATCCAGAAGAGGCCGAGAAGGAATTAAACAAATATGTCAGCATTAATCAAAAAGATGCGCTTGCCTGGATGGTCAAGAGTATAATTGCTGACTGGAAAAACAATGAGATGGGAGCTAAGAATTTTCTGAACATGGCATTGAGAATAAATCCTAATGTGGCAAGAATTGAACTCATTAATAAATATAAGAATTTCAAAGATAGGGAATGGCTAAAAGAGTTAAAGAAATAAGTATTCCCTCAGCTTCGTGGCTACAAGATTGGATACCGATATCTTAGAGAATGGACCTTCTATTGTGTCTGTCGTAGAGATACTGTCTACGAACCCCGAATATTTTGAAGTTCCTGAAATGAACAGGCCATGTATACAGTAAACGTTTATTTTGGATGCCCCATGCTGCTTCAATATTCTTGATGCTTCTAGTATTGTTCCTCCTGTTGATATAAGATCGTCCACTAATGCAATTCTTTTACCGTCAAGTTTTATATCATCTGGAATACTTATTTGAACTTTCGTGTCCGATATTCTCTTCTTTTCCAGAGCTATTGCCTCCTTACCTGATACCCTGCTGATGTTCCTAGCTTCGTCTATGAAACCATCATCCGGGGATACAACTATATCGTTATCATCCTTTGCAACCTGCTCGCCAATTATGACCTCTGCCCTTATTTCTATACCTTTATCCTTCAGAAAGGCCATTCCTTCAGGTGAGTGCATGTTTACGACAAAAATTTTTTCAAATCTTTCATAGAGAATGTCTGATATTACCTTTGCACTTATTGCCTCATAAGGTTGGAACATTGAGTCCTGCCTTGCATATCCAAAATATGGTACCACAAGAATTTGCCTTTTCGATCCAGCGTTCTTCAATGCATTGTGTGTAAGCAATATATCAATTATACCCTGATCTGGATATGTACTCCCAACTACTATTGATTCGTCCAATTCCTCCTCAATCTTTATATACAGTTCACCATCAGCAAATCTTCTCCTAGTGACTCTTGCCAATGGGATTTCCATAATTGATGACATTTTAGAAGCTAGACCTTCTGAATTATATGTTGGAACTATTCTCACATGGGATTAATGCAGACTTGTTAAAATATTCTATCAATTAATTATTTATTCATTCAATTTCAATAATTCTTCAATCCTATATCCACATTTCTTTTTGAGCTGATCATCCAATCTTTTTAACCTAGGAATTTCGCTACTAAGACCTTTGATTTCATAATCTTTTATTATTTCGTCTAAGGTAACTACCTTTGAACCCTTTAAAAGTGTATCTGCATGACATACTATTTTCTCTTCCAGGCTCCTAGGGATATAATCAAGATCTGGTAATTTGAATTTTTTAGCTGTTTTTTTTAGAAGGCCGGCTCCGACATGGGTGCTGCAGAATCTTGCTATCATTTCATCGTAGCCTTCCTTTAGGAGGATTGAGTGCCCTTCTGCCCCATGGGAAATTCCACCTGTAACAGTCTTTCCTATATCATGTAAAAGAGCTCCTGCCTCGAGTATTTTTTCATCTGCTCCGCACCCTTTTCCTATCTCCAATGCTACTTTTGAAACCATTATGGAATGAGATATTAATTTTTCATCGGCCCCATATTTATTCAGTAGTGAAAGACACTCCTCTTTATCTGGAATTCTCAATACCTTCTTACCTCTTTCCTGTGGGATTATTCTAAGATATCCCCTGAGTTCTTTCTGTCTTCCGAGATGTTCTAAAAAAATTGCAAGTGCAGATACTTCAGAGTGTGGCTGGTTTTTTACAGAAATATTGTAATCCGCCATTTCATATATCTCCCTCGGTACTTTTTCTGCACCCACTATTATCATAATATTTTCGCTTTTTCTTATTTCATTTATTTTTTCTTCCATTGGTATTCCGTACATTGTCAGATGCACTTTAATTCCCTTAAATTTCTTTATCTGCTCTCTATAAGGATAAAATTCTATCTTGAATGAGCCACCGAACTTCTCTGTTACCCTTTCTACTGTTTGTTTTAATTTTAAGTCCTCTTTGTCTACTATTATTCTATCAGCTCCGAATGCCCTTGACACTAGAGCCACATGAGTTGTTATCCTTTTATCCCTTTCAGGCCTATGCCCTATCCTCATTACTGTTATCAACTTATTCTCTCCACCTTCATTCCTTTTATTGTCAATGTTTTACTTCTCTTTATCATTACTCTCAAAAATGTTGACGTCACATTAAGTTTTTCCTGAATCTCTGCTATGTACTGAATTCCATTTTCAAGAAGCTCCTCTATTTTCTTGCTAAATTCTTCAATGGCAGCATCATTTAATGAAGCTACATATATGACGTCAGCAGTTTCCTCTGTGGGTATAAGTATGTTAATCTGTATTGATGTGTAATAGTTATGATAAACTTTTTTGGGTCCTTTTGGTGTTGCACTCCACTGAGACTCAACAAATTTTATTTTCTCAAGATAATGAAGTATATCTATTGCCTCCTTCCCAAGTTTTTCCTTTACTTCCTCCTCGCTCATCCATTTCTCATTCAATAACTTTAAAAGCGATCTCTTGGTTTCTGTATTTGATATAGTAAAAATCGTCACCAGTTCACTTACATCGTTGACAACCTTTATTTTATTCATAAACTTACCCTAATAAAAACCGGATTTAAATACTTTAACCAATGTTTTCATCATTTCATTTAAGAAATAGTTTATTTCCATAATTTATAATATATTTCTAATGATTGATAAAGAGTATTTTATGATAATGCCGCCTGAAAATCTATTATGTTTCAGAGAATAGTTTCAAAATAATTTTTCATTATGTGCAATTATTTTATAAAGAGTTATTATACTGATTTATGTCATCCATATTCCAATATAAGAGCAATGTAGATAAAGAGTTAGAATTTTTTTTCGATAGAAAAATAGAGGGGAAAGAAGGGATTGAAAAAGATGTTATAAAGGCATTAAAGGATTTTACAATGAGAGGTGGAAAGAGGATAAGACCTCTTTTTATGATTACAGGCTATTGGCTTAATTCCGATATAGATGAAAGAATAATAAAAGCGTCGATAAGTCTTGAATTAATGCAATCCTATTTGCTCATACATGATGATATTATTGATCAAAGTGATATACGAAGGGGAGGGCCTGCTTTCCACAAACTTTTTAGCTATGAGAAAAAAGTAAATGAAGGATTAGCAATAGTTGCTGCTGACCTTGCCGATGCATATTCTCACGAAATACTCCTTGAAAATAATTTCCCTCAAGAAAGATTAAATCGAGCCATGATGATGATGTCAGAAACAGTTGAATGCACTGGAGTAGGACAGTTAATGGATATAGTGATGCCTTTCAAAGAACAGGTAACACTCGCTGATGTGACAAATATCCATATTATGAAGACTGCCCACTACACTGTAAATGGTCCCATGAGAATTGGAAGTGTATTAAGTGGTTATAAGAATACAGACCTCATTAATGATTATGGAATACCACTTGGCATAGCATTCCAGATACAAGATGATATCCTTGGAATGTTTGGGGATGAAAGAACTCTTGGGAAATCCGTAACAAGCGATTTTGAAGAAGGGAAAATGACTCATCTTATAATACTTACTTACAAACTCGCTAATGAAAGTGATGTGAAATTTATAAAAGAGAGAATTGGAAAGAAGAACATTTCTCCCGAGGATTTTGAACAAGTAAGAGATATAATACGAAAGTGCGGAGCATTAGAGGAAACGAGGAAAATCGCCAACGATTATTACAATAAGGCTATATCAACAATAGACAAATTAACCGATGATAAGGAAAAGAGGAATGAACTGAAAGAGCTCGCTGATAAGATGGTAAATAGGACAGCTTAATAATCAATTCCTCTCGAATTTTCCTCCTCCACCTACAGGCTTTGTCCCATCCATCCCCATCTTTGATGTAATGCTATCAGGATAGCTACTCGGATCCAGAGATGACCCTTTCTCCTTTTTGATTATTATTCCTCTGTCTGCCTGGAATCTTGTTGCGAGTGCCCATTCCACATCCTGATCATTATAAATATCTATATCATCGTCAACCACTATCACTCTCTTCATGCTCTTGTGCCCTCTGAAAGACGCCTCTACAGTATTCCTGAAATCTTCTTCTGATTTTTTCTTAATCTTTACTACACCGTGAAGCCACGATGCCCCGCCCTCTGTCAGTCTAACATCCTTGACATCTACGCCCTCTTTCTTTATTTCTTTAAATATAGTGGGTTCTCTTGGGAGACCCATTAGATTGAAATGTTCATAAGTGGCAGGAACCAATACATGGTAAACTGGATCTTTAATGATTTCAACTGATTGGAAAATTATCTTAGGCTGGTTTTTTTGTGAGTCATAAGTCCCGGTTATATCCTTAAATGGGCCTTCGTCCTCCTTCCTTTCCGTTAGTATTGCATTTATAACATAATCAGAATCGGATGGAACGAGAATATTATTTTGGCTCTTTGAGAACAGCATGTCCTTCCCTTTAGCAAGTTTGTAAAGTTCGGCAGCGATTTGCGTTTCATCCTTTTCAAATGTTGTTGATGTTGCTGAAGCCAAAAGATATTCTAGAGGAGAGCCTACAACAATTGATACCTTTAGCTCCTCTCCATGCTCTATTGAATCCAAATACATTTTGTATAAATCTCTCGGTACAAGTCTCACTAAACCTTCCTCGCTATTTCTTACAAATACCCTATGGATGGATAGGTTCCTTTTGCCATCCTTTTCAGCGACAAATATTCCTGATGTAAAATAGTACCCTGCATCCTTTTCATAAAACCAACATACAGGTACATCATCCATTGTGGACTTAAAATTGAATTTCTTATCTCCTAATCTAAGTTCTTCATTCCCATTTATTGCCTCCATGTAATTGTTGAGAAATTGTTCCCTATTCATATTCAATTCTTTATATATTCTTTCTCTGTCAGCCCATAGATTTATGACGCCCGTCTTCCCCTCTAAATTATTGAGAAGAATTGGTCTCTTCCCGTACTTTAAGGAAAGATCTGTTATTTGTTTTTTCCTTTTCACATTTTCATTTATCACAATAAATTCATCATTTATGTAATCCTTTAACATAGGGCCCCCCCTTTTTCGACTGGATATTTCATGGTGTTATCCTCGTTCTATCTCTTGGAAACAAGGTGGCTTCCCTTATATTAACAAGGTTTAAAAGAACCATTGTTAATCTTTCTAGTCCTATTGCCCATCCAGCATGCGGTGGCATTCCATACTGAAAAGCCTTCACGTAGAATGAGAATGAATCTACATTCAATCCTTTATTCTTCAGATTTGAAATTAATACTTCAGGATCGTGAACTCTTTGTGCACCGCTTGTTATCTCAATTTCTCCAAATTGCAAATCAAATCCTTTTGAATATATATCATCATGAGGCTGTACATAGAATGGTTTTAAACTTCTGGGCCACCTTGTTATAAAGTAGAATTCCTTCATTCCGCCTCCAACTGCCTTGAAAATTGGTGTAGTGAGATCTTCTCCATCCTTTATTTCTATCCCCTTTTCATTTGCCATTTTAATATAATCAGAATATGTTATCCTCTTAAATTTATAATTTACATTCAGGTCATTTACATTCAATATCTCTAGTTCTTTTTTGTTTCTCTCGTTTACAGAGTTGGATGCAACCTTGATAATATCTTCCAGTACACTCATCACTTTTTCATCATCCGAAAAGCTCATCTCTATATCAATGGAGGTGAATTCATTCAGGTGCTTTGTAGTATTGTGTTCTTCTGCCCTGAATGCAGGGGCTATTTCGAATACCTTATCAAATCCGGCCGACATCATTATTTCCTTGTAAAGCTGCGGACTCTGGCTTAGATAGGCTTCCCTTTCAAAATATTTGACTGGGAATAGTTCTGTACCTCCCTCGGTTGCAGCTGCAACTATTTTTGGAGTATGAATTTCAATGAAACCATTCTCATAAAAATAATCTCTTATTGAGTTAGCAATAGTACTCTGTATCTTAAATATCGATAGAATCTGAGGTTTCCTTAAATCTATGAATCTATTTTCTAGTCTAGTTTCCAGATCAGTTTCAACAGGATCTATTATTCCTATAGGCAAAGGTGTCTTGGCTCTGTTTAAAATATTAAGGCTGTCTATCTGAATTTCATAACCTAATTTTGCTTGGCTTTTAACCGCTTTTCCCTTTATAGTTAGAATGCTCTCTCTTGATAATACCTTCAACTCATTAAATATATCAGGATTATTCTTTTTGAATAGTATGCATTGAACATTACCTGAGACATCTCTAAGATCTATGAATGCTAGCGACCCGACTATCCTTATGTTCTGAGCCCACCCAGATACTTCAACTTCTTCTCCAATCTTATCTTTGACGTCTGCAATTAGTGACCTCATCAAATCTCTTAATTCATTTCTTGGATATAATTTGATGGGAAGAAATAGATATATGTTTTCTATAACCCCTTTATGAGAGTGGGTATCCTTGATATTCAGGGTGATGTATCGGAACATCTTGAAATGCTGAAAAAAATAAATGTTGAGGGGGTTATGGTAAGATATAAAAAGGATCTTGACTCTATAGATGGTCTTATAATCCCTGGTGGTGAGAGTACAGTTATAGGTTCAATATTGAAAGCAAGAGGTATGGATAAATACATACTGGACATAAAAATACCAGTCATGGGTACTTGTGCTGGTCTTATTCTCATATCGGAGAAAGTTGATGATAAGGATGGGCTTATGCCCATATTAAAAATATCGGTTAGCAGAAATGCCTATGGCACCCAGAGAGAGAGTTTCGAAACGGATTTAAAAATAAATGATGTAGGATCGTTTAGGGGAGTTTTCATAAGGGCTCCAAGAATTGATGAGGTTAGGAAAGGGGTTGTTTTAAGCTACTTTAATGGAAAACCAGTAATGGTAAAAGATGGAAGGAATATTGGTTTAACATTCCATCCTGAAATATATGGTGATGAAAGAATTCATAAATTATTCGTAGATGGATTAGACTAATCTTGGTTTCTTTATTATTCCCTTCCCTTCTCCTGTTTTACCAACAATTGTAACCTCTGTATCAAATTTTATATCTGCTCTTAAATATCCAAGTCCAATCCCTTTCGATAGTGAAGGGGAGAATGTTCCAGATGTAAGTTTGCCTATTTCCTCTCCATTCAATTTTATTATATTTCCATTCCTGGGTATAGTTCTATCTAATGATAATAGCCCTCTGAACTTCTCCTTGACATTATCCTTTTTCTTTTCAAGAATGTTTTTTCCTATGAACTCATGATCCCAGTTTATTATCCATGATATCCCAGCTTCTATAGGATTTCTGTCCTCATTGAAGTCTTGACCAGATAACAAAAATCCCTTCTCCATCCTTAATGTATCTCTGGCACCTAGACCTATAGGTTTCACATCACTGTTCCTTAGAAGCTCTTCCCATAGCTTTGGAGCATGTTCATTTGGAATTATGAATTCGAATCCATCTTCTCCTGTATAACCTGTTCTTGCGACTGATGTAGAATCCTCCAATCCTTTGGATGGGAATTTAGAGGAAGCATTCATGAAGGTGAAATGATCAAGCTTATTTGCTTCAGGCATAATATTTTTCATAACTTCTGATGCAGATGGACCTTGTAATGCTATACAAGAGAGTTTATTTGAAATATTGCTGACAACAACTTTAAAATCCTTTTTATTCTTAATTATCCAATTGTAAATTTTATCTGTTGTTGCTGCATTAGGAATAACAAGAAAGCGTTCTTCACTCATTTTGTAAGCAATTGTATCATCTATCATATTGGCATCACTATTCAGGTAAGCAGAATAAACCGCCTTACCTACCTCTGCCTTTGATAAATCACTTGGAAGTAAATATGAAATAAAATCCTGGGCGTCCTTTCCCTCTATTATAATATCACCCATATGCGATACATCAAAAATACCTGCCTTGCTTCTAACCTGTTTGTGCTCTTCTATAATGCTGGTATACTGAATTGGCATTTCCCAACCATGGAAGTCAACAAATTTTGCATTTAATTTTACATGTTCTTCAAATAAGGAAGTTCTCATAATGGTATATAGCATTTTAGATATTAACTCTAATCTTGCAGTGGAAAGAGGGGGGTGGCGGGGCAAACTTAAAGTATTTCTAAGGGATCAGAATACTCTCGCTGGTAAAAGCCGCGATAGCTCAGCTGGGAGAGCGCAAGACTGAAGATCTTGAGGTCGCCGGTTCGATCCCGGCTCGCGGCATAATTTTTATATTAATGTTATTCTAAAAGTAATCATTCACGGAAAATCTCCACAGATAAGTCTTCCACAAGATTATGATTCAGATTATTTATCTCCGATAAAAGCTCTTCAAGATCGCCCGCATTAGTTAAAGCGTATTTTATCCTATTTACGGACATTCTATAAGAACCTGGGCACAAGAAACCCTCTTTCACAGCCAAGGCATCAGGTTTAATCTGAAGTATAACACTCATAGCTATTTCCTTACCTCCGTGTGGTCTTTGAAAACCAGGGTTTTCATACTCCAGAATCTTCTTCTCATCTGTATCGATTAAATCTATCTTCTCACCCATATCCAGAGGGGAAAGTTTATTTTCCCCATTCAATACTACGGCTAATTTCATAAAGAATATTTATAACCGCAAATAAAAGGAATGTGTAATCTGTAGAGCGAAAAGATGCAATAGAAATTTATCCGTCTATTTAATCAGTAATAAATGAGAGTGCTACTTGGAGGTACATTCAGTATATTGCACAAGGCTCACAGGGAGATGATTTTAAGGGGCGCAAAAATGGGAGATCTATTCATCGGAGTCACATCTGACAAATATGAGTTCAACAAAAAATACAATGTCCCTCCATTTAAGGTGAGAGAAGAGAAACTTTTAACATTTTTATCAGAAAATAAAATCAGAGCTAGAATATCACCATTAGAAGATCCTTATGGGAAAACACTCGATCCCTATTTTGATGCGATTGTTGTCAGCAATGAAACAATAGACTTTGTGAGAAGTATAAATTTTAAGAGGAAATCGCTCGGGATAAAGCCTCTATTTATAGAAAATATCGGAACTATTTTGGCAGAAGATCTTATGCCAATAAAATCAGAAAGAATAATCAAGGGGCAAATAGATGAAAACGGAAGGAGACTGAAAGAAATTATTCTTGGAGTGGCATCCGAAAATCCTGAAAAGATAAAGGGAGTTGAAAAATTCGCCAAGAATATTTTCACTAATTTCAGAATTGAAAAATATGCCAACAGAACGGAGATAAACCAACCATTCGGGGATGAGATTTTTATTTCGGCTGAACAAAGAATCAAGGAAATTCCAGACGATGTTGATTATGCAATTGGAATAGAAGCTGGAATAATTAAGATCGGTAGCAGGTACTATGATATTCATTATTCGCTTATCAGGGATGGAATGGGAAATAAGTTATCCGGTATGTCATCAGGCCTCCCTATTAAGGAGCAAACCATTCAATTTTTAAAAGAGGGGAAGAACCTTGAAGAGGTCACAGACAATCTTGTAGGTACTCGAAAATCTGGTGAAAACAAAGGTGCAATTTACTATTTTTCAGGCGGAAGGAAGGAAAGGTGGGAACTAGTTTATGAATCAATTATGTCTGCTTTCATTTCTAGAATTTCAGAAATGATTCCATTAAAATATTAAATTACAGAAGGAACAACATCCTTGGAATTATATTCTTTGATTCTTCCATCCCTGTAAACCACAAGAGTCTGATTCTCAATTTCATACCATTTACCATTCATCACTTCTGTAGAAACGGTAAATCTATCATCATCCAATTTATAGAACAGTGAATAATAGCCCTTATCCTCCCTTGCCTCCCTGTAGGCTGCAGCATAATTCCCATCGGTAATAATGAAATTTATGCTCGTAAAATTCATCTGCCTAATGTTCTCAATAGCAGCTGGAAAACTCTTCAATATTTTTTTGAAATAAAAATAACTGTCACTTCTATTTTTTTCACCTAATTCCTTGATTGTACCGTTATGTGCAAAACTTATCATTCCATTTACAAAGGGTTGGGTGTTATTGATACTCTTGCTTGAGGAGCTTATCTTCCTGGCATGAGCGAGTATAGCAGTTCCGAAAAGATCCTTTTCTTGACTGATTTCTTTGATGCTCTTCTTTACTGTCACTTCCCCCTTGTTATAAATTGCATAACCAAATCCATCATTGTGAGGAGCATTATAGCCATTTCTGGCCATTTCATTTAGAAAACTAAAATATGGAGTCAAATCAGTGAATTTTCCAATTGAAAGTATCATTCTACACATATTTTTATATTAAATACACATTTAAAAGTATTACGAAGGAACAAGTTATTAATCAAATTCTAATAAGGGATTAATGAACAATATTGATCTCCAATTCGCTGGAGAGATTAGGGAAATTAGAAATAGGATAGGTAGAAGTGAAAGGAAAGACTATGTGACCACTTACAATGAAAAGGAGTTCCTGAATGGAAGAACAAGGGACGAAAGAGTTTTAATTTTAAGAACAAGGGGATGCAGTTGGAGTTATCATTCAGGATGTTCAATGTGTGGATTTTGGGAAGACACTAACCCAGAAATAAATGCGAATGATATAATGAAACAGGTTGAAGATTTTTTGAAGGATCACAATAAAGGAGATGTGCTAAAAGTATTCACATCTGGCTCTTTTTTTGATCCTTTAGAGGTAAGTGAAGAAATACAAGTACCAATAATAGAAAAATTACTTAATCATTATAATTTTCTAATAGTCGAAAGCAGGCCAGAATACATAATAAACAAAGCAGAGAGATTAAAGCAATTCGCCGGGAAACTTCAGGTAGCTATGGGTATGGAATCTACCGATCCGGACGTTCTTAAATACCTTATTAACAAGAATTATAATTTTGAAGATTTTAAAAGAGCTTCAGAGACGCTTCATAGGAATGGAATATCAGTTAGGGCATATCTTTTAATGAAGCCACCGTTTATGAAGGAACAGGAGGCAATAGATGATACAATAAAATCTGCAAGGGATATTTCATCATTTGCGGATTTCATTTCTATAAATCCGATGAATATACAGAAAGGAACTCTGGTAGAGTCTCTATACAAGGAAGGAAATTACAGGCCTCCATGGTTATGGAGTGTGGTTGAAGTTCTATTATCACTGAGAGATATTCATATTCCAGTCGTCTCCCTTATAACAGGATCGGGCAAAAGTAGGGGCCCACATAACGGTCACTCTTGTGATAGAATATTTTCCGAGTCCATAAGGAAATACAGTGAAACTGGAGACTTTGCCTATCTAGAGAATTTAAGCTGTGAATGCAGGGAAAAGTGGGAATCTTTTAAAACGGAAGAAAACTCACTACCAATTCAGATAAATGAGGCAGTTTACAATGATTTCTGAAGCAGTGGATTTAATCCAGAACTCGAAGAAGCTCATAATATATTCGCATCATGACTCCGACGGAATAGCATCAGCAGGAATTGCACTCTTCGTCATAAAGAGGCTTGGATTGAATTATGAAATAAGGATAAGAAATCAACTATCAATAGAGGACATAACTGGAAAGGAAGAAGAAATTTATTGGTTCAATGATATGGGTTCATCCAAAGTTAATGAAATGAAAAATATTAAGGGAATAATCACTGATCACCATAATCCAGCGATAATGGATAATTTTATTCAGGATAATGGTAATAAGATATACCAGTTCAATCCTCATCTTGAAGGACTTGATGGTAGCATCTCTCAATCTGGTTCAACGACTACTTTCCTTTTTTCAATGAATATAATTCAGGAGGTTATAGCAGTTTCTCATCTTTCTGTTATAGGGTCTGTAGGCGACCTTCATGACAAAAAATTCGGGAGGCTTGTGGAAACTGACAGAGAAGTGATGAATTTATCAAAAGAGGTAGGTATAATAGAACCTAAAAATGATATACGATATTTTGGCAGAAGTTCCAAGCCCGTATCATACATGTTGAGATTCGGAAACGATCCCAAGATAAACTCCCTATATGATAGGCCTGATGCTGTATACGGACTCCTTGAAAGAATGGGAATTCCAAGGAAAATGGCAAATAGCACAAGATGGGTAGATATTTCAGAAGAAAAAAGAAAAAATATCATAAATGAACTTCTATACTTATTAGAAAAGGAGGGCGGTGAAAAAAATAGGCTTACAGGGGAAGTATATGAATTGAAAACTGAACCAATAAGCTCTGTCCTAAAGGACGCAAGAGATTTTTCGTCAATAATAAATGCTACTTCACGAAAGGGCAATCCAGAAGTGGGAGTAAAGCTTTGTTTATTTGAGAGAGGCCCCGTATTAGAAGAAGCTATGAAGCTGTATTCAGATCACACAGAAACCCTGAGAAAAGCATCAAGATTCCTAGATGAAATGCAGGGGAAGGTTATGGGGATTATTCATTATTATGATTTTGGATCAAATCTTGAAAACAACATAACAGGCACCATAGCAACAAGAATAATTACACATAAAAAAATTCCAAAGGAATCTGTAGTTATAGTAATGGCGGATATTGAGGGAAGCAAGAAGATCTCAGGAAGGATATCTTTAGATCTCTCTGAAAAACTTGACCTATCATTAATATTCAGGGATGCGGCTGAACTTGTGGGTGGATCTGGCGGAGGTCACAGAAATGCGGCTGGGGCCATGATACCCAATGGAAAAGAATATGATTTTATAAAAAATGTAAATAAAATAATTGAAGGTATAATCAAGCCCTCACAATAGTTTGTGCCTGTTCCCTTAAGAATTGTTGTAGATAATAGAATGAGCCTGTTCCCTTTCCTGTGGTACCGCTCATTTTCCAGCCAACAAAAGGCTGTGAACCAACCATGGCGCCAGTTGATCCTCCCCTTCTTCTGTTTGCATATATGACACCAACATCTATATTTTCAAAGTAATAGTCTATTTCGTTTTTGTCCTCGCTGAATATTCCGCCTGTAAGTCCATAATCCATAGAGTTAACGAATTTCACAGATTCTTCGAGAGATTTCATAGGTTTAATTGCGAGTATTGGAAGGAAAAGTTCCACTCTTTCAATATTTGGATCTTCAACATTATCAAGTATTGTATTCTCTGCATAAAAACCATCCATTTTTTTAACATCTCCACCGAGCAATATTTTTTCCTTCTTCACTGTACTCATAATGTTTATGAATTTATCATAAGCTTCCTTATTAATTACCGGACCGGTGAATGTATCCTTCTTACGGGGGTCATCTACCGATAGTTTCTTTGAAAATGCGACAAGCTTTTCTTTGAATTCATCATAAATTTTTTCATCAATTAGTGCCAGGCTGCATGCAGAGCATTTCTGTCCGGAATATCCAAAGGCAGATCTTGCAACCCCCTCAGCAGCTTTATCAATATCGCATTTTGATGTGACAATTATAGTATCCTTGCCGCCCATCTCTGTTACCATTACCTTTGGTCTCTTCTCTTGAGCTTCACGGAAAATTTTCATACCAATTTCTCTGCTCCCAGTGAACACAACACCTTCCACTAGCTCATTTGTATACAATGTTCTTCCAACTCTCCCTCCAGACCCAGACAGGTAGATAAGATTCTCCTTTGGAACTCCAGCTTCATGCATGAGTTCAACAAATTTGTAGGAAGAAAGTGGTATGTCAGAAGAGGGTTTAAGAATCACGCTGTTTCCTACTATTAGGGGGCCGCTGGTCATCCCAACCGTTATAGAGAAGAAATTGAAAGGAGCAACAACAAGGAAAAGTCCATAAGGCTTCATAACACTTTTTGAATCTTCTCCATAGTATGCTGTTCCGGTAAATTTTATGAAACCTTCGTTCTCTATTAATTGGAGTGCATAGTACCTCATAAAATCAATTGCTTCATCTACGTCTCCCATCGCCTCATATCTATTTTTTCCATTTTCGTAGCTCAGAATTGCAGAAAATTCAAATTTTCTTTGTGACAGAATATCCGCCGCCTTAAGGAAAATTCTAGATCTCTCAACATATCCAATATTGAACCATTTCCTATAATTTTCAGAGGCAATTTTTGCTGCCTTCTCTGAAGTCTCCTTTGAGGACATCTGGAATGTTCCTACCTTTGTTTTACCATCTAATGGAGATACGTGCTCTAATTTGTCCCTTTCATAAATTTTTTCTACAACTAGGTTTGGGTATTCCATCTCAAAATATTTTGTTACTAATTTCAAAGCTTCTTCATATTTCTTGTGGAATTCAGTCTCCTGATGTTTTTCTACCATTTTAATATAGGTGTTCTCATTATCAAACGGCATATACCTGTATTGAAAAAAAGTTAATAATTTTATCACTCATTTTTACAATTTTGTATATATATAAAACAAAAAGAATTTTTTTTAAAATTAATAGAAAAAATTAAATTCTATAAAATGGTAATTTACAAAATGACTCTTCAAATAGGAGAGCAAAATTTGAAATTACCATTGGAAAATGTTCTCATTATTAAATTCACAGTTGGTTTTCCTGTTAAACTAAGTACTCCAAGAGTTAAGGACGATTTTAAGAATGTGGAAAGTTATATCATAATGCTATCAAAGGTTGGAGATCACTGGCACACCTATAATAATTCTTTAATATCTTATGGAAGGGGTGTAGCTTCAGAATTCGCAAGAAATATACAGAGGGCATATGATAATGTGAATCTCGATGCCGAGGTAGTGATGAACAATGACATAATAGATTCTAAAATGCCCACATTACTGGAGCAATATCTGGATAAAATGATCAAGCACGAGGGAATTGTCATAGAACAAACCGTTCTCAGAGAACTTGACTCAGCCTATTTTATATTTTATTTCACAAATAACAATTATGAATTTATAAGTAAGATTACTCTCGAGTTACTCTTTGCACTGAACGGAATTGGAGAAATAATTTATTTTGGGCCTATGAATCATGTAAATAAAATACCTTTTTACTATAATTTTCTAGCTACAAAAGGTATTGATTTATCAAATTTTAGATTAATCAGAACTATATGGGAATTTAAGGGTAATGAGATAGAGGAAAAGGTTGATGGACTTTTCACTAACAAAGGGATCTTTTATCCAAAATTTTACGGAAAAGAAAAAGTAGACTTATATTTAATACAGAAAAGAGATGAAAAAATAAGGAAGGGGAATTGTAACTTAATAGTAGAGGAAAATGGAATAAGAATACTTGAATGCAAAGAAAATAGTGATTGGTTCAACGATTTCTTTCATAATATTGTCTCCAGAAGGATCGGGCCGGTCACAATGTGGTGGGAAAGTGATGGATCTAGGATTCTACAGAATAATTACATTGTCTACGATAGATCCTCAATGAATTTTCTCCTCGGCCTCAAGGAATTATTTGAAATGGAAAAGAGAAGAGATCACAGAAATATCTTGATATCAAGTAAAATATTGAAGGATATTGAGGTATTATAAATAAATGCTGAAAATTAGAAGTTTTTATATAATTTAAATAGAATATTTTATACCTTCAAATATATATCTAAGAATGGAATTGGGTAAAGGTAGAATTGAAAAAAGGAATCCTAAAAGTTGATGGATTGGGAGAATTTGAGGGTGAATTTTTTGGAAAAGAAACTGAAGTATCTGGAGAGATTGTTTTTACAACATCTCCTTCAGGTTATTTGAAATCTATAACAGATCCAAGTTACCGTGGTCAGATACTAGTCTTTTCCTTCCCGTACATAGGTTCCTACGGGATAGAAGAGGAAGGTGAAAGTAAGGATGTACAGGTAAGAGGAGTAGTATTAAATAGAATACCTTCAATATTTAAGGAAAAGTTTTCAAAATATTTGGAAGATAATGGTGTTCCAGGAATAATATTAAACGACACTAGAAAAATAGTAGATTTTACTAGAAAGAATGGAAATAAAATTGGCACGATAGGAAATGCAAGAATGGACAACCCGTATGAGAACAATCTTGTTAATGAAATTCAAGTAAATCAAACTCATCTCAAAAAAGAAGGCGCTAGTAAAATTTTACTAGTTGATCTAGGCCTCAAGGGGAATATATTGAAATTCCTTAATGAATACGATATAACAATAATACCGTACTCAGATTTTTCATTCAACAAGATAGGGGACTACGATGGGATAGTTATATCCAATGGCCCAGGAGATCCATCACATCCAGATTTCATTCAATTTAGAGATGAGCTAAGGAAATCAATGTTAAATATTCCTATGCTTGGAATATGCCTAGGTCATCAATTGATAGGGCTGGCGTCAGGAATGAAGACAGAAAAGATGAAATTTGGTCACAGAAGTATAAATCATCCGGTTAAGGATGTAATAACAGGAAAAATAGGTATTACCACCCATAATCATGGTTTTACTGTGCTATTTGAAGAGGGGAAGGGCCTGAAGATGAGATATAAATCCCTCAATGACGGATCAAACGAAGGAATGCAAGGTGAAAATCTGCTTACGACGCAATTCCATCCAGAGGGCGGTCCTGGTCCAAGGGATGAGCTAGGCGTTTTTGATGAGTTCAGGAGGATGGTTATAAATGACTGATGATATCAAAAGAGTGCTGTTAATAGGATCAGGGCCAATAATTATAGGTCAATCAGCAGAATTCGATTATTCTGGAAATCAAGCTATCAAAGCTCTAATCTCAGAGGGGAAGGAGGTTCTTGTAGTTAATTCAAATCCGGCAACTATACAGACAGATAATAGAGAAGGAATAAAACCTTTCATGATACCACTAAATAAAGAAAATATTTTGGAAATTATAAAAAAAGAGAGACCGGATTCTATAATGGGAACTTTTGGCGGTCAAACAGGTCTTAATCTTTTAATGGAACTTTGGAAATCAGGGATTATAAGCAAATATGGAATAAAAGTACTAGGCACACCAGTAGATGCCATAGAAATAAGCGAAGACAGGCTTCTTTTCAAGAAAAAAATGGAAGAAATAGGAGAACCGGTCCTTGAATCTTATTATTGTACAAATCTGAACGATGTCATAAAATATGCAAAACAAATGGGTTTTCCAGTTGTAGTGAGGCCTTCATTCACGCTTGGTGGTTCTGGGGGAGGAATTGCAAATGACATCGATGAATTAAGATCAATTGCGGAAAGAGGGTTGAACTTATCACAGGTAGGCGGAGTACTTATCGAAAAATCCATTATTGGTTGGACCGAGTTGGAGGTGGAGGTTGTCAGGGATGGAATGGGAAATAAAATTGCAGTATGTACGATGGAAAATGTCGATCCAATGGGTGTGCATACTGGAGACAGTATTGTAGTAACTCCCTTCCTAACACTCAATGACGAAAACTACCAGAAAATAAGATCTGCAGCATTGAAGATAGCGGAGGGTATAGGAGTTATTGGCGCCTGCAATGTTCAATTTGCCTTTGATAACAACTCAGGAAAGTATTATGTGATAGAGGTTAACCCAAGATTGTCAAGATCCTCCGCACTTGCTTCTAAAGCAACGGGATATCCAATAGCAAGGGTGGCTGCGCTCATAGCACTAGGAAAGACAATTGAGTTCATAGAGAACAGGGTGACAGGAGAGAAAAATTCAGCAAGGGAGCCAGCCATTGATTATATAGTAGCGAAATTTCCCATATGGCCAACAGAGAAATTCTTTGACGCCGATTTCACCCTTGGAACTCAGATGAAGAGTACTGGAGAAGTGATGAGCATAGGAAAATCGCTGAGTGAAGCTTTCAGAAAGGCTTTAAGATCGACTGGATTATTAACAAAAAAAGGAGAATTCAATGAAAAATTATTAACAGTTCCAAATCCTGAACGGGCACTGCAGATATATCTCGCATACAAGAGGGGATATGATACGGCAAAAATATCTAAATTAACGGGATGGAATCTGCTTTTTGTTGATGAGATAATAAGGGCATTCGAGATGGAGGAAAATGAAGGAGAGGTGTTTTCTGTTGTGGATACATGTGCGGGCGAATTTGATGTAAAAACTCCCTATTATTATAGCAGCCCGAATGGAAGCAAAATAATGGCTAACGTTCTCTTGGTAGGAAGTGGGCCTATCACTATAGGACAGGGGATAGAATTTGATTACAGTTGTGTTCATGCCTCAAAGGTAATAAGAGAACTAGGAAAGAAAGTGGTCATACTGAATGATAATCCTGAGACAGTATCGACAGATTTTGATGAGAGTGACGTACTCATATTCGATCCTGTGGATTACAAGAGCGTTGCAACTATAATAAATAATTCAAATATCAGAACAATAGTTCCATGGTTTGGTGGGCAGAGGCCTATCAATATTTTAAGGAAATTAAAGGAAAATTTTGGTGACAAGATTGAAATACCAGGAACATCGGTAGAGGTTGTTGATTTATTGGAAGATAGAGAAAAGTTTGCCAATCTAATGAATGAAATGAATATACCATATCCTGAATTTATTTTCTCAACAAAGGAAAATCTCAAAGAATCCGTAGAGAGAATAGGTTTCCCGGTCATAGTTAGGCCTTCGTATACAATATCAGGTGCCCATATGGGCATTTTAAGAAATACAAATGAGCTCAATGATTTTGTTTCATACCAGGGGAAATATATAGATAATTTCCTTGTAGAGAAGTACCTTGATAATTCTCTGGAAGCAGAAATTGACGGAGTATCTGATGGAGAATCGGTTTTGATTCCAGGAATAATTGAACATATAGAGGAGGCAGGCATACATTCAGGAGATTCTACAAGTATATTTCCAAGCACAAATATTCCGGCACATGTTCAAGAAACAATGAAGGAATACACAGTGAGTATCTGCAGAAAATTGAAAATTATAGGCCCTTTTAACATCCAATTTGCTGTAAAAAATGATACAGTTTACATAATAGAAATAAACCCCAGATCATCTAGAACATTCCCATTTGTTTCAAAAATTTCAGGAATTAATCTTGCGGAAATATCTGCCAAGATAATCATGGGAAATAAATTGTCAAAATCCTCCATAAAAATATCAAAATATGGGGTAAAATTTCCAATTTTCCCATTTGAAAAATTAACAGAAGCAGATGTTGTCCTTGGGCCAGAGATGAAAAGTACAGGGGAAGTAATAGGAGTAGGTGACAATATTCAGGAAGCCATTATAAATGGATATTTAGCAGCAGGGTTCGACATTAAAAGGGAAGGCGTAATAGTTTCAATACCCAGGAATAGGAGAAATGAATTCTTAGGGATTATCAAGATGATATACGACTCAGGCAAAACAATATATAGCACAGAGGGCACACACAATTATTTGAAGGGATATGGGATTCCTTCAATAAAGATAAAGAAAATTTTTGAAGGAAGCCCTAATGGAATGGACATTATTAAGCAGGGAAATATTAGTGCGGTAATTAATATTTTGAATGAGAACTACAGATCTGAGTCAGATGGCAAAACATTGCGAAGGGCATGCTATGAGAGAAAAATACTTTACATGAGCGTTAGATCACAAGCCAAGGCTTTTGCGGAAGTTTTAACATATAAAAACCGGGGAGATAATATTAAGACAACAAATGATTCAGATTAAGGATTCCAATATGAACTTATAATCAATACTCTTTTTTACAGAATCAGCAAAGTTCTGAATTTCGTAATCACGGTCAATTTTTCGAAGGCTAATCTCGTCTAAACCTTTTTCTATCCTAATAATGTTAACTATTCTTTCAGTAAAGTTAATATTATCAAATATTCCGTGAATGTAAGTTCCAAACATTTTATCATTATATGAGCCATCAGGTATATGAGAATGTTTTCCATCAATTTCTTCTATGAATGAGAAATGCCTGCGGCTGTAACTGACACCTCTGTGAATTTCATATCCTTCAACTTTTATTCCCTTGAACACAGGATGAAAAATTTCTGCACGGCTAATCCTGGTAATCTTATCTCCTTTTATCATTGTTCTTGAATCAAGCAGGTTTAGTCCATCAACTTTGCCGGATCCTGTCTCATCTACATCCATTATATACTTTCCCATCATCTGAAATCCGCCACATATACCAGCAATCCATGCTTCTTTCTTAAGTTGACCAATTTTATCTTTGAATCCCTCTTTTTCTATAAAACGAAGGTCTTCAACCGTTAGTTTAGATCCAGGTATAATTATAATATCAATTTTATCTAGTTCTTCGGGTTTCCTTGCATAGAATAAACCGATTGATTTTTCCATCTTTAGAATTTCATAATCGGTTTCATTTGACATATGAGGGGTTCTTATGATTCCAACATTAATATCCCCCCGCCTGCCAAAATTATCAAACAAAGAATCTTCCTGTGGGATATTGTTTGATATGAAGGGGACTGTTCCTATTACTGGTACCTTGAATCTTTTCTCTATAAAATCATAACCTTCCTTGAGTAGAGAAGTATCACCCCTGAATTTGTTAACGATAATACCTATTAGATTTTCCATGTTGGACAATTCTATTGTTCCCACTATACTTGCAAAAACGCCCCCCCTCTCTATATCAGCCACTAAGATATTTTTGGCGTTTACAAGAGTTGAAAATTTAGTATTGGCAATATCATTTTTAATGTTAATTTCTGCCGGGGATCCTGCGCCTTCAATGATAACAAGATCGTTTTCTTTCTGAATTTTTTTAAAAGATTCCAGAGCCTTTTGAAGGAAAAAATCATTATCCTGGGTAAAATATTTTCCAGCTTCATATGTCCCGTAATACTTCCCCTGAATTACTATGTGTGTTTTTTCCCCTTCAGGCTTGAGAAGTATGGGATTCATGTCGACAGTTGGTTTTATTCTTGCTGCTCTGGCCTGTATTATCTGAGCATATGCCATCTCTCCTCCCTTTCCGACACCAGCATTGAGTGACATATTCTGTACTTTGAATGGAGCTACCCTGATTCCCATGTCATTAAAAATCCTGCAGAGAGCAGCAACTATCAAAGATTTTCCAGCACCTGATGAAGTGCCCATGACCATAAGCGGTCTTAATTTGCTAGAAGTTGATTCCATCAGGCTGGTTCACCTCAAATTCATCAAGTGCTTCCAAAAGTCTATTATTTTCATAGATTTTCCTAATTGAAAATCTTATTGAATCAGGGAATTGGAAGGAAGTACAATCCCTCACCAATATTCCTTTCTTCCTTAATTCATTCTTGACTGCGGTACCGTTTCCTACTTTTGCAAGGAAATAATTGGCATCTGTTTTTAATCCAGTTTTGGCCATTATTCTCTCCCTTTCGCTGAATATTTTAGCCAATGAATAATTAAGAAAAATTTTATCTCGAATTATGCCCTCAATAAGGGAACATCCAAGAGATCCTATCCCCCATGGCATTCTTGTATTTCTTATTAATTTAGCAAACTTATCAGTGGCTATTGAATAACCTGTTCTTACTCCAGATATATTGTAAGATTTGCTGAAGCTTCTCATGATTATGGTATTATCATTGATATCAATTTTTTTGACCTTGGGGCCTACAAAGTCAATGAAGGCCTCATCTATAACTACATAAAAATTCCTATAAACTGAATTCTCCACTAAATCTCCAATGAAATCATAATATTTACCTGTAGGGTTATTGGGGTTGCTTATAAGTAAAACCTCCTCTCTCTTGATGTTTAAGTCATCAATTGTTAAATCCTTAACCTTAATATTTCTGTATTTTACCCCTATAATATTGGCAACCCTCTCATATTCGCTGTATGTGTAAGCTGGAATTACAAACCTATGATGTTTGAAAATATTAAAAATTATATACAGTTGCTCCGTTATTCCAGCAGCTACAGATACCTCCCCCTTTATCTTGAATTTTTCCTTAATTTTTAACTCTAAGTCTTCTTCGCAGTATGGATATCTATCAATCTTGGCCGATTTAAGTGCTTTTCCTAAAAATGGAGGTTTATATGGATTGGAAGAGTAGGAAAAATCCAATAGATTCATCTCAGATTTTCTAGCTCCACCATGGTCCAATTATAATCACCTCCGTAATAGCTATCAAGATGAAGAAGTAGGAAATGGCATAAATGAACTTCTCTAATCTTTTCAGATCTCCTATGTCAGGAAATCTAGGCCCATCTATTCTATAGTGGTCTATCTTTTCTATCATTACATTGAATAATCCTGCCACTGTGGCCATTGAATACATCCCATTTATTTTCAATTTCCTGTATCTCTTCAGGTTATTTGATACCCTAGTCGGGCTAAGTAGAAGTACTAAGAGCCCAAATATTCTTGAAGGAATGAAATTCAGGACATCGTCAGCTCTGGCTGCAAATTTACCGAAGTATTCATAATTTTCACTGTGGTAGCCGATCATTGCATCTGCAGTATTTATAACCCTGTAGATAACCGCTCCAAATATACCAAAAAACATGAAATAGAATATTGGTGAAATGACGGAATCAACAATATTTTCAGACCCTGATTCAAAGGCTGCCGATAAAAGATGTTCCCTGTCTAGGGTCTTTACATCTCGGGAGACAATTTGCGCAACATTATTTCTAAGAATTTCAGTATCATCTATCTGGCACTTCTTTATTGCCTTTGAAAGCGCCCCAACAGAAAAGGTTGACTTGAGAATATATACATAAATAATAAACCGGACGTAAATCGGTATGAAACCAATCGAATAGATTATAAAAATCCATAAAAATATTATTAAAATAATTGACAACATTCCATATAAGAACTCATATGATGGTTTCTTGGAGATTCTGTGCTTATCAAAGAACGATATAAGCTTTCCTGTGAATACTACGGGATGGATCTGATTGGGGTATTCAATAAAATAGTCTATAATAGCTGCCGTCAATAATGTTATAACCCAGAGAAGTCTCTCATTTACCAACAAGATTCAATGCCTCCTTCAGGTCTTCTTTCGTATTTATATTTAAAGCCAATAAAGGTTGCCCGTATTCAACAACAATATCTCGTTCATCTCCAGGAACGGCTATATTTAGTCCTATGTATTTGTAGCCATTATCTGATATAACTGCCGTCATGCTCCTTCCACGGTATCTACTTAGAAAATCATTGATAATGCCGGTATTCACAAATATAGAATCCCCATTCAGCAATAAAAGTGGCTTATTAAAAAGTTTCAAAAGATATGCAACATCTTCAGGATAGCTTTTACCCGGAGTCTCTATAATACTATATTTTTCACAATAATTCATAGTTCTCGGAGCATTTTTTGATACAGCTATCAAATAATTTTCAACATTAGATCTTGAAATATTTTCTATTGTTATATCTATAATCTTCCTACCATGAATGTCCTGAATTAGCTTTTCGTTTCCGAAACGCGAACTTTTCCCACCAGCCATTACAATCCCAAGCATAATAACCACATTGTTGCAGCTCTGGAAATTTCATTCATAGCACCCAAAGCATCTCCATTAACAAATCCAAAATTTTTGCTGGATAAATTTCCAATTATTAATGATATAACTATACCGGCAAAAATGTTAAGATAAGTTATTTTAAAAATTATTATAAGGGGGATAGTTAATAATATTGCAATAATCAAATAGCTCCCCCTGGCACTCTTTTTAAACTCGTTTGCAAGGCCTTGTTCAGGCGCTTTAAATATTATCAATCCAGTTAGCATGGAAAGCTTCGCTGAAATTTCAGAGACTATAAAAAAAGCAGCGACATCAATAAGATTTGTCCTGAGACTGTATATGGCATAGAATTCTATTAATAGAATCATTATTACTGAAAAAGTTCCACCTATCCCAGTATTAACATCCTTAAGAACTCTGATCTTTTCATCCCTTGTTCCCTTCTTCATAATTCCATCAGAAAAATCAGCTAAACCATCAAGATGCAATAATCCTGTTACACCATAAATAGAAAGAAGGAGAATGATTGTCAGTAAAATTCTGGGAACAAATCTGTAAATGATTATGTATAGAATTAGAGGGAATAAGGCTATTATGATTGCAACAATGGTAATGAGATAAAGCGATTGGGAAGCCCTGTATACATCTCCTTTTGCTGGAATACGAGTGAAGAATGAAATAAGGCTTCTCATGGTAACCGTTAAATAAATTTTAATAATATCAAGTTTGCTTTACATGTTATTATTATTGGTAATTGGAAATACAGAAGTTTCAAGGATAAAGGGAATAACAGCAGCAGGAGAAAATGATACCCTCATAAAATACACACCGCCAGCTGATGCCGAATTCCTCTTTTATGATACGCCAAAATGTATAAATGCAATACCTGTTACACCAGAGGGGAATCCTACCCCAGGAATAATAACAAAAGCTTCAAAGAACTTGATTAATCTGCCGATATTAGTCGTCAGGGCCGGTTCAATCATAGAACCTAAAATTCCCTACATAAATTTAAGCTCCAAAGAAGGTGGGGATATAAGGAAGGAAAAGGGTGTTTCTGATTTCGAGGAAATAAAGGAAAAAAGCTCAAAACTTGCGGATTTTTTGAATTCTTTCGAAAGTGAAATAATGATAGCTGAAAGTATTCCTGGAGGTACAACTACTGCAATGGCCGTACTGAGGTCGCTGGGATTTGAAGCAAGATCTTCATCATCATTGAAAGAAAACCCATTAATACTGAAGGAAACGGTTATAGATGAGGCGATGAAGAGAATTGAAAAGGAAAGCGAAATAGAGGTAATGGAAGAACTGGGAGATCCAGTCCTTGCATCAATATCCTATATCTCGTATCATTTTAAAGGAAAAGTATATCTTGCAGGCGGTACACAAATGCTTGCAGTAGCAGCATATCTCAAGCATTTGAAAAAAAATGTGGAATCGATTATAACTACGAAATACGTCATCAATGACAACTCCGCGACTTTCAGAGAAACTTCCAAGGAAATAGGAGTTAAATATATTGGATCTGAATTAGACCTATCTGTTTCCCAATTTAAGGGAATTAGAGATTACGAAAATGGAATAGTTAAGGAGGGAGTTGGTGCAGGAGGAGCATACTATCTCTCAAGAATTAAAGGATTTACAAATGAGGAGATTGTATCCGAAATAGACAGAATTTATAGAAAAATGATACAATGACGCGTATTTTGAAAGGCGAGGTAAGGAGAGGAGTTTTAACTAAGTGGGGAGCCACGGGGCAATCCATAGCAATGAATGGTCCAGCCGCTACAATATCCCTATACCTAGTTGCTATAGCTGGGATGGTTGGTTACAATATGGTTCTTATTCTAATTATCTCGTTTATCATATATGCAATGATGACATATGTAGTATACCAGTTGTCATCAGAGAGTGACTCAACAGCACCATGGATGGATTATGTCCAGAAGGGTCTGGGCAAAGGGGCTGGATTTGCTGCAGGATGGATATACTGGTTTTATTATGTGATAGGATACGCCGGATTTGCATTGCTTGGTTTATCATCGTTTCTGGATTATTTCCAGTTATTTCGTGATAATGGCTGGTTATGGATGATATTGATCATAATAATGGGCATAGAAGCAATGATAATATCACTTAAAAAAATCGAGATATCAACGAAATACTTTCTATATGCCGGAATCTTTGAAATAATTTTTCTTCTGTCAACTTCATTTTATCTTATCATAAAATTTAGTTATAATCTGACCTATATGTTCAATTTCAACTTTGGTAGAATATCATACACATCGATTATATTAGGCATAGGGGCCTTTGGAGGTATTAGTGGACTTACTCCTCTGACCCGGGAAACCAAGAACTATAAAAGGGAAATACCTTCAGCCCTAATTTCCGGTCTATTTCTAGTTGGGAGTGTAATAATTCTAGGGGCCATGGGACAAACTGCAGCTATGGGGCCATCCATGATCAATAATTACCCGGACATCCCAGATCCTGGGCTTTTCATATATTTACATTATATCGGCTTTTCATTTTATGTAATTCTGATTTTGCTCGTAATTAACAGTTTCAACTCTTCGCTTTTAGCCACATCTAATAATTTTACAAGGATGCTCTTTGGAATTTCAGAGAACTCTAATATTCCAAGCATAATTAAAACGAAAATAAATGACAATGGTATCCCATATGCTTCACTTTATATAGGAATAATTATTGGTACTTTTATTGCAATATTTACAGGAAGAGTTCTTTCACCATTAACAGCAAGTATTTTCCTGCTGATTATGGCCGCTATTTTCAGCTATGTGGTTCACATCATGGTTTCGTTATCCCTAATTTTCAAGAATATCAGGAATTCATCATTTTCATTAATAAAACAAATGGTGATACCATTAATTGTCTCTATTTTTCTTATTGTTGCAATCTATTCTTCAGTATTTTTGAATTCAATATACCCATTTAACTACGCTATTTTTATAGCATTTCTATATATTTTAATTATCCTAATTATTTATTTTTTTAAGCATGTAAAAAAAGCCCGTAAAATGGCTGACTTTATTTTATTAAAATAGTTAAGGTCATCTAAATAATTATAGTTAAAGGTGAATACTTTTAGATAAATTTAAATTTACTTAAGTAATTAAGGAACGGCGATGGAAATATGGCCAACAAACTATCTATTATAATTTTTAGTGGAACTGTGGATAAATTGCTATCAGCCGGTGTTCTTTCCCAAGCAGGAGCAGCAATGGGGAATGAGGTCAACGTTTTTGTAACTTTCTGGGGGCTTCTGAGTTTTACAAAGGGGGAGAAAAAGATGATAATGCCAAAGGAATTTGAAAATATGGGGCCAGCTTTAATGGAAGGCATGAAGAGAGAACACGTTAAATCCTGGTATGAAATGCTTCAGGAAGCCAAGGAAATGGGCGCAAAGATTTATGCGTGTTCAATGGCTTGCGGCGTGATGAATATAAAGAGAGAAGATCTGGACCCCATAGTAGACGACATGGTTGGAGCAGCCAAATTCCTGGCAGATTCAGAAGGTGGACAGGTTCTATTTATATGAGGTGATGAAATGACAGATGTAAAATTAATTGACTCTAGAGGCGCAGCCTGTCCAGGTCCTATTACAGACTTGGCCAGGGCATACAGGAATTCTAAGGTAGGAGATATGCTTGAACTATGGGCAACAGATAAAGGGGTCAAAGCGGACACTGAGGCATGGGCAAAAAAAACCGGGAATGAAATAGTAGAAATAAAGGAAGAGCCAGACAAGATAATTGTTAAAATAAAAATTCTTAAGAGATAAAGTGATAAGTGGAACATATGGAAAAGGTGCTGATAATAGGCGGAGGAGCTGGCGGGATAATCCTCGCGAATTCACTGGACCCAAAGGATTATAACGTTACAGTTGTTGACAAGGATGAATATCATTATTACCAGCCTTGGTATCTATACGTGGCATTCAAAGGTTCTAAAAGAAAAATAGGTAAGCCCATAGCCTCATTGTTGAAACCGGGAATAAGGTATGTTAAAGATGAGATAACTGAGATAAATCTTAATGAAAGGAAGGCTTACGGGTCTCTGAGGATCACATATGATTATGACTATATAATTATAGCAACCGGAACATCACCTGATCCAGATCCTATCCCCGGACTTAGAGAAGTTTTCAACGAATATGGGGATTATCATACAAGCGTTCAAAACTCACTGAAATTATGGAATCATATCAAAAATTTCAAAGGAGGAACAATTGCAATTGGACAAGCCTCTCCAACTTGCAAATGTCCGCCTTCACTATTGGAAGGTGCTTTCCAACTCGAAGAATATCTCAACAAAAAGGGATTGAAGAGCAAAACGAAAATAAAATTCTTTACGCCATTTCCAAGGGCTTATCCAGCTGAACCAATGAATAAGGTAGTTGAACCGATGGTAGAGGAGAGAGGAATAGAAGTAATGCCTTTTTTCGATCTGGACACAGTTGATAACGAGAAAAAAATTTTGACGTCCATTGAGGGAGACACTATAAATTATGACCTACCAATAATAGTCCCACCTTGTAAAGGAACTAAGATCAAAATACTGCCCGAAGGATTGCAGAATGAGGACAGATTCATAATTTCGGATAAATACACAATGAAAATAAAGGGATTTGATAATGCATTTGCAGTCGGTGATGCGAATAATCTACCCACGTCCAAGACAGGAGTAACAGCTCACCTTGAAGCAAAAGTCGTTGCAAACATCATTCAAGGGAAGTATGACAAGTTCACGGGGAGAATAAACTGTCCATTTGATACTGCCTATGGAAAGGCTACTTTTGTTATAGCAGATTACGATAATCCTGTAGCACCCTATCCGCCAACGAGAATGAAACATTTCATGAAGATGAGCATGGCAAGGATTTACTGGATGACATTAAGAGGCTATGCTGATCCAATATTCGATTTCTATTTCGACTTCACGAACCCAGTAAAATTAAACGAAAAATATGCAACTTCCTGATTTATATTAATTATTATTTTATTTTCCCAGAATTTCTATTGCAGCCTTTATCGGTACAACACATATCATTTTCATGTCTGTTTCAGCCTTTATAGTATGATACTTATTACCAGGTATGAATATGAAACTATCCCTCCCGACCTTGAAATTTTTATCACCAATTGTGGCAACACCGTTACCCTCTATAATGAAAATCTCATGTTCGTAATCATGACTATGGGCGGGAGTACTTTTTCCGCCTTCAACGTTGATTAACCTCATTGAAAAGTTAGGGGCACCATCTCTGTGAGTTATAAGCCATCTTATAATTCCTCCCCCTTCAAGAGGCATCGCCCTTACTTCATCATATTTTTTAGCAAAACCTTGAACATCCATGATACTGTAACATTACTGTCAATAAATAATTTTCAGGAAAAGTCCTATTTCTTCTGCAGCTTTTCTGGATTTGGCCACTCAAACAATCTCTCTTTGAAATCTGCACGCCTATTTGCGGCAAGTGATAAGAAGAAAAGGAAAGACGATAGTCTGTTCATATATTGCAAGATAAGAGGTTCTATCTTCTTTTGAAGAGAAAGGTCTGCAAGCCTCCTTTCTGCTCTTCTGGTTACTGCCCTACTTAATTGGAGACTAGCCGCAGATTTTTTCCCGCCAGGTATTACGAATAAACGAATCTCTCCAATTTCTTTCATGTATTCATGAATCTTATCTTCTAACCATTTAACCCCATCATCCCTTAATTTTCTTCCTTCTCCATTTGTAAGTATTTGCTCTCCTATGGCAAAAAGATCCCTCTGAACCTGATAAATATCATTCTTTATATCATCATATTCACACTCTGCCCAACTAACCCCGAGCTGTGAGATAAGTTCATCCAATGTACCTTCCCACTCAATAATCGGATTGCTTTTTATAACTCGCTCTCCGGTAGCGGTGTCAGTTACCCCCTTATCCCCCTTTCCAGTATACACCTTTGTTCATAGCAATTCCGTATATTTTGTTTTGCTTTTTCTGACTTAGCTAAAACAATTTTCCTCTGGTAAATGAGAAAATGCTGTGTGAGTAAAGGGCAAGAGTATTCTGATATTGGAAACCATCCGTACCGTCACCTACACCTCTCCCCCTAATGTTGTCAAAGACCCTTTTTTCCCGAATATCTGAAATTTGAGACTTATGGAATTCATGTCCCCTTATCTTTGATCCTTTTTTTGAAAGAATGTTATTATCCCTTGCCTTAAGTTCAGTATAACCAATCGTAATTCTTTTTCCCATAACAACCTCAACGTCAAAAATACCTGTCATATTGTAATTTTTTTCCACTTTCAGACTCCTTGAAAGATACATCATTCCTCCACATTCTGCTAAAATTTTAGTTCCTTTGTCCGTTTCCTTTTTTAACCAACCCTTAGTTAAAGTACTATTCTGAAGGTCTTCTGCAAATAATTCTGGGTATCCACCTCCCAAATAAATAAACGAAGGGTCTTTTACAACTTGATTCTTAATGGGGCTAAAAAATTCCAACTCATAATTATTTCTGAGAGTTTCAATATTATCATAATAATAGAAGGAAAAAGCGTTATCATAAGCAACAGCAGCCTTTTCTTTCTTTTCGTTGGCCAATCCAGGATTATGAGTTTCATATTCACCATCAATTCTTATTATTTCAGCTAAACTGTCAATATCTATATTATTTTCAACTGATTCCGCTGCATTATTTATAAAATCTTCAGATTTATCATCTGGAGTCAGAAGGCCAAGATGTCTGGATCCAATTTTAAGATAATCATTATAAGGTATCCATCCTAGTGATTTTATACCTCTAGGTAACTTCATTCTGCAGTCATTATAATGAGAGTGAGATGCAACTTTGTTGAAAATTACACCCCTGATGTGATTCCTCTTATAATTTTTCAAACCATTTACAATAGCTGAAGCGGTTGTTGAATTTCTAGAGCAATCAATTACAATTATAACAGGTTTATTTAAAACATCAGACAATTCCCATGTGCTGTATCTCCCATTTAAACCATCATAAAAACCCATTACTCCTTCTATTATAGATATATCATGAAATTTAGAATACTTGCCATAGATATCCTTAACTCCTTTTTTGCCCATAATCCATAGATCAAGATTAACTGAATAATTTCCAGAAGCTAACCTATGATACATAGGATCAATAAAATCAGGACCAACCTTAAATGGAGCTACTTTGTACTTTTTTGAGAATAATCTCATCATCCCCAGTGTTATTGTCGTTTTACCAGAATCACTCCTATCCGATGATATAATAAATCCGCCTGTTTCTTTCATCAATATAGAAAATGAGTATATGTAAAAAAAGATTAGTTAAGTATGTATTTATGTTTTAATTATCATACTGAGCAGGATGATGACATCAGCCTTAACTGATGGATGATGAGTGACAGGCAGTCTGATCTGCTCCTAATAAAACTGATTAAAGAACCTTATTTAAAGCATCCAGAATAATTTCAAAATTCCCACGCTTAAGAGCATCATCCATAAGATTAAACAAGGATGAAGTATCCATTTCATTCAATATTTCATTGATCTTCAGGAGAATGCTCTGCTGTCTTATAATTAGTTCTTTTATTTTGCTCTCCAGAACTGAAATCTCGGAATCTATGGACTTGAGATCAGAAATAAGTTTATCAATATCAACATCTCTTTCATCAACCTCATCTTCATTATCAAAGTTCATAAGAGAAATTTTTTCAATGAACTGCAATAAGGAAAGAAGAGGGGCATTTGCTTTATATAGAATTCTCTGAGGACCTTCTTCAGAATCGAATTTTCCTATTTTGTAAACCAAACCACTATCTTCGAGTATCTTTAAATGCTTAGAAATCAACTGCTGTGATGTACCAAGTGTTTTAGCAAGTTCAAAAATATAAGAAGGCCTGATAGATAATATACTGAGTATTTTCCTTCTTATCTCATTATCTATCAGGTCCAATATATCTGTCATACTTACTGTATAGGAATTTTCTTTCCAGATTTTTTCTTCGGCTCAATTTTCTTAATGACTATGTCTAAGACTCCATTTGAATAGGTTGCCTTGATTTTATCTGGGTCTATTTTATCTTCCAATTCTATCTCTTTGTAATACTTTCTCCCTTCTCTGTCAACTTTTATAATTAGAGTGTTATCCTGCACGTCTAGTGATATATCCTCCTTATTGACCCCTGGCATCTCTAGAGTAACATATATCTCATTTTCCCTTTCTTGAATGTCTGTTGCCGGTTCCCTATATTCCGGACTTGGAAGTTCTGAATATTCCTTTGGCACATTTCCGAATTCTTGGAATACTGGTTTACCATCTGGACCTACCTTGTATGTAAATCCATAGACATAAGTGCCCGGCTGATCTTTCATATTCTCTATTTCATCGAATGTATCGAACCATCTTTCGAACATTTTTCTATATTCCCTATCAGCATTTTCCAGGAATTCATATATATCATCCCAGAATTCATCATCATCCTTCTTCCTTATTTTTCTAATCACCATGATTACCACCTCTGGTTATCAACCTATTGTTGCTTAGCAATTAAAATCGAATATTTAAACTTTTTTAATTTTGAAAATTTAAATTAAAAATAATTAATTTTATATATGAACACAAGGCAAATATTATAAGAGATTCACGCATGAATTGACAATGAAAAATTTCCCTGAGAGAATAAATATAGCTTCGTACAGATGTCCATTTAAGGCTAACAAGGATAAATTTTCTGAATTGAACACAGGAGGCCTAGTCGGAGGCCTTTCTTCATTAAGAAAAAATCACCGAATAAATTGGTTCTGTTTTGACAGTGAAGAAGGTGTAGATGAGATAACGAATATGACGATACACAGAATTAGTATCGATAGAGAAAAAAATAAATTGTATTATGGAGAATTCTGCAATAACTATTTATGGCCAATTTTTCATTATTTGAGAAAGGCCGATATTTTTAGGGTTGAACCCTGGCTATCATACAGGGAATCAAATATCAAGATGGTAAATAAAATATCTAATGAGATAGAAAGCAGAGAGAGTATTCTTGTTAATGATTACCATTTATCCTTGGTCCCAGGGGAGCTAAATGAAAAAGGCTTTGAAAAAATAAGTTTTTTCTGGCATATACCATGGGTATCTCCTGAATATCTACAAATGTTCCCTTGGATAAAAGAAATCGTTAGCGGGATCTCAGGTGCCCAGAAAATTGGATTCCATTTACCATCCTACAAGAATAATTTTCTTGAAACATCTAAGGGAATGATAAGCCAAAAGTATTCATATCAAACTCTCGAAAGAAGAGTTGTTGCCATACCGCTTGGAATTGATTATTCTGAATACGAGAATGTAGAGATAAGAAAGAATAAATTTGATGAAGAACTCAAAAGAATTAAACTAAAAGGTATTAAGATAATAAGCTCGCTATCAAGACTAGATTATACAAAAGGTATACTACAAAAGCTTGAAGCCTTCAGACATTTTTTGATTAATAATCCAAAATTTAATGGGAAGGTTGTTCTTGTTCTTGTTGTCAGCCCCTCAAGGGAGGAAGTAAACGAGTACAAATGGTATAAAGAAAGCATAGACAAGCTTGTAGGAAATATGAACTCAATGTTAAGAACTCCAGAATGGACACCTGTTATCTACATTTACCGTAAAATATCTCAGTCTGAAGTATTTTCTTTGTACAGGAATTCTGACGCTTTTTTGGTAACCCCAATAATGGACGGGCTAAATCTTGTAGCTGAAGAATACATATCAAGCAATAGAAACGGTTTACTCATTTTATCAAAATTTGCTGGTATTTCACATTACATAGAAGCAACGGAAAAAGTTAACCCTTTTAATCTCGAGGAATTCTCAACAGCAATCAGGAATATACTGGAAATATCGGATGAGATAAAAGTAGATAGAGCATCAAAAATGAGGGAATTCATAAGAAAATACGACATAAATAATTGGATAAATGGAATGATTTTAAAAGAATCTTAAGAAAGTATATCCATCCATTTTGGTAAGGTGTTGAATCAGATATTAATTTTCTTTATCTTTTCATTATAATCGAATATTGTAAGAACTAATGATAAATGGCTAAGAGCCTGCGGATAGTTGCCAAGATATCTTCCAGTTCGAAATTCTAATTCTTCAGGCAGAATCCCAAGTGAATTCATCTTATTAATTATGCCTATCAGTATATTGGATGCTTTATCCAGATTTCCTGCTATCATCAGATTTCTAATATACCAGTATGTAAGCATAAGAAAGGCGTTATCCTCTCCCTTCAATCTATCATCCAGAGTATACCTTTTAAATAGAAAATTTTCTTTCATCAGATATTTCTCAATAGCATTAAATGTGTTTACATAAATGGGGTCGCTAAAATCGCAAAATCCGACCAAGGGCATCCTAAGAAGAGAAGCGTCTAACTCATCTGATCCGTAACTTTGCGAATAGTAACCACGCTTGCTTATTCCATTATTAAGAATATCCAGTCTAATCTGAGAAGCAATATTTTCATATCTATTCTTGAGCTCATCCATCCCAAGGGAAGAAGATAACCAACCAAGATCCACGAAAGCTTTCCAGGCCATCAATTTTGAATAGACAAAATTGCGCTTCTCGCCACGGATCTCCCATATCGAAGAATCTGGCTGATTCCATATTTCCTCCAATTTTTCACCTACAGAAAGTACCTTCTCCAATGTATGAATACTTAGATAACCCCCATTTTCTATCAAAATTCTGAGCCCGCTTATAAAGGAAGCATACTGATCAATCTGAAGCTGATTGTGGGCATCATTTCCAAATCTTACAGGTGCAGTGTTTTCGTAGCCAGGAAGTTCAGCTATTTCTTCCTTGAGGATACCATCTTCACTTATAGGATAAAGTGAATACAATCTACCGTCTTTTTCATACCTATCAATTATGGACAAGTAAAATTTCATTGCTTCATCAACAAATCCAGCCTTGGCCATAGCCTCAATTACGTAAGCGGTGTCCCTGATCCACATATATCTATAATCCCAATTCCTTTCACCACCAATTGATTCAGGCAAAGAAGTAGTAGCAGCTGCTACCATGAATCCGGTTGGCTCAAAAAATAAGCCTTTCAAAATTAGCAAGGATCTATTCACGGTTTCATAAAATACACCCTGGTATTTTGATCTTATAATCCACTCCTTCCAGAATTTCCTGGTTTCCCATAATCTTTTTTCACTGTTGAAGAACTCTACAGAATAAGCTCTTGTTAAATTGTATGCACTTACTAACCAGATAACCTTCCCAGTCTTCATTTTTATATTTCCCTGAAATTTACCATCTATATTATCCAAATTTATATGACCGGAAAGAAACTGGCTTCTTTCAGGAGTCTTAACAAGATAGCCCTTTTCATCAAATTTAATGAAATTCTTTCGTTCTTTTGTGGCAAAGGGAGCAAATGTTATTTTTATTTCTAAATCAGAAAGAGCTTCTATCCTTCTATGTATTTCTGAGAAATAAACGGAATTCTCCCTTGTCATAGGTAAGAAGTCAAGTATGCTGAGAACCCTTTGTTTATCTTTAAAAAAATTAGTTTTCAGTATATTGGTATCTGTTTCATATTCTTGGCTTGTCTGGAAATTGTCTACCAAGGGTTCTATTTTGAAGTAACCTCCATCTTTTGAATCGAGCAGTGAAAAGAACACTGGAGAAGAATCAAAATTTGGGAAACAAGCGAAATCAACACTTCCTTCAGAGGATATAAGCGTTGCAGTTCTATTATTAAGAAGAACTCCGTGGTTTTCAATTGGTGGGTAGGTGAAGTTAGAACTCATTAATACCTACAAATATGAAATCTGTATTAAATTTATTGAATTAATTTACAACTAAAATAATAGAAATATATTTAAACGAACACCAAATGAAGAATCATGGATGAAAACATGGAGAGAATAATAAAAAATGGAAAGATGGCCCTTATTGTTTGGGATGTGCAGGAAGCTCTCGTCTCAAGAATTTTTAATAAGGAAGAATTTATAAAAAATTTACAGAAGCTTATAAGGAAGGCCAGGGAAAAACATATTCCTATTTTTTACACAAAAATAACTCCATTGCCAGAAAAATTTGAATCGCCCGTTAGGAAATTATCGGGGTTTGGAAGATTTAATCCTGGCGATATAGTGAGAGAAGTTTATCCTGAGGAAGGAGATATAGTGTTGAATAAGAATACTGCATCTATTTTTACGGGAACAAACTTTGAAATTATGACAAGAAATGCAGGCATCAATACACTCGCATTCACAGGTATCGCAACAGAAATCGGTGTCGAGACTTCTGCAAGGCACGCACAAACACTGAGTTATTTCCCCATAATAATAGAGGACGCAGTATCTTCTGGAGATAAAGATGCGCATGAGAGAAGTCTGAAGAACATGGCGAAACTTATGCCAGTAATTAAGTCGGACGAACTTCTAAGTATAATGTAAGCTAATTTTAGAGGTTCAAAGGAGAGTGTTAATATAATCAAGTTTAGCTGCGAATAACTCAATAAAGATTTTACATTGAGATGCAATTACCCATCGGGATGAATTAAATGCACACAAAATTATTCATACCGGGACCCACGGAAGTTAGGGAGGATGTTTTACAAATTATGTCCAGACCAATTATAGGACATAGATCAAAGGAAATGACAGATTTATATGAAAGGATACACAATAATCTACAAAAATTTTTCAATACAAAAAATGAGGTCATGGTATTCACAACATCCGGTACTGGATTGATGGAAGGCAGTATCAGGAATGTGATCCAGTCCAATGTTTTGAACTGCACTAATGGTTCATTCAGCGAGAGATGGTATCAGATAGCCCTGGCAAATGGGAAAAATGCGGAAAAAATGGCATATGAATGGGGCAAATCGGTAAAGATAGAGGATGTTAGGGCCAAACTTGAAACAGGGAAATATGAAGGAATAGCACTCACCCATAATGAAACAAGTACTGGTGTGAGGACTCCAATAGATGATTTTTATAAGGCTGCGCATGATAACAATGCTCTATTGGTTGTCGACGCAGTAAGTTCCCTGGCTGGCGACATGATAGATGTAAATAAGGCAGACGTAATTTTTGCACCCACGCAGAAATCATTTGCACTTCCACCAGGGCTTGCCATAGTATTCATAAGTGATGAAGCGATGGAAAAGGCCAAGAAAGTATCCAACAGGGGGTATTTCTTCGATTTCATCGCTATGCACGATTATTATGTGGAAAAGAAACAGATCCCAGCAACACCTGCTGTTTCCCTTTTCTACGCTTTGGATTATCAGCTTGATAAAATGATGAAGGAAGGAATGGAGAACAGATACAGAAGACATAAAGAAATGGCAAATATGGTCCAGAAATGGGGGAAGGATAATTTCAAGCTTTTTGCGGAACCAGGATATGAGTCCGTAACTGTTACCACCATAGAAAATAACAGGAATATAAATGTAGATGCCATGAGAAAGGAGTTAAGACAGAGAGGGATGGAGATATCAAATGGATACGGCAAATTGAAGGATAAAACATTCAGAATAGCCCATATGGGAGATTTGACCCCTGAGGAAATAAAGGAACTGCTGGAAAATATGGATGAAATACTTTCAAAGGTGAAATGATGAAGATACTGGTATCCGATCCCATTCATACAGAAGGAATAGAAATACTTAGAAAAGCGGGATATGAAGTTCATGAAAACTTCGATTTAAGTAAGGATCAGCTGAAGAACATTATTAAGGATTATGATGCCATAATAATTAGAAGTAAAACTAAAATGACCAAGGAGATCATTGAGGCAGGTATTAATCTCAAGGTCATTGGGCGTGCAGGGGTAGGTCTAGATAATGTTGACAAGGAGTTTGCAGAAACTAAAGGCATAAAGGTTATAAATACACCAGATGTAAGTACCACCTCAGTTGCCGAGCTTGTGATGGGATATATAATATCCATAGCAAGACATATTCCTCAGGCTACAGAATCTTTGAAAAAGGGTGAATTTGAAAAAGAAAAATTTTCTGGAATCGAACTAGCAGGTAAAACTATAGGGATAATAGGGACTGGCAGAATAGGTACAGCGGTTGCAAAGAGGGCAAAGTGTTTTGAAATGAACGTGATAGGATATGATCCCTATGTCAAATATTCAGATACAATAAAAATGGTAGATTTTGAAACTCTGCTGAAAGAATCAGATGTGATAACAGTACATGTTCCATTAACTGATATAACGAGGCACATGATTTCAAATGACGAAATAAAAAAAATGAAGAAAGGCGTTATTCTCGTCAATGCTGCAAGAGGAGGAATTATAGACGAAGAAGCAGTAAAGAAAGGGCTTGAAGATGAAACTTTAGGCGGCATCGCACTCGATGTGTTTGAATCTGAAAAGCCATTTAGAAGTGTATTGACAGCCTATGATAACTTTGTAGGAACTCCCCATACTGGAGCTCAAACTGAGGAAGCCCAGAAGAGGGCAGGAATAGAGGTAGCGAAGAAAGTTCTGGAACAACTGAATAAAATGAAGAGGTGAATAAAGTTGGTCGAAGTGAAGCCATTCAAGGGTATAATGTATAATACACAGGATTTAAGGACAAAAATAACTGAACCCTATGATAAGATTACAAAGGAAATGCAGGAAAGATATTATGGTATGGACGAGTATAATTTTATAAGATTAAACCTTCCGAAAGATAAAGATCCTTATACCTCATCAAAAAATACACTCAAGCAATGGTTAGATGCAGGAATTCTAAAGAAATCTGAAAAACAAAGTTTTTATCATTACATTCAGAGATTTGAATTGAATGGAAAGGTCTATGAAAGAAATGGATTTTTTGCGGTAGTAAAATTGGAGAGATACGAATCAAAGAACATTCTACCTCATGAGAGAACATTCTCTGGGCCAAAAGAAGACAGAATGAAAATGCTTAGAAGTACGAATGTAGACCTGGAGCCTGTCTTCTTCCTTTATGATGATCCAGAGCTTCAAATTATGAATATTTTCAGAAATTCAAATGAGCAAAAGATTGCGGAAATCATTGATGATAATGGTATAACACATATTCTCTTGAGTGCTTATTCTCCAGAGATAGAGCATTTTTTCAGAGACAAGAAGCTTGTTATTGCGGATGGTCATCACAGGTATGAGACTGCACTTGCATACGCGGAAGAAATGAATAGAGTTAATGGGACAGGCTACATAATGGCGGTTCTTGTTAACAGGTACGATCCCGGGCTTATTATTTTACCCTCACATAGAATAATAGAGGCAAGTGATATAAAACCAGATGAGTTGCTTCAAGAAATTAAAAAATATTTTGAGATATCTGAGGTTAAAAGAGAATCAATAAAGGGTTTTATAAATGAAGAGTTGATTTTTGTCTTTGGGGATCAAGCCTACTCACTGAAATTGAAAAAGGAATTTAAAAATGGTTTATCCATAAGTGAAGGGCTGAATGTTTCCATACTTAACAAATACATTATTTCAAATATCCTGAACCTTGAATCTAAAGAAAATATAAAATATGCAAGGTGGCCTGAAGAAGTATTACCCCTTATTGATGAAGGAAAAGCAAAGTTTGCATTTTTGGTTAAGCCGGTAACTCCTTCAAAAGTATGGGAAGTAGCCGTAAAAGGAGAAATAATGCCCCAGAAATCAACGGATTTTTATCCAAAACTCATATCCGGTCTGGAGATGTTTGATTTAAGAGATGAAGTTTAATTTTATCTTAATTTTTTTAAATATTTATTCTTAATTGAAAACTGCATCCAAGGAAAATATACATTAAAAGCCATGTAGATTATCAGGAATAAATGGGATAAAAATGACTAAATTCGGGTGTAATATGAATGTTTACCTTTTCTATATGAATTTTTAAAATCCACGAGATAACATTAATTAAATAGTAAGTAGCCATTATCCATGAATAAAAGCCGGGTCATTTTACAATGTTCTGATTTTTATTGACAAGTGTATTAACATGACAAATTTCGAAGAATATAATTTGAAAAAGGAATTGATAGATGCGATCAAAAGGATTAATTTTATTAATCCTACTGAAGTCCAGGAAAAAACCATACCTCTAGCTCTGGAGACAAAAGATATAATAATTAAGGCAAAAACAGGGACTGGAAAGACGGCTGCTTTCCTGATTCCAATGATACAAATGTTAAAGATAAGCGACAGGAGCGCTGGAATCATTATAGTTCCAACTAGAGAACTGGCAATTCAGGTTTACAATGTATTTAAAGACTTATCTGCGGGGACGAAATTAACAGCTGCCCTGGTATATGGGGGGTCATCAATAGGTATGCAAATAGAATCCTTGAGGAAATCACCTAACATAATTATAGGGACGCCTGGAAGAATTATAGATTTGATGCAAAGAAAGGAGCTTATAATAAGAAATATCAGAATAATGGTTTTGGATGAAGCAGATATGATGTTAGATCTTGGATTTATGGATGATATAGAATATATAATATCAACTATGCCAAAAAGGAAACAGGTTATGTTATTCAGTGCAACGATGCCTGAAAGAATTATGAAGCTCTCTCAGAAGTATATGAATGATGCCTATTATGTAAATCTAAATGACGAAGAACTGACTGTAGATACAATCTCTCATAAATATGCATTATCAAATCATTCCAAAAAACTGGAAACTCTTCTTACATTCATTACAGAATACAATCCTAAGAAATCCATTATATTCTCAGGGACTAAGAGAAATGCTGACTTTATTTACAATGCCCTAATAAGCAGTGGGTATAAAGCGGAAGTGATGCACGGCGATCTCAAACAACCCCAGAGAGAAAGAGCCCTTCAAGAATTTAGAAAAAATGCACAGTTTCTTGTTGCAACAAATGTTGCAGCTAGAGGGCTGGACATAAAGGGCATATCCGACATTATAAATTACGACATACCCTCAGAACCTTATGTATATGTTCACAGGGTTGGAAGATCAGCAAGAATGGGCGCAGATGGGTCTGCCTTTACAATAGTCAGTGAAGATGAAATTAGGTTCCTAAAAGATATAGAAAAATCTGTAAGGATAAGAATTAAGCGCATAGGTCTGGATAGTAATCTATCAGATGAGATTTCATCACAGGTCAAAACCATTAAAAGTATGTCCAATAAACCTAAAGAAAAAGCAAATAATGAGAATTATAAGAGTAGATTATACAATGGAACCAAAAATAAGGACAGATATAGATCAGACAGAAAGAATAATAGAAGATATTCCTCAAAAAGGGTATCAAGAAATATAACCTCTGAAAGGAGATTTTATTGAATTTTTACGGGCGCAAGGGGATTTGAACCCCTGACCTACGGCTTAGGAGGCCGTTGCCCTATCCAAACTAGGCCATGCGCCCATGATCATCCTGTATGTTTTCAATGTTTTAATAATTACTGAAACAAACTTTTATTTT
>ERZ1669251.50-NODE-50-length-54693-cov-6.114353_pt1 | contig 54693 bp, 44 predicted proteins | sample MGYA00579294_ERZ1669251 | MGnify/ENA primary metagenome ERZ1669251 (study PRJEB41166, sample SAMN08046056) | hot springs metagenome | biome: hot spring; feature: acid hot spring; material: thermophilic sediment; isolation source: thermophilic sediment from acid hot...
TTTGCTGAGCACAAGATATTCTTTCGCTCTCGTCATTGCGACGTAAAGCAACCTTTTTTCTTCTTCTAAATCTTTTTCTGTTTTATCGCCGTTTTGGGGTTTTGCGTCCATTTGGGCAATTATAACGATTGGAAATTCGAGGCCTTTCGCTTTGTGAACTGTCATTATTTTAACAACATCTTCTTTTTCCGAAAGAACTGAGGCTTCCTGTTCATCCTCTCCGAATCCCTTGTCGAGTATCGAATGTACGCTACTTATGTCCCATGAAGGTATGTCCATCGTGTCAAGAATTTCTATGAATTTCAAAACATTCGCTATCCTTTTGTCCCCGTCTTTTTCTATGGCGATCTTTCCAAGATAATTCGTTTCTCTTATTGCCATTCTTATCAATTTAGAGGCGTCCGTTATATTTTTCAATTTCAGCAATTTTTCGATCAATTCGTGAATTTCAGGATATTTTGCTTTTAGCCCGTCATATAAAGAGGGATATTCTATTTTTAAATTTAGAATTTCGTCTATATTCATATCGAAGAAAGGAGAGATAAGCAAGCCGGTCATCGCCTTCTGATCGTACGGATCGAGTATTACTCCTATAAGGTTTTCCACTGCGACAACCTCTTTTTTGTCAAAGAAGTTTTTGCCTCCGACTATGTGATATTGTATTCCATATTTGACAAGCGCATTTTCTATGACCCAGATGTTCGTGGTCTTTTTTAAAAGTATCGCTATGTCCGAAAGATGCCTTCCAGATTCCACAAAATCATTTATTAATCCACATATTGCTTCGGCCTCGGCAATTCTCGCCTTTGTTGCATCTGTATCGCCTGGATTATCTAAAAGTATGACCCTTTTTTCTTCATCTTTTTCTTCTTTTGAAATTTGGGGTGAATATTTTATCCTTCCATTGAAAACTTGCGAGAAGAATTGATTGTAAAATTTCACGAGATTTGGCTTTGATCTGTGATTTTCATTCATCTCTTTCAAAGATACGGATTTTTCAGGAGATTTTTCCGTTGCCTCGAGAGCCTTTTCCGTTATTTCGAGAAACACGTCCACGTCTGCTCCTCTGAAAGCGTATATCGATTGTTTGGGATCTCCTATATACCACACTCTGTTTATGGGGCTTCTTAAAAGTTCGATTATCTCGCTTTGTATTCTGTTTGTGTCCTGAAATTCGTCTATAAAAATGTATCTGAAATAATTTGCGTATCTTTCTCTAAGATCGTCGTTTTCTTTTAAAAAATCTCTTGTGAATATGAGCAGATCTTCAAAATCGAGTACTGATTCCTCCCTTTCCATCTTTTCGTAAGACTCTAAAATCTTGTTAGCATGCTCTTTGAATATCTCTTTTATTTCTCCGTCCATATGAGGAAGTTCGCCGTTTCCTCTTTTTTCAATTGTGTCAAGCAGCCATTTTCTAAGGTCTGAAAATTTAATCGTCGGATCTGTTTCGAAAATTTTTTTTATTTCCTTGACATTCTCTATGATGTATGATTCGATGAATTTATTTATTCTTCTTGCCGCGCCCAATCCGCTTATTATTTTGAAGTCTGGGTCTATGTTGATATACAGCGCGCTTTCTCTAAGCAAACGCGCGCAAAAGGAGTGAATCGTCGAAATGCGCGCAAAGGCAAGATCTCTTTTTATTTTTTGATAAACTTCATTTTTGGGATCAGAGGCCAGACCTTCCTGGGCTATCTTCATTACTCTCTCTTTCATCTCCCTTGCGGCTTTTTCTGTAAAAGTCATAGCCACGACCTGATCTATGACAAGGGATGGATCTTCTCTAAAGACGTCTATGTATTTTTCAACAAGCACTCTTGTTTTTCCGCTTCCGGCACCGGCGACAACTATTAAACTGTCACGGCTTTTGTATATTTCATTTTGAACACTTGAAAGTTTCATCCGGCCACCTCACAGAACATATATCTTTAAAATCACAGTTTTTGCAGTCTTGCTCGCAACTTCGCGGTGTAAAATCGCCAGTTTTTACGCCTTCTAAGAAACGCTGGATATTTTCGACAAGATCTTCCCATATTTCATTCATATTATTCTTATCGAGTATATTTTGAATCTTCGCATCCTCTATTACCGAGAATGTTGCCCTTATTACAGGCTTCTCGAGAAGTTTCTCGCATATTTTTGCGTAAAGCACGAGTTGTTCTTTTTCTCCTGCATTTTTCGCCTTATAGTCGATTATCATAATGCCTGATGGCACTTCATCTATCCTATCTATCCGGCCCGAGAACTTTATCCCTTCAATTTCTGTTTCCGACTTTGTAAATGAATACTCGAATTCTTTTGGTACAAAGTATTCATCACCGTCATCCGTCTTATATATCCTGTATTTTTTTAGATTTGTCTTCTTCCCCTCTATTTCAACCGGCAATTCAACATTTTCAATGTAATTTACGAGGACATTTGAAACTCTCAAAAGATTTATTTCAAATATTTCAGGTTCAAAAAAACTCATCTTTTCAAGTTCATTTCTTGCCACTTTTTCGATATATTCAGCCATTTTTTCTTCGTCCATCTCTCTTAATTTTTCTCTTCCTGACTTTATCAACTCTTTCAGGCTGCTATGATAGATCGTACCTATCTCTATATTGTTAAGGTCAAGATCGTACTCTATATTTCTCGGAAGTTCCATAACATAGGCGAAGAGATATTTCAAAGGGCATGTGATGTACGTGTTATATCTGTAAAAACTCACGGGAATTTTTGAAAGGTTATTGCAGTATTCGAGGTTCTTTTTGTCTTTTATATGAAAATCTTTTTTCCTCGAGACACTTATTCCGAATCTTCCCTCGATCTCGTCATTTCTTCCATTCCATCTTGCCCATTTAGCATAGGATATAATTCCTTCCTGAGTACTCATGTAAGAGTAGGACTCAGCCTGCGTTATCTCTCCGAACCTTTCGATTATCTCTTCGAGATACACAGACGGTATTATCGCTACCCCGCTTTCGGACGCTTCTGCAAAAGTTATATAAGCCTCATTTGCATGAGACAATGCCGTGTAAAAGTCGAGTTTGTCGTCGGCAATCCTTTTCTTTGTTTTATTTATTCCAAAATGTTTTTCCTCTTCTAAAGAGTTGTAAAAATAATTCGGATGAAATTCGGGATAATTGCCTTCTGTAAAATCAACGAATATCTTTATCTTTCTATGGCTAAATCTTGACGTCAAGACATCTGACATTCTTACCGATTCGTATTTTAACGGGGGATTGTAATCCACATCCCTTATCTGCATTTCGAGGTAGTATCTGTAATCGGCAGAATTTATTTCTTTCATTCCTATAAAATTTAAGATATTTTCTATCTCCCATATGACATCTTTTAACCTCTCGAGAGCCATGCCATCTTCTTCCGTTGCATTTGATTTAACTATCTTTATAGCCTCCTCGAGAATTTTCGAATATTCCCGCGGCTTTTTTGCGTCTTCGAGCTTTTTCAAAAATCCAAACAGTTCCTTTACACTCTTTCTCGCTTTTTGCAAAGACGTGTAAAGACTTTTCGCATCTTCCCTTACATCCTCATCTTCTTCATCTTCAAGGCTTTTGAGACGCTCCAAATATTTTCCAAAATTATCAAGCCTTCTTTCCCAGTCTTCAAGCCTCGAACTGTAAGAAAGTTTCATAGGCCCTCTTTCTAAATGCGCTTTGCTGTAGATTAGAGGAAATTCTGCCGTTTCTCCTCCAAATCCCGCAATGATCATGCTCATGAGCAAGTCCTGCGGATAGCCGCCACTCGCGACTCTTAAAGGAAGCATGACTTTTTGAACAGCCGTGTTTTGGGAAAGCTTCTTTTTTCCAAGATATGAAAGGCCTATTGAGTATTCTGCTAATTTATTTTCTATTGCCTTTATGTAATTGCTGTTTTCTGACTTGACAACTATTTCGAAGTCTTGAGGATCATATCCCTCCAAAAGCAAGGCTTTTGCTTTTTTACACACCCATTCTATCTCTTCAGAAGGTTTTCCAAATCTGTGTACCTTTACACCGTCGCCGTTCCTGCCAAAAAGGCCCTTTGCTACGCCATTTCCCGAAAATTCTTTCTTTATCACGATCGGATTGAGATCTTTTACCGCATCCATTATCGTCGCAGAGCCAAACTCGAATATCTCGCCGGTCGTTACCGTTATGTAGGTGCTCTCAAATGAAGAGACTATCGCTTTGAAAAACTTCCCAACGACAGGGGTAAAGTCGTAGAATCCATCTATGAAAAGATTCTTTCCGCTTGCCTTTACCTTACCTTCGGCCACCAATCTGTAAGCATCATACGTGTCAAAAAGTTTCATTGAGTCCATCTTCTCTTTGAATCTTGTCATGACTCCTTCTATGAAGGCATCACGGAAATTCTCTGGATTTGAAAATTCCCCTTCTTTCATGTACGTCTTTATATCGTCTATTAAAGAGAGCAATTTTTCGACTGTTGATTTGCGGCTTATCATGCCGGCTTCCATTTTCAGCTCTTCAGGCATGTTTAAATTGCGTGTGGCCATGTCCTCAATTACAGAAGAGAGTATGACTATTTTAAGAGACCTGTCTGCGAAAACGAGATTGGTTTGCGATCTGACAAGGCTAACCGCGAACTGGTCGATCGTCTTAAAGGCAGATCTGTTTATAGAGCCTATTTTTTGCGCGGCGTAACTTGCTATCGATTTAACTGATTCTCCCTGACTTCCTATGAAGGTGTAATCAAAAGGATTCAACTTTGATATTTCAGATATTATATGCGCAGTTTTTCCTGAAAATGGTGGTCCCGAGATTATCGTAACTTTACCCATTTTACCTCCTCCTTTTAATTGTACGCCCAAAAAATTTTTCGATCAAGGCATGTTGGTAGGTTGCATTTTTTTAAATTTGTGCTATAATTCACATGTAAGCCAATCTCTTTTGGGGGTGAACAGATGAGTGATCTTTCCGTTGTGATAAATGGCAAGACTTACACTGTAGACTCTGGAATGACTGTCCTTGAGGCGTGCCAAAAAGTGGGCGTTTACGTTCCAACGCTTTGCCATCATCCGTTGCTCGAGGATGTTGGAGCGTGCAGAGTTTGTGCAATCGAAATAGAGGGTGCGAGAACTTTGATGACGGCCTGCACGACAAAGGTTTCAGAAGGCATGAAGATAAAGACATCAAGCGATAGAGTCGAAAGGGCTCTCAAGGACAATCTAGCGCTTCTTTTGTCGAGACATCCAAATGATTGTATGACCTGCGATGTTAACGGAAGATGTGAATTTCAAAACCTTATAAATCTCTACGATGTTCACGATATATATCCAAAAGACCTCAGAAATGTCGAATTTGACAGTTCTTCAAACGCGATCTTTAGAGATCTTAATAAGTGCATAAATTGTGGGAGATGTGTAAGGGTATGTCAGGACGTTCAGGGATTAAGCATTTATACCCTTTCAAACCGCGGCGCAGAATCTCTTCCTGTGCCCGCATTCGGCCTTGAGATGAAATACACCGATTGCATAGGGTGCGGACAGTGCAGCGCGGTCTGTCCTGTGGGAGCGATAACGGAAGAGCCGGATTACAAAAAGGTGGATGTCCATCTCAGAAAACATGACAAGGTTATGATAGTTCAGACGGCGCCGGCAACAAGGGTAGCCATAGGAGAGGAATTTGGAATGGAGCCTGGCCATGTTTCGACGGGCAAGATGGTAGCAGCCTTAAGAAGATTGGGCTTTGACTACGTTTTTGACACGAATTTTGGTGCAGATTTGACCATTATGGAAGAGGGAAGTGAACTCATAGAACAGTTGATGGGCCACGGAGAGCATCCTGCGCCTATGTTCACATCTTGCTGTCCGGGATGGATAAATCTCGTCGAAAAACATTTCCCCGAGTTTATTCCCAATGTTTCAACGGCCAAATCTCCACAAGAAATGCTCGCCTCGACTATAAAGACGTATTTTGCCAAAAAGATAAAAGTTGATCCGAAGGACATCTTCGTTGTTTCCGTCATGCCCTGCACGGCAAAGAAAGATGAAATTGTAAGGCCACAGCACATTTACGATGATATTCAGATGATAGATGCCGTTATAACGACAAGAGAACTCGGAAGACTTATAAAGAACCACAAAATAAATTTCCTCGATCTTCCAGATGAAGATTACGATGCCCCGCTCGGACTTTCAACAGGTGCGGCTGCGATCTTCGGCGTTACCGGTGGAGTCATGGAGGCTGCTTTGAGAACTGGATACGAACTTGCAACGGGCAAAACCTTACCGAAGGTTGAGTTCAAAGATGTTAGGGGTTTTGCCGGCGTGAAAGAAGCAACGGTCGATCTCGATGGAAAACGTGTCAGAATTGCAGTTGCCCATGGAACTGCCAATGTTATAAATCTTCTTAGAAACATAAAGGCCGGAAATGTGAAATACGATTTCGTTGAGATAATGGCATGTTACGGTGGATGCATAGGCGGAGGAGGACAGCCAAAGTCAACAGATCCGGACATACTCAAGAAGAGATCTGCCGCGATCTATTCAATAGATGAAGCGAGCAAACTTAGAAAGTCACATGAAAACCCGGCAATTCAGCAACTTTACGATGAATTTTACAAAAAACCCTTGAGCGATCTTTCAAAGAAATTGCTCCATACTCATTACACAAACAGGAAGAAATCCATTTTAGAAAGAGTTAAAGAGGTACAAAAGGTCTAAGTCCTGATTTCATTTCTGAGATGGAGGGTGCGCCTGACATCGAGGAGGTTTAAGATGAAAAATAACGTTTTTTCAAAAATAGAAGACCGGAAAAATCTCTTAGGAGATTTTCCGGTCTTTGCTTGTGAAAATTATAACGAGAGGTGGTAAGGATGAGAACTGAGACAAAATGGGTTGAGAATGTTATCAAAACGGAAGAGTACGAAAAGTACATGAAAGAAGGAAAGGATTTTATAAATGATGATGAGATATGGGAAAAGATAGAAAAGAACAAATCGCCGGATCCTGCGAGGATAAGATCGATTATACAGAAATCTTTCGATCTTGATCTTCTCTCTCCCGACGATACGGCAGCACTTTTGAATGTCAAAGATCCACAACTGTGGGAAGAGATCTTCGATGCCGCCGGCAAGATAAAAAGAAAGGTTTACGACAACAGGATAGTGACATTTGCGCCTCTTTATTGCAGCAATTTTTGTGTCAACAATTGCCTTTACTGTGGTTTTAGAAAGGACAACAAGGATGAAAAACGTCTCAAACTCACCCTCGAGGATGTGAGGCGTGAGACGGAAATTCTTGCCGGAAAGATAGGACACAAGCGCCTTATAGTTGTTTACGGAGAACATCCAGTCTCAGATGTAAGGTATATGATCGACACGATAAGAACCATTTACGATGTCAAAGTCAAAACGCGCAACGGAATAGGCGAGATAAGGCGTGTTAACGTGAATGCCGCTCCAATGTCAGTTGAAGACCTTAAAGCCCTAAAAGACGTTGGTGTTGGAACTTACCAGGTCTTTCAGGAAACCTACCATCACAAAACCTATTCCGAAGTTCACCCAAAGGGCACTCTAAAGGCGAATTATCAGTGGAGGCTTTACTCAATGCACAGGGCATTAGAAGCTGGGATAGACGATGTCGCAATCGGAGCGCTTTTCGGCCTTTATGACTGGAGATTTGAGGTGATGGGTCTTTTGTACCATGCCATGGAACTTGAAAAGCAATTTGGTATAGGCCCCCATACGGTCTCTTTTCCGAGGCTCGAGCCTGCACAAAATGTCATGTTCGACACCCAAAAGTATAGGGTCTCGGACGAGAATTTCAAAAAATTGGTCGCGGTCATAAGGCTTTCTATCCCGTATACCGGCATGATCCTGACGGCACGCGAAAATGCGAATGTAAGAAGAGAGGTTCTACCGCTCGGTGTAACACAGACAGATGCTTCGACAAGAATAGGAATAGGAGCGTATTCGGAGATATACGGTGCCGAAAAGATGAGCGATAAGACCGAACAGGACCTTGCAAGGCAACAGTTCATGATAGGAGATCCGCGCGATCTCGATGATGTCATAAGAGAACTTGCCCAGATGGGGTACATAACCTCTTTCTGCACGGCTGGTTACAGGTGCGGAAGAACCGGCACTAACATAATGACACTTTTAAAGAGCGAGAAAGAAGGACAGTTTTGCAAGTTAAATGCGATTCTGACATTCAGAGAATGGCTCGATGATTTTGCCTCTGATGAAACCAAAAAGATCGGAGAAGAGTTGATAAAAAAAGAAATGGCAGAGGTAAAGGCAAGAGTCCCTAAAATTTATTCGGAGAAAACTTTCAAAGCACTTGAAAATTATCACGAGAGGATAAAAAATGGAGAAAGAGATCTTTATTTCTGAGTGTGAGAGAATTTATAAAAAGTACGGCACAAGGTTGTGGATTGCCGAATCTTTGGGAAGAAGATGGTCTTACCTTACCGGATGGGGAGAAGAAAGATTTTTACCTCCAAAACTCGTAGGTAAAACCGGAAAATACGGAATTTTTATAGAAGGAGAGGATCACGAAGAGGAGATAAGAGAAGATGTTGGAAAGATACTCTCAAGATTCTCTGACATTCAAGAAGGTTGAAGAGATTCTCAACTCAAATCTTCCGGACAATTTGAAATCAGCCGCATCAAAGGTGATCGAAGATAGGCCACTTTCTCGCGAAGAGATAGTTTATTTGCTTGGCCTAAAGGACTCTGTTGAGAGGAAGTACCTCTTCGATCTTGCATCGTGTGTGAGGCACGACAACGTTGGAGATACGATATTCATCAAGGGAATAATAGAATTTTCGAATTATTGCAAAAGAGATTGCCTATATTGCGGCATAAGATCTTCGAATAAGGTGCCAAGGTACAGAATGAAAGAGGACGAGATCGTTAAAACGGCCATTGAGGCGGCAAATTATGGCGTTGACACTATAATTCTTCAATCCGGCGAGGATCCTTTTTACACAACGGAGATCATCGAAAGGATAATAAAAAAAATAAGGGAGACGACTCACAGAGCCGTTTCTCTTTCCATTGGAGAAAGAGAGCCGGAGGAGTTTGAGATCTTTAAAAAGGCCGGTGCTTCAAAGTATCTTCTCAAACAAGAAACGGTTAACAAAAAGATCTTCGAAATGGTTCATGGAGATGACTACGAAAGAAGGATATTCCTGATTAAAACCCTTGTTTCTTTGAAATACATAACTGGCGGTGGAGATATAATAGGCCTTCCGGGCCAGACCCTCGAAGATATAGCAGACGATATCATCTTCATGAGAGAGGCCGGAATCAAAATGGCAGGGATCGGCCCATTTATTCCGGCACGCGGTACGCCTCTTGAGAATTATCCAGCCGGAAGTGCCGAGATAACCTTAAACGCATATGCTTGCACGCGCCTTATGATACCTCTAATTCAATTGCCGACAACGACGGCTCTCGGTACGATCGATAAAAATCTTCAATACAAGGCCTTCGATGCCGGATGTAACGTAATAATGGTGAATTTCACGCCGGATACTTACAGATCGAATTACAGGATATACGATAACAAAAGAAAGGTTGAATTTTACGAAACGGTGAGAGATCTATCGAAGATGAACAGAAGACTGACGGCGCTTGTCAAGGCGCGATCTTCATCATAGTTTCAAGTACTTTCACATCTTCGTAGGTTGTTATCTTTAAGTTCTTTTTGTCTCCTTCGACTATTTCGACTTCCAAATTTGCGAGTTCAAAGGCTGCCGCGTCGTCTGAAAGGTCAAGATGGGCAAATCTTCTGTAAAGTTGTGAAAGTTCCCCTGCGATACATCCTTGAGGTGTTTGAATTCTAAAGACTCTGTTTCTGTCAAAGAGAGAGTACCTTCCGTTATTCTCTATTCTTATCGTGTCTTCACTCTTTATCGCAGGAACTACACATCTGCCAGGTCTTATTTTGGAAAGGACTTCTTCTACCAGTCTTTCCGTCAAAAAAGGACGTGCCCCGTCGTGAATGAGGACGGGGCTATTTTGAGGAATGAGATCTATTGCGTTCAGGACAGAATCCTGTCTTCTCACTCCTCCGTACACTATCCTGACATTTTCTGAAATTTCATCTTTGAAAAACTCTTCCTCTTCTTTCTTTACAACAAGGAGTATAAGATCGAAGTTCAATTTTTTGAAAATCTCTAAAGAATATGAAAAAACTTTTTTCCCACCCAAAGGGTAGAGAACTTTATTCATCCCTTTTGAAAATCTCGTTGAATTGCCGGCACACACTATTACAGCGGATTTCATGATTTTGGATTTATTCTCGCAAATAAGAGTTTTCCGGCATTCGTTCTCAATATGTTCGTTATTACAACCTCTTGTGTCTCGCCAACATTCTTCCCGCCATCTTCAACGACTATCATCGTTCCATCTTCTGTGAAACCTATGCCTTGCTCTTTATTCTTTCCGTGCCTTATTATCTGCAATTTTATACGCTGGCCCGGTAGAAGGGTTGGTTTAAGTATCTCGGCGAGATGATTAAGATTCAATACCCTTACTCCCTGCAACTGGGCAACTCTCGTGAGATTATAGTCGAGAGTTACGAGGCGGCCGTTGTACTTTCTCGCAAGATTGACAAGATCTTCATCCACTTTTCCGGTCCTGTATGCTATCGAATCGTCTATTGTGATTTTAAGATCTTCAAGTCCTTGCATCTTTTCGATTATTTCGAAACCCTTTCTCCCTTTTTCTTTTTTCTCTTCATCTGCGCTATCCGCGAGTTTCTGCATCTCGATAAGTACAAATTGTGGTATCACTATTTTGCCGTTGAACAGCCCTATATCGAAGAGATCGAGCAATTTTTCATCTAAAAGTATGGATGTATCGAATATAAAACTTCCGTAGTTGCCGGATATGTCACCGACTTTGAATACTGAAAATATGAGTTTTTGGGATATAAGCCATGAGCCGAGAAAAGCAAGGATCACTATTATGGACTTCCCGATAGTTACAGATAGGAAGTTGTAGTTTGTGAAATCTGTCATGAGATAATTTCCGATTACCATAAAGACCACGAAGGCAGCGATCGAGATGAGAAAATTAAAGGCATTTACTTTGTTTTCCTTGACGCGCTTTGCCAGAAAGTAGAGCACTATCCCGACTAAAAGTCCGGCTACGCCTCCTATTAAAATAACGAAGTAAGGATACCACCATCTTGAGTCAAAAAGCGCATAATTCGGAAACCAGGCATAACCGAAATAAAGGCCCAAAAATAAAGGCAAAAACAAAAAGAGCCATTCCATAATTTATTTCCCCCTTTGAATTGAATTAATTTACATTATTTTTACTTTTCAAAGACGTTATACCACTCATAATTATCATTGCACGCTTTTCGGCGATTCCATCGATCTGTGTAAAGTCCTCAAATGAAGCCTTAAGGAGTCCTTGAATATTTTTGAATTTTTTTACTACGTCCATCGTTATATTCATTGGTATTCTCGGAATGCTTCTTAATAATCTGTACCCTCTTGGTTGCAAAACCATCTCGAAGATCTGATCTTTTTTTATATCATACCCCAATTTGTGAATAAAAAATATAAGATCGAGATTTTCTTCTTTCTGTGATGAAAGGATTTTGATTATCTTTTCCGGATTGTGATTCTGCCCGATAACATTCTCGCTTGCATAATCCATTATCATTAATCTTATATTTTCAATAACACCTTCTTTTAATTCATCCATGTGGTACTTCGTAAGGTATCCTTCGTTACCTAATTCCGAAAGGTAAAAGTTTAGTTCATCTGAAAGTCTCATTATTTTTAAGCCTCTGTTGATTATTTCATAAATATCCAAAAGCGTTACACGATTTTCGATCTCTTTTGTATTTAAAGAATTTATTAAATTATCAAAATTCGTTCTATACCTTTCCATCAACCTCAATCCCTGATTCATCTGAAGGACTATCGTTGAGACATCATTTAGCATGTATTTCCAGTCTCCCTGATAAAGTGTTATGGCCTTTCTCCTTTGAGAAACGGCGATCACTAATTTACCGGTTTGTATCGCAAATCTTTCGGCCGTGCGATGTCTCGTTCCTGTTTCGTTTGTCGGGATTGAACTGTCAACTGCTAATTGAACGTTCGCATACCAGATATTTTTTAAATCTTCGGATATTATTATCGCACCGTCCATCTTTGCAAGTTCGTACAATCTGTTGGGATTGAAAGAACAGTTAAGATGAAATCCTCCCTGGATTATACCTTCCCTGACGTATTCGGAAGGATCCTGTACAAGACATATTAAGGCTCCCTTATCTGCCCTTATTATGTTGTCAACGGCATCTCTTAAAGACGTTCCAGGTGCTATTATTTGAAGGATCTTTTCGATCTTTTCATGCTTCATAGATTACCCCCGAAAGACTTCAAAATGGCCTCTTTCAAAGTCTTTACTCCATTTCCGCCGTATTTTGAGTCATTCGATACAATTATATTCTCTATTCCCATTCTTTTCGCTTCCGAAATTCTTAACTGCATTTGCGGAACATTTCTCACTCTTCCATCAAGTCCAAGTTCACCTATAAAGGCAACCTTGGGAGAAAATTTTAATTTTTTGACGGAAGAAAAGATCGCCATCGCGACTGCTAAATCAATAGCCGTGTCGGATGTCTTTAGACCACCAAGAATGTTGAGATATATATCGCGGTTGTCGAGAGAAACTCCGAGATGGCTTGAGACTATCGCGGAGATTATCATAAGTCTTGTATTTTCGAATCCCCTCGTTATCCTTATGGCGCTGTTTTTGTAATTGACACTTGTAAGCGCCTGAACATTTACCATAAGAGGTCTTGATCCCTCGACTATTACGGAGAGAGTACTTCCCGGATCCTCCGTATCGATATCGGCAAAGATCCTTGAAGGATCTGGTATTTCTATCATTCCGTTTTCTTCCATATCATAGACGGCTATTTCATCGGTAGGACCAAATCTGTTCTTCATCGATCTTAGAATTCTTCTTCCTGATCTCGGCTCTCCTTCAAGATAAAGTACACCGTCTACCATGTGCTCGAGGATCATAGGGCCTGCGATACTGCCGGACTTTGTTATATGGCCTATTATGAATATGGCCGTATCATTGGATTTCGCGTAGTCTATTAACTTCATCGTACATTCCCGCATCTGCGGGACAGAACCTGCAAGCGCACTCATTCCAGAGGTGTAAAGCGTCTGGATTGAATCGAAGACCATTGCGACCGGTTTATCTTTAATAGATGAAAGGACGGCATCAACATTTACATCGGAAGAAAGAAAAAGGCGCGTATTTTCTACTCCAAGTCTCTTTACCCTCATGAGAATCTGGGAGATGGATTCTTCTCCGCTCACGTAGTAGACATTCCCATAATCCGTTAGTGCGCTTGCGTATTCCATGGCAAGCGTTGATTTCCCTATTCCGGGTCCGCCTGAAATGAGAATAACGCTTCCCGGAACAACTCCTCCCCCGAGCGTTCTGTCAGTTTCTTTCATCCTTGTCGTCATTCTTTTGGGGATGGATATGTCCGAAGTTGAAGATTCAAAATTTATCAAAGAAGGGGTACCTTTTTGTACCCCTTCTTCAACTCTAACGGCAGAATCCCACGCTCCACAATTGGGGCACTTACCGAACCATTTTGATGATTTGTAACCACATTCGGAACAAACGTAGACTATCTTACTTTTGTCCGGACTCACTCAATGCAACCTTTCTTTCTCTCTTCCTCTTGAAGACTATTTTCCCGTTAGAAGCTCCTATTATTATCGTGTCTCCTTCTTCGAATCTGTTGGAAAGCAAATCTTCAGATAATGGATCTTCTATCATTCTCTGAATTTCTCTTCTCAAAGGCCTTGCACCGTAGACCGGATCAAAGCCTTTGGATATGATAACTTCTTTAGCCTGTTCGCTTATCAGTAATTTTATATTTCTCTCTCCAAGTCTCTTTCTAAGATCACCAAGCAATATGTCTATTATCTTTTCTATATGTTCCTTTGTGAGAGGATGGAAAACTATTATTTCATCGAGCCTGTTAAGGAATTCCGGCCTGAAAGTTTTCTTAACTTCATCCATGACTATTGATTTCATACTGTCGTACGTTGCCTGATTGTTTTCCTCTATAAATCCAAGTCCGCGTTTGGTCTTGTTTATCAATTCTCCTCCAAGGTTAGAAGTCATTATGAGAATCGTGTTTTTGAAATCTACTATGTGTCCTTGAGAATCCGTAAGCCTTCCGTCATCGAGTATTTGAAGGAGAAGGTTGAAAACGTCCGGATGGGCCTTTTCTATTTCGTCAAGAAGAACGACTGAAAATGGCCTTCTTCTTATCTTTTCGGTTAAGGTTCCGCCCTCTTCATATCCAACATATCCGGGAGGCGCACCTACGAGTCTTGATACGGAGAATCTCTCCATATACTCAGACATATCGATCCTTACCAGCGCGTTCTCGTCTCCGAAGAGGTATTCCGCAAGGGCCTTTGCAAGTTCTGTTTTTCCAACTCCCGTAGGACCAAGAAACATAAAGGATCCCGTAGGCCTTCTCGGGTCTTTGAGTCCAGATCTTGCGCGCCTTATCGCACTTGATACAGCCTTTATGGCCTCCTCTTGGGCGACTATGCGTTTGTGAAGTTCAGCCTCGAGGTTGAGCAATTTATAACTTTCACTCTTTTCAAGTTTTGTAAGTGGAATACCTGTCCATATGGATATCGTGCGCGCTATACTGTCAGAATCTACGGTTATGATCTCTGTCTCTCTGCGTTTCTTCCACTCATTGTATTTTTCATTCAGCAACTGTTGAAGGTCTCTTTCTTTGAATCTTATTTCTGCCGCGCGATCGTAATTTTGCTGGGCTATGGAAAGTTCTTTTTCTTCCTGAATCGCTTTTATCTTTTTTTCGAGTTCCTTTATTTCGTCCGGGACGGTCATACTATTCAGTCTTGCGCTCGCACCGGCCTCGTCTATCAGATCTATGGCCTTGTCCGGCAGATAATGATCGGTTATGTATCTTTGAGAAAGTTTCACCGCCATGTCAAGCGCATCATTGGTGTATTTGACTTTGTGATGTATTTCGTATTTTGCCTTTAGACCCTTAAGGATTTCGAGGGTTTGATCGACCGTTGGTTCGCCAACGTAGATCTTTTGGAACCTTCTCTCCAATGCCGCGTCTTTTTCTATGAATTGTCTGTATTCGTCCGGTGTTGTGGAACCAATCAACTGGATCTCGCCTCTCGAAAGAGCGGGTTTGAGAATATTTGCAGCATCAACAGCACCTTCGGCCGCTCCGGCTCCGACTATCGTGTGGATTTCGTCTATGAAAAGGATTATAGATCGATCATCTTTAACTGTGCTTAAGACTTTTTTAAGACGTTTCTCAAACTCTCCTCTATATTTTGTCCCGGCGATCAGGGCCGCTATATCGAGAGAGAAGATAACCTTTCCCTTGAGAAGTTCAGGTACCTCACCGCTTGCTATTCTCTGGGCTAGTCCTTCCACTATGGCCGTCTTGCCCACACCAGGATCTCCTATAAGGACTGGGTTGTTTTTCTTTCTTCTTGTCAGTATCTGCATTATTCTCTCGATTTCTCTTTCTCTTCCTATGACCGGATCGAGTTTTCCAGACTTTGCCTCTTCTGTGAGATCAACACCGAGTCCTTCTAAATTCTTGACGGATCTCATGACATCCTGAGAAGGTCCCGGCCTCATGAAATCATCGTCATCCGAATCTTCGTTATTTTGCGATCCACCTATTTCATCTATTAATTCTCTTCTGAGATCGACAAGATCTATGCCAAACTTTCTCAAGACATGTGCGGCAACGCCTTCTCCTTCTCTTAATATGGCAAGGAGTATGTGCTCTGTAGATATGTAATTTTGTCCTAACAACTGAGCCTCTTCATAGGCAAGTTCGATAATCTTTCTTGCTCTCGGCGTCATCTGCGGAGATGAGACATTTTCACGTGGAATACCCGCACCAACGACCGCTATTATTTCCTGTTTCAAAGACGCATAATCAAGTCCATGTTCTCTTAAAACGTTGTAAGCCTCTCCATTTGCAGACTTCATAACGCCTAAGAGCAAATGTTCGGTTCCAACGTAAGAATGACCAAGCGCTTTCGCTTCATCCTGGGCAGCCACAAAAACCTGGGCCGCACGTTTTGAAAATTTATTAAACATATAAAATCACCCTCTTTCAACCCCTTGGTAAGTAGAAGAACGAGATGTAAATCAAGTTGATCATCACATGTACAGTCGAACTTACCGTCAGGGTTCCTCTCTTATAGTATAACAAATTTAAAAGCATTCCAAAAACAAATATTTTCATCCATTGTTCAAAGGGATGCACGACTGCAAACGCTATAGAAGTAAGAACCATCGAAAATTCTGGAGAATAAAACCTTTTTATGTATTCATAAATGGCACCTCTAAAAATTACCTCTTCCATCACTGGAAAGAACAGTCCCAATGATATGACGGCTATAATCTCATTGGGGTTCATTAGAATTACATTTGCGTCATTTCTTCCCCATATAAATGAGGTCATAAAATTCATTAAAATGTATACGCCAAAAATTGCCGGAAAGGTGATAATGCTCCATATCAAATCCGGACCAAAGGACGAGATTCTAAACCACAAACCTATACCGTGATCTTTTTTCTTCAAAGATAAATGAAAGCCCCATATGGTAATTACGGAGAGTGGTATAAGCAGAAAAGCGTTGATAGAATCGGAATTCAGACCGAAGTATTTAAGAATCACAGCCAAAAGGATTACCGGAAAATCTAAGGCTAAGATAAACAGTAAATCGTCCAAATCAACGTATCTTATCTCTTCATTGTCCCTCACAAATAAATTATACTACATTGGAATACATTAAACAAGAAATCCCACAAGTACCGATCCTTCTCCGGCGTTGAGCGCTATAGCCGGATCTACTTCGGCAACGGTGCATATGTATTTATCCTTGAACTTTGAAAGCAGGTACTCCACACCTTCTTTTGCGTTAACATGGGCGATGTAGACATTTCTATCGACAACTTCGTGTGATTCAACGTAATTGACGATTTCTCTAAGCACTCTTTGAAATCCCAACACTATTTTGTGCAACTTTATCTCTCCGTCTTCTCCTTTTAAGACTGGTTTGACGTTAAGCAGTGTCACGAGTTTTCCGGCTATAAGATGAGCCCTTCCTCCCTTTACTAAATTTTCAACCGTTTGAACTCCGAAAATGGTCTTAACATTTTGAGCGTATTTTCTCAACTTTTCCGCGCAAGTTTTCAGATCCTCAGTTTTTGAAAGTTCTACAGCCTTTGCAACCATGGCACCTAAGGCTGAAGTCGTTGTTAGAGAATCTATTACCTCGACCTTTTGTGGAAATTTTCTTGCCGCGACGGCCGCGCTGCCAAAGGTTCCGCTCAATTTGGAAGAAAGATGGACAGAGAGAATTCCATCATAATCCTTTAGGAAATCTTCGTATATTTTTTCAAACTCATTTGGTGCTGGCTGAGAGGTGGTTATCTTTTTCCCCATCTTCCATTCCTTTATGAGTTCATTTGTTGAAATATTTTTCAATTCTCCATTGACGTATATTTTTAGATTAACAATTTCGACGTCATTTTCTTTGAACCATTCTACAGGCAGATCGCAGGAAGAATCTGTTATAACCTTTATTTTCATATTTTGTCTCCTATATTTACGATTTCATTGTCTATAAGCCTTGTCTTTCCTATGAAGATCGCGGCGGCGACAATAACTTTCGAAGAAATTTTAGAGACCGGTACAAGGCTTTTTTCGTCCACAATTTCGAAATATTGTATCTTTATTTCTGGATACTTTCTTATTATCTGGATCGCTTCACGTTTTATTTTGAAGGCATCTCTTCTTCCGTTCCTTACCTGATCTGCCGCATACTTTATTGCTTCGTGCAAAATCGGGGCTTTTTTTCTTTCTTCGACAGAAAGATACGCGTTTCTTGAACTCATAGCAAGGCCATCGCTTTCTCTAACAATCGGCATCTCGATCATTTCGATTCCCATATTCAGATCTTCTACCATTCTTCTTAAAACCCTGAATTGCTGGGCATCTTTCTGCCCAAAGTATGCCTTCTTCGGTCTTACTATGTTGAAGAGTTTGTTAACCACGAGAACAACGCCGTCAAAATGGCCAGGCCTGTAATAACCGCAAAGGTAATCTGTAAGGTTTGCGACATGGATAGATGTTGAAAAACCCTCAGGGTACATTTCTTCAACTGATGGGGTAAAAAGGTAATCCACATTTTCTTTTTCGAGTAAATTTTGATCTTTTTCGAGCACCCTCGGATAGGCGTTGAAATCCTCGTTGGGTCCGAACTGTTTGGGATTTACAAAAATACTCACGACAACGATCTCATTTTCTTCTTTGGCCTTTCTTACAAGAGAAAGGTGTCCTTCGTGTAGGGCGCCCATAGTTGGTACAAAACCAACCGTTTTGTCTTTATATCCACCGGCTATGGAGATCATCTCATTAACAGATCTTATTAATTTCATCTTTTTCTCCTTTCAAATGATCTTCAACGAGTTTTTTTAGGGTTGGAAGTATCTCATCTCTGCCGACCTTTGAAAAGATTTTACCATGAAAATAAATAACACCTCCACTTTTGGTACCAAAAACGGCCACATCTGCCCCCTTTGCCTCGCCAATTCCATTTACAACGCATCCCATAACCGCGACCTTCACCTTTCCTTTGACGCCGATAAGTTCCTTTCTTACCGCCGTCGCCAGTTCCTCAACATTTATTTCGGTACGAGCGCATGTCGGGCATGCGACGATCTCGGGTCCTTCAAACCTTTTGACGCTTTGAAGAATTGAATAGGCCACTCCAATCTCTCTGACAGGGTCTCCGGCTATTGAGACCCTTATAGTGTCTCCGATGCCTTCGTAGAGCAAATGACCAAGAGCAAAGGCAGACCTGACAACTGCGTCTTCGTAGATGCCGGCCTCTGTCACGCCTATGTGGAGCGGATATTGAGTCATTTTTGAGATCATCTCATTTGCCTGTACGGTTTCAACCGGATCGGAGGATTTTACGGCCACGACTATGTCGTTAAATCCCACTGATTCGAGTATATTTACCTCGTCGAGAGCGCTGTAGACAAGCGCCTCCGATATATTTTTGAACTTTTTTACGTAAGATTCATCCATTGAGCCTTCGTTAGATCCCACCCTTATCGGTATTCCGTGCGCCATCGCAACCTTTGCAACCTCTTCGACCTTCCATTTTGCACCTATATTGCCGGGATTTATCCTTATCTTATTTGCTCCGGCAAGAATAGATTCTATTGCTAATTTGTAATCAAAATGTATATCTGCAACCAGAGGAATACTTACGCGCGATTTTATTTTCTTTAAGGCCTCCACGCACTCGTTATCGTAAACGCTTAGTCTTACTATCTGACATCCCGCTTTTTGAAGATTTTCTATTTGTTCAATTGTTTTTTCAACATCTTTTGTGTCAGTGTTCGTCATCGATTGAACCGCGACTGGATTTCCACCGCCAATCATTACATTCCCTATTCTAACGACTTTGGTCATCCGATCATCTCCGATGAATATAATATACCAAACTTACCTTAAAAGTCGAATAGTCATTTTTCCGTAAGTGGAAGGCGTAATGCCTCAATCAATGAATGGTAGTGAGCAAAGAGTGAAAGTCTGTTAAATTGACAATTGTCAATTGGAAATTGTCAGTTCTACGTGCCGCGTGTTACGTGAAACTGTGAAATAGCGAGAAAAGTTTAGTTGTGTTTATCATTTTATTACATCAAAATAAGACATAATATGATATTTCGAGAAATTGATTTCATATCCATAATATTCTATAAATTTGAATTTTTTAGAAGGAAATAGATTGTTTTTATGAAAACTTTTTCATGATAAACTTTTTGTGATCTTAAAATTAGGAGGTGTTAGGTGTGAAGAAGATCGTTTTAGCGGCGGTCGTTGCTTTGATGGTCGCTTCTGTGGCGATGGCGTTAACCCTTCCGAGAAACGAGACACTTTACTTTGGCGGTTCAATGTGGGGGCCTTTGACAAACTTTAATCCTCTCAATCCAAATCATGGATGGGGTGTAGATCTTGTGTATCCAACACTTTTCATGTATAATCCTCTGACAAATCAGATGATTCCGTACCTTGCGGAAAGCGGTACATGGACGAGCAACACAACTTACGTTGTCAAATTAAGGCAAAATGCGTACTGGACAGATGGACAACCTGTCACCGCTTATGATGTGAAATACACGTTCGAACTTCCTTTTACGGTGAATCAACTCGTTGCCGTGCCTTCTCTGAAGGCAGTCAATGTTATAAATGACTACACCGTTGAATTTGTATTTTCACAGCCAAACTATCCTAATTTTTATGGAGCGCTTTACGGATCTTACATAGTACCCGAGCATATCTGGTCAAAAATGGCGACAAGCGACATATTCTCTTATGCCAACCTTACCAATCCCGTTGGTTGCGGACCATACAAATTTTTGACCTATAATCCACAGGAAATAGTTCTTGAGAGGAATGATAACTGGTGGGGAAATGATGTTTTTGGAAAGCCGGCTCCGAAATACCTTGCAGAACTGGCAGTTTCTTCTAACAATGTTGCCCTTGGCCTTCTTTTGCAAGGTCAACTTGATATTTCCAACTTCTACCTTCCTGGAATCGAATCTCTCATAAAACCTTACAATCTTGTAGCGTGGAATGATAAACCTCCTTACATGCTCTCTTCCAACACCGCATTACTTTTCCTGAACAATTCCGTTGCACCTTTGAATGATCCCCAATTCAGGAGAGCGCTTGCTTACGCTATAGGACCAACTTCGGATTTGACACAGAGAGTTTACGCCGGGCAGGTGCCAAATTACGTTGATCCTCTCGGTTTCCTTCCGATCGAATCCTGGATGCAATTTGAAGATAAAAACGTTGTTTCTCAGTACGGTTATACCTATGATCCTGCCAAAGCCGTACAGATACTGGATCAACTCGGATACAAAAAAGGGCCTGATGGCTGGAGAACGATGCCAAATGGCAAGCCGCTTAAACTTTCCATAATATGCCCATACGGTTGGACAGACTGGATGGCTGCCGAAAGAATAGTTGCGGAAGATCTTCAAAAAATTGGGCTCAATGTGACGGCCGATTTTCCGGATTTCACAACTTACTGGAATAACTTTACAAGTGGCAATTACACGATGGCAATAAACAACTTTGGATCAGGCATTTCTATGACGCCTTACACATATCTGTACTGGTTGTTTGGATATCCGGTTGAACAATACATGTACAACGGAAATTTCGAAAGATATTCAAATCCTGAAGTTGTTAATCTGTTGAACAAAATATCTTCTATACCTCTTGACGATGTTAATGCACTTCAACCTCTGTATTCGGAAATCGAGCAGATCTTCTTGAAAAATATGCCTGTTATACCTTTGTGGTACAACGGTATGTGGTATCTCGCCAATCAATCTGTCTGGACGAATTTCCCGAATGCTAAAAATCCTTACGCATTTCCGTCGACATGGACCAATAATGCCGTTACAACGGCTTCTTTGTATCTGTACACGGGAATAAAACCAGCAAAATAAAGTTATTTCCCTCTCTCTTTCGAGAGAGGGACCTTTTGGAGGTAAAGATGAGAAAGTATCTTACAAGGAAGATAATAATTTACCTTATAACTTTTTTCATAGCCGCAAGTCTTGACTGGGCGATACCGCGTTTGATGCCGGGAAATCCCGTAAGTCTTATAGTCTCAAGATTTGCTCAGGCTTCAAGCGGTTCCGCGGCTCAGGCGTCTGTGCTGACGAAACAGATGTTTGATTATTTCATGCAGGCTTTTCAACTTAACATTCCATGGTGGGAACAATACGCACTCTTTTGGAGAAATCTTTTAACTGGGAATCTCGGTATAAGCATGTATCTTTATCCCGAGCCTGTTATAAATATAATACTTTCTGCGGTTCCATACGACATTTTGTTTTTACTTCCGTCTATTTTGCTGAGTTTCTGGGTTGGAAATAGAATTGGCGCATGGGCTGCCAGAAGCAAAAAAGCAGACAATATTTTGCTTCCTACCTTCTACATACTTACCTCCGTTCCTTATTTTTGGCTTGGAATCTTGCTTGTATGGATCTTCGGGACTCTACTTCGCTTATTACCGATGTCGGGGGCTTTTAGTTATTCCATGACGCCATCGTTCACATTCGCGTTTATCTTTGATTATTTAAAGCACTGGATCCTTCCATTTTTATCACTTTTTATAGTCTCGCTCGGCGGATGGGCAATAGGCATGAGAAACATGATCATATACGAGCTCGAATCTAATTATTCGAGATACATGGGATCTTTGGGCGCATCTCAAAGACTGATAAGGAAATACTCTTACAGAAACGCTATTCTTCCACAGATAACCGGACTCGCGCTTCAACTTGGAACTATAGTCGCAGGTGCTATAACGACGGAAATCGTCTTTTCTTACCCCGGTATTGGATACATACTTTTTGAGGGAATCATGAACAAGGACTATCCATTAATTCAAGGTTGTTTTCTCTTCATAATAGCAGGTGTTTTGCTTGCCAATTTCATCATAGATATCCTTTATATGTTCATAGATCCGAGAGTTAAAATCGCTTACACGGAAGGATGAATATCATGAAATTATCTGATAGACTGAAAAAGTGGGATGTGTTGTACTTCTTTTTGACAAACAGCAAATTCAAAATAGGAATTTCCATCCTGCTTTTCTTCATCTTACTTTCGATCGTGGGTCCTTTCTTCATCCACTACGCACCCTACGAATACGCGGGTATTCAGGGTTCGCCTCCTTCACTCGAACATCCGCTCGGTACGAATCCCTTTGGATACGATCTTTATTCTCAACTCATTGTCGCGTTAGATGGCACGTGGCTTGTAGGGCTTATAGGAGGTGGCGTGGCAACGATAATAGGCCTTTTGATAGGCTTTTTTTCAGGATATAAGGGAGGTTTCTTAGATGAAGTGCTTATGATGTTTACCAACATATTGCTTGTTATTCCAACGATAGCATTGTTAGTCATAATTGCTTCCTTTTTAAATTCGAGAAGTGTTGTGCTTGAAAGTTTGATAATAGGTCTGACGGGATGGCCATGGGTTGCAAGAGCCGTGAGAGCCCAGACTCTTTCTTTGAAATCGAGAGAATTTGTGAGTCTTTCAAAGATATCCGGCGCCGGTACCCTAAAGATAATAGCGGAAGACATAGCGCCCAACATGCTTTCTTACGTTTTTATGGTTTTTATACTTCAATTCGGTGGATCGATTTTGGCAATCGTCGGACTTTCTTTCATAGGATTAGGTCCTACAAATTCAGTTTCCTTAGGAGGAATGCTGCAGGACTCGGTTTTGTGGAACGCTTTGATTTTGGGATACTGGTGGTGGATGATCCCACCCGGCATCGTTATAACCTTTATGGTTGCCTCTCTTTATTTCATAAACATGGCGATGGATGAGGCATTCAATCCAAGATTGAGGTCGACTTAAAATGGCGAAATTATTAGATGTAAAAGATTACAAAGTATATTACCAGACTTTGAAAGGGCAGATTAAAGCCGTAGATGGAGTTAGTTTCTTCGTCAACTCCGACGAAGTTTTTGGCGTGGCAGGCGAATCCGGATGCGGGAAATCGACACTCGGCAATTCTCTGATATACCTTAAAGCACCTATGCGTTACGCTGGTGGAAATGCGGTGCTGGACGGAAATGACATATCCAAATTCACAGATGATCAGATGCGAAGGATTAGATTTGAAAAGATATCTATAATTCCGCAGTTTGCCATGGATGCCATGAGCCCCACCAAAAAAATAAAGAACATAGTCGTAGACCTTGTCAGAGAGCATAACAAAAGAATGTCCGAAAAAGAGATAATCGATCTCGCAGTCGAAAGGTTTAAAATGATCGGTTTATCTAAAAATGTTGTCGATATGTACTCTATAGAACTGTCAGGCGGTATGAAGCAAAGAGTCGTGATGGTAATCTCAACTCTTCTTAACCCCAGACTTTTGATCGCCGATGAGATAACCTCAGCACTTGACGTCTCCTCGCAGAAATTTTCCGTTGAAATGCTTGACGAGTTTAAAAGCAAACGTTTTGTTTCATCCGTGATCTTCATAACGCACGATATATCCGTGCTTTACCAGATAGCGGACAGGATAATGATCATGTATGCAGGCCATGTTGTCGAGATCGGAAATACTGAGGATATAGTCTTAAAGCCATTACACCCTTACACCAAACTTTTGATAAGTTCCCTTCCGAAGATGGGCATACAATTCTCCCAAAAAAGGCTAAAAGGAATTCCAGGTTATCCTCCAAATCTGTTGAATCCTCCAACCGGGTGCAGGTTTTACGATAGATGTCCGTTACGCGTGGAACCCAAAAAATGCCAGAACGAAATACCGCCACTTGTGGAATACATGCCCGACAGATATATCGCATGCTGGGCGTATATAAAAGGGAATGATAAAAATGAATGAACTAATTCAAATTCAGAATCTCACAAAGATCTTCAAATCGGGCCTTGTAGGGGGGTATTTCACAACGGCAGTTGATGATATTTCTTTTGACATTCACAAAGCAGAAATAATTTCCCTTGTCGGTGAATCCGGAAGCGGAAAGACAACGGTTGGACGTCTTATACTTAGATTATTAAAGCCATCTTTGGGGAGGATAATTTACGAAGGGATAGATATATCTACCCTTAGGGGCAAGAAGTTGAAAGAGTATTACAAGCATGTCCAGGGAGTCTTTCAGGATCCTTTTGCCTCATTCAATCCCATTTTCAAAGTGGACAGAGTCTTCAATCTGCTCTTCGATGGTTATCTAAAAGACAAAGCGAATAAAAAAAACGAACTCATCGTTGAATCGTTAGAGAAGGTTGGACTTAATTCTTTGGATATTCTTGGCAAGTATCCGCACCAGATGAGCGGTGGGCAGTTGCAAAGGATTTTAATAGCGAGAACGCTTTTACTTGACACCAAACTTCTGATAGCCGATGAATTGATCTCCATGCTTGATGCATCGACAAGGGTAGATGTGCTGAACATACTCGGAGATTTAAGAGACAAAGAGAAGATGTCCGTGCTCTTCATAACCCATGATCTTTCTTTGGGGTATTACATAAGTGATACGACAATGATAATGTACAGAGGAAATATTGTGGAGTTTGGAAAGACCAAACTTGTCTTCGACAATCCTCTTCACCCGTACACTCGAATGCTTCTAAGTTCTGTTCCGGAAATAGGTAGAAAGTGGAAGAAATCTGAACTTGAGATGAAAAGAGGAGAATTGCCGCCGGGAGGATGCCCTTACTTTGACAGATGCCCGCTTGCCATGGATGTGTGCAGGAAAAAGCCCTCTCTAAAAGAAATAGATCAAAATCATAAAGTAGCGTGTTATGCGGCAGAGGGAGTGAAATCAAATGATCCGATCTCGTTCGGGAAAAGTCACGATAGTTGATGTTGCTCGCGCAGCCCATGTATCTGTTTCAACCGTATCGAGATACCTTAATTCGACAGTCCCGATATCCGAGGAAAAAAGAAAGAATATAGCGAAAGCGATAAAGATGCTCAACTATAAGCCTTCGACATTTGCCAAGGCCATGAGATCGCAGATACTTTACAGTATCGGAATCATAGTGCCGGATCTTGGCGGTTACTATTACGGCGAGATAGTCAATGCAATGGTAACTTACGCAAGCAAGAAAGGATACGAAACTGTCGTGAGTGTCACCAACAAAGTGGAAAACTGGGAAGATATGACCTTTGACTTTTTCATGAGCCGCCGTCTTGATGGAATAATCGCCTGCACTCCGGATTTAAAAAGCCTTCAAAAGCTCACTAAAATAGGAGTACCCATAGTCGCGGTTGACTGGAGAGATCCTATAGGGGATCTTGAAGTGACTGGCGTTACTATAGATAACGAAAGGGCTGCGTTTGTAATGATGAAATATCTCTATTCGATGGGTCACAGAAAGATCTTGACAATAACCGGTGGAGAAAAATTTCAATCCTCTAATGACAGAAAAAATGGCGTTCTTAAATTCAAAGAAAAAAATGACGATGTCGAGTTGTACATCACCAAAGGAAATTTTTCTGATCTCGACACAGGATATGATTTAACAAAAAAATTCATAAAAGAAAACGGCAAAATCGTCACGGCCATCTTCGCTTTCAACGATATATTGGCCTTCGGAGTGATAAGCGCTTTGAACGATCTCGGCGTATCGGTGCCGGATGAAATATCAGTCGCTGGATTTGATAACACTTATATCTCGAAATATTCCGTTCCGCCGTTGACGACGATAGAACAGCCCCGAAGCGAACTTGGACTTACCGCGATAAAAAATCTTATAAACAGATTAGAATCTTCCGGATCAAAGGTCGGCTACAACATCGTTGTGCCTTTTAAATTCATAGAAAGGTCTTCTGTGAGAAAAGTAAAATGAAATAAAAGGGGTGGTTTGGATGTCAAAATGGTTTGTCGTTTTTGCGTTGTTAGGATTTGCCGTCCTTGGATTTTCTGCAAGTGTTTCGATCACGGTCAACACCGCGGCAGAGATCGTTACTTTACCTCAAACTTCCTTTGGTCTGAACGCAGCCGCATGGGATTGGCATCTTTTGGATCCTGTCATTCCAGGATTAATGAAAAATTTGAATGTAAAAGTTTTAAGATTTCCGGGTGGAAGTTTTTCTGACATATATGACTGGGAGACAAATTCGGTAGTCCCGGGTCAGGATTTTCCTTACGTTGATCCACAGAATACCTTTGACAATTTCATGAAACTCGTAAATGAAATCGGTGCACAGGCGCTGATCACGGTTAATTACGGCACGAACTTTGCCGGAACGGCAGGAGGAGAGCCATCTGAAGCGGCGAAATGGGTCAAATACGCTAACATCGATCACAATTACGATGTCAAATACTGGGAGATAGGAAATGAAGTGTACGGAAATGGCAGTTATGGAGCCAACTGGGAAACAGATCTTCACTCAACTAAAGGCCCTCAGGCTTACGCCGAAAATTTCATAGCCTTTGCAAAGGCTATGAAAGCCGTCGATCCGGATATAAAGATAGGAGCAGTACTGACGTGCCCTTACAACTGGCCGTGGGGACAGACTCCCGACTGGAACAAAGTGGTTTTGCAGACAGCGGGAAATTACATAGATTTTGTCGTTATTCACTGGTATGCGCAAAATCCGGGCAATGAATCTGACAGTGAACTTTTGGCCTCGACAAATCAGATACCCGATATGCTTGCGAGGCTTAGGCAGGAAATAAGAGATTACGCTGGCCCCAACGCAGATCGCATACGTATATTCGTTACAGAGACGAATTCAGTCTCTTACAATCCCGGAAAGCAAACGACGAGTCTTGTGAATGCACTCTTTTTGGTCAACGATTATATGAACTGGCTTACAGGCGGTGTCGATAACGTTGACTGGTGGACACTTCACAACAACGCTCTTACCGGGAATAACAACAGCGATAAACTTTACGGAAATACGAATTACGGAGATTACGGAATACTTTCGAATAACAACAATTTTGGAAAATCTGATGTTGAGCCTCCTAACAATACTCCATTTCCAACTTACTTTGGATACGAGATGCTCAAATATCTTGCCAAGCCAGGTGATATGGTAGTCGGAAGCATTTCGAATCAAAGTCTTGTCGATGTTTACGCTGTCAAGCATACAAATGGAGATCTTGCCGTAATGATTGTCAACACGGATCCTGTGAATTCTTACGATGTGGATTTGAATATCTTAGGATTCAAACCTTCAGATGAGGCCATCGAATACGTCTACGGTATGGGAGACGGCGTCGGAGGGGCGATGAAATCTATTGAAAGCAAAACAATTCAACTTTCATCGTCTGTAAATGTTGCGCCTTATTCGATAAACGTTATAATCATGAAACCACAGCATGTCTTGAAAGTCCTCGGACCTCAAGTCATTCAAAATACAACAATCTCAGGCACAAAACTTACACCTGGTCAGATCGAACGTATAGAGACAAACTTCACAGTTAAAGCGGGAAATATTTCAAACGGTGTGATAGAGATGGAGATATACAATTCATCTGGTAGGATGGTAGGGCAAAAGACAATATCAAATGTCTCGATTGGCACAAATGAAAGTTACAAAGTCAACTGGGACTGGACCGTTCCAAACGCGCCTGACATATACACTGTAAAATCTTTCCTTTTCGATCATTCTATGATCAATCTCTTCTCTTCCAGTGAGGCGGCACAGTTTACCGTTGCAATTCCACCAGCGCCGTCTTTTTCGATAACCGGAAATGTTAAGCCTACAGAACTTGGCGCTGGAGGAAATATCATGATATCTGTGACTGTTACAAACACTTCTGATCTTGGATATCTGAATAACGGTATAATAGATGTTGAGATTCACAATGCGGCCAACCAAAAAGTATGGCAGCAGTTTGATCAGAATGTCAATCTTTCTCCATCTCAATCGATTACTTTGACCTATGAATTGACATTGTCCGAACCGGGGACATATTCGCTTCAGGTCGGAATATTTAGCGGCGGATGGGGCACGAATTACGCGTGGAATTCTGATGTCGCAAAGATAGTTGTAAAATAAAGGCAGCAGGTAATGTATAGCAAATGGCGTATGGAGAAAGAAATTAGATCAGTTAAATTGACAATTGTCAATTGAAAATTGCCAATTCTACGTGCCAAATCGCCTGCCGGAGCGAATAACATCTTAGATAGTTGAAAAATTTCGGAAATAAGACAATACAATAGAAAGGAGAAATTACAATGGCTGAGAAAAAATTTCCAAAGGATTTCGTCTGGGGGTCGGCAACGGCTTCCTATCAGGTCGAAGGATCACCTCTTGCAGATGGAACAGGGCCGTCTATATGGCACAGATTCTCTCACACGCCGGGCACAACGCATGAGGGAGAAACGGGAGATGTGGCATGCGATCATTACAATAGGTACAAAGAAGACATCAAACTCATGAAATCTTTAGGACTCAAAGGATACAGATTTTCGATCTCATGGTCGAGGATCTTTCCAAATGGAAAGGGTAAGATAAATGAAAAGGGCGTCGATTTTTACAACAGGGTCATAGATGAACTTTTAAAAGAAAATATAACACCTTTCGTGACGATATACCACTGGGATTTACCCGCGGCCCTTCAGGACATCGGCGGATGGGCGAACAGGGACATTGCAAATTGGTTTGGAGATTACGCCGATTATCTCTTCCAGAGATTTGGAGATAGGGTCAAACACTGGATAACTCTCAATGAGCCGTGGGTTATGGCTTTTATAGGCCATATGTACGGCGAACACGCGCCCGGCATGCGCGATATATACGCAGCCTTTACGGTTGCCCATAACGAATTAAGGGCTCATTCTAAAGCAGTTGAAGCCTTCAGATCGCAGGGTATAAATGGAAAGATAGGTATAACTCTTTCTAATGGATCTCATGATCCCGCGTCTGATTCTCCGCAAGATGTAATGGCGGCGAGAATGGCGCATGAATTTTCAAATTATCCTCTCTTTTTGAATCCGATCTTTAAAGGGAAATATCCGGAACATATTGAGAACTTTGCGAAAGAGTTCCTTCCAAAAGGGTATGAAAAAGACATGGATGATATCAAAAAAGCCATAGACTTTGTCGGGATCAATTACTATTCTGGAGACTTAGTCAAGGCCGATCCGTCCTCACCGATGGGTATAAAGGTAACTGGCCGCGGCCTTCCGAAAACCGAGATGGGATGGGAAATATATCCTGAAGGTTTTTACAAGATCCTCAAAGGGGTTCAGGACGAGTACAATCCCAAAGAAGTTTATGTAACAGAAAATGGTGCCGCATTCGACGACAAAGTTGAAAATGACGCGGTCCACGATCAAAAAAGAATAGATTATCTCAGAGAACACATTTCTCAGGCCCACAGGGCAATCGAAGATGGGGTTAAACTAAAAGGATATTTCGTCTGGTCTTTGATGGACAATTTCGAATGGGCCTTTGGTTATTCGAAAAGATTCGGAATAACTTACATTGATTACAAAACTCAAAGGAGAATCTTGAAAGACAGCGCAAAATGGTACGCCAATGTCATATCCAAAAACGCAGTTGAATGAAGATGATAATATGATAGATCTTTGCGGAAAGTGGAATGTTACCGATGACGGCGGAGAGTTCAAATTCAAAGGCACGGTGCCCGGCACCGTGCAGGGCGATCTTGTGAATTTAAAACTCATGCCCCATCCGTACATCGGAGAAAATGAAAAACTCTTCAGAAGACTTGAAGAGAAGTCGTGGGAATATTCTAAAGATTTTGAAGTGAAAAAACTCGATAAAAGGTATTACGATCTTGTGATAGAGGGCATAGACACGCTTGCCGAAGTGTATATCAACGGCGCATTTGTCGGAAAATGCGAGGACATGTTTATCGGGTACAGATTTCCGGTCAAAGACCTTTTGAAAACCGGCAAAAACACGATAAGAGTAAAGATATTATCTCCGATAAAGGTGCCCAAAACGCTCGAGCGAAATTACGGAAAACTTTACGCGGGAGAAGAAAGCGCGAGGGTGTACATCCGAAAGGCCCAGTACTCTTACGGATGGGACTGGGGTGCGAGAATCGCGACATCTGGGATATGGAAAAACATATACATAGAAGAAAGAGATGACGCGTATTTAGAAGGATCGACTGCTTATCTCGAAGACATCAATACGGTCAAAGTTACGGGATATGTCAGGGCAGTTGGGGACAAAGACTATACCGTCAAAGTTCTTGTCGATAAAAAGGAGATAGGTCAATTCCAAGTCCGTGCCGGATTCAATGGCTATCTTTTCGAGGGAAGGTTTGAACGTGGAAATTTAGAATTATGGTATCCGAAAGGGTATGGGAAGAGCGCGCTTCACAACTTTGAATTCAAACTTTTCGACGGAGAAAAAGAGATATCGTCCGAGAAAAAGCGCATAGGCTTAAGGACTGTCAGAATAGTTCAGGAAAAGGATCCGGAAGGGGAATCTTTCATCTTTGAAATAAATGGCAGATGCATCTTTGCTAAAGGCGCGGACTGGATCCCATCGGACAACATTTTGAGTTGGCTCAAAGATGAGGATTACGACAGATTGCTTGAAATGGCTTCCGATGCGAATATGAACATGTTGAGAGTCTGGGGCGGCGGCATATACGAGAATGAAAGATTTTACGAAAAATGTGATGAACTCGGAATAACAGTCTGGCAGGACTTCATGTTTGCCTGCGCTGAATATCCGGACAATTTGGAATGGTTCAGAGAACTTGCCGGTAAAGAGGCAAGGTACAACGTTATCAAATTGAGATACCATCCATCCATAGTTTTGTGGTGCGGAAATAACGAAAATAACTGGGGCTTTGAAGAATGGAACTACAATCACAGGCACAACGGTGAGCATTTAGGAAATGTACTTTACTTGCAGGATTTTCCAAAGATATGCGCGGAAGAGGATCCATCCCGCCCGTACTGGCCATCGAGCCCGTACGGAGGAAGCAGGGCCAATTCAGATGAAGCCGGAGACAGACATGTTTGGAATGTATGGTCTAACTGGGTGGATTACAAAGGATATCTTGCCGATAAATCGAGATTTGTAAGCGAATTCGGATTTCAAGCGGCCCCGGATCCAAAGACCGTCGATTTCTTTGCCAAAAAGTCAGAAAAAGAAATCTTCGGCGATGTTATGGTCCGCCATAACAAGCAGGTTGAAGGGCCTGAAAGGATAATGAAATTCATTCATAACCACTTCGGAAGCGTTAAGAACTTCGATTCCATAATCTATCTTTCGCAGATAAATCAGGCCGAAGCGATAAAGACGGGAGTCGATCACTGGAGAGAAAGAAAGTACAAAACCTCCGGTACCCTCTACTGGCAGTTAAACGATTCGTGGCCCGTTTTCAGTTGGTCATCTGTCGATTACTTCAAAAGGCCTAAAGGGCTTTACTACTACACGAAAAGATTTTACGCGGAACTTTTGCCTTTGGTAAAAAATGATGGAGATGAATTGAGAGTAATCGTAGTCAACGATTCGGAAATGGTAGAGGGCCGTCTCGAATTGGAATTATGGACTTTGAGTGGTAAGAAATTGGTGGAAAAGTCTTACGATGTGAGAATTCCGTCCGACTCAGTTTTGAACGTCGATAATTTCAAAGTCTCAGAAAGCATAGAGGAATCTATTGGCTTTGTAAGGCTAAAGGTTGGTAACAAAGTATTTGAAAATCATGAAGTATTTGCAAATCTAAGAAAGGTCAGACTCGAAGATCCGCACATCACATTTGAGAAATCCGGAAATACTCTAACGATAAAGACAGAAAAGCCGGCCTTGGGTGTGAAAATAACGACAGAAAGAGATGAGATACTCGAGGATAATTTCTTTGCAATATCGCCTGATCATCCAAAGCGAATAAAAGCGCCTAAATCTGATTTTAAAATATTTAGCATGTACGATTTTCTGAAGTAAAAGGCCGCTTCAAGCGGCCTTCTTAGATTTGTTCAATCGTAATTTAGACGCGTCTTTTCATCTGCTATAGTTGGAGCCAAAAGTGTTTTCCATTCCGGCGATTCCCAACTTTTAAGATTCACATGTGTCGTGTAATATTTTTGCGGTATTGGATGCGTACCGACCACAACTTTTATTCCGTATTTTTCTTCTATGAATTTTTTGAAGTAATCGACGTAAGGACATGGTGGATAGCCGACGATCATACCTGTGGCTAAATGTATTACGTTCACGCCATTCTTTTTCATCTCGGCCGGGGCGTATTCTATATTCCCGCCCGGGCATCCGCCGCACGTTGTGTATCCAACGACTTCAACTTCCTTCCCTTTATAGACGCTGAAAGCGCCTTCCCGATTTTCAAGGGATTTAAAACATTTTCCTCCGGCACATGAACGGTAACGATCGCATATTATTATTCCTATTTTGACCTTCTCCATTTTTTGCCTCCCCATCAATTATATTGAAAACCCCACTGCGTATCCATCTCTTACGGCTTCAGGAAGTTTTGCAACTCTTACGGCATCTCCAACAAAATGCGTTGGGACCGGAAGATTTTCAAAAGTTCTCGGTTTGCCGCCAAAAGCCACAACAAAACTATCAAAATACAATTCTTCAGATTTTCCTTCCCTATCAAATTGAACTGAGTTTTGAGAGAGAGATTTTATCTTTGCGTTTACGATGATCCTGACATTACGATTTTTGAGTTCTTTCATAAGGTATGATTTGCTTATCGGCTCCATTCCTATTGCAACATCTGGCAACATCTCTACAATGGAAACTGAATATCCTTTGTCTGCAAGATATAGTGCCGTTTCACATCCTACAAGGCCACCTCCGCCGACCACAACGTTTTTTCCATCTGGCAATTTTCCATTCAAAATATCCGGATAGATCATGACATTTGGTCCGTCTATCCCTTTAACGGGTGGTATTAGAGGATCGGATCCAATTGCAACTACAACCTCATCTGGATTTTCATTCATAACGGTTTTGCCATCCGCTGGCGTTGAAAGTCTGAGATCGATCTTCAAATCCTCAAGAATCTGTTTGTAATAATCTATAAGCCACCTCATCTTTTCCTTCCCAGGAGGTACCGATCCTATCCTTATAACACCGCCTATCTCTTTTTCTTTTTCGAAGATCACGACATTGTGTCCTCTCATGGCTGAAACTCTTGCGGCCTCAAGCCCTGCGGGTCCGGCGCCGACGATGACGATCTTTTTAGTCTTTACCGGAGGAACAAGCATTTCGTACGATTCGCTCTTTCCGACATTCGGATTCATTCCGCACCTTATGGCAGTTCCCATCATGTGCCTTGAGACTATACACTCGGAGCATCCGACGCATTTGCGAATTGTCTTTTCTTTGCCGTACATCGTTTTGATCGGCCAATCCGGATCGGCTATTAGCGCTCTTCCCAATGCAACGATATCTGCCGTACCATCTTTCAATATCTTTTCCGCAACTTCAGGCTCTCTTATCATGCCAACCACTATGACGGGAATCTTTATCCCTGAGTCCTTTATTATCTTTGCAAGGTTAGATCTCCACGCCTGTGGATAGCCCATTGGCTCTAACCTTTTTTCCTTGTCTCCGAAACCGACATCCGCATGAATTGCGACATATCCGTACTCTTCAAACTTTTTTGCTATTTCGACGCCCTCTTTTTCGGGCCTTATCCCGCCATCAACGTAGTCTATAACCCCCAAACGTGCACTTACGGGATAATTTCCGCAAAGAGATCTTATCTTATCAATGATGAGTTTTGCGAATTTAGTTCTATTTTCCGTTGAACCGCCATACTCGTCGGTTCTCTTGTTTGCAAGGGGGGATAAAAATTGATCTACCAGAAGGCCATGGGCAGATTCTATTTCAACGCCGTCAAAGCCTGCACGCTTTGCTATAAGAGCGGCTTTTGCAAATTTCATCGCAACCTCTTCTATGTCATCGACTGTCATCACGTGGGGATGGAGTTCATCTGGCCTTAACTTAACGTCTGATGGCGCGATGATTGGAGGATGCGATCCCATAAGACCGGGGTGTGTAAGTTCTACAAAAGCAAAGGCACCGTACTTGTGTATCTCTTCTGTCAATCGGCTCAGACCCGGGATATAACTTTCATCGTCTAATCTCGGCTGTGTTGCGCCTTCCATCGTTGAAGGATAATCTATACAGGCATTTTCAACAGTTACAAGGGCTGCACCTCCCTTTGCGCGTCTGGAATAATGGTATATCATCTCATCTGTAACCTCGCCAGTTGAGGAGGCAAGGTTTGTTGAGACCGGCGGAAAAATTATTCTATTTTTTAGAGTAAGATTTCCAAATCTTATTTTCGTAAAAAGAGATTCATACATAAAACTTCCTCCTTTTTGTCATCATAAATTTTATCCATATCATCGCTCCGGCAGTTTGACACGTAGTACATGGCTCGTGGCACGTAGAATTGGCAATTTTCAATTGACAATTGTCAATTTAACTGATCTAATTTCTTTCTCCATACGCCATTTGCTATACACTACCTGCCACGCGTCACCCGCCGATATATATCGTGTCTCCCGCCATCTTTATCAGGCATTTGTCTGAGAGAGTTTCTTTCAGAATCTCGGTTGCCGTCTTTCCCGTACAATGTAATGGCACAACCTTTACACCGGCAGTTTTAAAAATTTTCGAAATTTCATTTATCCTTTCGATACTTGAATTTAAAAGATGAAAGCCTCCTATTACCATCTGAACTGTGCCCGCTTTTGCAAATATATTTTCTATGCCTCTGTGAGCGCAACCAGTGATAAGAACTCCGTCTTTGATGAGATTTATCTCGTCTTCGAAAAGATCGTGGTGGCCGTTCACTTTGAAATTGGGATCTATGTTTTCTTCAATGGTCGGGACATCGTTTAAGATCGTAAATCCATCTATAATCGCGTTTCCTTCAAGAAGGTGGACTTTGGCCATCTTTTCTATATCCTTCCATTGGTAAGAAAAGCCGGCAAAACGATCGCCGGAGTATTTCGGTACAAGTGCTTTTTTGTGAAGGTACAGATCGATCTTTCCGGTTCCCGCGAGCATGTAAGGCAATCCTCCAATGTGATCGTAATGACCGTGACTTATAAAGATCCTTTTCACCCTTGAAAGATCCGCGCCCAATTTATCGGCATTTTTTACGGCTACGTCGGTCATTCCAGTATCAAAGATCGTCTCATCATCTATCAAAAGGGAAAGTCCATGTTCGGAAAAAAGACCTGGTCTTGCCATATCGTTACAAAGTATGGTCACTTTCATGCTTTTCCCTCCATTTTTGGCTTGACAACGAAAAATCTCTTTTCATGGTAGAGAATTTCTTTGACACTTTTATCATTTCTCATTTTCGAGATTATCTCATCCGGGCCGATATTGAATTTAAGACATATGCCCTTTATCTGGTCTTCTCTCAATGGATGTCGCTCGCATATTTTCAAAATCTCATCGTAAAGATGATCCGGATCCACATTGAATTCTCCCGTTTCATATCCGGATATCACATAACTTTCGAGTATTTCGTGGGCTTTAGCGATGGATTCTTCGTCAGGTATCTCTACCCATGGCTCTGCGGGAGGACGGATTGGCACATTTATGTAAACTCTGTCTGGATTGACATCTTTTAGAATATTCTTGATTTTTGTGATCTCTTCTTCAGAATCGTTAAGTCCTTTGACAAGCATTACCTCAATCCAAAGTTGCCCCTTTCTTATCTTTGAAAATTGTTTTAGACCCTCAACCATTCTTTCAAATTTTATCTCTTTGTTGGGTCTGTTTATCTTTAAAAAAGTTTGTTCATCGCCAGCATCTAAAGAAGGTAAAACTACATCTGCATTTCTCAGATCCATTCTAACATCTTCATCGTACAAAAGAGCACCGTTTGTTATGACTGCAACTGGAAGGCTGGTAAGTTTTGCCTGATCTATCAGATATCCTATCGACTTGCAAAGCGTAGGTTCCCCTTCTCCCACAAAGGTTATGTAATCGATCTGAGATCTGTTTTCTTCCACACTTTTGAAGATCTCTTTCAGGATCTCGTGAGGATCAAAAAAATCTTTTCTTAAGTTTGTAAAATGATCGGTCCTGCCAAGTTGGCAATAAACGCAAGAGTAATTGCATGTTTTTGAGGGGATAGGACTTACACCTAATGATCTGCCCAATCTTCTCGATGGTACAGGGCCATAGACGTATTTCATCACCATTCACCGTGATTGTGTCTGTGCCCTCCGTGGCCTACTCCGTGGCCTAAACCTCTTCCAAATCCTCTTAACGCCGGATTTTCGGAATTTGGCCTTATCGCGTTGGTTGGACACACATCCATGCATTTTCCGCATCTTGTGCATATATCGTTGTGTATGTAAGCTTTCTTATCTTTCATTTCAATTGCACCTTCAACGGGACAGACCTTTAAACAAATTGCGCATCCTTTACACAGATCCTCTTTAACCCATGGCATAAACTTCACCTCTCATTCGAAATATGTTAAACACACTTTAAATTTCGAATCTTAATTTCTGAAAATATCCTTTGCTTTTTCCCCAGGCGTCGGCCCCAGCATTCGCCCTTCGGTGTCTGGTCCTTGCGCGTAGCGTCGGCCACCTCGGAGATATCCTGTCCTCCGTCGCTTCTTTGCTTCTCTTTTCACTGATCACGCGTTACCCGTCACCGTTTTTTTCCACGTGCCACGAGCCACCCGCCACGTGCTACATACTGTTCGGTATGATTAAATTTTGGACGATAGATTTTCCCACACACGCTTTATCTCTTTTGCGGCCGGGCAATCATAAAAGATGACAGGTTTGGCATTTTCAGTCGCTTCCTTTACACACTCATCGTAAGGAATCTTTCCAAGGACTTCGATCTCTTCGGTTTTGCAGTATTCTTCGATCTCGTTGGTTTTTGATGGATTTATGTCGTATTTGTTGACAACAACGCCCATCTTTATCCTGAAATGTCTTACAGTCTCGACGATGCGTCTTAGATCGTGAAGACCGCTCATTGTAGGTTCTGCAACCAGAATCACGTAATTCGTAGATGTTATCGAAGATGTTGCTGGACATCCGATCCCCGGCGCCCCGTCTATTATCACTAAAGGAATCTGTGAATCGTATGCAACTTTAAGCGCAAGTTTTCTTACTTCGGCTATAAGATCTCCACTTGTTTCTTCGGATGGTTTTAAAAGTGCGTGTACCATCGGGCCATTGTCTGTTTTTGACAGATAGTATTCACCGCTTAAAGTCTGGACAAGTTGTAAAGCCTTTGCAGGGCAGGCTATCACGCACGCACCGCATCCTTCGCAGGCATATTCCATTACGAAATAACGATCTCCGCCAAATTTTATGGCATCAAATCTGCAGACCTGCTCGCATACCCCGCACATCACGCATCTTTCCTGATCAAGAATGGCCTTTTTTGATCCGAAATATTCGTGCTTTTCGATTATCTGTGGCTTTAATATTATATGCAAATTTGGAGCATCCACATCGCAATCTGCCATGACTCTATTTTTTGCCAGATATGAAAAAGATGCCGATAATGTGGTCTTTCCCGTGCCACCTTTGCCACTTACAATTGCCATTTGAAAGACTAACATTTTGCGATCACTTCTATTCTTTTAAAAAGATCTAAGAATTTGTCTGTGTAATTTTGTGATTTGGAAAAGAGAAATCCCTTTGAATAATCCCGTGCAATTTGCGGATCGTAAGGAATCGTCATAAGAAGAGGTATTTGTTCTCTGTCTAAATACGCCTCGATCTCTTTGTAACTGCCGTCATATCTGTTGATGACAACTCCGATGAGAATATTAAATTGGCGTGTCGTTTCTATGGCCAATTTCAGATCGTGAAGTCCAAATGGAGTTGGTTCCGTCACAAGCAGAGCAAAATCCGTGTCGTGAATGGTTTCTATAACCGGACAGGAGGTACCGGGAGGAGAATCAAGTATCACGACATCGGCGGCAGGAGCGATATGCTTTTTCAATTGCCTTATTATTCTAACCGGTGATGGCTCTCCTATGTTCATAATACCCTCTCCGAATATTATTCCTTCTTCCGTCTTGCCTAATTTTATCGTTCCTATGTCCTTTGGCCTTTCGGATATCGCTTTGACCGGACAGACCATCGAGCACACGCCACAGCCATGACAGAGACTATCGAAGACCATTATGTATTTTGAAGAAACGGTTATCGCCGAAAACTCACAGGATCTTGCGCATATTCCACAATGCGTGCATTTGTTTCTATCTATAACGGGCAAAAGTATCTGAACATTTTCTTCATCTTCGTAATTCACGTTAAAGAAGATGTGGGCATTTGGTTCTTCGACATCGGCATCAAGCAATTGAACCATTTTGTCCGCTTTATTGAGAGAATAGGCTAAATTAGTCGCGACAGTTGTCTTTCCTGTTCCGCCCTTTCCTGAAAGTACAGCGATCTTCATATCTCTTTTATTTCTCCGCTTTTAAATTTTTCTATGGCCTCTTTTGCGTTAAGTCCTCTGCCGTCGTAAACCTTTATCTTGGATTCCTTTATAGCCTCCATGGCTGTCTCACCAGGAATTGCCGAAATTATTGCAGAGACATTGTTATCTATTGCGAGTTGAACTGCCTTTGGGCCGGCGCCATGTGTTCCAATTGAGGAGTTATCTATAACCTGAAAGTTTCCATTTTCAAGATCGTATATCAAAAAATAAGAAGTTCTTGCGAATCTATCAGATATCTTACCTTCTAAAGATGGATTGTCTGTAGCGAGCATTATCTTCATATTTTCCCTCCATATCACAATACTCTAAGGCCGCAAATGCGGCCTTAGATCATTCTTTGTCAAGGTCCTGAATGGCTTTGTTCAATTCTTCGAGTTCAAGTTCAAGTCTCTTTTTGTGGTATGTGTAGAAATCTTTGAGTTCTTCCCTTGTCATGTATCCTCTTCCATACCATCCAAAGCCATATCCTCTACCATAGCCAAGTCCTCTGCCATAACCTAAACCGAGGCCCCAGCCTCTTCCACGTCCTCTTCCATATCCTGGATAGTAATCAAAATCATCTCTCCACATCGTAACTCACCTCTTTTCAATTCGCCTTTCACATATAAGAGTATATCACTTAAATGACAATTAGTCAATACCTTTTCTCTGGTTCTATTTTTTATCTGTTTTTAACTTTAAAATTCTTTATCTTTCGATAAAAAAGGCTTAAGATGAAGACAAAGGTTACGAAAAACACTATTGAAGGGCCAGAAGAAATATTCAGGTTATAAGAAAAGATTATTCCAGAAAGGATCGATAGTTCTGCAAGTACAATAGACAAAACAACTATGGAAGAAAATTTCTTTACCATAGATTTTGCAGATGCCGCAGGTGCTATTATTATCGAACTCGCAAGAATTACTCCAACGAAATTGACTATAACGACTATTGATAGAGAAATCAGGGCCATGAATATGTAGTAGTCTATCCCGACTGGGACTCCTGCAATCTTTGCAAAGTCTTCGTCAAAGGTCATGTACTTCATCTGGCGCGATCTAAGCGTGTACCAGAGCACGACGCTTCCAAGCACTCCAATGGCAAGGTAAAGATCGTTGTTTGAAATGGCAAGTATGTCCCCGAAAAGATACCCCATTATGTCTGCGTGATAGCCAGACGACAAACTTATAAGAAAAATGCCAAGCGCCATTGCAAAAGAAAAGAGTATTCCTATGGAAACATCTTCGGATATTTTACCCGTTCTACTTGTAAAGCCTATGAAAATTCCAAGTCCTACGGCAAAGATTATCGCCACCGGCAGTGGAGAGACTCCAAGCAATATTCCAAATGCTATACCTGAAAAGGTACCGTGGGATATTCCAACGCCTATGAAAGACATCTTTCTGTAAATGATGAATGGTCCTATAAGGCCTGAGACGATCGCTATCACGGCGCCTATTAAAAGCGCCCTCTGTATGAAAAATAGCGTGAAAAGTTCAAACATCGTCTTTTTCCGAGTGAAGATGATGATGCTCTACAATCCCGATCTTAGGACCGTAGAGTTGTGCAAATTCCGCGCAACTTAGAATTTTCGCCGATTCATCGTGTGGTACAAGTTCTTTGTTTATGCAGATTACATTGTCCGCATATTCTGAGATAAACCCAACATCGTGGCTCGACATTATGACCGTTAATTTGAAACTGTCCTTTATGCGCTTTATCATATCGTAAAACAAAGACTGGGCCTTCGGATCCATCCCTGTCAACGGTTCGTCTAAGATAAGGATTTTCGATTCAGTCGCGAGAGCCCTTGCCATAAGAATTCTCTGCTGCTGGCCGCCGCTCAATTCGTTTATGTTTTTCTGGACAAATTTTTCCATCTCGAGTACTTTCAAAAATTCAAGGGCCTTCTTTCTTCTTATATGCGCTGATTCTTTGAATCTGTATCTGCCCATCTCAACAACTTCGAGCGCCGTTATCGGAAATTGAGAAAACTGAGATCCTCTCTGGGCAAGGTAACCTATAGAATTCTTTTTGAGGTATCTTTTGTGATCCATTCCGTCTATTTCTATCGTTCCTTCATACGGCAATAATCCAACTAAGGCCTTTATGAAGGTGGTCTTCCCGCCTCCATTCGGTCCAATAATCGCATGAAACTTCCCGCCCTCGATCGTAAGAAAGGGAATAGAAAGTGCCTCAAAGTTGTCGTATCTTACACTTAAAGAATCCACCCTTATCATTTCAAAGCCTCTAAAAATCCATTGACTATCTCATCCATAAGATCGAAATAATTAAAGTTGAAGATCGGATTTATTTTTACTATCTTTGCGCCGGTCTGGCTGGCAAGTTGATTTGCAAGTTTTGAAGATGTAACCGGATCGCTTATGATAGATTTTATGTTGTATTTCCTCATTGCTTCTATTATCGATTGGTAATCTTTTGGCCCTATAGGCTGACCCGCGTCATTTTCGAGCGAATACTCCATTCCAAGTCTGTAAGCTCGTGCAAAGTAGTCCCAGGCCGGATGCTGGGCAACAAATGGTTTTCCTCTTATCGGTTCAAGTTCTTTAGATATTCGATCGTTGAGTTGATCTAAAGAAAGAATGAATTTTGAAAAATTATTCGCAAAGATCGGTTGATCTGCAGGATCTAATTTAACAATCATGCTGTAAACGTTTATTACCATCATTTCGTAGAGTTTTACATCAAGCCACACGTGTGGGTTGTAAGCGCCGGATTCTCCTATCAAAAACTGTGAAAGGCTTTTTGTTGCATCGATAACCTTTAAAGAAGGATTTATCGATCTTACCCTGTCACCTATCCACGCATCCTCTTCAAGACCAAGATCTACAAAGACTTCTGATCTGGAAATGAAGAGAGCCTGCTGAGGCGTAAGATTGAAATTGTGCGGGTTATCTCCCGGCTTTTCGAGTACGCTCACATCAACGGCACTTCCTCCTATAGTCGAAACCATATAACCTAAAGGAGGTATCGTTGTAACCACTGTCAGTTTTCCAAATGAAATTATTCCGGTAATGGCAAAAAGAGTAATTAAAATCATCAAAAATTTGATTTTCATCTACCGTCCCCCTTATAGAAAATTATTTTCTACAAAAAGAATATCATAACTTTAAATATCAAGTCAAGCCGTACTCGATCCTGTTTAACATAAAAGATAGCCCTTTTGGGCTATCTTTATCCAAAAGCCTTGTGAGATGCTTTCATCACTTATAGAAGCGGAAGGATTGCTAAGGAGGTTAACAAAATCGGTGAATACCGGACTTATCTAAGTTGGTTTGTAATCATATCAGCGTTATCTGATCTTTCTCTGGAAGGCTTTTCAACGCTCCCATCTCTTTTAGCATTTGAATATGATTTTTGTTTAAAATAGTTCTTGACCTCAGATCTTCTACCGATGTGAATGGCTTTAACTTTCTTTCTTCTTCTATTGAAGACGCGACCTTGTCACCAAGACCGGGTATTTTATTCAGAGGCACCCTTAGAGCGTCATTTTCTATTTCAAACCTTTTTGCAGAAGATTTGAATATGTCAACTCCTATGAATTTGTATCCTCTCAAAATCATTTCTTTTGCAACTTCGAGAACGCTTTCACGGGCTTTATCTTTAACGTTGTCAATGCCTTCATTTTGAATTTTTTTAAGTTCTCTGTTTATGAATTCAAGGCCCTCGTACGCTATCCTTACGTCAAATTCGTCTCCCTTTATAGTGAAGTAGGTTGCGTAAAATGCGAGCGGATAATGGACCTTAAAGTATGCTATTCTGAATGCCATGCTCACATATGCGGCCGCATGCGCTTTGGGGAAAAGGTATCTTATTTTTTGGCACGATTCTATGTACCAGTCAGGTATTTCGTGTGCCTTCATTATCTTTATGTCTTCCTCTTTAAGACCCTTTCCCTTTCTAACCTTTTCCATTATGTTGAAAGCTATCGAATTCTCTATTCCCTTTTTTATCGAATAGATCATTATGTCATCGCGGCAGGCTATAACTGTTTCCAGTGTCGCTTTTTTAGATTTTATAACGCTCTGCGCGTTATTGGCCCAGACGTCTGTTCCGTGGGAAAGTCCGGAAATTCTTATCAGATCTCCGAAATTTTTTGGTTTTGTTTCGATGAGCATTTGCTTTACGAACTGCGTTCCGAATTCGGGAATTCCATTTGTTCCAACCTGCGTTCCAACTTCATCTGGCGAGAGTTTTAAAGGTTTTAAAGAGGAAAAGATCATCATTGTCTCGGGATCATTCATCGGTATCGTCATAGGATCGATCCCTGTCAGTTCTTTGAGCATTTTCATCGTTGTTGGATCATCATGACCGAGAATATCGAGTTTTACGAGTGTATCGTGAATGGACTGGTAATCAAAGTGGGTAGTTATGACGTCGCTTGTCATATCATTCGCAGGTCTTTGGACCGCGGTAAACTGGTGAATATCGAGTTCTTTTGGCACTATCATAAGACCTCCGGGATGCTGTCCGGTTGTTCTTTTGACACCTGTGAGGCGTGAGGCGTAATAGTCCATCTCGACTTTATTCATACGCTCTCCGGTTTTTTCAAGGTATCCTTTAACGAATCCGTATGCGGTTCTTTCGGCTATTGTGGAAATCGTCCCAGCTCTAAAGACATGATCATGGCCGAAGAGTTCTTCTATGAATTTATGTGCCACAGACTGGTAATCTCCGGAGAAATTGAGATCTATATCCGGGACCTTATCTCCCTTAAAGCCCATAAAGGTTTCGAAGGGTATGTTCTGGCCATCAGAGATCATCTGGCTACCGCATACAGGACATTTTTTCGGTGGCAGATCGTATCCCGATTCTTTCGAATCATCAAATTCAAAATGGTGGCATTCAGGACAGTAATAATGTGGTGGAAGTGGATTTACCTCCGTTATGCCTAACATCGTAGCGACAAGCGATGATCCGACGGACCCTCTTGATCCTACAACGTAGCCATCCGATCTCGATTTTTCGACGAGCTTTTTGGCGATAAGGTAAAGCACGGCGTATCCGTTGTCTATTATCGACTTCAATTCTCTTTCCAGTCTCTGGTCAACCTCCGGCGGAAGCGGGTCGCCGTACTTTTTCTTTGCGTTTGCGTACGTTTCTTCTCTTATTATATTTTCGGCATTTTCTATTTTTGGTGTGTGAAGTACTTTGTCTACTATCTGGATCTTTTCTATCTGATCCGATATCTTCCTTGTGTTGTCTATAACTATTTCTTTGCATATTTCAGAAGAATTTTCAAAGTCATCAAAAATTTCACGGGCCGCCTCTAACATCTCCTCCGTTGTGCGGAGATAAAGGGATGGTTGCTTTTCAAAATCCTTGTAATCCTGAGCGCCCATTAGTATAGATCTAACCTTTGCGTCCTCGGGATTTAAGAAGTGTACATCTCCTGTCATTACAACCGGTACCGAGAGAGCCTTCCCGAGTGTATAGATTTTCAAATAGAAATTTTTTAGCAAATCCCTGCTTATTTCTCTATCCTTTGCCTCATCGCTTAAAACGTCGAGTGGCATAACTTCGAGAAAGTCGTAAAAGGATATCATCTGGATTAATTCATCATCGCTTGCGCCACCGAAATAATTCTGTGCGAGTTCCCCCGATGTACAGGCAGAACCTATTAACAAGCCTTCCCTGTGTTTTTCGAGAAGAGATCTTGGAATTCTCGGCTTTGATTTGAAATAGTCTATATGGGATTTACTGACCATTTTGTAAAGATTGACAAGTCCCGTCCTATTTTTGACGAGAATAGTCAAATGGTACGGTCTGAGATTTCCAACATTCACATTTCTTGATAGAGTGTTCAATTTGTCGAGAGTTTGTATACCTTTATGTTCGGCCATCTCGATAAGTTTAATGAATACCTTCGCCGTTATAGAGGCGTCATCGAGTGCCCTGTGATGGTTGAAGTCTTCAAGCGAAAGTGCTTTTACAACCTTTTCAAGACCATACGAGGAAAGAGAGAGCAACGATTTTGACATCTGAAGCGTGTCTATGTACGGAACGTTTATGTCCCTTCCGAGATTTTTTGCGCTTTCTCTCAAAAATCTGTAATCGAAATCTGCATTATGCGCAACTAATATTGCATCTTCTATGAATTCGAAGAATTTTGGCATTACCTCTTCGGACGATGGAGCGTTTTCTAACATTTCTGAAGAGATGCCCGTTATCTCCTTTGATTTTTGTGAGATGGCTCTTTTCGGCTTTACGAGCGATGAAAATTGATCTACTATCTGCATCTTTTCTATTTTTACGGCCCCTATTTCTATTATTTCATCCTCGACCGCATTCAATCCGGTCGTTTCAAAATCTATCACAACGTATCTTTTATCTTCTACCTTTTCTTTTGATTTACCATTTCTGAATATTTTGCTTGAGTCATCGACCAAATACGCTTCCATTCCGTATATAGGCTTTATCCCGTACTTCTCTCCCATCTTTTCAAACTCCGGAAAGGCTTGAACAACGCCGTGATCTGTGACTGCGACGGCATCGTGACCCCACTTTTTCAACAGTTCGAAGAGTTCTTTTGGATCGACAATCCCATCCATTGCAGACATTGTAGTGTGAAGATGCAATTCTACTCTTTTGACGGGAGAGAGGTCCATCCTTGTCTTGGGTTCTCCCTTTTCTATCGATTTAACCATTATTACAGGCTCGTGGGTGAATCTATCTTCCTGGATTTTTCCGGATATGACACAAAATTCCGGGACACCTTCGGCAAAATCCGCCGCTATTTCTCCAAAGGCTTTGCATTCTATCGCGGATGTTCCATCAAAGATGCCAAATGAGATAACAGGGCTTTTGCCATTTCTGTAATCAAATGAGAAAGTCTTTCCGCTTATCCAGCAAGACTGGCCAGGCTTAAGATCCGTTATTTTTGAAATGGGACCTTCCTGGGATCTTTCTTTTCTTTTTTTCTCAATTTTCTTTTCAGCACTTGTGTCGGTCACTTCCACGGGAAGTGGGATTTCTTCGGCCTTTTGGACAGATGCCGTTATCTCTATGGATTTGTCAGGAAACAATTCGTAAACTATCTGATCTATTTTGTGTCTTGATCCGTTAACGCTGATTCTTTCTTTAACGAAGTCATTTGAGACTTCTATCCTTATTTTTTCGCCATTCACTTCGACTCTGTCAAGCACTCCGTCGAGAAGAGGGATTTCCGATTTGAGTTTTTCTGAAAGTGCTTTTAATTTCTCGGCCGGATCGAAAGATTTGAAATCGACCTGAACGCCGAAATAATTTTTTAATAAAAAATGATGGGAAAAATTCTGCGGGATTCTATCAACGATAAATTCGATTTTGGAATCTGTTATCTTTATGTCCTCTATTTTGAAAGGAGGAATACCGAATTCTTCAAAGAAATGATTCTGATCGAAGTCCGACAATTTGTAATTCACATTACCACCTTCTATAATCTTATTTGATGTGCATGACACAACGCTATCGCTAAAGCGTCTGCAGCGTCGTCCGGTCGCGGAATATTCTTCATCTTTAGCATTATCCTTACCATTTCCTGAACCTGTCTTTTGGTAGCCTTCCCATAGCCGGTAACGGCCATCTTTACCTCCATGGGAGTGTATTCGTATATGGGGATTTTTTTCTGTTCAAAGGCTAAAATTATAACCCCTCTTGCCTCTCCAACGAAGATTGCTGTTGTAACATTTCTGAAGAAATAAAGTTCTTCTATGGCAACCTCGTCTGGCTTTAGAGAATCTATAAGTCCACGAATTTCTTCGTATATTTCAAGGAGTCTCTCGGACAATGGCTTTTTTGGATCTGTTCTTATAACGCCACAATCGACAAATGACTCCGCCTTATTTTGAACATCTACAAGGCCATATCCTATTATTCCAAAGCCAGGATCTATTCCAAGGATTTTCTTATCTCTCATCAAGGGATATTATATCCTTGTGAGTTTAGACTCTCCTCACAATAAGATGAAGAGTTTGAAAAGATGGGAATTAACATTCCCTGAAATAAGATCAGATCGATTGAAAAACGTCAAATTGTTGTCTAATAAAGGGATATATGAATTTAAAAAGCAGAGGAAAGTGATATGAAGTTGTTGTCTATGAGTAAATACCTTGTACCTATCGGAGCCGAAGAGATTATGGAAAGGATGACCTTTTCTTCTCCTTCATTGAGGTTAAAATCTTTGAATTTTATCGACACGCCCTTTGTAAAATAAATGGTATTTGTCTTTAAATCTACCTCGAGTATCAACTTTTTAAACCAGTCTGGATAGGAAAATATTGTCTTGATTTCGTCCAAAAGCACTGGATTTATAATTTCGTCTTTGTTAAAATTAAAGGATTCTATTCCAAAGAATATGGGCAATCCTATGAATTTGTAAATTTCATCCTTTGAGATTGGCATCAAAAAGACCCCGTCAGACGATGTGAGAAAATATCCAACCGATGTTGAGGAAATAAAGGCAGGCTTTCTTTCCTCAACGATTAATTCGGCCACATGATTCCCGAGATATTCGAAATGTGCCGATTTTATGAAAAGATCGGAAGGGATAATGAGTTTTGAAAACCTCACCCCTCCGACCGGCATCGTCATATTTTTAAGATACGCGGAATTGAGATATTCATTCCCGGAAATCTTCAAACTGTAAATGATGGGATCGAAATTTATTGATGGAATGATCTTTATTATGTAAACGAGTAAAACTATCCCTAAAAGAAAAAGTACGAAATTTGCCCTTACGGCAAACTGATCGTTCATATGTCTAAGTTAGTAACCGTAGAAGCATGTCTCGAGATGAATTCTCTTCTGCTTTCAACATCGTTACCCATGAGAATCTGAAAAATATCATTTGCATATTCGGCGTCCTCTAATTCTATCTTCATTATCCTCCTTCTTTGCGGATCCATTGTCGTTTCCCATAACTGTTCGGGATTCATCTCTCCGAGACCCTTATACCTTTGTATTTCATAATTTTTATGATCTTGCTTTATCTTTTCGACAACGTTCCTTAATTCTTCGTCGGTATAAACGTAGACATGGTTATTTCCGTAACTTATCCTGTAAAGCGGGGGCATGGCGGCGTAAATCTTTCCATTTTCTATGAGAGGTCTCATGTACCTGTAAAACAATGTCAAAAGCAATGTCCTTATGTGTGCCCCATCAACGTCGGCATCTGTCATTATTATTATTTTGTCATACCTTAACTTTGAAATATCGAAGTCCTCTCCTATATTCGTACCGAGGGCAACGATTATATCATTTACCTGTTCATTTTTAAGGAGTTTTTCCATTCCAGCCTTTTCGACATTTAAAATCTTTCCCCTTATTGGGAGAATGGCCTGAATATTTCTATCCCTTCCCTGTTTTGCGGATCCTCCTGCCGAATCGCCCTCGACGATAAAAAGTTCGGAATTTTCGGTGCCGCTAAGTGTGCAATCGGCGAGTTTACCCGGAAGAGAGGTGTTATCGAGCGCGTTTTTCCGTCTCACAAGTTCTCTCGCTTTTCTTGAGGCGATTCTCGCTTCTGCGGCCTGCATAACCCTGTCCAGAATCTTCTTCAAATTCTTCTGGTCAATCTCGAGAGCCTCTGATAGTCTCTCCTGAATCATCGAATTGAGCGCCGTTCCGACATCTTCATTTCCGAGTTTTGCTTTCGTCTGGCCTTCAAATTGTGGCTCCGGCACCTTAACGCTCAGAACGCAGACAAGGCCCTCTCTTATATCGCTGCTTTTGAAATTTTCGTCATTTTTCTTTAAAACCCCGATTTTTCTTGCAAGATCGTTGAAAACCTTAGTGAACGCGGTATGCAATGCATTCACATGGGTTCCACCCTCGATTGTGTTTATGTTGTTTACGAATGCTTCTATCGTCTCGTCGTAATTGTCGGTGTAATTAAAAGACAGTTCAAAGGTTAAATCTCCCGATCTGTCAGTTAAATAAATCGGTTTTTCCATTACTGCTTTCGATCCACGCGACAGATAATCGAGATACTCGTTTATTCCGCCCTCAAAATGCAAAACTTTTCTGTAATTGGGCTCTTCTCTTGCGTCTATAAACTCTATGGTAACATCTTTGTTCAGAAATGCCAGTTCCATTAGTCTGTTTTCTATGATCTTTGAATCAAACTCTGTAGTGTGAAAAATGGTACTGTCTGGTTTGAAGATGGTTTTGGTACCTGTGTTATCCGCATCGCCGACTATTTCAACGGGTGTGACGGGCACGCCTCTTTCGTATCTTTGGTGGTAAATGTGGTTGTTTCTTTTGACAAAGACTTCCATCCATTCACTCAAAGCATTTACGACGCTTGCTCCAACTCCGTGAAGGCCTCCACTTGTCTTGTATATGGTATTTGAAAATTTTGCACCGGCATGCAAATCGGTCATGACAACTTCGAGAGCGCTCTTGTGCTCTTCTGGATGTTCGTCGACGGGAATACCACGCCCGTTGTCTTCGACAGTTACGATATTTCCCGGTGCTATCTCGACTCTTATCCAGTTGCAAAAACCTCCCATCACCTCGTCAATGCTGTTGTCGACGATCTCGCTCACGAGATGATGGAGACCTGCCGAACCGGTAGATCCTATGTACATTCCCGGCCTTTTTCTTACGGCCTCGAGACCATGAAGAACCTTTATGCTACTCGCATTATAATTGTTTTCATTTTGCACTTCCACTTGTTCCACCTCTTAGTCTTTTGATTGTAACTTTTTTGAACTTAAAGCCTTTTTCTTCCATCTTTTTCAGAATCTCAGAAGACATAAATCTAAGATCATTTCCCATCACGGGATTCTCCGTCCAAACTTCAAGTGTGTTATCCTTTCCCTCGCACACATATGTGTCCTTCGAGATTTTCTCTCCCATCACAGCTTTCCATGCTGAGTTAAGGATAACCCTTTTTTTCAATTCTGAAAAAAATGGATTTGTCGTTCCCAGATCATCTAAAATCCTTGCAAAATCTCGACTCATCTTAATTATTATACCATATATGCGCTATTTATTTCCATCTCCACTTCGTTCCTTCTGGCGAATCCATGACCTCTATGCCGGCATCTTCGAGTTTCTTTCTTATCTCGTCAGATTGTTTGTAATCCTTGCGCATCCTCGCATCATTTCTTAATTTTATCAAAAGATCAACGAATTCATCCGCATTTTTGTGCTCTGGCTCAAAATCAAAGCCAAAAAAGTAATTCCATTCGTCGAGAAGGTACCTTATTTTTTTCATCTTTTCAGTGTCGTCTGTCGAGATCATCTCGCTCACTAAATCGAATATCAAAGAAAGGGCCTGAGGCGTGTTGAAATCGTCATCTAACGCTTCGATCATTTTCGATCTTTGCATTTTTACGAATTCATCCTCGACGACTTTGAAATCATGACCTATTTTTTTGTCTACCTCATTTATGATTCTCGAAATTCTCGAAAAGGCCGACCTCGCCTCTTCCATTCTTTCTGGAGAAAACTCTATCGGGCTTCTGTAATGTTTTAATAAAAGGTACATTCTTATCGTGTTTTTTCCATAAACTTTCAGCGCTTCCCTTACGCTAAAGATATTTCCTATGGATTTCGACATTTTCTCCTCTTTGACGGAGATCATACCGTTGTGCATCCAGTAACTTACCCATTTTTTACCTGTTAAAGCCTCGCTTTGCGCCCTTTCGTCCTCATGATGGGGGAAGATAAGATCATTTCCTCCGGCATGGATGTCAAACGCGTCTCCAAGTAGAGTTGTCGACATCGCGGAGCACTCTATGTGCCAGCCAGGCCTGCCCTCTCCCCATGGACTTTCCCATTTAGGCTCTTCTGGCTTTGATCCTTTCCATAAAACGAAATCGAGCGGATCATCTTTGTTTTCATTTACCTCGACTCTCGCTCCGGCTCTCATGTCTGCGGGATTTCTGTGTGAGAGGGCACCATAAGATGGGAAGGCACTGACGTCAAAATACACGTCATTTCCTCTCTGATAAGCAAAATTCTTTTTTTGAAGAGTTAGAATGAATTCTTTTATGTTATCGACAAAATCCGTCGTGCGCGGATGGTAGGTCGCAGGCTTTATTCCGAGTGCGCACGCATCCTTGAAATATTCATTTATGTATCTGTCTGCAAGAGCCTTTGAAGAGATACCCTCGGCATTTGCTGCCTTTATTATTTTGTCATCTATGTCGGTAAAGTTTTGAACGTAGATCACCGAAAATCCCCTATATTCGAGATATCTTCTGAATGAGTCAAAGATCACGGCGGGCCGTGCGTTTCCTATGTGAATAAAACTATACACCGTAGGACCGCACACGTACATCTTGACTGTGCCCGGTTTAAGTGGAATGAATTCTTCCTTTTGACCGCTTAACGTATTGTAAATTCTCATAAAGCCTCCAGAAATTCTCTTAATCTTGAAATTATATTTTCTCTTCCGACCAAAAAGATGAACTGAACGAGATCGGGTCCCGATTCGCTGCCTGTCAAAATTTTTCTCAAAGGATGGTAAAATTCCGATCCCTTTACCTTTGATTCTTTTACGGCCTTTTTTGTCGCTTCCGTTATCTTTTCCTCGCTCCATTCGTCCAGAGATTCGTAAAGATCAAGGAGCATTTTGTATGCAATCACAAGGCCGCTCTTTTTGACGCTTTCCAAAAATTCCTTGTCCCATACTGGCTTTACGAAGAAGATCTGCATTTTTTCGGGCAGTAATGATAGTTCATCAAAATCGTTCTTGAGAGCATTTATGGCCTTTTCAATCCATTTTTTGCTCGAGACATATTCTTCTTCTGAAAAAAGTTTCGGAACTATGAATGGCTTTGCGAGTTCGTAAAGTTTATCGTCTGGACATTCCCTTATGTATTTTCCATTCATCCATGTCAGTTTCTTTTCATCATAGACGGCTGGATTTTTTGATACTCTGTCGAGGTTGAAAACGCTCTTCATTTCTTCCATCGACATTATCTCTTTTTGCTGTGGGTGAGACCATCCCAAAAGCGCAAGGTAGTTGACAAGTGCTTCTGGCAAAAATCCCCTTCTTCTGTACTCTCCGACCGAGGTAGAACCGTGTCTTTTGCTTAACCTTGTTCTGTCGGGCCCAAGTATCGTCGAAAGATGCCCGAATTGGGGCATATCGAAATTGAAAGCCTCATAAAGCGCCATCTGCTTTACGGTGTTAGATAGATGATCATCTCCTCGGATGACATGTGTGATCTTCATGAGGGCATCGTCTACGACAACGGCAAAATTGTACGTTGGAAGTCCGCTCGATCTCATTATCGCAAAATCTCCTGTCGAATCTTCGGTAAACCGAATCTCACCTTTGACGAGATCTGGCAGGATCCATTCTTTTCTCGGCATATCAAAATAAATGGCGGGTTTCTTTCCTGCCTTTTTGTATTCATCCATCTTTTGTGCGGAAAGCTTCTCAAGCATTTCCCTTGTGTAATGCGGTGCTTGGGATTTTGAAAGTATTTCCTCCCTTAATTTTTCGATCTCTTCTGGATCCGTGTAAACTTCATAAGCCTTTCCTTCATCGATTAGTTTTTGGGCAAATTTGCGGTATATCTCAAGTCTGTCACTTTGCCTGTAAGGCCCATAGGGCCCTCCGATGTCTGGCCCTTCGTCCCATTCTATACCAAGCCATCTCAAATCGTCTATTAATTGATCTTCGAAGATTCTTTCCGATCTTTCGAGATCTGTATCCTCGATCCTTAATATGAACTTTCCACCGTGCCTTTTAGCGTAAAGAAAAGAAAAAAGCGCAGTTCTGGCCCCACCGACGTGAAGATACCCCGTAGGGCTTGGTGCAAATCTTGTTCTAACTTCCATAAGAATTCCTCCATTCATTTTCCGACACAAAAATTAGAAAAGATCCTATCGAGCAAATCGTCGACGTAAACTCGGCCCGTTAAAAGATCGATTTTTTCTATCGCGTTTCGAATATTTATGGCAATTACATCCGGCGTATATCCGATCTCTTTATTTTTAGAAGCCTCTTTTATCTCCTCAAGGCATTCTTTTACAAGAGAGTATTGTCTTTGCGCGACGAGCACACTGTTTGAAGAATCCAATTTTTCGATGTATTCTCTCGATATTTTCTCTATTTCCGATTTAAGATTTTCGATTCCATATCCAGTTCTTGCCGATACTTTGATGTATCCCTCACGTTCTCTGTCGACAAGATCGATCTTGTTGATTACCTTTATGTCCGGCTCTATTACCGGCGAATCATCATAATCAGAAGTTGCGTCGACTATGTACACCTTAACATCGGCATTTTTAACTGTTTCTATCGTTCTATTTATACCGATCTTCTCGACCTCGTCCTCTGTATTGCGTATCCCTGCGGTGTCTATTATCTTTACTTTTAAACCGTTTATGAATATCTCGCCCTCGATCGTGTCTCTTGTCGTTCCGGGCACCGGTGTCACTATTGCGCGCTCAAAGCCGACGAGGGTATTTAAAATCGATGATTTTCCGACATTTGTAGATCCAAAAAGCGCAACCTTTATTCCGTCTATGGCTGCCTTGGCGGGATTGTAAGTTGAAAGCATTTTTTCGAGTTTATCGATCACATCTTTAAAATCAAAATCGTACCCACCTTCTTCTTCAAATTCTTCTGGATAATCTATTCTTACCTCTATTTCAGAAGAAATTTCGAGCAATCTTTCTCTTACATTTAAGATCTCGGCATTTAATTTACCGTCTAAGACCTTTCTTGCATTCTCAACTCCAACCATGCTTGTGGAATCGATAAGTTCTTCAACCGTTTCCGCCTGAGTTAGATCCATCTTTCCATTTAGGAAAGCGCGTTTGGTGAACTCTCCTCTTTCCGCAACTCTCGATCCAGAATCTATAAGGGCCTTCATTGCATTTGACAGTATTAACCAGTTTCCATGGAAAAAGATCTCGGCCATATCCTCTCCCGTGTACGTGCGCGGGCCTTTGTAAAAGACGAATATGACATCGTCTAAGACCTTTCCGTTGACTTCAAAGTTTGAGTGTATCGCCATTCTCGGCTTTATAGGCGCTTTAAGATGTTTTTTGATTATCTCTAAAGTTTTCGGCCCGCTGATCCTTACCATTCCGATGGCCGATTTCCCATAGGGTGTAGAGATGGCTACTATCGTGTCATTCATTACCATTTGTACTCAATCCCGAACTCGTTTATCCATTCTTTCATCCACTGAAGGCCCGTAACCGGATTAAAACCCGCGAACTGGTAAACCATTCCCGCGTAAAGACCTATGCGATTGAAAAATAAGGATCCGCGCATTTCCGTCCAGAAGGTCAGAATATTGACTTTTTTTGAGAAGATCAAAGAACTTCCGATTCCCCCTCTTGCGTTGAATTCGAAATCATTTAACGGGATCGAAAGATTTATGCCTTCGGATTGATCTAATGATATCAAAGGAATTGAAGGAGTGCTGACCAAACTTATTGAGAGATCCTGTGAAAGGTAAAAAACATCAAAGTTTTCACTTATTCCAGCGCCATATCCTCCGGCATTTTTTCCGAGAAAAAACGTATTTTGAACTGCAAAGGTTACAACAGGTAACATCAAAATAGCAAAGAAGATGAATTTCTTCATGATCTCACCGTATCGATTATACAATTTTTGCGTGTAAATCCACAGCGTCTATCTTTTCAACGGCATCGAATCTGCATACCTCAAAGCAACTTCCGCACTTTATGCATT
>ERZ1669251.51-NODE-51-length-53429-cov-19.895961_pt1 | contig 53429 bp, 54 predicted proteins | sample MGYA00579294_ERZ1669251 | MGnify/ENA primary metagenome ERZ1669251 (study PRJEB41166, sample SAMN08046056) | hot springs metagenome | biome: hot spring; feature: acid hot spring; material: thermophilic sediment; isolation source: thermophilic sediment from acid hot...
GAGAACCGCTTATCTGTGTGTTAACGGCCCTTACGCCTTCCTTTGAAAGTATCTTTGTGAGTGAATCCCTGAAAAGTGATGGCCCAATTATATAAAATTCCCTGTCTCCCTCCTTCTTAAGTAATTTTTTTACTTCTTCCATGTAGTCAGAAGAATCTTCGCCATACATCTTTCCGTGACCTGTCTTTATGCCCCACAAAAGCTCATTCCTTGTTTCATTTATAGAATACAGAGAAATTTCCTCATCATCTATTGAAAGAATAAGAACTGAATTTTCACTTATTCCAGATGATTCCTCAAGACCCTTGAGAAATTCATCCCTGTTTGAGGGTATTATATTTAAGAAATCACCTTTTTCTATGTTTATTGACTGGTGTTCGCCTATGAGATCCTCAGGTCCATAGATAACCGAACCAACAATGTGAACTCTTGCAGATATCTCCATAAACTCAAGACTTTCTATCCTTATTGTGACGTTGACCTTTTGTCTCTCGGTTTTCTTGTTCCTTATAGTGTCGTTCTTCCTTTCTACCCTTCTAAGTACATCTGCAATTATGAGGTCTCCTGGTTTGAGAATTAGAGAAATATACCAGAGATCTTCATCTGTCCTTATCTCAATATTGAAAATATCCTTCTCTTCTCTAAATCTCAAGGCCAATACTCTCCATCATCTTTTTAAAATTACTGGTATGTGAACCCTGCCAGTAATATTTATCACACCTTGGGCAATAAAATATATCTTCAGCAAATTTTGAAACATATTCAGGAAGATTCTCCCTTGATGCTACCTTTTCCAGTCTATAGGAGCATATAGGGCATAATTGCCAGGGATTGAAGTCTGGTTTTGGCAGCACGTCCTTTAATTCAACTAGCTGTTCTACAGGCTCATATGATTTTATGAGTATGGAATTTTTCAGTCTTGAATGCAGCTCCCTGTCTCTTGTAAGTACAATACTATCTCCGCTGTTCCTTACAATGAAATCATCATCCTTGTCTGGAGTAATGTAATTTACCTCATAACCCATAATTCTGAGGTATCTTGCAAGTTTTCCCAGCATGCTATCTACTATGATCATTCCTCATTCACATATACTATCTTTATATTTGTCAGTTTTTCAATTATTTCCTTTCCTATCGACATCTTTCTCCTTTTAATTTCTCTCGGTTCATCCACCGGATCATCCCAGTTAAAACCATATACCTTTACAATTTTCGCACCCATAATTTTGCCCATAATAATCGCCCTGTCCCCATCCGTAAACCCACCAATATTCTTCACCGGTCCAAAAGGAATTGATTGAGTGGTTCCCAGAACTATTCCCTTTATGAGTGGAACAAATTCTATCATCTTATCTATATTGTCTCCATGTGCATGAATAACCTTTATAGCATTTTCATTCTCAATTATTTTTTCTATGGGGCCATCGAGGTCTGAAACTATCATATCTGCCCTTCCTTTAAAATTTTTCAGGGCTGAATCTGCTACTATATTATATCCATCAGGCTCACCGCTGTAACGCCAGGGACCTATTACATTGACCTCTTCCCTTTTGGGAATTAAAGGCCACTTATCTTCCTTTATCAATGAAGATAAAATCAATCCGGATATGAAATCCTGGTACGGGTTATAATTCAGTCTTGCCACTATCTTTCTGTGCAACTCTGCTTTCCTGTAGAATTTCTCTGTGTTTTGTTTCATACCTTTTCCTTTCTATTGAGATTATTATACCCGAGGCCATTCCAATTACAGTCAGGGCAAATGCAATCCTGTCATATGTTAGCCTTAAACTTATTGCCTGAAATCCTGCAGTGACGAAAGATATCAGACCTAAAACCGCAACAGCAAAGCTTACGGAATAACCTGCAGACATGAGATATGTTATAAGTATCTGCCTCCTCCTTCCCTTCTCATAAAGGGTGAAACTTTCTATTATTCTGCCAAGATCATAGATGATTATTGCAATTATTGTGAAGGGTATAATCCTGTACAAAAGCAAAATGATGGATAGACCAACATTTACCGCCTGAAGCGCTGCAATATAACCGAGATAAACACCATAAGAGAATACCGAAGCCGCTATTAGGAAGGAAAATACAGTTATCCTTGTATAGAGGAATTCTTCTGTTATCCTGTCAAGTCCCGCTGACACCTTCTTCCCTATTGAATATGCCTTGCCGAGAAAATATATTCCTATTGCAGTAACAACTGCTATGAATCCAGAGGTGGCTGGATCTAAAGTACCCCATCCGAAGAGATCTATTCTAATTGCCATCACTATAAGCATTGAAATTCCAAGAACCAGGAGCGCAACCCCTATAGGAGCAAGTACCCTCTTCAGGAATTTCTCCTCCTTAAGAGCCTTAACCACAATGTAGTAGAGAGATTCTATATTTTTCTCCTGCCTCACTATAACTCTCTTAACAGTCCTGATTTTAACTCTGCTCATCACAAGCGGTATTACAAATTCATCCTCTGCACCATCTGTGACGATAACAACGTCATCAGGCTTTACCTTAGAAATAACATAGTCCAGCTGTTTCATAAGAATGTTATCTGAAGCCTCTCCCACATCCTTATTCCCACAGATCGTGGCAATCTCCACATCCTCTCCAGCTTTAAGCAGATTATCATATGTGGATATACCTGAAAATACTGCGTTTGCGTCTGAATCTTCCGGATCTTTCAAAATTAAAGAGAGGGCAGCGTTAAGATTATCCACCCTTCCAATCATGGGGGATTTTACGCCAGCCTTCTCTCCAAAATCGTTGTCTCTATCTATACATAGAATTAAGGTTTTCATCATTTAATTATGAAATAACCTGCGCTCTTCTGTCTAGCGACCCTCTTGGCGTACCCCTTGTTCTGTAGTTCCTGGAGTGCATTGTTAACTATTCCTTTACCCATCTGACTAGCCTTCATAACATCGTCAGCAGTTTTCAGCTTTTCTTCAGCTGTAGCACCTAATTTTTTCAATGTTTCATATACCTTTTGAGCGTTTGGAGTTAAATCTCCCATTTTTATACACCGTTATAATGTATAACAATTAAATATAAATAGAATTTGAATCATTCAGGAATTAGAAGAGAAGGGCAATGATAAAAAATCATTTAGAGGGTGATCTACGGATTTTAATAAACAGGACAGTGGAGGATAATGATGTTATGGAGATGGTGAAAATCAAGGAGAGGGAATTCCTTTCACTTAAATCATCCCCTATAGAAAGGAAATTCTCAGAACTGGTCTTCTGTACTCTGACTGCGAATACGTCAGCAGAGATGGGTCTCAGATGCCAGGAATACTTACAGAGTATTGAGAATTATTCAATGCAAAATGTTAGAGAAAAGCTTATAGAATGTAAATATAGATTCAGAAATACCAGAGCAAGATACATAGAACATAACCGCAAAAAGATGAATCTTCTGGATGATTTTCTCGAAAGGGAAGATAGGCGTGAATTACTTGTAGAAAATTACATGGGGATAGGAATGAAGGAAGCCTCACATTTCCTCAGGAATATAGGATATTTCCAGTATTCAATACTTGACAAGCACATACAGAGATTCCTATCAACATATTACAATGAAAATATAAGGATAAGAAATCCAAAGGATTATTATAACATAGAAAGGAAGTTCATAATTCTTTCAGAGGAATACGGCTTCCCTCCCGGAATAATGGATCTCATAATCTGGTATATTATGACTGGAAAAATAATAAAATAGGACAGCAATTTTAATTAACATTTATGCACTTTAGGCGTCTCAATGTGATTTACATGAAGGCTACAATTGCAGTTGGCGGAAACGCCCTACTTGAGAAATATGATAAGGGGACTGCAGATGAGCAAATTTCCAGGGCAGAAATAACAGCCCTCAAGACATATCAGTTCTTTAAGGATAATCACGTGGTTCTTACCCATGGTAATGGACCTCAGGTAGGCGCCATACTGATGCAGAATGAGTTCTCTGCCTCAATCACCCCACCGATGCCATTAGACGTATGCGATGCGATGTCCCAGGGAAGCATAGGTTATTTTCTGCAAACTTCCTTCCAGAAAGTGTTCAATGAAAAGAATATCAATAAGAGGGTGGTGACCGTTGTAACAAGGGTGCTGGTGGACGAGAATGATCCCGCATTCAAGAATCCGACAAAACCTGTAGGGAAATACTATACGAGGGACGAGTCAATAATTTTACAGAGAAATAATGGATATGTGATGAAGGAGGATGCTGGAAGGGGTTACAGGAGGGTTGTGCCATCTCCTAGGCCAATTGACGTTCTGGAAATAGATGCTGTGAAGTATCTTCTCAATGATTCTTTTGTTCCAGTTTCAGTAGGAGGCGGCGGTATTCCTGTTATAAGAAAGAATGGCGTGATCCAGGGTGTAGAGGCAGTAATTGACAAGGATCTTGCTTCATCTCTCCTGTCAGTTGAACTGGACGTCGACCTCTTTGTCATATTAACGGCGGTTGATGCAGCTTACATAAACTTCAACAAGCCAAACAGGGAGAAGATTGGAAAAATATCCCTGGAAGAGATCAGAAAACTTCGAGAACAGGGTCATTTCGCATCGGGAAGCATGCTTCCTAAAATAGATGCCGCAATAAATTTTGTTGAAAAAACAGGTCACAGAGCTATAATAACGAATGCAGAAAATATGTACCCTGCACTGGATGAAAAAGAGGGCACTATAATAGTACCCTAAATCATTTTATTTATCTTTTCCCCAATCTCTATTTTCCCAGTTTTTCGTAACCACTCAAGTGTTTCTTCAAGTTCCCTCTTAGATATGAAAAGTTCATGCTTTGTTACCAGGCATTTGGAAATTTCATCCGTTGACATCCTGCCATCAATACAGCCCGATACAAGATTCCTCAGGTCTTCTTTCCTGTTCCATGGGAATATGAACCATTTCCAGTTTTCTGATGTTATTTCCTCCGCATAATAGTCAGGGACTATTTCAGCCCTCTTTATGTGCAGGAGAGTTGCACTCTTCACATATTGCGGATTCTTCATCCTGGCCGCATCAAGTGCAAGCCTTAAAGACTGCCCGGTATCTGTTATATCATCTACAACCAGAACCTTCTTGCCAGTGAGATCTATGACTATTGGATGAGTGATCTTTGCCTTACCATCTGGTGTAGCAGTAACCCCCCAATGTTCGGTTTTTAGTGTATACAGGTCCTTAATATTGAGGTAATCTGCGATTATCCTCGCAGGTACAAGCCCGCCCCTTATGACGGAAATAATGGAGTCAAATTTCTCATCACCAATCTTCTCAACAATTATTTCAGACCATCTTTCTATTTCCTCCCAGCTGACCATTTTTGAAGGAACTTTGCTAATAGCCATTATTATCATTTTGTAGTAACTTTCTTTATATAAATTCTTGTCTTGTTATCACAGGTATAATAAATTATTTTTGAGTTATTATGATAATTAACAATTCATCCGAATCAGGAAAGAAGAAATTGGTTTTCCCAAACTTTTTTATAAAGGAATAAGACTACTGTTATCATGAGTGAAAAGCTTCTTTTTCCATCCGATGAATGGGTGAATGAATATTGCAAGAGACTTAAGGAAAGCTCAGACTATAATAAAGCAGGCAAGGGCTGGAAGGAACCTATAATTTTCAGGATGACAGAAATAGAAAACCTGAAGCAGAAACCTCCCTTCGACAGTTTCATTCTCTATCTTAGCGACGGCATCTGCGAAAAATGTTCCGTGGTAACAGATCCAAATATGGAAGCTCCATATAAGCTGACTGCCACATATTCAAACTGGAAGAAGATAATAGATGGAAAGATCAATCCAACGCAGGCAATGCTGACAGGCCAGATGAAAGTTGAAGGTAATGTTGCCCATCTTTTAAGATATGCATCTGCTGCAATTGCTATGGTGAAGGTAGCCCAGAGTATACCCACCCAGTATCTGGAATAAACATGTCAATCTTTCAATTTCCAAGGAAGATAATTTTCCAGAGAGATATTCTGGAAGATATAACACCTACCCTGAAAGACGAGAAAATTTCATCTATATTGGTAATTACGGATAAGATAGTCAGGGGCAAGGTGGAAAAGAAACTGTCATCTGTCCTGAAGAATTTTGATGTTATAGTATACGATGATGTAAATCCTGAACCTGAAATCAAGCAAATAGAAGAAGTATCTAAATCATTACGCAGTAACGTTGACGCAATAATGGCAATGGGCGGCGGAAGTGTCATAGATTTCGCAAAATCCGTTCTTATAAAAATGACATATCCTGATAAAGACCTCAGGGATGTCAACCCGTTTGAAAAACTTGATTTCAGAATAAAACTGATTGCGGTTCCAACAACTTCGGGTACTGGAAGTGACGCGTCCTTCGGAATAGTACTTACAGATGGTGACAGGAAACTGGCACTTGCTAATTATAATCTCGTACCTGAGATAGTAATTCTGGATTCATCTGTAACACCAGATTCTGCTAAAATAATTTCGGCGACGGGTGTTGATGCTCTCGTTCATTCATTTGAAGCAATCGCTTCCAACACATCAACTATCCTTACTGATGCCCTTGCAGAGAAATCAATAGAAATTATATTTCATAACCTTGAAAAATCAATAAAAGGCAATGAAGAATCCAGGGATCTTATGCATCTTTCCGCGACTATGGCGGGCATAGCATTTTCAAACAGTGGCACCGCACTTGCTCATGCTCTAGGTCATTCGTTCGGTTCTACATTTCATATTGTTCACGGGATTTCTGTGGGTTTATTTTTGACACATACCATAGAATTCAACTCAAGGGACGAGGCAATCAAATCAAAGTACGAGAAAATTGCCAGGATGCTTGGATTCAGTGATATATCTTCATTAATAGAGGGTATCATATTTCTATACAGGAAGATAGGTCAACCAGTACGTATCAGGGAACTGGGAATTCAAGAGAGAGACCTAAATGCCAAGATGGAGGAACTGGTTTCAAAGGCAATGATGGACAGTGAAATAGCCTTCAATCCAGTTATTGCGGGGGAAGACGATTTAAGAAAAATATTTACGGATGCATTTTAGGGGATAATGAGGTTGATTGCACCGGGAATAACACTGATTTTCACCGGTGTTTTTCCAACCACCTCTCCATCCATCTCAATAAGAATATTTTCTGCATTTATTTCAATGTTCTTTCCTTTGAATTCATAGGAATGACCCTTCTCTATATAAGTACCGTTTATGAGTTCCCTTAACTGAAATATTGTTTGCAATCTTCCTATAGGTTTCAGTATATGAATATCGAGTATGTTATCATCAGGTCTGGATTCAGGTGATGCCAGCATACCACCCCCAAAATATCTCCCGTTCGCCACTATTATCTCTATAGTCCTCTTTTTTTCAGGTCTATAATCAACGGAAATTTCTGCATCAAATCTTCTAAGCCTGACAATTGAAGCAAGAACACCAATGATGAATGATGAACTTCCGAGTCTCCTGTGGCTATCCACATAATTCATCACATCGGCCCCGAAGCCCGCTTCCACTGAGTTGATAAAATACCTTTTTCCCCCATTTGCAAACTCTACCATTCCGGCATCTATCCTCATTGTCCTATTCTCTTTTATTGTTTTAATCGCAGAGCCTAAATCACGTATTCCCACTGTTTTTCCAAAATCAGAACCGGTTCCTAGGGGCAATAATCCCAGGGATAAACCAGAACCAATTATTCCGTTAACGACTTCATTGAGTGTACCATCGCCTCCGCATGAAACAACAGCTTCATAACCTTCTTTCACAGCCTCCCTGGAGATTTCCTTTGCGTCTCCGGGTTTTTCGGTAAAGATGGCCTTTGATTCTGGAAATGATGCAATTATTTCATTGCCTTTTTCTTTCCATACTTTTCCTGCCTGGCCTCCTCCTGCCACTGGATTCACGATAAAGAGTATTTTCATTTGTGTTCCATATTGTTCTTCATTAAAATATTTATTATTAACAATTGTTAGGATAATTTTAGCATAATTATTCTTGAATTATTATTTGAGATCTATAAGTCCAGGATTCATTATATCATCAGGATCAAGGGTTCTCTTTATTGATTTAATCAGTTCATAGTTAAATCCCTCATATTCTCTGAGGAATGGCTTGAAGGATCTTCCTATTCCATGATGATGCGAGATGGCTCCTCCATTCTGTATTATTGATGTCAATATAGCCTTCCTCAGGGAATTCAGTCTCTCCTCCCTGTTATTTTTTGCATAAAAGAGATATGTGAAATAAAGAGCGGACCCTGTGCTGTATTCATGCGAGAGATGGCACATTATTAGCCCGCTTATTCCAAGGCTTGCAATTTCTGAATTGAATGACTTTTTCACTTCCTCATATATAGGAATAATTTTGCTCCATGGAGCCGAAGTCTCAATTGTATCTGCAAGTACACCCATTTTGAGCAGTGAGTTGTACATGTAAGGCCTGTCATATCTCCCCTCCCTCCATACCTTTGCAGGAGATTTACCCGTAGATACTGAATTTGAGGGTTGCTTGATTTTACCGTTTTCGTTTACAATTATGAGCAACGAACCCCCTTGAATCAATCGCCTCATCTTCAGATAACTCATAAAAATTTTTGTTTTCATATTCTCTTCTATACCACGGAAGGATAGGTCAGTTTCAACAGGATCGGAAAGTCTTGCCACAAGAGGGTAAATTCCATCATCGAAAAGCTCTTTAAGGGCCCTAACACCATTTTCAAAATCCCTGAAAATGAATGACTGATAGAATAATTTCTTGGGCATTTTTCTTATCTTGAGTGTTGCTTCTGTGACTATACCAAAGGCGCCCTCACTTCCTACAGCTATATCCATTGGTCTGAAATATGATGACTGATTAGGTACCATTCTGTCCATGATTTCTAACTTCGGGCTCACCATCTTTATACCGACAACAATATCCTTCATTTTCCCGTACCTATTGCTCTCCTGCCCTGCTGCATTTGTTGCTATCCACCCTCCTACCGTTGAGTGCAAAAATGATTCAGGGAAATGTCCTAGGGTGAATCCTGCCATATTGAGCTCCCTTTCCAGATCAGGACCTTTAACTCCTGCCCCTGCGTTCACAACCATATCCTGGGCATTTATAACAATTGAGTCCATTTTCCTAAGGTCAACGGATATGAAATATTTTTTAGAATTATTTGGAGAGAGACCTTCTGTCACCGTAGTGCCTCCTCCATATGGTATGATGCCAGTATCCTTATCTACGTTATTCATAAGGCAGTAAAGTTCCTTCTCAGTCGGATAAACAACCGCATCCACAATCCTTATACCCTTACCGTCCAGCATCCTGGCAAAATCTGCTCCTCCTTTCCCAATTGAATGATATAACCTTTCTCCAGAATCGAAGGAAATATTGTTACGTGAAATGCATTTATCTATGGATGGAATATTTAACTCTCCAGATGTGACTCCTGGGGAGATGAAACCATCCCAAACATCCTTTTCCCCTTGAATGCCAAGTCTTTCGAGGATTGTATTCTTAAGTTTTTCCGTCATTTTGAAGGATTTCGATTGTTCTCCCCATAACACATAATACTTTCCATCCATCAGGTAAAGAGGATGTGGAGATATAATTCCTTTTCTATGGAAAAGGATTTAATTGCCAGATATATGATAGCATGATCGCATGAAAATTGTCACCGGATCGGATGACCCTGCAGGAATGAACATCGCATCCTTTATCAGGAAGGATTTCGGAATGGATGTTATTGAGCTGGAAGGTCATCCAGTTTTTGCTGAGCATATAGAAAAAATTATTGGAGCAGACAAGAATGAGTTGATAATAGTGCTCAGCAAGCATTCCAGCGAAAAGAAGGTGAGAAGCCTCACAGTTCATCCTGTTGGGAACTTTGACACAAACGACCTTGGTGGTGAAAAATTCAGGATGAGCTTTTACAATGCCAGATTTGCGCGTTCAATCCTCATGAATGTTCACAAATATGCGCAGGGCATGGATTATGAGGTCACTTACGAGGCAACACACCATGGTCCATATTCAGATAACCCAATCATCTTCGTGGAAATAGGATCAACAGATGTTGAATACGGGGATAAGGATGCTGGGCTTGTCATGGCAAGATCCGTGAAGGAAGCCTATGAGGATGATGTGGAAGTTCTATGTGGCATAGGAGGCCTCCATTATGCAACCAGGTTTACATCCCTTGCAGTAAGGGAGAATATCGCAATGGGGCACATAGCCTCTAAATACAGAATAAACGCGTTATCAATGGAAATAATTGAAGAAATGAAGAAGAAGAGTTTGGGATGCAGTGGTTTTGTAATTGAAGAGAAATCATTCAACTCACTGTACAGAAAAAACCTGAAGGAAAAGCTGGATTCACTCTCCTATCCATACAGATTCATTTGAATTCATCCATCAGGGAAGCAACGAGAATGGGCAGGAAAACAGTAGCCTCACCTTCCACTGTGACCTGTTTCGCCTTTTCCTTCACCTTTCCCCAGGAAATAGCTTCTCTGAGCTGAGCACCGGATAAACTTCCATCATATTCCTGTGCAGTTGTTATGTATACTGCATAATCCAGCCCGCCCCTGAATTGGTTCCACCAGATTACATGGTGCTTTGAAATTCCACCACCTATCATCAGGGCGCCCATCTTCTTGTCGGAAGAGGAGAACATTATATCACTTATCCTGTGTTCATCCTCAAGGAGGTCTATCTGGAAATCCCTGTGCATCTCCCAGAATGACCATATCTGTGAACCGAATGAACCATCCACATATCCCGGTATGAATACATCTATTTTCTTATCGTGGGCATTTTTTAGTATTGATTCACATTTCATCTCTGCACCCATCTCATAAACAAGATCAGAAACTGTCCATTTCTTCTGTTTCTCATACATTCTTTCAAGGAAGGGCTGCATCTTTCTCTCAATGATGCCTCCATAATTGTCATTGGGAATTATGACATTGCCAAGCCTGTATTTATGTTCCTTCCTGAGTTCCTTGTCATCCATCATGAAGTCCCCGTGATAGTAGTTCTTATAGCACCTTGCAAGGTCATGGTCGACCATTCCCGCCGTTGTAATGATATGGTCTACAAGTCCCAGTTTTATAAGTTCTATTATGGCCCCCCTTGTACCGGTGGATATTATGTCGGCAGGGAAGCTGAGAAATATTTCTGCATCATTCTCCTTCATCTCTTTCATTATTTCCTTTGCAAGATAGAGTTTCGGAGAGGTGAATCCTCCGGATTTACCAAACTGTTCCATGAGTTCTGATACCTTCATTCCTTTCCTGAATTCTATATCCTTAACAGGTTTCATTTAAATCCCTCAACCACTTTTAAAAGATCACTTCTCTGGTTAAAATACCTTCTGGAAGGTTCAAGAATCTTATCAAGTCTCTCTGAAAGATCATTCTTCAGAACTACAGGATGAATTATCCCCTCTTTGTAGTCCCTTTCCATCTCATTGTAATTCCCGTACTGTTTATTGATATCCTGGAATTCTATGGTCTCAGCATAGAAATTGAAAATAATATTCCTGTATATCTGAAGGACAGGATTACCATCCACAACCTTTTCTGGACAGTAGGCACTCTTTATCTTTTCCCTTATCATTTCAGGAGTATCATGTATGAATATAGCAGAATCAGACTTGCTCTTGCTCATCTTATTGGCGGGGTCCATCCTGTTCCCCCCTTTTAGGGAGGAAATCAGGGGTCCGTGAATAGCTACAAAACTCTTTTTCTTGATTTTCTTGTGGATATCCCTTGCAAGCATGTGGACATGCCTCTGATCCATCCCACCCATGGCCACATCAAGGTCCATGTAAAATATATCCGTTGCCTGCATCAGAGGATATATTAATTTAGAAACATCCTTGTCTGCATCCTCTTCATTCCTTCCCATAATTGGAAGTGCTCTTTTCACTCTTGGGAGGGTGAGAGCCTTTGCAACCTTAAGGAGAAGTGCCCAGTAATCAGGATCCTTTACAAGGTCAGTTGCATAAATAAATTTCACCTTCTCACTGAGACCAAGGGAAAGAAATCCATGCTTCATATAATCTGCAGCCTTCCTTATAACATCTATATCTCCACCAAGTTTATCATTTATTGATGCATGCCAGTCTGCCAGCAATATTGAGAATTCCATTCCTGTATTGACTGCAGTATTTATGACGTTTGTCCAGTAGAGACCTGTACCAATATGCAACATTCCTGAGGGTTCAAGACCTATGTATCCCTTTGCGGATTCAAGATTATGCAGTTCTTCCCTTGTGACAATCTCCTGAACGACAGATTCGAGTTTTTCAAGATTACTAAGCATAGATGCACATATTCATTCTATATTTTATATTTTCTTGGAATATGGGAAAATCTATCATACCCATATTGCGTGTCTTTTCCTCATATCATCTTCATGTTCACCCTTCATCTCCATCAGAAGGGCCACCATGGCATCTAGAAGCACCAAGGTCGAGAGTTCAAATAGAGTCCCAAGAGGGGCAAGATCTGATGGGCTATTCGTTTTGAGAAGAATATTGTAATCGCCCATCCTGTAGAGCGAACTGTCCTTTTCAGCGGTTATTGATATAACTCTCGCATTTACTTTCTTTGATATCTGGGCAACTAAAAGAGTTCCCTGTGTTTCACCTGTACCGGATATCAGTATAACTATATCCCTGGAAGTAACAACTGGAGTTACTGTTTCACCGACGAAATATGCCTTGAGACCGAGCTGGACCAACCTCATTGAGAATGTTCTCCCTATTATTCCTGACCTTCCAACACCGTAGACAAAAATATTCTGTGAAGACAGGATAAGATTGCATATCTTTTCTATAGAATTTTCATCAATATCTCGCAGGTTTTCAAAATTCTTCAGGATATAGTCAATAGATTCCAGCACTGTGCCCATATCCCTTAGATCATATATGTATATTAAATAATTCTTATTGAGGCAGGGGTTTGACTACCTTCCCTATTTTCTTCAATATACTCCTCTCAAATATCACCTTCATGTATAGCGCGTCATGCTCAAGCAGGGGTGAAAATGAAATTACAGTTAGTTCATCATCGAAAGAGGCCATAGAATCAGCAAGTGGCTCGAATTTGAGATTGCCTCTTTTTATGGGAGTTATCCTATATTCATTATTGTCCTGGAATTCAACACCTGAGAATTCAAAATATAGCGGTCTGTCTTTTTTCTTAGTATTTTCAATTATGGATGAGAAATCATCCATATCCTGAGGGAAATCTCTTCTCAATGAATAGATGTGTGAAATATTGGTTATGCTCTTTATGCCTTTGACACTCTTTTCAAGGTATTCGATTTCCTCGTCACTTCCATAAACCTCATCCTTTCCGGAATTTTCTATACATAACTTGGACTTTATTCCTAGAGAATTGTATTTAGAAACTATTTCCTTAAGTGTGTTTGCCGTCTTCTTTATTCCTTTTTTCCTGTCTCCTTCTACAAGGCCAAGATGTGTTATGACGAATTCGCTGTCAAGAGCATCTGCTATTACTCCCCCCCAAAGTGTGTGCTGAACTGAATCTGCTATAAGTTTCTGATCATTTGCAAAATCCACATAATAAGGAGTATGAAGAGTTATCTTAACATCCAGCTCCTTCGCCACATCTCTTGCAAGACTCAGCTCCTTATAATCCCTGGCCATACTCCAGAACAGTTCTATTCCAATATCATCCTCCTCTATCTTACTGTTTACTCCTACAGACTCAAACACCCCTTCTTCATTTCCCCTCAAAAGATCAACAAGAAGAATTTCATCCAGGTCCTTAGGAGTTTGTCCTGCAAAATCCCTCATCTCTCTTTCCTGGACACTTATTCTGAAAAGTTGAATTTCAATATGATTAAGTCCCAACTGGAATGTATTTTCAACGGCCTCCTTTACAGTTCTTCCCTTTGAACCAAGAGGAATACCGGCAATACCAAATCTATACATAACTTATTCCTTATACAAAGAGGTTTAAAAAACCTTGTGAAAGATTTTCCTATTTTCCAGTTTCAAGATTTTTCTGAATCTTTTCTCTCGTTTCTCTGAGCACATCGGGAGAAACAACCTTTCTGCCCCAAGCAACCTTTGCCAATTCATTGTTATACCTTGAATCATATCTCGGAATTATGTGGATGTGGAAATGAAATATCGTCTGGCCGGCATCTGTCCCGTTATTCTCTATCAGGTTTATTCCCAGTGGGTTGAATGTTCTCTTTACTGCTATGGATAGTTTCTTTGCAATAACAGATACTCTGCAAAGAATGTCATCCGGTATTTCAAAGACATCCCTGTAATGCTCCCTCGGAAGTACAAGTATATGACCTCTTCCGATTGGTCTGTGGTCCATGAATGCCATTACTTTTTCATCGCTATATATAATCTCTGCATCCCTTTTACCATTAGCTATCTGGCAGAAAATACACTCTTCCATAAAAAGTAATAAAAGAAGAATATAATTATTTTCTTAAAAAAATTATGCTGGTTCCGCAATGACTTCCTCTATTCCAACGGTCTCCTGGGGGTTCATTGAGTCAGATGGATTGTTAAATGCAAGTCCTACAAAGTATATGGCCAGAGATGCTATTATGACAGTGACTACATCCAGAGGAAATGCTATGATACCAGTTCCATAGCTCCCGAAGTAGGATATTACAGGAATTGTAACAAGCATTAGAAGGAACCAGATCCCTCCCCTAACATCTTTCCACGTGGCATTCAATCTTTTAATGGATATTAGGAAAGGAACAAGGCCTACAAGTGAAATTATGCTCATGTACAGTGTATATGGATATCCAGACCAGTATATCAGCAGTATCGCGGATATGAATGCAATTGGAGAAATTATCTGGATAATTGGAACCCTAAATCCAGCGCTTTCTCCCTTTTTCCTGAGTATCATGAGAGACAGTGGGCCGGTCGCATAGGCAAGAATACTCATTCCTGAGTTTATAGATACAAGTGATTGCCAGGACGGAAATGGAAGAATGAAAATGACCATAATTAAGAAGTCAAACAGGAGTGCAAGGAAGGGAACACCAAATCTGTTCAGTTTAGTGAATATTTTTGGGAAATATCCCATTTCACCAAGGGCATACGCTACCCTGGCCGTGCTTGTTTGATATATATTGCCTGTGCCGAGGGGAGAGATGACACCGTCGCCCAGAAGCAGTACAGCCAGCCAGGCAATTCCAAGAGAGGAGGCCAGAACGAGAAGCGGTCCTCTGGTATATTGGGATGAAGCTATGGAACTCCAGTTTCCAACAGTCAATCCATTCCACTGGAAAGATCCTATGAATGCTATCTGGACAGCTATGTAAATTACTGTGGCAATCAAAACTGAGAGGATTATTGCAACAGGCAGAGTTTTTTCAGGGTTTTTAGATTCCCCAGCAAGTTCAACGGCCTGCCTGAATCCCAGAAATGAGAATGCTATTCCTGCGGAAGGTATCGCTGAAAAAATGGCCTTCATTCCATATGGATTGAAAGAACCGGCAGTGAAATTTGAAACTGAAAAGAACGTGACCGTCAGTGCAATGACCGCTGTCAGAGGGATTATTACCTTTAGTAAAGAGATTCCACTGTTAAACCTTGCAACCCTTGAGATGCCAATGGAATTGATTACAAAGAACAGGACAAGGAATACAACTGACAACAGCATTCCAAGTGGTGTCAGGAAACCGTTGCTGTTTACAAGCTTGCCTGTAATGAAATTCAGATATGTAATGGCAGCAATCATTTCAAGAGGAGGAGTTGATACATATCCCATGAATAAGGACCAGCCATTGAGTGCTGTTGTCATTTTCCCATGAGTGTACTGGGGAAATATGGCTGCTGCGCCGGTCTTAGGTATTCTTACTGAAAGTTCCGCGTAAACTAGAGCCAGGACCATAATCATTAATGCTCCGATAATCCATGAGATAATGGATGCAGGTCCGGCAATTGAGGCTGCATAGAAGGCTCCAAATAACCATCCTGAACCTATCATTCCTGTGATTGAGGCAAAGGTCAGGTGGAATACTCCTAATTCTCTTTTTAGACCCATAAAAGGTCGTCATTTTATCACAGGCTTAAAGTTTTAGACCAGAACTATTCTTAATAGACATATTTCCCAAAAACTAGATATATTTAACCAATATTAGTCTGAGATGACCAATGACTAGCATTTCATCTACAGTCAGGCAATACATCTACAGAAATCCAACCATAAAGGATGCTCTAATGATGGGCATAGTCAATTACTCATCACTTGCACGAAAAATTATGAATGAAATGAAAATAAACAATTTTGAAGCAGTAGAGACAGCTCTGAAAAGAATTCCGAAGGTTGAAAAGGATTCAGTGGATATTAAAAAAGCGCTGAAAACTTCTAAAATAGAAACTATCACAGGGGTGTCTTACATAGTCCTGAAATCTTCATCCGAGAATATCAAGAAGGCCGCGTCTCTATTGTCATCCATAGTCAAGGATTATAATCAGTACAGGATGATTCAGGGAATACAGGGAACTGTTGTAGTTATAGATGATCATGAATTTGAGAAAATAGTGAGCAATTTCCAGAGAGGGGAAATAATAGAGAAAAGGAGGGGTTTGGGTGAGATTATAATAACCAGCAGAGAGGATATCACATTCATTAAAGGTTATGTGGCATATGTTTCAAATGTTCTTGCAGTTAATGATATAAATCTCCTTCAACTTGTATCATTCTACACAGATATAACCGTTATAATAGATACAAAGGACATGGCAAAAGCATTCAATGTACTGATGTCTGAAATTGAAGCCTGATCTCTTAATTAAAATTTAGACGTGATTAAATTTTGAAAATATATTTAAGCTAATCAAATATATATAATTATGAAAAAGCTGGATTTTGCGTCCAAGCCTATTGATGAGAACTTTTTTGAGAACCCGCAGGAATATCCCCTGACTGGATACCATAAGGGTCATGCTGTCAGGGCTGAGGGAAAGCAGAGGTATGATGAACATGGAAAGCCCTATCCAACGAAGCTTGGTATTCACGGTACAAATGTTGCGGTTGACTGGGACAGCTGCATTGCAGATGGCTCCTGCATGGAGTCATGTCCCATGAACGGTTTTGAGTGGGCCCTTGCTGAAGGTAAGACTGGGAAAGGAAATGATTTGCCAATAGAAGAGGGAACCGAACTATGGGTAAAATACAGGACAGATAAAGCTGACCCCGTGAACGAGGCAGAGTGCATTTACTGCAATGCATGCGTCGTAGCTTGCCCTGCCGGAGCAATATCAGTTGCGAAAAGGGTAGAGCTTTCTTCCCAGAAAGTGTAATTTTTTCTTTTTTTATTATTTGAAGATTAGAAATTAAAATATCTGAAAAAATAATGTATCATCTAATTTAATTATTTATTCATTCTCTCATTTATGATTTCTATCATTTTTTCTACTTTTTCCTCGCTTGTTCCTTCTATGAAAATTTTTTTTCTGGTAGAAGGCTGAATCTCAACTAATCTTCTTACTGATGTATATGAACCCTTCAGACCTACCTCATCTTCACTCAACCCTAGATCACCATTGGACCAAACCTTAAGCTGAAATTCCTTGTCTGCCCATCTTTTCCTCCTGAAATCAGGGAACCTTGGCTGATTTATCCCGAGTTCTATGCTAAGTACGGCGGGCATATCTGTTTCAACAATTTCATACCCGCCCTTGATTGTTCTTCTCGCGATAATTTTATTTTCGCTTAAATCCAGGGAAGAGACGAATAGGACCTGTGGAAGTTCCAGGAATTCAGCTATCTGAGCAGGTAACTGTCCAAGACCTGCATCCGAAGATTCCTCTCCCGTTAATACAAGGTCATAATCCCCTATCTTTTTTATAGCGGTTGAAAGTATCAAGGCTGTTGGGAATGTATCAGAACCACCAAAGAGCCTATCTGAAAGGAGAATTGCATCGTCTGCTCCCATTGCAATTGCGACCTTCAGGAACTGGTCAAAGAACTGTGGTCCCATAGATAGAACTATTACCTTCCCGCCATATTTTTCTTTTATCTTCAGGGCTGTTTCAAGCGCATTCTTATCTGCATCATTTATCTGATTTTCCGCCTTTGTTCTGTCCAGTCTCTTCGTCACTGGATCAAAAAAAACTGCGTCCGATTTTGGCACCACTTTCGTGCAGACTATTATGTTTCTCACATTTTCACCTTCATCTTCTCGATGGCCTTCGGAATTAAATCAAATATATCTCCTACGATGCAGTAATCAGAATGCTGAAATATCTCGGACTTGGGATTCAGATCAATGGATATTACGGTTCCACAGTCCTTGATGCCGGAAGTGAAGTGCTCTGATCCGCTGACTCCAAGTATCACTGCTATTTCAGATCTGAGGGAATAACCTGTTGAACCTACCTGGAAATCCCTTGATATAAGCCCTCTATCTGCAAGAGGCCTTGTCACACCTATATCTGCCCCTATTGAATCCGCAAATTCCTTAACCAGCCCCAGATCTCCTCTGGTTCCATTTCCAGCTATAACAGTTCTCTTTGACTTCGTTAGGTCCAAAAAATCTGATATTTTCCTCTCCCTCACCCTGACTCTGTCCCTTACGCCTGAAATGTCAGGTCTTATAGTTTCTATTTCCCCATTTCTTTTTTCGTTAAAATATGGTTTGAAAGTTCCAGGTCTTACTGTTGCCATCTGCGGTCTGCTTTTCTCGCATACTATTTCTGCAATAATTTTTCCTCCATAAGCTGGAACTCCAGATACGAGAAGACCATTATCATCAACGTCAAGAGTCACAGCATTTGCGGTAAGTCCAGTTCTCAATCTTGCAGCTAGCCTGCCTGCTAAATCTCTTCCATATGGGGTGGCGCCTATTAGAAGTATTTCTGGAAGCTTTTCTCTCACTATGCTTTCAAGGGAGTGAACGTAAAGATCGGTGGAATAATTGTTCAGATTTGCTTCATCCAAATACAACAGCTTGTCGGCCCCATAATTTATGATTTTCTTTAGTTTTCCGCCATCCATGGTTCCTGGAATCACTCCAGTGACAGGCAAACCACTTTTATCTGACAGTTCCCTTGCCTTTCCAAGTACCTCCAAGGATGTATCCTCCACACCATCCCCTTTACGCTCCAGGAATACCCATATGCTTTTCTCTGTCATTTCATCCTTTCCTCCAGATACTCCGAAAGTTCCTTAACGTTAATTCCTGCTGAATTCACCTTGCTGCTGTCGTTAAGATTCATATTGCAGATCGGGCAGGCAGTCAGAACTGTATCAGCTCCTGTATCCCTTGCCTGGATTATCCTGAAGTCTGAAAGCCTCTTGCCCTCAAAATCCATGAACATCCTGTTTCCCCCTCCACCGCAGCATATACTTCCCTTACCGGAATCCTCCATCTCGTCAATCTCCACCTTCGGCAGGAAGGATAGAGTTTCCCTAATGTCCTTATAACCATCTCCATACCTTGAAAGGTAGCAGGGGTCGTGTATTGTTATCTTGCCCCTGGCTTCCTCGTTCAATTTTATCCTACCTTCGTTTATGAGTTCATTGATGAATTCTGAATAATGCTCTACTTCAATATTAAGACCCATTTTTTTGTATGTGGACAGAAACATATTGCCACAGTGAGGAGAGAAGGCGACAATCTTTTTTGCCCCTGTTTTCTCGAATTCCTTTATATTATCATTCACAAGTTCTTCAAGATATCCATTTTCGCCTGCATTCCTTACTGGTTCGCCACAGCATCTCTCATCATTTCCCAGTATTCCGAAATTTATTCCTGCCTTCTTCATTATGTTTGCAAGTGATTTCAGTGACCTGTGCAAATCTTTGTTGTAAGCAGCGTCGCATCCCACATATAAGAGAACATCAACACCTTCCCTTGCATCCTTTATATCCATTCCTTCTGCCCATTTTGCCCTGTCATTTTTCTTCCCACCCCATGGGTTGCCATTCTCATAAATGTCCCAGACTATTTTCTCTACCTTCTCAGGTGCTTTCCTTTCCTCGAATTCCAGCTGCCTCAATCCTAGTATGACATTCACTATCTTTACTCCCCTTGGACAGCTTTCTTCGCATAGCCTGCATGTAGAACAGTTCCAGATATTCTGCGTTATTTCAAGACCTATCTGTGCCCTCCTTATCATGTTCCTGGCATCTATAGGCTCCTCACCCATATACCCTATCGGGCAGGTAGCAGTGCACGCCCCACACTGGAAACATTCCATTCCGTCAAATCCCGTCAGATTGACAACCTTCTCCCATCTTGCATCATCAATTTCTAACGTTTAGATCCCCCCTTCAGTTTATCGGCAGTTGATTTGATCTCCTCCTCCGGCAGGCTCTTAATAAGTGCATCCATTTCCTTTATTTTGAAGGCAAATCTGTTTCCTTCAGCAGCACTTACCCACCATAGCTGGAGCCTGTCAGGATTCACATTCTTCGCTGAGAGATACTTCCTCCACCTCTCTACCCTCTTCTCTGTGTGAACATTTGCATCAATATAGTGACAGTCGTTGATATGACATCCTGTGACAAGAACAGCACCTGGATTCTTGCTGAAGGCATACATAACAAGTTTCTGTGATATTCTGCTTGAACACATTGTTCTGATAACTCTTGCACTTGGAGGATACTGGATTTTGGATATACCAGCCTGGTCCGCACCGGCATATGAGCACCAGTTGCATGCAAAAACAATCAGCTTTTCCTCAGGTTTCTCAGCCGTAGCAGCATCTATCTGTGTCATTATCTGCGCATCGTTGAAATTGGGCATGGTTATGGCACCTTCTATATTGCATTCAGCTACGCAGTTTCCACATCCCATGCATGCAGCCGGCACGAGCTGTATCCACTTACCTCTCTCTCCCTTTATTGCGCCGTAAGGGCAGACATCTGCGCATCTCAGGCACTTAACGCATTTACTCTGGTCAATCTGTGGAATGATTGGCTCCTTGGATATTTTTCCCCTGAACAGGAGTTTTGCCGCCTTGGTTGCAGTCGCATATCCCTGCGAGATTGATTCCTTCACGTCCTTAGGACCCTGCACAGTTCCAGCAAGATAAACTCCCTGGACGGCAGCCTCCACGGGTCCCAGCTTTGGATGCGATTCGAGCAGAAAGCCCTCGAGGTCCCTTGAGAGTTTAAGTTGCGTGAATATATCATCATCCCTCGGCATTAGGCCTATATTAAGAACAATATGGTCAACTGGGGCTTTCACCCTAGTATTGGATAATTTATCGACAAGTTCAACACTGCTACCGTCGAATGTCACGGCCTTTTCCGGGTCAAGGGTCTGATCATACCTGAAGAACTGTACTCCTTTGGCACCTGCCTTGTGATACAGTTCCTCCGCGTTCCTTTCATATGCCCTGATATCCTTGAAGAATACCCTAACATGTTTCCCCTTTTCCCTGAGGTCAATGGCCTGCTGGAGCATTGTCGAGCAGCAGAACCTTGAGCACCCTTTCTCAGAATTCCTGGAACCCACGCAAGATATTATAGCGAACTTATCACCCTCTATCTGGGAATAATTTTTTTCCAGGTCCATGGATGTAAGCACCTTTGGATCATTCCCGTAATTGTATTCCTTAGGCTTGTAGGGCTCAGCTCCAGTTGCCACAATTATAGCCCCGGCATCTATTATTGAATCATCTGAAAGCGTAAGATGGAAATTACCGACAAATCCCTCAATCTTCTTCACTGTCTTTGAGAGATGAATGTTCACCCTCGATGAGCGTACGGCCTCCTCCAGCTTTTCCTTCAGCTCAGATGCCTCATCATTATTTGGCGCAATTCTGTCAAGATCATTCAGCAGTCCGCCAAGCCTGTTTTCCTTTTCTATCAGATCTACGTCAATTCCTGTGTTTGCAAGTGCGGAAGCAGCAGCCATGCCCGCTGGACCACCTCCGATCACCACCCCTCTCCGGATTACAGGGAATTCGATATCTTCCAGCGGTTCCAGCTTCCTTGACTTGGATATTGCCATGTTCACTATATCCACTGCCTTCTCTGTCGCCTTTTCCTTTTCCTTCTTGTGTACCCAGGAATCCATATTTCTGACGTTGGCCATCTCAAAGAGATAAGGATTCAATCCTGCTCTGGAACATACCCTCTGGAAAGTCACGCCGTGAGTCTTGGGGGAACACGCGCCAACAACCACCCTGTTCAGATTCTTCTCCCTGATCTTATTGACTATGGCATCCTGTGAACTTCCTGAGCATGTGAATTTATTCTCTTCAACATAAACCACATTTGGCTGGTTTTTGATCTTCTCAGCAACCAACTTCACATCCACAGTTCCCGCAATATTTGAACCGCAATCGCACAGGAATACACCAATCCTTGGCTCCCCCGAGGTATCTAGCGGAGGGGCCTCTGGTTCTTCAATCCATTCCTTGTTCTTGACATATTTCAGGGCCTGGGCAGCTGCAGCTGCTGCCTCCGTAACGCTGTCTGGAATATCCTTTGGTCCTGATGCGCACCCAGCTACATATATCCCCTTTCTTGTGGTTGATACTGGATCGTCAAGGTTGTTCTTGAAGAACCCGTCTTTCGAAAGCTCTATCCCAAGAATTTTTGCCAGGCTTTCCGTCCCCTTCGCAGGGATAGATGCAACTGCCAGAATCACTAGGTCATATTCTTCTTCCCTGATTTCATTCTCCTCAGATGCATATCTTACTGCTATATGGTCACCTTTTCTTCTCACAGAGGCCGGTCTTGCCCTAAGATATCTGACATCCTTCTGAGATCTTGAATAGAATTCGTCGAATCCTTTTCCATATGCCCTTATATCCATGTAAAGAACAGATACATCTCCTATTCCATGGTCCACAAGCTGTGTGGCTTCCTTAATCGAATACATGCAGCACGTCCTGGAACAGTAAGGCACATACCTCACATCTCTTGATCCTGCACACAGCACAAACAGCACCTTTTCCGGATGCTTTCCGTTTGAAGGCTTGATAATCTCTCCATCTGTAGGTCCCGCAGCATTGAGCATCCTTTCCAGCTCATAAGAAGTCACTATATCAGGATCTGTTGTGTAACCAAATTCCTTCAGCAAGGAAGCGTTGAAAAGATCGAAACCCGTTGAAACTATTATTGAAACAACCTTCTCCTTTATCAGCTGGGGTTTCATATTGAAATCTATCGCATCTGGCCCACATGCATCGGTGCATCTGCCGCAGGGCAGATAATTTGGTGGGTCGTTGAGACAGCTCTCAATATCTATAGCATAGGGACCTGGTTCCGCCTGTGAAAACGGGGTGTATATTGCTTTCCTGGCTCCTATTCCGGCATCGAATTCATTCTTCAGTACCTGGGGGCAGGCCTGAACACAGAGATCACATCTTGTGCAGCTTTCATTTACAAATCTTGGCTTCTGGTAAATAGTTACCTCAAAATTGCCTTCCTCACCCTTCACTTCTGTTACCTCAGCAAGCGTGAGAACCCTGATATTTGGATTATGTGTCACGTCGCTCATCTTGGGTGCCTCTATACATATGGAACAGTCCATTGTAGGGAAATTCTTATCAAGAGCCGCCATCTTACCTCCGATGGATGCAGTCTTTTCCACAAGCAGAACCTCTGCACCAGCATCCGCTAGATCAAGAGAAGCCTGAATTCCTGCTATCCCTCCTCCAATTATCAGGACCTTATCTGCCAAAGGAGTCCCCCCTCTCGTATCCTGCTTCAAAACATTTTAGATTAACATCCACATAATTCGGGAATCTTCTGGAAATTACTTTTTTAGCGGAATCCTTGGAGAAAATTTTTGTCAATCCAGCAAAGGCACCCATCATTACCATATTTGCTCCTCTCGGATTTTTAAGGGTCTTTGCTATTTCCATTGCAGGTACCTCCAGGGTTCTATGTTTAACATTTTCCGGTACCGAAACAAGCTCCTTTTCAACAATTATTCTTGAGGAATCATCTATGCTCCTGAAATTCGTATCAAAACCCTCCTGTGAAAGTGTGATCAGGAAATCTATCTTTTCAGGAAGTGGATAATCAGGGTCTTCATCCGCTATCACAAGGTCAGCCTTCGACCATCCACCTGTAACATATGGACTATATTCCTCTGTCATAATGACGTATTTTCCATCTTCAACTTCCGCCTCTCCTATGAGCTTGGCAAGGGTTATTATTCCCTGTCCACCAATTCCGTACATCCTGACACCTGTCCTCACTGTTTCACCCCCTTTAGGCTGTTAATCAGTTCCTCCTCCCGCATCAGATAGGAAGGTTTCTTCCTATTGACAAATTCTCCAAGAACTATTTCCTTACCATGATGGGGGTCTATCCAGATATCCTCGAGATTCGCTTTCTCGTTGACAACAGAGTATTTTCTGTAAAATTCCATCTCTGCAAATCCATCCACGAACCCATTGAGTTTCCCAAAATTAGGGGGGCATGGAGAGAGGACTTCTATGAATGAAAAGCCCCTCACATCCAGAGCTTTCTGTATCGATTTTGTGAACTGCCTCGGATGCATGACAGTCCACCTGGCAACGAATGAAGCTCCTAGGGCAGCCGCTATATACGGAAGGTTGAATGATGCCTCTATGTTTCCATAGGGGGTTGAGGCAGATTTTGAGGATGTGGGCGTGGTTGACCCATGCTGCCCGCCTGTCATACCGTAATTGAAATTGTTGACACAGATGACAGTAAGATCCATATTTCTTCTTGCAGCATGAATGAAATGATTACCTCCTATGTTGAATAAATCACCATCACCGCTTATCACCGTCACCTTGAGGGAAGGATTGGCTATTTTCATCCCTGTAGCAAACGCTATTGCCCTTCCATGAGTTGTGTGATAGGTATCCAGATTTGTATATCCAGGAAGTCTGGCAGTGCATCCTATACCAGATACTAGAACGTTATCCTCTATCCTCGTGCTTGATTTCTCTATTGCGTTTATGTAGCTCTGGAGCACTATTCCAAGTCCGCATCCCGGACACCAGATATGGGGGAATCTTTCATCCCTCAGAAGTTCATGTTTAGGATGCGTTATTTCAGTGGTCAAGGAAACACCTCCTCTATATTTTTAAGTATTATTTTATAATCTGGAATTTCCCCAGGAGGGAAATGAATTTCACGCGTCTCCCTGCATCCGTATTCCCTGACAGGGTGAGAATACTGCCCATAATTTATTTCAGGTACTATGAATAATCTTATCCTTTCTCCCAGGTTCCTGATCTTTGCCTCCGGGAAAGGCCATAGAGTTATAGGTCTGAACAGACCAACCTTTCTTCCATCCTTCCTTGCCAATTTGACTGCATGTTTCGCGGCCCTGGAGGTTATCCCATATGCGACAATCACAACCTCAGCATCTTCTGTCTCATATTCTTCATATTTTATGATCTTGTCCTCGTTTTTCTTTATTTTCCCAATGAGGTGTTCCAGCATTTCTTTTTCCACTGAGGCCTCATTGGAGGGATAGCCTCTCTCATCATGTGTTAGACTGTCCACATTCCCCTTGAACCCTGTGCCGGGGATGAACATGGGAATAAAATCATCGGAAAAGCTGAAGACCTTGCTGTCTTCTTCCCTTTTCTTTCTTATGAGTCTCTGAACTATTGTATATTCTTCGGGAGGCTTTACAACAAGGGATTCGCTAAGATGTCCTATAACCTGGTCAGTGGCGATTATCACCGGCTGCCTGTACATTTCTGCTGCGTTGAATGCCTCGATTGCAAGATCAAAAGATTCCTGCACACTGTTAGGTGCATATGTGATCGGAGCGTAATCTCCATGAGACCCCCATCTGGCCTGCATCACATCACCCTGCCCCACCCTTGTCGGAATTCCGGTAGAGGGCCCTGCCCTCATCTCATCCAGCACTACAGTAGGTGTTTCAGTGACTATCCCAAGACCAAGATTCTCCTGCATCAGAGAGAATCCGGGCCCTGAAGTGGCAGTCATACTTTTAAGTCCCGCATTGGAAGCTCCAACAATAGCTGCCATACTGCCTATCTCGTCCTCCATCTCTATAAAATGACCTCCAATTTCAGGAAGTCTCCTGCTCATCCTTTCAAGAACCTCACTGGAAGGTGTTATAGGATATCCTGCAAAAAATCTGCACCCGGCCATGATCGCTCCCTCAGCAGATGCAAAATTCCCATCTGCGAAATATTTCCCTGGCGAAAGGAGACCGTTCATGTCTTCACCTCTGTTATGAATATTGCGAAATCGGGACATATTGTCTGGCACATCCCACAGGCAACACAAGCATCCTCTTTCCCTTTCTTCACTGTAACTGGATGATATCCATGACTGTTTGTTTTATCTGATCTTTCCAGTACTTCCTTAGGGCAGTAATTAATGCAGTAGTTACATTCCTTGCATCTCTCCTCTATAATATGGACTTCTCCACGGGAGCTCTTAAAATTTTGAAGATTCAAAGGTTTCCGCCATATTTCCATCTGGCTTTCAGAAAGAATAGGTGGTTTAATCATAATAATTACCTTGTTATAAGTTAGTTTATTCGAATATTAGTATAAAAGAGTTCTGTTAAATATCCCAAATTTTTTTCAATTAGATTAATATCATTAGGAATATTGGATCCACATAAATTTATAGATATGTCTGGAAAATTAGATTTAAAAAGTTTTATTTCAAAGAAAACAGATTTTTATTATTTAAATTATTTTAGGATAATTAATTATAAGCATTACCTCTAGCAAAATAAGAATTTATGTAATGATTATAAAAATTATAAAAAATGGATAGAGGAAAAAATTAATCTCTGTATCTGGCAAGAATATATGCCAATGCGAATGGTACCATCATCCATAAAAATCCTGAAATCGCCAATGCTAAATCAGTTATACCGTAAGTTGAAGGATTGATGGAAATTCCTCCAAAGGAGCCAAGTTTTCCAGTTATTAAGGACTGGACAAGATTTGAGTATCCGGCCGGACTGACATAATCGAATAATATATTTACAGTAACATAAGAGGAACTTGTTGATGAAATCCCTAATGCGGATATAACCGCAATCGGTATAATGCCCCAGAATAGATCCATAACAACAAATATTCCTATGGCAGCTCCCAATAATGCGCCTTGGGACTTTACCACGTGTGAAATTAAGTAAACAAGCGCTAGAAACGCAACCCCTTCCACAAGGTATGTCCAAATCAGGTCTATTAGGAATAAAAGGGAAAAATACATATGAAGATAATGATTGTATATGATATCAGTTATTATCATTGCTAGTGATCCTGCTATTAGAATTGCCAGGGCATTTGAGATAAATCTAGTTGTAATTAACTCACCTCTGGTAACAGGTCTCTTCAGGACTGATTCGAGAACCCCACTGGTTCTATCCTTTCCATATGTAAGATAGCCAACAAATATTGCAAGAATAGGAATGAAAAGACCAAGAATTGAAGCTGCTCCTGAAAATACAAGATTTTGTAGCCTGCTCTGGGTGATTGGTGTATAAATTGATAGTTTAAATAGATCAATGAAAGGTGTGAATTTTCCGATTCCAGTGTTTAGCATCAATGGCATTCCATTTGCTGCCTCGGCACTTACTAAAAAGCTCATATTTCTGTTATTTGAACTGATAGTAGGATAGATTTTTGCAATGCTTATCGAAGACATATTATAATAATAGGTGAAATTTGAAGTATCCGAAATCTTCGATGAAATGTCTGTTGCTTTTACAATTATTGTAATTGGCGGAGAAGGAGTTCCATTCTGACCTATATACATTACCATAAACCCAAGGTTGCTTGTATTGGAAGGATTTACTATATCCGGAATAATTTGAAGTCCGGAATAGTATGAGCTGAAATTAACCATATACTGAGCTGAAGGCGATGTTATTCTATTTCCAAACTGCCTGTAAGAATAATTGGTTTCTATTAAGATTTGCGGAGCTTTATCAACCGGAAATGTGCTATTGGCATATCCATTTGAAGAAGAGACTGCGATATATTCTGTCCCGTTGTATTGGTAATAAACATTTACTCTGGAGACAGGGTTTCCATATGAATCATGAGCATATGCAACCATTGTAAGGTTGTTACCATTAATAAAATATCCGAATGATACAGAAGGTTGGGATGAAATTCCCACGGATGTTGATGTAGATGCAGTTTCGTATGCAAGTAAAGCTGAAAGACCTACGATTGCTATCATCATTATTATTACAAATTTACTTGTCAATGTTCTTCTGATCTCGTATACTATTGGTTTCATTTCTTCTCACCTATCAGTTTAAAGAAATATTCTTCTAGTGATTCTCCAATTGGTTCAAACTTTCTTACAGTTAAGCCCTTCATTACCAACTTCTGTAAAATGGAAGGAATATCTTTATCTTGTACCGTCAGGTCCCGCAAGACAATCTCGCCATCATTTCTTTCAAAAGAACCAAACTGTGATAAAGTTTCCTTCAGAATACTCTCGGAAGGATTGTAATCAACTATTTCTATGTGAATCACGGTCCTTCCAAGATTCTTCAAATCTGATCTGTCCAGGATCTTTATCAATTTCCCATGATGAATAATGGCAACCTTGTCTGCCAGGTTCTCTATCTCGCTAAGAATATGGGAAGAAAGCATTATCCCCTTTCCTTGTGATTTAAGATCTATTATTAGATTCCTTACAAATTTAACACCTTCGGGATCCAATCCATTAAGAGTTTCATCGAAAAGTACATTCTTAGGATCACTGATCAGTGATTCTGCTATTGCAAATCTCTTTTTCATTCCCTGGGAATAATCCCTCAGTTTCTTATTCAGATCATTGGATAATCCTACAGAATCTAGTAAATCAAGTATTCTCTTATTCATGTCACCCTTGGGCTCATAGAAACCTGCAAAATATTTCATTAGAGAGAGAGGCTTTGCATTAGGCTCAAAATTTGGTAATTCTGGAATCCATCCAACATTGTGAGTTGCTTTTACTTTATCCTTCACAACATCAAAGCCATCTACCTTTATCCTGCCAGTTGTTGGAAGGAGTATTCCTGCTATCATTCTTATAGTTGTAGTCTTGCCTGCCCCGTTCAATCCAACGAGGCCAAGAACTTCTCCATCATTTATCTTGAGATTAAGCTCGTCAACTGCGGGAGGGGAATTTCTTACGTATCTTTTGGTAACACTTTCTATTTCAATCATTATACCAGTTCCTCCGGGTTCAAATTTCCTAACGATGATACTTAAGGATAAATAATTTATGACGCGGTTTAAAGATTTCAGATTTAATGATAATTCTCTTAAGAATATTTTAAAAATTAAATTGTCAAATAATCCCCAAATCTTTAATTATGAAACGTATTTGTGTCAATAGAATAACTTTTTAAGTTTGTACCCATATGATTGATTTAAAGGTAAAATATTTTTATGAACCATCAATAAAGGTAGAATGACCTCTTTCTCCGATAATAACATCAGGATTCTGTTGATTACCAGGATAATAAGAAATTTTTATTTCGGATATCTGAGTTTCATACTTCCACTTTACTTGAAATTTATAGGATTTTCATATATAGTTATAGGACTTTATGCGTTCGTTGCCACTATATCAAGTTCAATTCTAGTCCTGTTATCTGGATTTTCAGGTGATCTTTACAGCAGAAGAAAGATGCTCATGATAATGTCATCTCTCACAATATTCTTATTTATGGTACTTCTGATTACGAGAAATCCAACAATAATATTCATGACATCAGTCCTTGGTATATCATTCAGTGCAATGGGTGGTGGAGCCGGAGGAGGGCCAATAGCACCTCTAATAAATGCAATGGTTGCAGACAGGATTGATAAGGGGAGAACAACAGTTTATTCAATTATGACCGCCTCAGGTACATTTTCGGGTGTGGCAGGAGGGGTATTTTCATATTTCGTGATATCAAGAATTTATGGTTATTATCATGTACTTTTCATAACAGGGTTTATATTGGCAATAATATCTGTAGCCTTGACATTCTTTATTGAAGAGTCCCAGACACATATAAAGAACGAGGAATCCAGGAATATACTGCCGAAAAAATCTGGAAAGAAAATTATTATGATCTCGATTGCAGGAGCTATGGGAAGCCTTGGTCTTGGAATAATCCTCCCATTAATGTCTCTTTATTTCAAAGCAAAGGGATTGAACACATCATCCATTTCGCTCATTTTCACTGGTTCTTATATTCTCGCAGGAATAGCAGTCATAATGTCTCCATACTTTGAGAGAATCTTTGGTACCATAAAGGGAATAGTCATATTCAGAGCACTTGGATCAGTGCTTCTTGTATTCATTCCATTCGTTCCAGTGCTTGCAGGTGCAGCGATATACATCATTAGAACAGCATTCTATCAGATGGCCCTTCCAATAAGACAGAATTTCTCAATGAACGTATTCACATCAGACGAACGTTCTAGAGGTTCAAGCATTACTGGAATATTCAGGCGACTACCTTATGGGGTAGCAACCTCTATAGGCGGAGCCTTGTTCGCGGTTGGATTTTTTGCCCTTGCATTCATCTCAGCCGGACTGCTTTCTTTGCTAGATCCGTTCCTTTACTACTTATTTTTCAAAGAATATTCGGTAAAGTCAACTGCTACTCCCTAGAGCTTACGAGCTTGCAGTTTTTACTTATCAGTATAACTACACCTCGAGCATTTCTGCGATGTGTGTTTAGAATTCACATATAATACAGTCATACCTGCATCCCCTGCTTTATACTCTATGAATTCTTGCTGTTCAGCTGGAGACCATGAACCCAGCTTTATCCTGAACTTTCTGCCATTTCCCTTCTGTCTCATATTTGCCGGGCCCAATACCTCAAGTGCGAATGAATAGTAGGGAAGTGAAATTATTTTCTTCGAAATCATATGGTTCAAATCACACAGGAACAATCCCTATTCCTCTAATTTTTTTTAATTAAACAGTAAATTCATTTTATTAATTTTAAGATGGATTTAATAGTAAACAATTAACAAAAATTTTCTAGATTTTTAATAACACATACCCAACCATCCTCCTGTATACCAATGTTGGGATCAAGATCCATGCTTTCCTGGAGCTTGAAATGAACGAAAACATAAAAATTTACAAGTGCAAATCCGGGAATAAACTTTCCTTCTATGATGGAGCCCTTTGAAAGTACGATTGCTCCAGCGGAATTACCTACTATCGTGCCTTTGAAATTCCTAATTTTATGGTCAATATTCCTCATTCTAATCTGATTGTATAGGATTACTGGGTCGCCACCAGGAAGATAAACTACATCCACCAGTGCAAATTTTTTATCAATATCAGTTTCCTGATCTGTCTTTTCAAGAAAAAGTATATCGTTGAATCCTACTTCAATGAAATAATTTTTGAAGATAATTCTGTATTCAAGTTCCTTTTCAGGAGATTCAGCAGTCCAGGGAATTATCAAAATTCTTTTTAAATTGGACAAGTGGCATATCGATTCCATCAACTTTTCATTTGTCCTCTTCTTTACGTCCTCTCCTCCCTGCAAGATTATTCTCTGAAAATGCATGGTATAATAAATCTCTCAAACAGTATTATATTTTCGTTTTGATCGATATTCTTCAATCGAAGTATTAAATTATATTTTTAAATTAAAAATTATGCGATGCTCCGGCCGGGATTTGAACCCGGGTCGTGAGATTGAGAGCCTCATATGCTTGGCCGGTCTACACCACCGGAGCTTATGCCTAATATTGAAATGATATAAAAGGTTCACTTTAAATGATGTATTCTATCTTCCCATCCTCAACATAATACGCCCCCTGAACTTTCTTCCGCTCATAGATTTTCAGTCCTCCGTTGGAAACAGTCAGTACACTTCCCTCAAGAATTATCCTGAAATTTCTGATAGTATCATTTCTGGATGAAAGAAATTCCTTGATTGCCTGGGTATTCAAGTCCGCATCCCTGTGGATTGAATATTCCGTTGATTTCTTATTGATAATGATGCTTTCAGATATGTTGTAAGTGTTTTTAAGAGGCTGGGTTTTCTTATTTTTAATTAAGGTCACATGATGCTTTGAGAGTTTTTCAATCATATTTTCCTCTTTGTCACCTTCCCATATATCCATCACCTTCTGCAGAGCACAAATAGAACTTTCAGAATTTTTGCATTTCATCTGGCTCTTGAGATCCTTCTTTGATAAAATTATGTGCAGTTGTTCCTTGGCACGTGTGAAAGCCACATACATTACCCTGAGCTCCTCCTCCCTGGCGTGTTTCCTCATCGTACCCTTCTCAAGTATTTTCTTTGAAGGCGATATTATGAAACCATAGCCATTCTTGCTGATGATCCCTGTTGAATCGTCAACATAATATTTCTCATTTTCCCGACCGGAGTCGAGTCCATATACTATTACAACCCTGAATTCGAGTCCCTTTGACTGGTGTACAGTCATTATCTTGACCCTGGACTCGTCTGTTAAAAGGTCATCTATAGGCCCACTTTCCTTTGTCTGCATTGCATTTTCATACCATTTGCTGAGGGAAAAAATGTCATCGCCATATCTCTCTAAATGTGATGAGATTATTACCAGTATCCTCCATAACCGGTCATTTCTCTCCCTCCTTTCATCGCTCCGAGATATATGTGATAAGTATCCTTCATTAAGGAGGATTTCCTGTATCACATGGTCTATTCTCCTTTCGGCAAGCATCTCCCTGTACTTCATCATTCTCTCCGAGGCCAACCTTGACAGATTCTCTCTTTCTCCATACATAGTTGAAACGTCAAAATCAAATATTGGGGAAAATAGCAATCCAGCCTGTGCTACCTTATCGGAAGGATCAGCCAGGTATCTTATGATGTTGTATATATCCAGTCCTTCCTGTGATTTCAGAATTGATTCGCCAGATACCGTCACTGCCTCTATTCCTTCCGTTTTCAGTAATTTCTTCAGTTTAAGAAACTGAGTGCCTGTTCTTGAGAGAACAGCTATTTCTCCAGGTTTAATGCCGTTTCTTATATTTTCCTTTATAATTTCAGAGATAGCGAAGAATGGTTCATCATCAATTGAAATATCCACCATTCCCTCATTATTCTGGAAAGGTTTCATCTCTTCGCTGCCCATTATTTTTGGGAAGATTGAGTTATAAAATCTTATGAGCGAGGAAAAACTTCTCCTATTTTCTCTGAGCTCTCTCCTAAGATCAATTCTCTCTTTCAGTTTACCCTGGGCATCAGGATGTGCCCCCCTGAATGAATATATGCTCTGGTAAGGGTCTCCCACTGCGAAAATGTATGATCCATTGTTAAGAAAATGTTCAAATATTGAGATCTGCAATTCATCGGTATCCTGGAATTCATCTATGAGTATGAAGGGGAATCTTTCTGCAAGTTCCTTCCCCATTTTCTTTGATATTTCAAAAGTGTATACGAGAAGATCATCAAAATCCATCTGTCCTTCCTCTTTCTTGTATTCCTGATATTCTTTTACAACAGAACTTATTATGATTGAAAGGTAAGGAATCATTGAGACAAAAAATCTAGAAAGTATTTCCCTGATTATATCCGTCGTGAAATCTTCCTTCCTGAAAGCAGTAGAGAATGCTCCATTGAGGAGGTGCATTTTAATGAAATAACTCCTATGGTCCTTAAGTATATCCCTTACGTTCTTTATAACATCCTCAATATCCGTGTTGAAATAATCTATGATGAAATCAAGTGTTCTTGTAACCTCATCATCTTCGCCCGAATCCTGGAGGTATATGAGGAATTCCCTTACCACTCTATCAAGGAAATAAAAAGATTCCATGTCATCCATTACCTTGAAATCCCTCCTAATCTTGACTATCTCTCCATAGTCCCTTATAATCCTGGAGCAGAAATTGTGTATTGTTCCAACGTTCGATTCAGGAAGCTTTTTCAACAATTCTATATTATTTTCTTTTCGGGCCCTGGCCTTGAGCCTGTCCATTAATTCACTCGCAGCCCTGTCTGTAAATGTTATGGCCACGATATTTTCCACGCCCTCACTGACCATGAGACTATAGCATTTTTCAATGAGAGTATGAGTTTTACCGGACCCTGGTACTGCTGTTACAATCTCGCCGCTCATATCACCACCTCCGCTCCTGACCTCTGCATACGCTCAGGAAGGGGCAATAGAATGTTCTCTCACATTTCACAATATCTCCGTTTTCCTTTATGAAGGGGTCAAATTTTCCTTCAATTAGCGAAGAGAGTGCAGGATCTATTATCTTTCTGCAGTTATTTATTTCCATTTCCTCATTCATTATCCCCTCGTAAAGTCCCTTTGTCTGGTATCCCTCAGCAGTATCCTTGAAGGACACATAGGCTGCTGCAATCACCTTTCTTTTGTAAATATGCTCCACTCCCAATTTATAAAAGTATAGTTGAACCTTTCTTTCATTGCACAGGCTGCCAGCAGGATATTCACTGAGCGAACTCTTGTAGTCAATTATTGAAAGACCATTTTCACTATCGTCCACCCTGTCCACTATACCTTTCAAAAATATCTCCTTGTCGTCAATTCTGTAAGATAAATCTTTCTCTTTCCCGAATAATAGTTCAGCTTTGACAAATCTTCTTCCCCTATCAATTGCATTCCTCACATCAACAAGGAAAAATCTTCCGAGCTTTCCATTGGAGATATATTTCCTTCTGTAGAAATCCAGTGCTCTTTTCTTTGATTGGAACGGGGTTTTATTTATTTCTGAATCTATAAGTAAATCTGCCTTCCTAAGAAAATCCCTAGGAGATATGTTCATGGAATAATTCTCCTGTAGTATCCTGTGGGTAAGTGATCCAGAAACTCTTGCATCGATGAATTCACTGGGCTCATCTATCTCCTGAATGTAAAGCACTGATTGCAGGAAATATTTGAAATGACAGTCAAGATATACCTCTAGTGATGTTGGAGAAACTGGATTTTCTAAGAGTTTGTTAACAAGTTTCACATCCATTGTATATTTATCACCTTTCTTTTCCTGAGAAAATTCAGTTTTTGACATTGGCTGGAATATTTCATCCCTGTTTATCTGTTCCTCTTCCCCACCTATGGAATCATAGAACATTACGGACTCTGTGTAATTCAAATTGTCATCAAGCACTGAATATGTAAGTACAGCCTCCCCAGAATCGTTTAGGATAGATTGATATTGTGATGATAGAAATTCTTCGTAAACATCGCTTCCTTCTATTTTAGTGATCAGTGCTCTTGCATCCTCTGGAAATGATCTCTCTGATGAGCTTTCATCAAGTCTCGAAATGTAAACCTTGTCAAATTCAAGTCCTATTAAATCCTCTGGTTTTCCTATGACGACATTTGATTCGTTGTACTTCCTTTTCCTGATCCAGAGAGATGCTCTGTCAAGATATGTGATAAGAAGATTCACGTCCCTGAAAGAGTCTTCATCCAGGAAGGAGATAAAGGTCATCATTTCATCCAATTCCTTCAAAGATTCAGGAATGAAATCTTTTGATATATTCTTGAATTCCGTCAGCATCATTTCTTTCTTACCGAATGATTTCGAGAGGGATATGAGGTGATTCTTTAACTCCTCTGAATCTTTTAAGATTATTGACCAGTTATTCCATCCGGAGGTGACATTATTTTCATAGCATGCTTTTCTTATCTTTTCTATCTTTTCTTCCTCCATCTTAAGCAATGGATTTGTTATTAGCTGCATCATCCTGTCATATGAATAGTCCTCATTAACCGCAAGAAGGAATGATTTTATCAATGAGAGAGGCATATTTCTTTCCGCGAAATAGGGTATAGAGCTTACAATGGAGTGCCTTATCCCCATAAATTCAAGACTATTTGAAATATTTATTATGGACGAATCGTCAGGTACGATAACGCCTATGAACCCTCTGTCATGCGTGATGCTCCTCGCAATCCACATAGATTCGGCCCAGTAATCCGGGAATTTTTTCTTTGCAATTTTTGTTTCTTTATTTCCAGAGCTGTAAAAATTACTTCCTCTGAAAAAGTTGTAAAATTTTCTGTAGGGCTGGGGAATGTGGATTACATAATTACCTCTATTGAACTTTATCCCGAAAAGATTTATGAAATCGGGAATGTCATCTATTTCACTCTTCTTTGCCTCTGTTATCTTTGAATAATAATTAACTATAACACTGCTTATTTTCTCTATTCTCTTCTGATAGAATTTGTCAGTGCTTATCCTGTGAATATCCTTTTCCTTTTCAATATTTTTCAGAAAATTCTTGATCTTGATTATTGTATCTACATCTTCAAAATCGGCCCCTGCCTCCAGGAAAAGCCTTACAGATTCAAATTTACTGACAGTATTTATCTTGAAGTTCGAGGCTATCTCCTCAAGCAGGTCATAAATACCCTGGGTTTTCACTTTATTTCTCAATGAATAGAAAAAGGCAGCTTCTCTTGAAAGAAAAATATGAATTTTTTCGTCGTCCTGCACATTATCATAATCGATATCATTGAATTTAAATTTACGTTTCCATAGAAAATATTTTATCGTCGTTGGATCATAAATAAATAGTCTCAGAAATGTATAAGTACCATGATATTATTTTACCGAAGGAATGCAGATAAGTCAAAATAAGGAACAAATTGGAATGAACAGGAATCAGAAGAAACTGAGAAAGCTGAACATGAGGAAAAATGAGGAATTTAGATTTCTTCTGGAGAAATCATTGAAGGATCTCCCTGAGAGCTTGAGGGGGAGTGTTTTTGGAGCTGTATATGCAAAGGCATCCAAGAATGGAATCCTGGAAGCAAGGGATTACATATTGTTAAAGAAAAAAGAAGGCATAATAGACGAGAATACAAGCAGGAAGCTGATTGACCTGCTCTACAGCTACAGTACCTTCCGTTAGGAATACTGTGTGAACCTTTTATAATCGCCTGGAGCGGAAAGTATCCCTATCCTTACGCCTGCATCAAGCCATGCATATGCATACGAGCTTGCGGCAAGGCTATTTTCATAATCCCTCTTCTCAAAAAAATATTTTGAATCGTTGAGATAATTCCTGCACATTTCAATAAAATCCTTTCCTCCTTTGTATAGGAGGCTTTCCTCAGATGGTGCCACTTTCACTATCCTAAGAGCATTTTCCGTCATTTCAATGTATCTCTTAGCCCTATCCTCCAAGGTCATCTTACCACCCTCACATTCTTCCCTCCATCGTCCGTCTCCCTGGGTCTGACTTCAACGAAAAGCGGTATTGGCAGTTCCGGGGATGCTGCCAGTGCAACTCCAATCGGAAGTCTCTGTATTTCATCAAGGGATGTTGTTGTTAATCCTTCAACAGAGTTCCCTATGGCTTTCAGATCATTGGGATTTGTAACCTTCAGAATTATCTGGGTTCCGCACTGTGAAAGAACATTTTTATCTATCTTTGCCGGCCTCTGAGATACAACAAGAAGGCCGAAACCAAATTTCCTCCCCTCAGATGCAACTGTCCTCATTATTTTAGAAGAGAAGGCCTTCCCCTGCTGTGGCGCAAAATTATGTGCTTCCTCAACAACCATTAGAAGTGGAGGGATCTTTTCCTTCTTCCTGGATTCAAAAAGGGAATAAACAAGCCTCTGTACAACAAGTTCCTGTACATCCGGTGGTAGGCCCTTCATCTCAATTATGGATACCTTCCCGTTCTTTACTATTTCATCTATTCTCAATCCTCTCTTATCGAATATTTTAAGTGATTTCAGATACCTCAATTCTTTCTCGAGAGCCTGAGATAGTGAAGAATCGTCCTGCTTCTTGAGCTCGGTGATAATATCGTCAAATGTATATTCAGGCATGCTTAGCCTCACTGCATCCACGGCCTTCCTGAGCGGAACTACGTATGTCCTTGAATCACTCAGGTTCATTATACTTATGAGCTCCTTGACATTTATCTGTGAAAGTGTGAATCTTAGTGGAACGTCTCCTCCATCTGCGGAGAAAACTATTATCTTGTCCTTGTAGCTTCTAGGTTCTACCCCGAACCTAGTCATTTCCCTGGATGGTGATGCCTTATTCCCCATAGCGGCATATTCTCCATGGGGATCAAGGATCACCACAGTAACATCGTTCTTCATAAGCTCTTCAACTATCACTCCAGTAAGGTAGCTCTTCCCTCCCCCGGTTTTTGCGAGGACAGAGATGTGTTTCTGAACCATGGAATTTATATCTATCGTGAATGGTATATTATGTCCATAGACAAGTCCTATGTAAGCCCTTCCTCTCTTGTTCCTTCCGAGGTTCAATACGGAACCTATAAAATCATCCTCAGCTTGATACACGGGTGTTCCTGCCATGAATGGTGTCCTGGGGAATTGCATGAGATTTCTTTCATCCCTGTATCCAATCACAACAAGTTTTGAGGAAATGGACTGCTGTATGTCTACTGAGTTTCCTTCCATGACCTGATAAGATTTTTCTATGCTGAGGTTTGTTTTCGCTTCTATGCTGTCAACCTTTGCGAGTACCCATCCAACCTCCTGGTGCTTTATCTTGACATAATCGCCCTGCCTTATCTTTCCCGATATTGAACAGTTGACAACAGTGGGGCTCAGATCCCCATAAAGTATACCTATAGGTTCCATGATCACTGCTTACCATTAACTAATTTTCTGGATATAATCTTTGCACCTCTTTCAATTCTCTCCTGCTCTTCTGAACCTATGCACACCCTTATTATATTGTCTGATCCAAAAAATATCCCGGGGATTGAGGATACCCCCTCTTTCAGAAGAGACTGCGAGAATTTCAGTGAGTTTTCATTGACATAAAGGGCATTTATTATCTGAGCTGGACTATCAACAAGATAATCTCCAAGGTTTTCCTTGAGAACTGCATAATTTGCCTTCAGTTTTTTTGTATTGTAGTCCCTATACATTTCAATATTTGAAAGAAGATAATGAGCCCTTCTTCTGACAGCAAGGGATATATCAGGCACTATTATGTCCATCATCTCCCTCATTTCCTGGATTATGCTGTCTCGGGCCACGATCCATCCCATCTTTATCCCAGAATCACCAAAAAATTTTGACATAGAACCAATCATTATATTGTTGCCGATATCCATTTTCCTTGAAAATGATGATGTGAAAAATGAGAATGTATCATCTACTATCAGATATGAATCGTTGCCTTCAGTCTCCCTCGCTATTGACCTCAGACTCTCATCGCTCCATAACAGACCGGAAGGGTTGTTGGGATTGCTCAGGAAATATGCTGCATTTTCCTCCACATCCCACGGTGAGAGTTCAATCCCATCGTCCGTAAGTCTGTTCTCAGTTTCAACTTCATATCCAAGATCTTTTGCCTGATAGTAAAAAACAGGGTATTCAGGAGTTATGGTGATCATTCTTCTTATCTTTTTCCTTAGATAAAAGAGGGTGAAAAATGATGCGAATGTTCCTGAGGGGGTTATCATTACATTACTACCTTTTATTCCATATAATTTTGATATTAAATCTTCAACATTCTCTGCCCCATTCCCTTCAGGATTTATGCCTTTCATCCCGCTGGAAGCCAGATTTATATTATCTTCCGGCAGTGTCCTGATGTAACTGAAAAGAGAGACATCCATTGGCATGTGTGGTAAATTTATTCAAGGATAAACATTCTTCTATTGACAGCGGTGTTTGGTGAAATATTTAGCTTACATTCTCCCCCCGCAAAGGCATCTTGGGTTTCCTGTTTATAGATAAGATTTGCAAAGGATATCAGCAATTCATTTCAAAGGATTTATTTAATAGAGAACGATTTAAAGATGTGAAAATACTCAAAATTGGTGGAAGCGTGATTACCAACAAGGACAAATACAGATCAGTCAACCGTGAAGCAATTGCAAACATTGCAAAGGTACTGGGTGAGTTCCCAGAGCCTCTTATCCTTGTTCACGGGGCTGGTTCATTTGGCCATAATAAATCCCTAGAATTTGGGTTAGATACGCCTGGAAAAGTCAGGGGGAAGGAGATTGAGATTAGCACAGTTATTAATGATGTACTTTCATTGAATTCAATAATTTCTGATGCCCTTGCAGCTGAGGGATTCAGGGGGATCTCACTTCCTACCCACGCAATCTATGGTAATAATGGCCCAAATCTCGATATTGTTGAGGAGATGTTAAGGAATACTTTCTCACCAATTCTTTATGGAGATATAATAATACAGAAAGGGAATTACAGGATTATTTCAGGAGATGAAATAATACTTGACATGTCCCGTAAGTTCAAACCCGATGAAATCATTTTTGCGACTGATGTAGACGGTCTCTATTCATCAGATCCCAAGGAATATTCAAACGCAAAATTTTTCAGGGATGTAAGGGCCTCGGAACTAAATATAAAAGATAAAGGGAAGGATGCCACGGGATCGATGACAGGTAAGGTAGAAAAGATAAAGCTCATGCTTCCATTCACCAGAAAGGTAATGATAGTGAATGGAATGTTCCCAGAAAGGTTGAAGAAGGCACTGAATGATGAAGATACTATAGGGACGGTGGTGCATTGACTATTGAGAAAAGGAAGATTGATCATATCAGGATCATAGCTGAGGAAGATGTTTCTCACGACCACAATTACTGGAACGATATTGAGATAGTGCAAAAATCCATGCCTGAAATAGACTACGACGATATAGATCTATCAATTGATCTTCTTGGCAAGAAACTTTCTATGCCAATCATAATATCATCCATGACAGGGGGCCATCCGGATACCAAGAAAATCAATGAGAATCTTGCAATAGCGGCAGCAGAAAAGAAAATAGGAATGGGAGTTGGTTCGGAGAGAGCAGCAATTGATAACAGGGAAGTTGCTGATACTTATTCCATAATTACTGAATATGATGTGCCACTGAGAATTGCCAATATAGGAGCACCTCAACTCATAAGGCAAAAGAAGAATGCGCTTAGTGACGATGATATAAAATATGCTGTGGATCTTGTTAAGGCTGATGCTCTCGCTATACATTTCAATTTTGTTCAGGAAATGGCCCAGCCTGAAGGTGACAGAAATTCTAAGGGGATTATGGAGAGACTCTCGTTGATTACAAAGAAATACAGGGTAATTGCGAAGGAGACAGGAGCAGGTTTTTCAAGGATGGATGCGATGGATTTCATGAAAGCTGGGGTGGCAGCCATAGATACAGGAGGAAGATCAGGTACCTCATTTTCTGCTGTTGAGTATCACAGGGGTCTGGAGAGCAATAATTTTCAGAAGGCAAGGGTAGGAGAATCATTCTGGAACTGGGGAATACCTTCACCCGTCTCTGTCATGATGTGCGAGGGGGAATTGCCTGTAATAGCCTCTGGAGGCATCAGGAATGGACTTGATGTCTTCAAGGGCCTGATGCTAGGTGCATCTGCAGCCGGCCTGGCCTCTCAATTCCTCAAGGCTGGTATGGAATCCTCACAGGAGGTTATCAGGCTGATTGATACAATTGAAGCTGAATTGAGAAGTGCAATGTTCCTGACTTCTTCCCAGTCCGTGAACGATATAAGAAAAGTCAGGAGAATATACACAGGGAGGTTGTTGAATTGGACAGAACAAATATGACCTGCCCAGCTTGCGGTAGCAAGCAAATGGAGTGGGGGACTGAAGACATAGATATACCTAATTTTGGGAAGGTTTCTCACTATTATCTTAGATGCAGGGATTGCGGATATAAGATCAATGATTTTGCGTTCACTGGAAACAATCCCACAAGGGCAGAAGTTAAGATAGAGAAAAAGGAAGACCTTTTTACAAAGATTGCTAGGGGAAATCAGGCGAGGGTATCTATTCCAGAATTAGGACTGAATATATATCCTGGCCCAGTAGCTGAAACATTTGTAACAAATATAGAAGGCCTTCTTGAAAGGTTCCTAAGGGTACTCCCACTTTTTGAAGATAAAGAGAGGGTGAAGGAAAAAGAGGATGAAATACACAGGGCAATGAATGGAGATGTAAAGTTCACTGTAATAATTGAGGACCCTTCAGGTGTTTCTCATTTCATTGATGGAAAGGATGAACCGAATATCTCTTCACTATGAGATTCTTCTGCATTCCCCTGTTCAATATTTCCTTTTCAAGAATTTCAATGCAAAGATCATTAAAAGGATTGTAGGTAACAAGCGTTTCATATTCTCCACCTTCACCAACTATTGATATTCCATATTTGATATTTAATTTTATCAGTTCTGAAAGTGATTTCTCATCTATTTCCCTGCCCAGGAAATTTTCATCCAAACCTTCTGCGGCAACGGAAACGAATATTCCTCTGGACCCGGATTTGATGAATTCATGCATTATGTTCAACTGGTTTCGCCTCCATAGAGGAAAGAATGTCTTCATTCCTATCTCATAGGCCAGCCTTTCAAGTCTTGTTTTCTGGTATTCTGATTCCACTGCTCCTGCAACTATACTGTACCCTTTATATTTCTCAATCTCTTCATAAAATTCATCTTCCTTAACAGCAACATTTTCAATCCCTGCAAGTTCAGAGACCGCTTTTCCAAGAGTGGCATTGGGCACATGAAACATCATCGAGTCTTCCTGCGGTATCACAGTTATGGTTCTTTCTATATCCATCCCTGTACCAATGGCAATCATGAGGGCCATGTAAGAATCCTTTCCGCCAGAGAGCAGGGAGATACCTTTCATAATTACTGGAATTTATGCTCCATATTAATATTCATCATTTTCAGAAAATTTTCAATTTCCATGAAATTATTCCCATTCATACCTATTATCTCAGGAGCTATGATACCCTTCTCATCTATCTTCCCCTTTAGCAGGAGTCTCGAAACTGAGGCATTAGTGAACCCAGTTGTTCTTGCCATTGCAGTAAGTCCGGTCACTTTATCCGTCCTATCAACAACTTTATAGATCTCCTTACCTTCATTGCCGGGAATTGTGACATTTATTTCCATATAAAGTAAATCTCCCACATCAGAAAACGATAGTTTCCTCCTGAATAATTCTGCAAGAACCTCCTTTGGAGTTATGTTTGTATTATTTACAGAAATATATTCATCATCAAGCAGACCTAGATCCTTCAGTAGCCTCATCTTCTCGAAATGCCCTCTGTATCTTACTGTCTTCTCTCCCATGTTTTCAGCTTTCACATTTCTCAGCAGAGATCTTAGTCCATTGGTATAGAAAGCCTCCAGAGATCCAATATTTGGAACAAAGAAATATTCCAGACCTTCACCGGGTTCCACTTCAGTGATATTTCCATCTTTCAGGATTAACACCTTTCTGGTGTATTCATCAAGAGTATCTACCGGGGAAAATACTATTTTATATCCAAGAGGGGGGATGTTCGTCTCCGGAAGCCCGCCTACCTTTATATCAACATCCTTGAGCTGGCCATACTCTGCATACAGCCTCCCGACTATTATATTTGAAAGACCCGGTGCCACCCCGCAGTCCGGAATCACTGTAATTCCGGCTTTTTTAACATCATCTTCAAGAGTATAAAAATCATCTTCCATGAAGCTGTTGTCAACTAGATCAACACCTGCTTTCGCAGCTTCACGAATAACCTTCATTCCATATTTCCCCGGAAGGGCTCCAGAGACAAGATCGTATTTCTTCATCAATGAAGCCAGATCATCCTTGTTAATATCAAACTTCAAGGTTGAAACATTCATTCTTTCCTTTATGAAGTTTAGCGTATTTTCATTGCTATCTGCAATGGTGACATTGAATTCATTTTTAAGAGCATAGGCTATACCCTGGCCAACCGTACCGCCTCCAAGAATTAAAACCTTCAAATTTTCACCGTGTTTGTATTAATAATTGAAAATAACTACTTTTTGGTATTCCTGATTTTAGCTGCTTCAAAACTATGATTCTTATAGAACATTCATAAAAGCATTATTTAATATTATAATAACAAAGTTAAATCTTTTTATAATTGTTAGTATTATCCTAATAATGAAAAACAATAACATTAATATTACAAAAAGGGAAAGAGACTGCATAATTACAATAGGTAAAAACAGGAACCAGAGCTTCCCTACGCGCATATCTTTCATAGCCAAATCCTTGGATATGAAGATGCCAACTGTTGAAGAGATTATAAAAAGGCTTGTGGAGAAGGGTCTTGTTCAAAAGGAGGCAGGGATGGTTTTGCTGACTGAGAAGGGTAACAATTGCTATGAAGAGATAATCATGAAGCACAGGGTAATGGAAACATTCCTTTTTGAATGCGGAGTTAATGCGGATGAAGCCTGCAGGGAAGTTAGCAGATTTGATTACCTCATAGATAGTGAGAGTGCTGATAAGATTATAGAAAAGATAGGCAAACCAGAGAAATGCCCCCATGGATTTAAAATTATAGAGAGCAAGAGGTAGATGAACCTATGGTATACATAAATCTATGGAATCCGGAGAACGTTACTCTTATAAGCGCACTCATAATCTCCTACCTTCTTGGAATAGTTCATGGGATAACTCCTGATGAACACACGTGGCCAATAACATTTTCATACTCAGTTGGGACATTCAGCACCAAGGGAGGTGCAAAGACAGGACTCGTATTCAGCTCTGGCTTCACGGCTCAGAGGGCAATATTGTCAGAACTCAGCTATCTTGCACTAGCGGGTGTATTTATGACTGCAGCAGCTTTCGGAGTTACATACATTTTCGTCGGGCTGGCAATGGCCCTCGCAGGAATATATATAGCGAGGAAGGGTAAATATCTCCACTGGCATTACATTGAGGAGAGACTTGGTATTCTATTCGGTATACATAAGAAGGGCAGTGAGATACAAAGGGAAGAAATGGAACATAAAATAAATCCTGCTGAAGTTTCGCATGATAGCATAGATACAAAGCCAGTTCCAGTAAAGCTTGCACTCATTCATGGATTCGTCGCAGGTTTTGGATTCGGGGCCTTCGCACTGATAATTTATACTGTCCTCGCCCCTTCAATGCCCTCAGTATACTTTGGATTCCTACCGGGCCTATTATTTGGACTTGGAACAATGACAATGCAGATACTCTTTGGAACAATATTCGGTACATGGCTCAGCAAAATTAAGAATCTCACGAAGGAAGGTATAGCTTTTGTAGGTAAGACCATATCTACGTATGTCCTAGAATATGGGGGGGTTGCATTCATAGTGGCTGGAGGTATGATACTCGCATTTCCTCAAATTCTCAGCTTTGGTGTCATAACCCCTATAAAAGTACATAATCTTCACGATCTCGGTGTTGGATTCTTCCTTGTGATAATAGTTGTTGTGGTGATCGGGATCCTTGGATACAAGGTTGCAATGCGTAAGGCACTGAATAATCCAATACTTGTAAACGAATAATTTAAATTTTATTTTCATTTTTTAAAATTTAATTATCAGGAAAAACAATTTTTTTAAATTCTTGTATTTTATACACACAAAATGAAATATGACCTTATTTTAATGCATCCTCCTTCAATATACGATTTCAGGGAAAGGGATATAGTTGCAGGTCCTATTTCCGAACTGGTTCCCAGCACAGGTGTCTTTGAGATGTACCCTATAGGATTTCTTGCAATTATGTCCTATCTCAGGGAAAAGGGATATAATGTAAGAATTGACAATATTGCATTAAAAATGTTAAATTCCAGGCGATATAACTTTGAGGAGGAGCTGCTGAAAATAGATACTGAATACATTGGTCTTGATCTTCACTGGCTCCCTCACGTTCATGGGGCGCTTAATCTTGCGAGGATAATAAAGGAGATCAGGCCGGATATAAGGGTAATGATGGGAGGCCTTTCTGCGACATATTACGCGGAAGAAATCATCAGGGATGTGAAGGACGTTGATATTGTAGTTAGAGGGGATACCTCTGAAATTACAATGGAAATGATCCTTTCTGGCAAGAATATGAGAGAAATCCCAAATATAATTTATAGAGAAGGGGCAACTATTAGGGACAACGGGTTCACTTTCATGCCCGAAAATCTTGATTACCAGAAATATGATTATACGCAGATAATAAAAAGTTCGATCAGGAGTTTTGATGTTCTTGGTCATCTACCTTACTGCGACTGGACTAAAGAGCCGGTGGCAATGGTCCTGAGCACCCATGGATGTTCCTATAGCTGTGGAATATGTGGGGGTTCTCATTTCGCCTACAAGAATTTTTACGGCAGACCTGGCCCAATTTTCCGTTCTTCTGAGAAACTTGTGGAAGATATAATGAACATAAACAACGATCTTAAGATACCCGTATTTGTTGTTGGAGATATACTGATGAGGTCTGCAAAAGAAAAGGAATATATTTTTTCCACATTGAAGAAAGAAGGAATAGATATTCCTCTCCTCTTTGAAGTTTTTATTCCTCATGCCAGGGAGGATCTTTCTAGGATGGTGAATGTCACCTATGATGTGTCAATGGAAATTTCACCTGACTCTTCGAATGATAAGATAAGATTCAAGAATGGGAGGCCTTATACCAACAAATCTCTTGAAAAGTTTGTATATGATTTTCTTGACCTTGGAGGAAAGAAGATAGATGTCTATTTTCTAATAGGATTGACAGGACAGGGAAGGCAGGATGCGCTTGATGATGTTAAATATGCAAGGCATCTGATGGAAATTAACAACAGGAATGAGAGGTTGTTCATTTTTACCTCCCCCGTATCACCTTTCCTGGACCCTGGATCGAGGGGATTTGAACTTCCTGAGCTTGGTTATAAGGTGAAGTACAGGACTCTCATGGATCATTACAACGCCCTTGATAGAGGAAGGACATGGGCTGATTTCCTTAACTATGAGACTGTGCTAATGGATAGGGATACAATTGTCAACACCACCTATGATGCTATAGATGAGCTTCTGAAGGTAAAAACTGACCTAGGTTATCTAAGCAGCCAGGATTTTGCAAGATCCCACCAGATACTTGAGAGCAGCAGACTTGCCATAAAACTAAGTGAAAAGGGGGATTATGGATTGATGAAAAAAGGAGATGCCCTTATCAAAAGCTGTGGAACTAAATATACTGTCCTTAAAAAGGAAATAATGTGGGGGACTGGAGGAAGCAGGACAAAAAAAATGATATTTATGATTTACCGTTACCTCCATTCTTCAAGGGAATAAAAGTCTGAGACCTGTGGAATAACCAGAGAACAGAATGAAAGATACTACAAATGCTATCCCATAATATAGAGTGTAAGATGCGGTTAGCTTATCAAGCATTCCCCTCTTAATGTTTTTATTGTTTATGGCAACCCGGCTAAGGCTAACGGCAAATGGAAGGGTCAGGAATGTGGCTATTACAGGGAACATTCTCCTGTCCATAAGAACCGCTGAAATGTCAAGCGGGACAAATACCCAAAGCAAAAGTAGATAGTAAATTTTGGAGCCTTCCTGTCCCAGTAATGAAGCAACTGTCCTAACTCCCTTCTGCCTGTCATCATTTATGTCCCTCCAGTTGTTTCCATGCAGTATATTGACGGTCAAGAGCGGGAATGGAAGCATCAGCAGGAGCGTTACCAAATCAATCTTTCCACCCTGAAGGATAAGAGCACCCAGAAATATTCCACTCCAAGCAAGAAAAACGGAGAGATCACCAAGTGCAAGATGCTTGAAACCTATCCTCGGTATCCCGTAGACCAATCCTGCTACTATGCCCAGTAATACGTATGGAATAATTTCTGGCCTTGCAATAACAAGATAAATTGCAGTAAAAATAGACAGTATGAACATTATTATAAACGAATAAATAACCCTGTCCGGTTTCACAAGTTCATCCACCAGCACTCTGGAACCTCCTAAAGATTTTGGATTATCTATTCCTGTCTTATAATCAAAGTATTCAGAAATTGCATTGAATGCTCCATGTGCAAGTATTATTCCTATGATTCCTATTATAATATATAGGGAATGAATATATCCTGCAAGTATACTCCCGGCTATGAAAGTCACAACACTCTGCTGGAATGACCATGGCCTGAATGCTTTATAGAGGGGTCTGATATCTTCAACAAGCTCCTCTGTGGAAAATTTTTCTCCAGATCTCTTCATTTCAACTCTCATATCCATAGATCTGATTTCATCAGGTATCAATCTGGCAATCAAAACGTGCTCATGTTTTATGAATATCTGGTCTTCAGGGACCTTGTATACGAGTTTCCCCCTTTCCCTTGGAAAATCAGCTGGCTCCCCAAGTATCTCAACCTTACCGGATCCCTGTACAAAGACTGACAGCTTATTATTATCTATTTCAAAACTTATATTGTTATTAATCTGCAAATTCCTCAGGGTCTGCGAGTTTTTTTCCACAAGAAAAATAAACCCGTGCTCCAGCGCATAATACACTTTCGTTGTCCACAGTCTCTCCCCATTTGTGGAAATGGTCATGGTTCTGCTTTCCCTCAGGAATTTAAGTACAGGTTCATTCATTGCCCCTAAATATGAGGGAGGATTAAAAATTTTAATGCAATCTGTTGCAGAATGTTTTTATTTGAAAGGGCATAAGGATGCAATGAGTTTCCTCGATTACGTTAAGGCACTGAAGGTACCTCTCTATTTCACCTCAATTGCACCCGTTCTTGTAGGCTGGTCTATAATGCACTGGAGATTCACATACATAATCGCACTTCTCTTCATAGTTGTGGTAACAATGCAGGCTGCCTTGAACATATCAATGGATTATTTCGACAATATGAATGGAAGGAGATTGAAGAATGCTGATACATTTTATCCAATAGGGTCTTATTTTATAGAGAAAATGGGGGTCAAGCCAGAAAAACTGCGGAAAGCGTTCATGATCCTTACTGCCATAGCAATTGTAACTGGTCTTTTTACTGTTTATATCACGAGAAACATTATACTGCTTTACCTTGGTCTAACAGCAGTTTTTCTATCCCTGCTCTACGTTATTCCACCATTTAAGCTGGGCGCCAGAGGAATAGGGGAAATTGCAACATTCTTTTCATTCGGTCCTTTTCCTCTCCTTGGGACTGTTATTGCACTTGGAGGGGCGGTAACCAGAGAATATTTATTTCTTTCTGTCTCGCTTGGTCTTCTTGCGTCGGCAATTAGATTCCTTCACCATATTCCTGAGGACAGAATCAATGGCAACAGAGTTAAAAACTTCAGGACAATCTATGGAGTCATGACACTGGGAGCTGCTATTATTGTCCTCCCTTTCCGGATAATGATTATCCCGTCTCTGGTACTCTTTTTCCTTGCGCTAATCCAGATCTCTTTCCTTCCGAGAAATATAATTAAGATTTCAAGACAGACCAATATAATAGTGGGGCTTCACTTCCTCTTCACAGTACTTGTCATCATAGCTTTAAGCCTTTGAAACTATGGTTCCACTGAATTTTTTGCCTTCCAGTGCATTCTTCACATTTCTTTCGTCCTTATATGATAATATCATTATATCTATGCCACTTCTCATTGCTATATTTATGGAGAGGATATCCATTGGAAAATTGCTGCCTGCCTTTCTTTCCTCGCGTGTGAGAAGGTCCATCAGGTCTGGATAGGAGATGCGTTCAATTTTTTTTGCACCCTTTAGGTTCGGATCTCTATCATAGAGCGAGTCTACGTTTGTTATATTGAGCACCCTTGAAGCTCCCCATGCCTCTGCAAGAAGAAGAGATACAGCATCCGTGGTATGTCCTGGTTCTGTGCCACCCATAACAACCTTTCCGTATGAATTAAGAAGATCAATTGCGTCATCTATGTTGGTGGGAATGGCCATGGAATTTCCAAGGGCAAGTGAAACGGTGAGCGCATTTAGTCTTGTGGCCTGTATACCCATCTTATCCAGATGGTATTCACTTGCACCCAATTGCCTTAGAAAATTTATTCTCTCCCTGGCGATCGGACCTCCACCTACAACTATTGCATAATTTTCATATTTTTTTAAGACTGAGGTAATTGATTTCAGGTATGAATCAAGGCTTTCCCCGAAAATAGAACCACCGAGACTGATGACCGTTTTTTCCACGATATGGTAAATTACAATAGCTTTAAAACCTTAATGGAATGAATGCCTGAGGTTGAAAAGGTTAAAAACGTATTCCAGAAAATACCTGATATTTACGACAAGATGAATACTGTTATGTCTATGGGAATGGACGTTTTCTGGAGACTGGAATTGGTAAAGCTGATGCCATCCTCGGGCCTGATCATTGATGTTGGTACAGGAACTGGAAAATTGAGGGATTTCTATCTAGGAAATGCAAGGATAATCGGTATAGATATAACTAAGGAAATGATGCTTTTTGGCAAGCATAAAGGTGATCTCATCATCGGTTCGGGAACGGATATGCCTTTCAGGGATTCCATGGCTGATGGCATTATGTCCTCCTTTGTACTGAGAAACCTTCCCTCCACAGAAAAATATTTCGCAGAGGCATTCAGGGTTCTTAGGAATGGTGGGATAATTGCCAATTTGGATGCATTCCCGGAACATAGGCCGTTTATAGCTCAATTCTTCTCTTTATACTTTTATGATGTTATGCCTCATCTTGGTAATAGGATATCTAGGAGTGATTCCTATAATTACCTTGCTAAAAGTGTGAAAAATTTCAAGGAGCCTGTTATTATAAAAAAGGAAATGGAAAATGCAGGTTTCAGTGATGTGGTTGTAAGGAAATTCAGATCACCTTCCGCATGTCTTATTTATGGGAAAAAGATACAATGAATATGTACAAGGACCTTCTTGATATAATATGCTGCCCCGTTTGCAAGGGAGATCTAAAACTCAATGATGAGAAGGAAGTGAATGGAGAGATTATCTCCGGAGTCCTGGTTTGTGAGAAATGCGGAAACAAGTATCCTATAGAGGATGGTATACCGAATCTACTTCCACCAAAATGATCAATCTAGATTTTGATAAAATTCCTGCTTCCCTTTGCGTATCATGCAAAGGAACAAAAATGCTCTGCGGAAAGTCTTCCTGTCCAATACTTGCTAAATTCTACTCCTCATCAAAGCTTAAACTTGATGTAAATCATATTGAAGGATCTTCTCCACCTTCAGTATTTGTCGGTTCATACGGTTATCCAAAGGTAAGGATAGGGCCTTCACTTCCGCCCGTCTCGGGCAACACGGAAATATATGAAAGACCTGATCTCTGGGTTCGTATGAGTATAGACAGTATAGCTGGTATGAGGCTTTCAATGTACAGGGGTTATAAATTATTATCAATAAATGAAGCTTCATCACCTGGAAACTATCTGTCTGAAGTTCACGATCTCATATTATCCTCCAAGCCAGTTGATGCAGAAATCATTTATGCATACGGGGAGAAGAGAATTGACCTTTCACCTGAAACGCAACCTTTCGGGCCTGGAGGTTATTTGAAGAAATTTGAGCATGAGGGGTCATCATCAGATTCCACACTTGAGAGATTCTATTATGATGGCGACATATCTGCAAATGATGCTGTGTTGAACCTCTATGGCAACACATCACTCTATTCTATTGAGAAAATGCTTTCTGCCGGAATGCTCGGTAAGCAGAAGGGTAGAAGGATTGTACCAACAAGATGGTCTATAACAGCTGTAGACAAAATAGTATCAGATTCCTTGATAAAGGAAATCAGATATTTCCCTTATTTAGATAAAATTGAATATTTTCATTTTTCTAACATAGGGAATGATTATTATATTTCAATAATCCCTGGCCCTTATTCATTTGAAATGATGGAGAATTGGAATAATGGATCCATATGGACAGGTAACAGGGGAAATATCATTGAATCTGATTATGAAGATTTCAAGAGAAGAGAATTAAATCCCTCCATTGGAGGATCATTTTTTGCTGCCAAATTACCTATTCTCGATCACATGAAGAAAAGGAATATCCAGGGTCAGATCATTGTTTCAAGGTTCATTGGAAATGACTATACACTTCCCCTTGGGGTCTGGCAGGTCAGGGAAAATGTCAGGGCTGCAATGAATAAGGCGGAAGGGATTGAAAATATCGATCAATATTTTTCCATAATTAATTTAAGAAAAGGTATAGATCTAAGACCATTCTCCAAAACGTACCAAATAATTAAAAATCAGAGAAGATTAACTGATTACGGTGTTTAGGATGGTACTTGAAAGAGCTTATATAATACCTCATGGCGATGAAATATTATCTCTCCCGAATAAAGAAAGCAAAGAAATGAATGAAATAATTAAGAAATCCACAAATAAAGATACTGCAGATTCTTTTGTGATAATAAGCCCCCATTCCTTAAGGTTAAACAGGTGCATACCTGTAATCAATACCAAATATCTTTCAGGATATTATAAGATTGGAAAATCAATAATAAGAAAGAAATATGAAAGCGACCGTGAATTAAACAGAATAATTCTATCTAAATGCATTGATACGGATGAAGTAAATTTTATAACAAGCGAGGGGAAATTATCATCATTTCCAGTAGATTTTGGATCACTGATTCCACTCCAGTTCTTCAAGCCGAAAAAAGTTTCAATATTAGGTCAGTGGAGAACCGAAAACAGGGAAGGATTGATCAACTTCGGGAAATCCCTTTTCCACAGTATAGAGGAAAGTGACAAGAAAATAACAGTAATATTCAGTGCGGACCAAGCACACACCCATAATTCTAAAGGCCCTTATGGTTATAGTCCTGATGCCAGAAAATATGATGAACTTGTGATAAAAGCATTAAAGTCCAATGATTTTGATGAACTTATCGGAATAGAAAGAGAGATTATAGAAAATGCTAAGCCTGACAGTTACTGGAATATGTTGTCATTTTATGGATTTATCAGAGAAGCTTCGTTGAAGCCAGTCTTCAGATATTATTATGTACAGGAATATTTCGGAATGATATTCGCTGATACTGCCCCGTAAGATTCTCCCCATCTGAAGCTTCGGAGCTCCCTGATTCATCGACCGACATTTGCCTGTACGGGTATATTTCATACATGGTAGAAGTGGTAGTCTCAACAGGCATAAATGAGAAGCAAAGAATTATAATCCTAAGGTAATTCAGGTCTAAGGGCTCGTGGTCTAGCGGCTATGACGTCTCCCTGACACGGAGGAGACCGCCGGTTCGAATCCGGCCGGGCCCATTTCTGCTCATGGGGCGTATAGAATAAGGTAAAGGCCTGATTTTTAAAATATATATGTAGGTAACATAATTTAACTCATTATGAAATCTTAGAATAACGAATAGAGAAAAATTAATATTATTGTATAATAATTATCAAAATATGGTAAACTATAAAATAAAAATATTAATAATCTTTATAATCGCATTTTTATTATTTACTGTTTATTCGCCTGTAACATCTTCTGGCCAACAAAATATTAAAATGAGCCCAGGTACAAACATTGTTTCCAGTGAAATTAGATATGGATATATAGCCAATGCAAACCCATATATCAACTATATTACGCAATTTAACAGGCAAACCATGAAGATTGTCAATAACATTACAGTAGGCTATGCACCTGCAGGTATAGTTACTTCCCCTAATGGATCATTTGTTTATGTTTCTAATTTTGAGTCCAATAATGTTTCTATCATAAGTACGGAATCTGATGAAGTT